>ENA-OUOG01000462-OUOG01000462.1-marine-metagenome-genome-assembly--contig:-NODE-462-length-53723-cov-14.957853_pt1 | contig 53723 bp, 50 predicted proteins | sample MGYA00248635_ERZ508505 | MGnify/ENA primary metagenome ERZ508505 (study PRJEB26176, sample SAMN06267871) | marine metagenome | isolation source: Saanich Inlet, British Columbia, Canada | place: Pacific...
GAATATGTCGATAATTGGGATACTTGGGGAAAAGACACCGTGGTTCACACGAACTCCACTCTTGCTTTTTCGCCAAGTGTTATTGGAAGTAGCATTTTTGAATTTTCTCCTTACAAGCAATTTGATGGACCCAGAATGGCAAACCGAATTGATAACTTGAGCATCGCTTTAATCAGTAAATATGTAGGCGAGCAATTTGTGGATAACACCCAGAGTTTGGATAGAAGTTTGGATGCGTACTTTGTTCATGATTTACGAATAAATTATGACATCAAATTCAGATCGGGAATAGATAAATTGACTTTGTTCGGATCGATTTATAATCTTACCAATGAATTGTACTCAGCAAATGCCTGGAGTTACCGATATAGCTCTGGTGGAGAATTTCAGCAGTTAATGGGATTTTATCCGCAGGCTTCGACTAACTTCCTAGTTGGATTGAATTTGAGGTTTTAAATAAAATCTCCATCAAGTATGTTGTATTTTTAAATAAAAAACGGAATACCGTTGTTTATTTAACAAATACTATTTATTTTTGTTTAACTTTTTTTATAAACAATTAAACGTAAAATTCATGAAACTAAAAAAAACAGTTCTTTTTGCGACATTATTTGTAACCTACTTTAGCTTAAATGCTCAGACAATTACATCAAACTGGTTTCACAAACCAGGAGACCAATATTCATTACTCCGAACAACTTCTCCGAGCATTACTCCGCCAAGTCTTGGACTATCTCAAACATGGGATTATAGCAGGTTTACAGGCGGTTCTTTAGTAACCTTTTCTTGGGTCTCCCCATCGGTTATGTCAACAGCATCTGATTTTCCTAATGCGACCATAGCAAGATATGGAAGCGCTGGAAGCGGACCTGCTGCAGCAGGATCAGACGAGATATTTTACAAGGTTAGTAACGATACTGTTTATGCACTTGGCTCCAATGTTCCTAGTCCTTCTGGAGGGGTGGATATTCGATTCCGAACAATTCCAAACCAAACTATTATTTTTCCATTAAATTATGGAGCACAAGATGTACAACAAGTAGATACTATATACGTTATAAATAGTATACTTAATGACACTACATACCAAACTGGCGGTACATTTGTAACAACCTTTGCAGGAATTGGCGATATTATTACACCAAATGATACTTTTAAAAATTGTGTTTTACTGGTTGATTCAATAGGAGGTACTACAGAACCTTATGCCTACAGATGGTATAAGAATAGTTTTAGCAATAAAATTGCTGAGTATACTTTTGGTAATGATCCAACAACAGGCCCATTTGAATATTTGTATTTACGTGACACTTCAGCCCTAATTGCCAATGGGTCGGTGAATTTAAATGAGCAAAGAAAAAACAAATCTGACCTTAGCTTCAAAGGAAAGGTAGATAACGAATTAAGGTTATCTTCAGAATCAAATTTTAATGCAAATTGTCAACTCATATCATCTGATGGAAAATTAGTAGACTCTTGGAACAAACAATTTACAGTTGGAGATAATTCCGTTGAGATTAATAATAATATACCAAAGGCTGGAATGTATATACTTTTTGTATATAACAACGATACTGGACAATTCAATACTTTTAAATTTATATGTCAATAAATTATTGAAAGAGTATTACTGGTTGGCTTATTAATATCAAATAAGCCAACTTAGTAACGTCAAGAGTGTTGTTTCTTTTTTTAATTGCTATTGGAATACATGTAAATTTGAATAAATGACTCCATTCGAATTCTGTTTGCTACTAGCCAATCAACCAATTGTATTCAGCCAATGCATGGAGTTATCGCTATACTTCAGGAGGAGAATTTCAGCAGTTAATGGGATTCTATCCGCAGGCAACAAGAAATTTTTTGATAGGGGTTAATTTGAGATTTTAGGAGTTCTCAGGAATTTTGCTTTCTACATTCAGCAGTTTAATATTCTTATTGTTGAATGTAGGAAGCAATTTTTATTTCAATGTTTTTGATAAAACCTAAAATACTAAACCAATTGCCCTACCAACTTTCCTTAGTCATATTTACATTTCTATCAGGCTATTTAAAAACTTAAAAAAGTAGCAAGCTAAAAACTTACTACTTTTTCAAATACACTAACCTGATTAGTCTTTTTAACTCTTGATCATCCACGTATTTTCCTATTTCCTTCTCAAATTGCTTTATGTTGGAATAAGGTCTGTACTCTTCAAATTCATGTGCCATTTTTTCGCCTACACCCGGCAATGATTTAATCTCTTCCTCTGTTGCTGTATTCAATTCTACTGGCAAAAATACATAACTTTCATATCGTGCAACTTCCGATTCGTCTACATATTTCCCTATTTCTTTCCGAAATTGCTTGATACTTTTGTACGGCCTGTATTCTTCAAATTCGTGCGCCATTTTTTCACCTACTCCCGGTATAAGTTTAAAATCTGCTTCGGGAGTTGTGTTTAGGTTAAAAGGCACAAAAATATGTCTGTACAATTCTTCTTTGTTTTCTATTTCTCCCAACAAAGAATCTAATGAATTCATGGTAATAAAAGGTCTATTGGCTACTACTTGTTCGATAAGCTCCGGAGACAATCCTACGAGTTTCAACTCATCTTCTGATGCCAAGTTTGCATTGAATACGACATTGTTTTCTACCTTTTCAGGAGTATCTTTCCTTACCTCTTCGGCTTGGGTTACTTCAGGAGTGTTTCCTTCTGTTGTCTCTGATTGACAACTTGTGAGTGCAATTGAACTCAGCAAGATTGCTGAAAATGACTGTAATAAATTTAATTTCATGGGTTTTATTTTGTGAGTTTACTGTATGAATATCCTATAATTGAGAAAGCAACTAAACTTCCAGGAGCAAGAGCTGGAATGGCTCCTGAAAGGCTCTCTGTAAATAATTCCCAATTGGTGTGAGTGGGCGTCATTTCTTGTTCGAACTGAAAATTTGCCTGCAAATGCAAAAAAACTCCATACAAACCTGCCAAAGCTGTTATCACCATCAAGACAACAAATAACTTGTTGAGAAATAGAGATGATCGAATATGCAATACAACAAGAACAACGAGTGAAATCAGAATGCTCACTAACGGAATCAGTTGAAAAAAATCCTCGTAGTGATGAAGCAAGTACAATTCGATGGCCGTACCCAAGAAAAGAAAACTACTTCCTACAAACAGAGTCTGTTTTACGGAAAATCTTCTTGAGGTATGTGTTGTTATTTTCATTTCAGTTCAAAATTAAGGAATATAACAGAGAATAGAGCGGATTTTCTGACTCCATTTTTTTACAAAAATTACAGCGAGGAGAATTAGTGAAATTCGAAAGAACGACAGAATCTTGTTAGAAAAACTCCTCTATTTTTCTTAATTTTAGAGAATATTAAAAAAGACCTGTTATGAGTATTGCCGCACCTTTTAATCTTCAGAAATGGATTGACGAGAATAGAGATTTACTAAAACCTCCCGTTGGAAATAAGAACTTGTACAAAGAGGCGGGCGATTTTATTGTGATGATTGTTGGCGGACCCAATGCGCGAAAAGATTACCACTGGAACGAAACAGAGGAATTATTTTACCAATTGGAAGGAGATATTATGGTTACAGTTCAGCAGGATGGAAAAGCCGTTGAAGTACCCATCAAAGCGGGCGAAATGTTTTTGTTGCCTGGCAATATTCCTCACAACCCTGTTAGACCCGCTAACTCAATAGGACTGGTAATCGAGCGAAAAAGAAAAGGGACGGATATGAAAGACGGGTTATTGTGGTTTTGCGATGAGTGCAACGAAAAGCTACACGAAACTTATTTTTCACAAAAAGACATTGAAACGGATTTTCAATCTAGATTCAAGGAGTTTTATACTTCAGAGGATAAAAGAACGTGTAAAAATTGTAGCCACGTAATGGAAATTGACGAAAGATTTATTTAGAATGACAAAAAAAGCTGAAGACATATTAAGCATTGATATTCACACTCATATCTTACCAAAAGACATTCCTAATTTCAAAAAAAAATTTGGCTATGGAGGTTTTATTCATTTAGATCATCACAAGCCTTGTTGTGCACGAATGATGATGGACGACAAGTTTTTTAGAGAAATTGAAGACAACTGCTGGAGTGCAGAAGCTCGAATGACTGAGTGCGATGCTCAGCATATTAATGTACAAGTTTTATCTACGGTACCAGTGATGTTTTCTTATTGGGCAAAACCGCAAGACTGCTTGGATGTATCCATGTTTTTGAACGATCACATTGCTGGAATTGTAACAAAATATCCAAAACGATTTGTAGGACTTGGTACGGTTCCTATGCAAGCCCCTGAATTGGCAATAAAAGAAATCGAACGTTGCAAAAAAATAGGACTCAAAGGGATTGAGATTGGTTCGCACGTAAACGATTGGAACCTCAACGATCCCAATCTATTTCCAATTTTTCAAGCATGCGAAGAATTGGACATGGCAGTTTTTGTTCATCCATGGGACATGATGTCGAAATCCAAAATGGAAAAATATTGGCTACCTTGGCTTGTAGGAATGCCAGCCGAAACTTCGTTGGCCATTTGTTCGATGATTTTTGGAGGCGTTTTCGAAAGATTACCCAACCTGCGTGTGGCTTTTGCTCACGGTGGCGGTTCGTTTCCCGCAACAATCTCTCGAATTCAACATGGATTTGATGTACGGCCAGATTTGTGCGCCATCGACAACAATGTAGCTCCAAAAGAATACCTCGGTAAATTTTGGCTCGATTCTTTGGTTCATGACGAGGCCAACCTTAACTATATAATGGATTTGATTGGTTCGGACAAAGTAGCCTTGGGATCTGATTACCCATTTCCTTTAGGGGAATTACAACCAGGAAAATTGATTCGTGAATTTGACTTAGAACAAAAAACCAAGGAAAATTTACTGCACAATTCAGCACTGACTTGGTTGAAAATGAAAAAATCTGATTTTATTTAATCAATTATTTTTTAAGAACCCATAAAGAGATTCCTTTCGATTCTTCTTTTGTTCTTGCTAAAAACTTATTGGCTTCTTTGCGAGTAACAAAACTTTGAATAGCCACCCGATAAAGCCTTCCTTTCTTATCAACTATCAAGGATTCGTTTCCTTTATCAGACCATTCTTTTACCAAGTTTTCTGCATTTTCCTTTACAGAAAAACAACCGGCAATTACATGGTATTTTTTCTCGACCACGTACTCCACAGGCTTTGAAAAAGTAGAGTCTGTTTTTGGCAAAATCGCTTCCACTTTGGTTGTATCAAGTGTTTTGGCAACTGCAACAACTTCTTCCTCCGTATCCCAATCCAACATAAACGAGTCGTTCGTTCTTGGAGAATAATCATCCACCACAACCGGATTAAATGGATTTACATCCGCAATGTTTAAGTTTTGATACTCTGAATTGCTCTTAATCCCGATGTAAACACCAGCCGCCAATATTGGCAACATCAACAAAGGAATTAATTGACCATACCGCTTAGAGGTCCTTTTCTTAGTTGGTTCTTTCGCGGGCGAAGCAACCAACACAGATTCTTTGGTTTCTTCTACTCTTGCAATCAATTTAACTTTCTTTTCTTCTTTTTCTTTGGTTGGCAGCGGTGCCACCTTTTCAAGTTCAAAAGAAGAGAGACCGTAAGAATCTTTCAAGAAATTTGTTGACGCCTGCTGGAACTGAATGTTCTTTTCTTTATCAAAAAACAACACTCCTACCCTTTCTATTTCTACTCTTCCCTCTTCGTTCAATCTCAAAAAACAATCGTCTTTGAATTGAAGCAAAAGTTGCTGAGCATCCGCCATTGACAATGCTTGTTTCTCAGCAATTTTAGCAGACAATAAGCCATCATTGTACACAAGATGTTTGTTGAACAAAATTCGTTTCGTAGCAGGAAAAAAAACAGAGGTAAACTGATTGAAGTATGCTGGTTTTTTGGAGGTAATAAAACCTCCAAATTCTGGCACAATCACACAATCATGATCGTGTAGTAGTTCTTCTATATGTTTGTCTATTTTTTTCATTAATCAACAAAGCAAAGTTAATTATTTCCTTTAATTAATTAAAAATTATCCGAACTAAGAATTTCTTCTAAATCCTCGGGAGTATCAATTCCAATTATATCTTCTTCAATTTCAGATACTTGTATTGTAAAATGATGTGAGAGCCACCTTAAATTTTCTAAGCTTTCGGCTTTTTCAAGCATAGAGTGCTCGATAGATTGAATCTCGTAGAATTCGTCAATATTAAACCCGTAAATCCCAATATGCTTGTAGTATTCGGCATGTTCCAGCCATAAATCCTCTTGTTTTCCTCTCACGAAAGGTATTGGGTGTCTGCTAAAGTAAAGTGCGTCTCTTGGTTCTCCGTTCGATTCGCCTTCAGTTAGCACTACCTTCACCACATTTTCATTGAATAGTTCATCGCTTGAAGTAATTCTTTTGGCTAACGTTCCTATCTCGGCTTGATCATCGTTGAGCAAAATCTCACAAACTTTGTCAATATGCACAGGCGAAATAAACGGTTCGTCTCCCTGTATGTTCACCACCACATCAAAAAACTCTTCTTTCTCCTCTAGTTTCTCGATAACCTCTCCGCATCGTTCGGTTCCCGATTGATGAAAATCTCCGGTCATTATTGCCAACCCTCCAAACTCCAAGACGTGGTCATAAATTCTTTTGTCATCAGTCGCAACCACCACTTTTGTCAATCTTTTGGATTTTTGGCACTGTTCTACCACTCGCCTAATCATTGACTTTCCTTTGATATCTACTAGTGGTTTACCCGGAAACCTTGTAGACTCATATCTCGCTGGAATTATTCCTATTACCTTTTTCATTTCAATAGGTTTTTATACATGGCTATTGTTTTTTCGAATCCAAAATACAAAGCATCCGCAACTAGAGCATGCCCGATAGAAACTTCCAATAAATTAGGAATTGACGAAGCAAAAAACGCCAAATTTTCTACATTCAAATCATGCCCAGCATTAAGACCAATTCCCATTTCTGAGGTGAGTTTAGCGGCCTCCATAAACGGACGAATAGCTTCTTCTTTATCTGAAGAATAACCACTTGCATACGATTCTGTGTAGAGTTCGGCTCTATCCACCTGAATGAGTGCTAGCTGCTCTATATCTTTTGTGTTGGCTTCCATAAATACAGAAGTTCGAATTCCTGCTTTGGACAGTTCCCCGAGCGATTCTTCCAATAGGGATTTATTCTCTTTCACTTTCCATCCTGCATTAGAGGTTAATACTCCTGGCGGATCGGGCACCAAAGTTACCTGATGAGGTTTCGTTGAAAGCACTAAATCCATGAAACGCTTGTTGGGATATCCCTCCACATTAAACTCAGTTTGAATATTTTGAGCTAACTCGCTCACATCGGCATACCGTATGTGTCTTTCATCAGGTCTAGGGTGAACAGTAATACCATCTGCCCCAAATTTTTCGATATCTAGCGCAACTTTTAGCAAGTTCGGAACGTTGTTTCCTCTAGCATTCCTTATTGTGGCTACTTTATTTATATTTACACTTAATTTTGTCATATTTTTGTAGTAAACTGAACTGCGAAAGAACAGTTTTTTGTTTAAAAAAGTTACATTTAAAGGTAAAAAAAATACTCAACAAAATTCATCTATAAGAATACTATGATTGCATCTCAATTAATTGTGGACTTACTTCCTCCATTAAAGCCCTCCGAAACTTTCGGCAAGGCATTGCTTTGGATGAGCGAATTTAAGGTGGGTCATTTGCCGGTGGTTGACAAAAATAATTTTTTGGGAATTGTCTCAGAAGAAGATATTTTAGATTCCAGTTTGTCGGATGTAACCTTCCAATCCAACATAATTCAGCTCAACTCGGTATTTATTTACGAATACCAACATATTTTTGAAGTGATGAGAAAAATGTCTGAATTTCAACTCACCGTAATGCCTATTCTTAATAGAAATGATGAGTATTTAGGATGCACAACTCTCTCTCACCTTATGACAGTTGCATCCAACACGACCTCCATAAAGGAATCTGGCGGAGTAATTGTACTGAGAGTAAATTCTAAAGATTATTCACTGGCCGAAATTTCTCAAATTGTAGAAAGCAACAATGCCAGAATCTTAAGTTCTTACATCACCTCTTCGGACGATACATCTGAAATAGACGTGACTATCAAATTGAACAAAAAAGAACTAGGAGCGATTCTGCAAACCTTTCAACGGTATGATTATAAAGTCATTGAAACCTACCAAAAAGATGATGACTTTGATGAGTTAAAAAATAGATTTGATAATTTGATGAACCTCCTAGATTTATAGTAATTTTACCCCACAATGAAATACATTTTACTTTTCTTATCCTCGTTGTTGTATTGCCAATTGGCACTCTCACAACCTTCTAACAACAACTGTGCAAGCGCAACAGAAATTTGCATTGCGAAAACAACATCTGGAACCACCCGTGATGCAACCAGCCAAGTGTGTGGAACTTGTGCAGATGGAGCTACCGTGATTGGTTCAGCTTGTTTTCAGCTTGTAAAAACGGTTTGGTATCAATTTACAACCAATGCCACAGGAGGAAATGCTGATGTCAGTGTAACTAGTTTAAATTGTTCTGCTGGTTCTAATGGATTGGGAGGAATTGTTTATTCTGCCGGAACTGCTTGTAATTCTTCCACATACGTTCCTGTTTCCAACTGTGAAGTAAATTCTGGTGGAGACTTTACCCTGAACGCAACCGGATTAGCAGCCAATACTACGTACTATATTCTTATCGCTAGCGACTCTGCAGGGAGCTGTGATTTTGATATTACGATTAGCGGTCCCGCAGTTGTATTGCCTCCCAGTTCAATCGTTATCTCGAACAACGTAGACACCACTATCATTTGCCCAGAAGACGTGGTAACTTTTTCTGCCAATGTAACAAATTGCACCAATCCAGTGGTAAATTGGTTTGTAAATGGCGGATATACAGCAACTACAACCAATGGAAATTCTTTTCAAAAAGATTATTTTGTAAATGGCGATGTTGTAGGAGCTCAGGTAGAATGTGATTGTGGAGCAAATGCTGGGTCTAATCAACTATCAATAAATGTACATCCTTACATCACAATAAGCGCAGGACCTTACACCAACATTCCATTCGGAGGATCTACCAAACTTAAAGGTTCTGGAGGGGTTACATATTCTTGGGCACCCACCGAAACTTTAGACAACCCAAATATTGCCAATCCAATTGCGACACCTTTGGGAGCTACAACATACACATTAACGGCAACTTCGATAGAAGGTTGTCGGTTTTTTGACAACGTCATCGTGAATGTTCTTGACTCCATTTTCGTTCCCAATACGTTCACCCCTAACTCGGATGGAGTTAACGACACCTGGGAAATAAGGCTTATCGAGTTTTTTCCGAAAGCAGAAATTACGGTATTCGACAGATGGGGACAAATTGTATTTAAAACAATTGGTTACCCAACTTCTGCTCGTTGGGATGGGACCCGAAACGGAACTCAACTTCCGGCATCAACCTACTACTATACAATTAGTTTGAGTATCGACTCCAAAGAAGAAAGAATAAAAACTGGATCAGTAACCCTAATATATTAAGATGATTAAGAAACTCTCACTGGCTTTATTTCTAGCTTTTTCGGTTACCGGTTTTAGTCAACAAATTCCGCAATTCACCAATTATCTAACCAATCAGTTCGCCTACAATCCTGCAGTGGCGGGAAGTAAAGAATGCTTAGATATTACCTTGGGACATCGAACTCAATGGAGTGGATTTGAAGGAGCACCCGTAACGACCTACGGAAGTTTTAACACAACACTGAAGCAAGATAAATTTGGCTTGGGGTATAAACATGCTATCGGAATTGTTGCCCTGAGCGACTCTTATGGTCCTTTTACTCGTTCCAAATTAAAAGCTGCCTACGCTTATCACCTTCCACTCACAAGAGATATTCTATTCTCTATGGGTATGTTCTTTGGTATAGAACAAGTAAATTTTGATGCCAGTGACATAACTCTAATTAACTATAATGATGATGCGGTAAACAACTCAAGGAGATCTACTATTTTTCCTGAAATTACGCCAGGAGTGTTCCTACAATCTGATAGATGGTTTGCTGGAGCTACACTTCAACAAACACTAGGAAACAGAAAAAAAGCAGTAGGAACAGACGATACACGTCTCACTAGGCACGGAACAATCATGGGGGGTCTTAACATTCCTATTACGGATGATTGGTCTATTATACCTTCTACGATGTTCAAGTTTTCGAAAGCAGCTCCATGGGCAATCGATGTAAATGCAATGGCAGATTTCAAAAGGAAAATTTCAGTTGGAATCTCTTATCGAAATATAGATGCCGTTGCAGCCTTAATTAATTTCAATTTTTTGAATTATTTCAGAGTGGGTTATGCCTATGATTATACTTTATCTAAAATAAGATTTGGTGGATTCAACTCACACGAGGTAACACTAGTAATCAATCCATGCGGTTTTAAAGAAGATCCTAAATATGCCTGCCCTACTTTTAATTAAGCAGGTAGTTTGATTTTATTCCAAAATCAAATTAATACTTATATTTAGTCCTATATTTTCGCTAAATTCTATTGATTCAAATAATAAATTCACTTCAATGTACAAGATTATTTATGCACTTTCTTTTCTGTTAATTTCCGTTTTGGGAACATCTCAAGCTACTCAAACCATAAGAGGTAAAATAATTGACAAAGAAACATTTTCGCCCATCATTGGAGCCACTGTTTTACTTGTTTCAAATCAAGAAACACCTCAGGGAGCCTCCACAGATATTGACGGAAATTACCGCATAGATGGAGTAACGATTGGCAGACACACCCTGAAAGTGAAGTACCTAGGTTATTACGAAAAAACAATTTCGATTGTTGTGAATTCTGGTAAAGAATTGATTCTTAATATCGAATTGGAAGAATCAATGATAAAGATGAAGGAAGTTGAAATTTCAGCAGACGAAAATGGAGGTGTAAAAAATGAAATGGCACTTGTAAGCGTTACTAGTTTTTCGGTAGAAGAAACTGATAAATATGCAGGAAGCCGAGGAGATCCGGCCCGAATGGCTGCAAATTTTGCCGGAGTGCAGGGAGCAGATGACTCCAGAAACGATATTATTGTGCGAGGAAACTCTCCGTTGGGAGTTCTGTGGAGAGTTGAAGGAATTGATATTCCTAACCCCAATCATTTTGCCATTGCGGGAACCTCAGGTGGTCCGGTTTCTATCCTGAATAATAAATTAATGGCAAACTCCGATTTCTTTACTGCCGCATTTCCGGCAGAATATGGAAACAGTATAGCTGGAGTATTTGATTTAAAACTAAGAAATGGAAACAACCAAAAGCATGAATTTAGTGGTCAATTTGGTTTTTTAGGGACGGAATTAATGGCAGAAGGACCTTTGAACAAAAAGAATGGCTCATCCTATTTAATCGCCTACCGATATTCTACTTTAGCAATTTTTGGTGGACTGGGAATCAAAGTCGGAACAGATGCCATTCCTGCCTATCAGGATTTGAGCTTCAAGCTTAATTTTCCTCAAAAAAAAGGAGGAACCATTTCCTTGTTTGGAATTTCTGGAAGTAGCGACATCGACATTGAATTTAGTCCAGAAGAAAAGCCAAATGATGAACTCAATATTTATGGCGAAAATGACAGAGATCAATATTTCAATACGCGCATGGCTGTAGCTGGACTAACCTACATCAAACCACTCAAGAAAAATGCCTATTGGAAAACAACAATAGCAGGATCAGTAGAAGAACAAAAAGCAGTTCACAATTATTTTAATCGCAGTGTAAACACTTATGGATTCTACAACTTGGATACAATCTATACAATTTTAGATTATCGCTTCAGGCAGTTCAAAACCTCTGCCTCTTCATTCATAAATAAAAAGCTGAACAAGCAAAGTGTCCTCAAATTTGGGTTTAATGCTGATGTTTTTTTCTATGATTTTCACGACAGTGTACTACTTGATCAATTAAACCCTCCTACTTGGGATGTTCGTTGGGATCACAATGGTACAGCTGCACTCATCCAACCTTTTGCTCAACTTAAGCACAAGTTCAATGAGCGATTTGTCATGAATTTCGGATTGCATGCCCAAGCATTTACGCAAAGTGAGAGTATTTCATTCATAGAGCCAAGAATCAGCATGAAATGGAATTTGGACGAGAAACAGGTAATTTCTTCAGGTGTTGGGCTACACAGTCAATTACAACCTTCATACACCTACTTTTATCAGTTGCCATCGGGAGTTGGCACAGAAGAAATTCAACATAACAGTAAAATGGATTTCTCCAAAAGTATCCATTCGGTGATAGGGTATGCAAATTCCATTTCGGCTAAAACATTAATTAAATCGGAAGTGTACTTTCAGTACTTATATAACATTCCTGTAGAAGTAACTCCTTCTTCGTTTTCTATGGTGAATCAGGGGTCTGGCTTCACAAGATTCTTCCCAGACTCTCTTCAAAATACGGGCACGGGTAAAAATTACGGAATCGAATTAACAGTAAAGCATAATTTTGACAAAACACTCTTTGCCTTGTTTACAGGAGCCATTTACAATAGTTTGTACAGAGGTAGCGATGGAATTGAAAGGAACACAGATTTTAATGGGAATTTTGCCGCAAATTTCTTGATGGGAAAGGAGTTTAAACTGAATAAAAAGAACTCCATTACGATTGGTGCAAACATAACTTGGGCAGGAGGAAGAAGGTTTGGAATTGTGGATTCTACGGCCTCTGCCGCAGCGCGAGAAGTCATCTTTCTAGATGAGGGCTACAACGAGTCGCAGTTCAAGGATTATTTTCGTGCCGACATTAAAATCAATTACAAACTGAATACAAAAAAACTCACCCACGAAATTGGTCTAGATTTGGTAAATGTATTAGGAATAGAAAACATTCTGGCGGTAACTTACGCCCCAACACCTGATGATCCTCAGCGAATTACCTATTCCAATCAGCTAGGATTTTTACCTTTGTTTTATTACCGAATTGATTTTTAAGCATGGCAGGGAAAACTCCTTATAAACCACTGATTTATCCAGCTAAAATAATACTGGCTTGGGGAGAAGCAATTTCGGGCAATACTGAAATTCGCGACTGGCTCGGGAAAAATGGATATCCGGAACTGTACACCTTTGTCTTTGCTCTTAACCTAAAAGAAACAGCCAGAGAGTGGCTCATGAAAAATAAATACCCTCACTTAATGGCATTAATCCAAGGAGTAGAAGGAAATGAGAAGGCGTTGGATTGGCTTAACAAAAATGGGTTTGAAGTGCTCTTTCATATCGCCAAAGCAGGTGATGGTGACACATCCTCTTTGGAGTGGCTTAAAGTAAACCAACGCGACTTTGCACATCTGGCTCTAAAAATTAAAGCAAGAAAAGATCAAATACAACTAGATCACGATGATGTGCACAAAATGAGTCCAGAATAGAGTATTCTAGGCTATTTTTCGTTTATAAACTGCTGTTCTAATTACAAGCTCCAGTATTCTATTTGTTTAATTTTGTCTTTCAAAATCCCCTTCACATCTACAAAAACTCCTTTGCCCTCAGGCAAAAAAGACTGGAAATACTTCTCGTCCAAGTTCACATAGTCTTGGTGATTCACAGCTAAGATAATTGCGTCATATTTTCCGGTTGGTTCATTTACCAAACCAAATCCATATTCATGTTGCAATTCATCTGAACTAGCATGCGGATCTACTACTTCTACGTTACAAGAAAACGACTCCAATTCTCTAATTACATCCACTACTTTGGAGTTTCTGATGTCACTCACATCCTCCTTGAAAGTTGCTCCCATAACAAGAACTCTGGCATCCATAATATTGGTCCCTTGTGCCAATATTTTCTTTACAGTTTGTTTTCCAATATAGAACCCCATTGAATCATTCACGTACCTTCCAGAGTTTATTACTTTGGCGTGGTATCCTGTTTTCTTTGCTTTGTGAGTTAGGTAATAAGGATCTACACCGATACAATGACCTCCCACTAAACCAGGCTTAAAATTCAAGAAATTCCATTTGGTTCCGGCCGCTTCCAACACATCATACGTATTTATTCCAACTCTATTGAATATGATTGATAGCTCGTTAATCAAAGCGATATTTACATCTCTTTGCGTATTCTCAATAATTTTGGCAGCTTCCGCCACTTTGATCGAGGCAGCTCTATGAACTCCTGCATCCACAACCAATTCATAAGTCTTTGCTACTTCCTCCAAAGCCTCTGGCGAACAAGCTGAAGCTACTTTCACGATGGTACTTAGTGTATGCACTTTATCTCCCGGATTAATTCTCTCTGGAGAGTAACCTACTTTAAAGTCTTCTTTCCACTTGAGACCCGAAACTTCTTCCAACACTGGAATACAATCGTCTTCGGTACAACCAGGATAAACAGTAGATTCATACACAACATAATCTCCTTTTTTGAGAACTTGAGCTACTGTTTTACTCGCACCCAACAAAGGACGTAAGTCCGGCAAATTGCTTTCGTCAATTGGGGTTGGAACAGCTATAATATAAAAAGAGGCTTTCTTCAGTTCTTCTAGGTCTGCAGTGAAGGTAATATCAGAGTTTTCAAAATCTTTTGCTTCAAGTTCCTTGCTAGGATCGATGTTGTTTTGCATCAATTTTACTCGATCTGCATTGATATCAAACCCTATTACTTTTATTTTTTTAGCGAACTCTAGGGCGATAGGAAGTCCTACATATCCTAATCCTATTACGGCTAAAGTTGCTTCTTTATTTACTAATTTATCGTACATAAGTTAATCTTGTTATCTTCTTAAAAAAAGAACTATCACAGTTCCACATGTTCAATTTGATCACTAATTTAATATCCTTGCTCGTCTCTTACTTTGTAAATTCTTTCAATGATATCTACCACTTTCATTCCTTCGAGCGCGTTGGTAGTTGTTGTAGCTGAACCGCTTAGGGTATCTACCACGTTTTCAATCACATAATTGTGGTTAGCCGCAGAACCTTTATAAGGTCCATAATCATTCGCTGGGTTACTTGGCGGCAATACGGGCATTTCGTACCCTTCTATGTGGCAATATTCTACTTCATTCATATATTGTCCTCCCACTTTAACACTTCCTTTGCTTCCTATGATTGTCAAGCTACTTTCTAAATTTTTGTCCCATACAGCTGTGGAATAATTTAATACGCCCATTCCTCCTTTTAAGAAGTCGAAAGTTACTACACCTGAATCTTCGAATGCGGTAGTTTCTTTGTGAGTAAAGTCTTTAAAATTTCCTTTGATATTATCAATATCACCACACAACCAATACATGATATCGATAAAATGAGAAAACTGAGTAAACAAAGTTCCACCATCAAGGTCTGGTGTTCCTTTCCACCCACCTTTTTTGTAGTAACGATCATCTCTGTTCCAATAACAGTTCAACTGAACCATATGAATATCACCCAGCAGCTTGTTCTCCATCACTTCCTTTAACCATGCTGACGGAGGTGAATACCTATTTTGCATGACGCAAAAAACTTGTTTGTTATTTTTTAAGGAAACATGCATGATTTCCTCGCAATCTGCTTTAGAAAGCCCCATTGGCTTTTCGCACACTATGTGTTTTCCTGCCTCCAGTGCCAACAAACTATGTGAAGCGTGAATTCCATTCGGTGTACTCACCGTTAACACATCAAACTCTGTGTCACTGGCTAGTAATTCTTCTATCGATTGGAAAAAAGGAACAGGAAAATTTTCTATTCCTAATTCTTCCTTTGGTCTAATATCGCACAAAGCGGCTAATTCAGCCCCTTCATTTCTCATAATCATTTCGGCATGTCGTTTTCCGATATGCCCATTTCCTACAACTGCAAATTTTACTTTTTTCATTCTATTCATTTTATTGGAAATACCTTGTTACTCTCCAATCTGTATTTTTGTTTTGACTCTACGCAAATTGCCTCGCCATTGGAGTCAAACTTTAATCTATGACCGTATTCACTTACCCAGCCTATTTGTTTTGCGGGGTTACCCACCCACAAGCTGTAATCTGGAATTTCTTTGGTTACCACTGCTCCTGCACCTATAAATGAGTAGGCCCCAATGTCATTTCCACATACAATTGTGGCGTTCGCTCCAATTGAAGCTCCTTTTCTCACTCGAGTTTGTAGGTATTCCTCTTTTCTCACAATTGCACTTCTGGGGTTAATCACATTTGTAAAAACCATGGAGGGACCAAGGAAAACATCATCTTCACATATTACACCAGTGTATATTGATACGTTGTTCTGTACTTTCACATTATTACCAAGAACAACCTCTGGCGAAATCACCACATTTTGACCAATATTACACCGTTTACCAATAATGCAATTAGGCATGATGTGTGAAAAATGCCAAATTTTAGTTCCTTCACCAATTTTGCTACCCGCATCAATCACGGCTGTTTCATGAGAAAAATATGTATCCATTACTTCTTTATTATTTTTTCTACAGAACGTTTTCCGTCTGCCTGTACTACCAGGTAATAAAGACCTGTGGCACATTCAGTAATGTCTACATCTAAAGAAGTAAGGCCATCAATTGATTGAGTCATTATTTGTTTTCCAAGCTCGTCAAACAAAAAAATTGTTCCTTGACTCACCGAATTTTCAAAGACCAATCGCACATCTCCATCGGTTGGGTTTGGATATACTTTTAAATCGAATTTATCTTTCTTGTTAATGTTTATACTGGCACTAGGATTGAACCTAACTGTGTATTGAAATTTATACGTTTCGCTTGTATCGTTATTCGCATTTACGGCAAATACTTTGAAAAACACTTTTGTTCCCATGGGATAGTTGGGAATGGGTGTACTAGAAACGTAGGTACTATCGGCAGTATTCACCATCCCAATTCTGTTACCAAAACTAGGAGTGTTAACAGACCACATAGCATACACACTTCTCACAGGCAAGCCGCTAGATATTTGTGCATTGATATGCTGATCGATATCTTCTCTTGGCACAACTAAAGTTGGCATGTCATCAATCCATGTTTTTACGATAGCCGGATAATTATCTCGTCCAACTAATGAATATTCCCAAAGACCTCTTCCCCAAATTGCGGCTCTCAATGTATTCGAGCCATTTACAACTTCGAGCTCTTTTATTGTCGAATTGGGCAATCCCGGAGTGTACAAAGTCCAAGCCGTATCAGATATAGTTTTTGTGTACACACCAATTTCTGCACCTACATAAATATTTCCCTCTTTTGTATGGTCTACAACCACATTTCGAAGGGGCATATCACCTAAGTTATAAGTAATGTTTATCCAGTTTGTTCCGCCATTTGTAGTCATGAAAATTTTATTTCCATCATTTTGGTATCTATTGTAGGTAACAAATATATTCTCGTCATCATTTGGGTTAAAAGCAATATCAGTGATCGTATAGTTTGGTAAATTTGTTTTGATAGAGGAAAAGGTGGCACCAGCATTTGTCGATTTCATGAGGGCAGCTCCTCTTGCTACCACAATTATATCTGAGTTATTCTCTGCAATAGCCGCTTCACTAATCGTATTTCCAAATGGGTCTCCTCGATAAGTCCAATTCCCGCCAAATTCCTCACTCACATAAATATCTTTTGCAAAATTATATACCTTCATCTGGTCATTTGGATCAAATGCTAATGGTGCTTCCCAAGCTCCATTTCCTGAACCAGATTGACCGGAAGGTGACGCACCTCCTTGAGTCAAACCTCCATCTGTTGTTTTTCTCCTTGAACCATATTGCACACTTCCCATCATGTAGTCATCATTCAATGGATGAATGATTGCCTCCATTCCGTCTGCCCCATAAAATTCAATCCATGCATCTTTGTGTTTGATACTGGTTCCGTTATCCTGTGAACCACTCATCGTTCTGTAGTGGTTCGATTGACTGACTCCTAAACTGTAATTTTCTCTGATTCCTAGGCCATCACTCAAAACTGTCCAGGTCACACCATCGTCTGTGCTCTTGGCAAACAAACCGTCTGTTCCTACGTAAAAAATCCCATCGATGCATTGAGCGACACGCAAATCAGCATGAATGTATTTCCCTCCTTGCTTAAGATTTGCTTCGTAGTTTCCCATTCCATGGGCAGAACTTCCCAAACTCCACCATGTTATTTGGTTAGAAGTTCTTCCACCGTCTGTAGAATTAACAATATCTAAATACCCGTAAATCATTTTTGACGTGTCTAAATCATGCACCGCAAATCCGTCACAAGACTCGGGCGGATTACTCATAAAAGTAAAATCTATCCCTTTATTCTTGGAGGTCCATATCCCGTTGGTTGATGCAAAAAAGACGCAATCTGGACAATCTTTACTTACTGATATTTTACCTGAAGCCCCGCTGTTGCCAACAAGTGTATTTGATCCTGTAAAGGATACCCCTTGGTTCAATGAATACAATACTTTGTCTTTGTTTGAGCCCCAATAGTAATAGTCATAAATGTAAATGATATTGTCATCTGTCGGGTGAAATTCTATTTCAGATATTGACCCATTTGTTACTTTGGTCCAAGTGGCCAAATTATCTGTGGAACGGTACAAACCGTCACTTGCCGCAACCAAAATTAAATTTGCTACCCTCGGGTGGTAAGCAATTGTATTTATTTTAAAACTACTTCCTAGCCCGCCTTTTCCAAGTGTAGAAGGATTAAAATTAGTTTCTCTCCAAGTGGTGCCGCCATCTGTTGATCTGTAAATTCCATGGGAATAATTGTTGCCTCCATTTTGTACTGCTATCAGTATAGAATCTGAATTTGTGGGTGAAACTCCTATTGATTCGACTCCACTTGCCGTGAGCGAATCGGTATATCCTCCGGTCCAGGTGATTCCTCCATTGTTAGATTTCCAAAAGCCACCACTTCTGGATCCCACATACATAATTTGGGTGTTGCTCGGATTTACATAAAATGTTTCTATCCTTCCCAATCCGGCAGAGTAGTGCCCGGTGATGCTGTCTAATGTGTAAGGACCAAGATCTTTCCATCCTCCAGTATAAAGCGATCTATTCGTATTTCCGGCTGGTTCAGATGTATTCAAAAACTGTAAATAAGCTTTTTCCACAAATCTTGGATCCACATTATTTCTAGCTCCAGACGGAGCATACTTACTCTCATTTTCGTTCTTCCACCTTTGGTATCCTTTGTAGCCAGAACCTTTTCCTTTTCCATGACTTTCAAAATACTTATCGGCTTCTTTACAGACTTCGTAAAAATTGTAAGTAGGATCCTGCATCATTACCTTATATAGTTTTTGAGAAAAGGAAGAACTTATCAGAAAAACGGAAGCTAAAAAAAGTAATATTTTGACTATTTGCTGCATAGGTGTTATTTTATGAACTTATCGAAATTATAGTGATCTACTTCGGACAATTCTTGTTTTGATAATGACTTGAAAAAATTATAGGTTAATTTCAATCCTTCTTGCCTCGACACTTTTGGTTCCCAGTTCAGCAGTTGCTTCGCCTTTGTAATATCTGGCCTTCTTTTCTTTGGGTCGTTCTCCGGTAATTCTTTGTAAATTACTTTTTGACTTGTTCCTGTTAATTTAATAATTTCTTCGGCAAAGTCTCCAATTGTAATCTCATCTGGATTGCCAATGTTAACAGGTTCAGGGTAATCCGATTGCAATAACCTACATATTCCCTCTACCAAATCATCAACGTAACAGAATGACCTGGTCTGAGAACCATCTCCAAAAACTGTTAGATCCTCTCCTCTCAAAGCCTGACCAATAAAAGCTGGTAGAACTCTTCCATCGTTTAGCCTCATTCGAGGACCATAGGTGTTGAAAATCCGTATAATTCTTGTCTCAACTCCATGAAATCGGTGATACGCCATAGTAATGGCTTCCTGAAAACGCTTTGCTTCATCGTATACACCTCTTGGTCCGATAGGGTTCACATTTCCCCAATAGTCTTCCGTTTGCGGATGAACTTCAGGGTCGCCATAAACCTCTGATGTGCTAGCTATAAGCATTCTAGCATCTTTTGCTTTTGCTAGGCCCAATAAATTATGAGTACCAAGCGACCCCACTTTCAGAGTTTGAATTGGAATTTTAAGGTAATCAATTGGACTTGCTGGAGAAGCAAAATGAAGAATATAATCTAGTTCTCCCGAAACATGAATATAATTAGAGATATCATGATTGTGAAATTCAAAATTCTCTAATGGAAATAAGTGTTCTATATTCTTAAGTCTTCCGGTAATGAGATTATCCATCGCAATCACGTGATATCCGTCTTTAATGAACCGATCGCACAGATGTGATCCCAAAAATCCTGCAGCTCCTGTAATTAATACTTTTTTCATACTTTGTTTTAAACTATTTCTCTTCCAATACTTTGGTACCTAAATCCGTTCTTCTTCATTTCTTCCAAATCGTATAAGTTTCTTCCGTCAAAAATAGTTGGTTCTGAAAGAGTTTCTTTTATTCTGTTAAAATCTGGCGTTCTAAACACTTGCCATTCTGTTGCAATCACCAAAAAGTCAGCATTATTTAATGCTTCATACTGATTCTCCACAAAGGAAATTTTAGACCCGTAAATCTCCTTTACGTTCTCCATTGCTTCTGGATCAAAAGCTTGAATTGTGCATCCCTCTTCCAACAATGCATCTATGATATACAGTGCCGGTGCCTCTCTAATATCATCTGTGTCGGGTTTAAAAGCCAATCCCCATAAAGCGATATTTTTGCCTTTTAGATCTCCTCCGTAATATTGTTTTATTTTGTCAACAATAATTACTTTTTGTCTTTCATTTACTTCTATTACCGAGTTTATTATTTTGAAGTTATATCCATTGTCATTTCCAGACTTGATCAAAGCTTTCACATCTTTCGGAAAGCAACTTCCTCCGTATCCAATTCCTGGGAATAAGAATCTGTTTCCTATCCTAGCATCAGAACCAATACCTTTTCTTACCATGTCCACATCTGCGCCCACTATTTCACAAAAATTTGCTATTTCGTTCATGAAAGTAATCTTGGTAGCCAAAAATGAATTAGCCGCATACTTCGTTAGCTCCGCAGACTTTTCATCCATGAAATAAATTGGATTTCCTTGCCTCACAAAAGGCTTATAAAGCTCCTCCAAAATCTTCCTGGCTTTGGCAGACTCAGTTCCAATAACTACCCTGTCTGGTTTTAGGAAATCACTTACCGCAAATCCTTCTCTCAAAAATTCAGGGTTGGAAACCACATCAAATCCAACAGAAGTGTTTTTTGCAATAGCGTCTTTCACTTTATCGGCAGTTCCTACCGGTACAGTACTCTTATCAATAATTACCTTATAATCTTTTATTAATTTACCCAGCTGGTCTGCTACTCCTAGGATGTAACTCAAATCAGCTGATCCGTCCTCACCTGGAGGAGTGGGCAATGCCAAGAAAATAATCTCTGCATTCTCTATCGATGATTCGATATCCGTTGAAAATGACAACCTGCCTTGCTTTTGATTTCTTTCAAACAACACATCCAACTGAGGCTCATAAATTGGCACCTCACCATTTTTCATTCTTTCTACTTTGTTTGCATCAATATCCACACAAACCACATTATTGCCTGTCTCGGCAAAACAAGTCCCTGTAACTAAACCAACATACCCAGTTCCTATAACTGCTATATTTTTCATAATCTTTATTTAAATTCTTTTACTGTTTTTGTTATATACACCAACTCCTCTTCCGTTAACTCGGTATGCATTGGCAACGAAATTACTGCAGCATTCAATGCTTCTGTTTTCGTAAAGTCCACCTGGTCATACCGTGGATCGGTGTATGCTTTTTGTTTGTGCAATGGCAATGGATAATACACCATCGCAGGTATTCCTTTTTCGGATAAATAGGAACGTAATTCATCTCTATTTATTCCCTTGGTTATTAATGTATACTGATGAAATACATGAGTGGAACTTGGATCTCTAAATGGAGTAGTTAACCACGACACATTTTCGAATGCGTTATCGTAAAAATCTGCTGCTCTGTTCCTATTGGCAATGTAACTATTCAAGTGAGGCAACTTCTTTCTTAACACGGCCGCCTGAATACTATCCAATCTTGAATTTACCCCAATTTCATCATGGTAATATTGAGTACTTTGACCATGATTCGCTATCATCTTTATCCTTTTCCCTAGATCGGAATCATTGGTAAATAGTGCACCTCCATCTCCGTAACATCCCAAATTTTTGGAGGGAAAAAACGAAGTGGTCCCAACGTGACCAATTGTGCCAGCTTTTTTGACACTTCCATCTGAAAACTTATAGTCGGCACCAATTGCTTGAGCAGTGTCCTCAATCACAAACAAATTGTGTTTGTTAGCAATTCTCATTACCTCCTCCATATTAGCACATTGACCATACAAATGCACGGGCACAATGGCTTTGGTTTTAGGAGTAATTGCCTTTTCTAAAGATTCTGTATCGATATTAAAAGTCTTGGAATCGACCTCTACCAGCACTGGTGTTAAATTTAGAAGTCCTATTACCTCTACCGTGGCAACGTAAGTAAAGTTCGCTGTAATCACCTCATCGCCTGGTTTCAACCCTAGAGCCATCATTGCAATTTGCAATGCATCGGTTCCATTAGCACACGGAATTACATGATTCACATCAAGGTAGGCCTCTAGTTCTTTCTGAAACTCCTTAACTTCTGGACCATTAATATACTGCGAAGACCTTACTACATTGAGTATTGCTTCATCAATTCCTTCTTTTATTTTTTCGTATTGACCAATTAGGTCAACCATTTGGATGTTTTTCATACCCTATATATAAGTTGCAAATATACTGAAAAAATCAACTTGAATAGGACTTTACACCAACTAGAATTTCAATTTGTAAATACGCAATACTAAGACTTTGGCTTCGTAATTAATGAATAAATGATCCAAACTAATAGAACTAGGGAAATGAGAGCTGATCCTCCGTGCATGACGAAATCAAACCAATCAATGGGTTTCATACCAATTGCTCCTCCCTCAATCCATTTCAGTTTTCCAATAAGATGAGGTTCACCAATAGGAGATAAACCCAAGAATCCAAGTAATAAGGCAAGTATTACTTGGTTTTGAATATTGGAGTTTTTCTTACTCATACTCAAAACCTGCTTTTTTCCAAGCCCCAAATCCTCCCAACATATTGTACATAACTTGATATCCGGAATTAGATAACTTACTCATTGCACCTGAGGACCTTCCTCCAGCAGCGCAATAAATCAATAAGGTTTTAGATTTGTCTAACTCCGTTACCTTTTGCACAAAATCAGAAGAAAAGTAGTCTATATTTACCGCATTCTTGAGGTGACCAGCTTCAAATTCCATCGATCGTCTCACATCCAAAATTATCACCTCATCGGTAATTAATTTCTTGAATTCATTCACAGAAACATTCTCAGCTATTTTCGTAGTTTGAACATCCTCTTGGTTCTGATTTAAATTTCCTGATTGGTTGGAACAGGATAAAATCCCCGCCAAACCGACAAAGAATATAAAATAAAAAGTTCGTTTCATCATTGTTTTTTGTTTTTGTAAGACATAAATAAATTAGCCCAGATAATCTTTGATAAAGAATATAAATAAGGACCTAAAACCACCATCACTAAACCTATTAAAAGTATGTACTCGAGTGCTCCCGGATTTGGATAAAGCAGGTATGTTAGCATAAAAACAGCCACAAATACGGCTACACCCAAAGCATAAGATACATACATCGCACCATAATAAAATCCTGGCTCTTTCGAAAAAGACTCGCCACATTCTCTACATTTCTCATTTACTGCGCCCATATGTTTAAAATCATAAGAGGAGGAAACAAAGAAATCGCCTTCTTGACAATGCGGACATTTCCGTTTAAGAATACTGAATAATTTAGTTCCTTTTTTTAACATAATTCAAAAGTATAAATTGTTTCTTTTAGTCAAAGTAATAATTGTTACACTCTCCTACTTTATCGCAATGGTCATTTCTCTCTTACCTGGGGGGCCCGGGACATTCATCACTTGAAAACCTACCGATTTTAAATCTCGTTTAAATTGACCCATAGCACAATACGTTACCAACACACCTCCAATAACTAAATGATTGTACAAATTTTCGAAAATTTCTTTTTCCCACATTTCATTTTGAGCGCGAGGTCCAAAAGCATCGTAATATACCAAATCAAACCTATTCGAGGTTTTAAAATTTTGCACTTTCTGATTGATTTTAGTCAGATAAAAGTTAGGGTGAATAGCTACTTCCCTTTCCCACTCTACTGAATGTAGTTTAGCGAAATCAACCTTGGAGAGAGATGGCTCTAATTCTAAATAATTTAGTTCATCGATAACCTCTTTTGGCAAAGGCACCGTTTCTAGCCCTGTGTAATGGATAATAATTCCAACCTCCTGCGAATGCAATGAAGTAAGAATAGCATTCAAACCGGTTCCAAATCCTACCTCTAAGATTGATAACTCTTCTTTTTGTACTTGGGCAACTCCGTTTTTAATAAACACATGCTTGGCTTCTTGAATAGCACCATGTGTTGAATGATACGTTTCTTCAATCGAAGACAAGAATAGAGTTGTGGAGCCATCACCTGTCTTTCTAATCGATATTTCTTGAATATTTTCCATAAAAAAGCCCTAGAAGTTAATACTACTAGGGCTTAAAATTTATTTTGTTTATCACTATATTGTGTTCAGCCTTCTAGAATTCTTTGTTTATGAGACAATTCTAAATTCTGTTCTTCTGTTCATTTGGTGTTCTTCGTCTGTACAGTCAGACTTGTTTGTTTTATCGCAATCGCATTCATTAAGAAGCTTCGTTTCTCCATAACCTTTTCCGTAAATTCTTGAAGCATCAATTCCTTTAGAGATAACAAAATCTCTTGCGGCTTTGGCTCTTCGCTCGGATAGTTTTTCATTGTACACATCTGACGCTCTACAATCGGTATGAGACCCAATTTCAACTTTTATGGTTGGATTCGCTTTCATACAAGTTACTAACTTTGATAATTCCACTGCAGCATCAGGACGAATGTCAGCCTTGTCAAAATCGTAAAAAATGGCTTTTATCTCGCAAAACTCCGTTATTTCATTCCCAGCCTTATTTTCTTGAATTTTGGTATTAATGTATTCACTCAGGTTGATGGTTCCTGGCTCCTCAAAAGTTTTATTGAAGGGAACTGTTTTTGACAAATAACCTTTTTTCGAGATAATCACATCATAATCCATTTCGTATCCTTCATATGATCTACCTTCCATGTTATTCAAAAAAGAGCCTTTGTCATCAGTAATGAATTCTTCCACCTCTCCCGTTCTTCTATCTCTTAGTTTTACCGAAACTCCCGCTATTGCCTTTCCATTTTCGGAATTCATAATCGTAGCGGCAAGCTTGTATTCACCCTCTTTTATTTTAATCTCTTTTACCTCGGCTAATGGCCTTGCTGAGTTCATTTTAAATCTGTAAATATCGTCATTTCCTTTCGCAGTAATTCCATCTCTGTTTGAACTAAAATACCCTTCTGTTTGGTTTTCATTGATAATAAATCCAAAATCATCGTGATTTGTATTTAATGGATACATCATATTTTGCGGTTCTGAAAAGTTTCCTTTTCCATCTCCTTGTGCTTTGTAGATATCTTGTCCTCCTAGCCCCAGAAAGCCGTCTGTTGAGAAATAAAGAGTATGATTTGCCGAAATAAAAGGAAACATTTCTTTTCCTTCGGTATTTAAGTCATCGACATTCATAGGTTTTGACCAAGAATTACCTTCTTTTTTTGACATCCAAATATCAGTTTCACCTTTGGATCCTGGCATATCCGACACAAAATACATCACCGTACCGTCTTCTGTAACTGAAGCATGACCCGTTGAATACTCATCGCTGTTGTGAGGAAATTCAGTTAACTCACCCCACTCTCCGTTTTCTTTTTTTACTGAAAGGTAGATTTTAAGGTTATTATGTTTGGCCGAATCAGAACCTTTCTTCTTGCTTAGGTAGTTACTTCTTGTTAAGTACATAATTGTTCCGTTATTGCTGAAAGACACTGGACCTTCATGATACTTTGATTTTAATCCTCTTTCAAATCTTTCAATTTCAGCTTGCTCACCATCACCACCCAGTTTGGCAATAAACACATCTAAAAAATTAGAGCCATCCCATTGCAATCTGTTGTTTAGCGCGCTTGTATTACTTGTTCTTGCTGAGACGAACAACAGATTTGTTTGACCATCCACAGAATAAAAACTAGGGGCAAAATCAGAAGCCGAAGAATTCACACCTAAATTCGCAATTACATACTTATTTGGCATTGATTTTAATTCATTCACGTAATCCTGATTACCAGCATGTACTTTTCCAATAGAATTATTTGGTTTCATTTTAGCGAATTTCGCAATCATTTTATTCGCCAGATCGTACTTTTCGTTCATCTTTAGAGTTTGAGCATAGTGATAAAAATCTTCAGCTTTCACTCCCTCATGGCTTACTAGTTTAGCATACCACTTTTCCGCTAGGTCAGTGTTCCCAACTAGTCTATAACATTCTGCTGCTCTTCTTATTTGATGGTCGGTAGCTTTAGATTTTTTAGCTAGCTCTGAGTACATTTCTCCGGCGGTTGCGTAAGCCAGCATGTTAAACTTTTTGTCGGCAGTTTTTTCTTTCATTCCTTGAGCTTGAGTAGAAAAACTAACCAAGGTAGTAACGAGAACAAAAACGAATTTTATTGTGTAATTCTTAATCATAATTAGTGCGTTGAGATAAATATTGAGGATATTAATTTATTTTGAATTAGAATCTTCTTGGCGTTTTAAACCCTTTTCCTAGAAAATCTAAATCATAATTAATCATTATTTCGTGGGAACCGGCATTAAAATTACTTAGCTCAGAAGTTGTGTAATCGTATGCGTAACCGGCTCTGAACTGTGGAGTAAAATGGTAAACCAAGTTTCCGATAAAAGAATCACCAAATCGGTAACCACCACCGATCCACAATTTATCATAAAACATAAAGTTCACGTTTACATCTAAAGCTAAAGGTGCATTTTCTACCACTTTTGCAATAAAAGAAGGAACTACATCAACCACACTATTCAATTTTACTGTCTTTCCTGCTGTCAAAAAGAAATGTCTTTCTTGGTAAGATGTGACACCGTTGACCGTTGCACCTTCCAAATTGTTTTTGATTATTTTGGGAACAGTTAAGCCCACATAATAATTATCTGAGTGAAGGTAAACTCCAAATCCGAAGTTAGGCAACAAAAGATTTTGAATAGGTGTAAAGAATTGCTCATCACTTTCATCTCTTACTCTAAGTCCACCAAAGTCGGCAGAAAAAATATCCGTACCTCCTTTTAAACCAAATGCCAACCTACTTTTCTTTGACACTTGAAATCTGTATGAGAAATCAGCGTAAATACCAGTTGACTGTGTTGGACCAATTTCATCTTGAATCACAGACAGGCCAAGTGAAACTGATTCATTTCTTAGTGGCGTATGGATTGACAAGGTAGCTGTTGTAGGAGCTCCATTGATATTCACCCATTGATTTCGCCCTAGCATCGTTACACTTAACGCATCTCTACTTCCAGCGTAAGCGGGATTAATTGATAATGGATTAAACATGTACATTGAATACTGAGCATCCTGTTGAGCCGTAACTTCTGTAGCTGAGGCCATTATAAACACTGCAATGATTCCAGTTGTAATTTTTAATATAATTTTTTGCATAATAAATGAGATATATTTCGCAAATATAGAGTTAGTAAATCGTTTTAACAAAAATAAATCATTTTTTTTAATCAAAAGTTAACTGACTAATTTTCAAAAGTCACCACTCTTAACTTTTAATACTTTACAGCAAACCCAATTCTTGCCAAATAAATTTTTCAACGCCTCTTAGTTTGGCAAAAATCAGTTTTAGACAAATACGCGATCCTTCACTTACTTTTCTGTACATGAAAAAAAAATTCCGTTTTTTTTATCAATCTGGAAAATCAAAAAATCTTCATGAAACTATTTAGTTGCTATTTTTATGAATTTTAATTTACTTTTTTTCCTTTTTCGCTCTAAACGCAGCACTTCTAAAAACACCGTTAGCCAAGCCAGAAAATGAGATGGTAAGCACTTCTTCTTGATACAAATAACTCAAATTGGTTGGAAACTTATCGGTGGTATTCACAAATCTCAAAAATCCTTCAGACACCGAATCTTGGACAAAAGTTGTTTGCTCGCCCGCTTCGGTATAACTATAATAGTACTTTCCGTCTGTTTGCAGCAAACTCAAACCGGTGGAACTTGAAGGTTCTCCATTGACTATTTGAAATTTTGAACCAACTAGCGAATTATCGCTTGATTCTTTCCAATTCTCAACAAAGATAGCTCTACCACCAAAGGAAGAGGAGTCTCGCCATTCTCCCTCAAGCCAATCCAGACTGATATCTGTGTTCTGTAAGGCACTCTCAACTAGAATTTGAGCCTTATCTGTTGCAGGATCAATTTGCGAACAATGGAATAATAAAAGTAAGAAAACGAACAAACTAGCATTTCTAAACATCTTTAATCAGCTTTAATTTCTGCCTTACCGTTTCAATTTCTTGTTTGCTTTTATCAATTTTCTTTTGAATCTCGGCCTTCATTTTTTCGGCCCCTTTTGAGTTCCCAAAGAATCCCATGTTATTCTCGTATTGACCAATTTCGTTATTCAAGTTGGTTAATTTTCTTTTCAAGAAATCTCGTTCCTTATTTATGGTTTGAGAATTCCCCTTTTTCATCATGCCATCTAACTTATTCTTATAGATGATTTTTGTTTTTTCTCTTCGATCCAGCTTAAGAGAATCATAATGAATATCCAATGCAGACTTATATTCGCTGTAAACTTCGTCTTTTTGTTTGAATGGCACATTCCCTATTTCCAAAAACCGAGCAGAAAACTCTTTTAGTTTCTGAATAGCTTCTGATGAATTCTTTGGCAAAGAAAAATTTGTAATCTCCTGAATCACGGCTTTTTTCTTTTTCATGTTTTCAGCCTCAATCGATTCTCGATTTGCGTAATACTCTTTCTTGTTGTCAAAGAAAAAATCACAAGCAGCACGAAACTGTTCCCATACTTTTTGTTCCCCTTTTCCGGTGTGACCAATTTCTTTCCATTTATTTTGAAGATTCTTGAGCTCAATAGTCGTATTTTTCCAGTCATCAGATAATTTAATCTCTTCTGCCTTCTTTACGATTTCCTTTTTTAGATTTAGATTTTTGGAACTGTCTTTTTTTAACACTTTGAAAAACTCATTTTTCTTCGAAAAAAACACATCAAAACTTCCTCTGAACTCTTCCCAAACTTCTTTGTTCTTTTCTTTGGATACAGCACCTGTTTTCTTCCACTCTTCCTGAAGAGTAAGGGCCTTTTCGGTAGCAACATTCCACCCTTTTACGGTGGTTGATTCTAGTTCAGCTATTTCCTTCGATTTTTCAATTAGGGCAAGCTTCACTTCTAGGTTTTTTTCAAGTTTTTCGGCTTGAGCAATGTAGTGGGCTTTTATTTTTGCTCTCAATTCATTTACAGTTCCCCAAAACTGCTCTTTCAACTCTTCCCACTTTTCTTGAAAGGTAGGTCCTATTTCATCCCACTCGGCAATAAGTTCGTTGAGAGCAGACTGAGTTTTCTTAATTGACTTTTCCTCTTTCAATCCGTTCAAGTCAAAAATAATCTTATTCTTCAACGAATAATTTCTTTTTAAATCATGTTCTTGAATTTCCTTGTAAATATTGATGTTGTAATTAAAAAAATCATTCAGGCGACTGTATTGAGACTGAATGTCTTCAAACTTTTCTCTGGGAACATTTCCTAACTCTTTCCACCTGTCCTGAATTTCCTTTCTTTTGCCAAAGGCCGCACCAATATTCTCTTCGTTTTCTACCAGCTCCTTGAACTCAGCAAGAATCGCTTTTTTGGCAATAAGGTTTACTTTTTCCTCTTCTTCCTTTTTCTTTCTTTGTGCCTTTCTTCTCTCTTTGAACTCAATGATTAACTCTTCTATTTTTGTATCCAATTTTCGGTTTTCCAAAATAAGAGCAAGCTCCTCCTCGGTTTGCTCTTCTTCGGCAGGTTTGGCTACAAGTTGCTCATCAGACAACAAACTCCTGTAGGTTCTAATTGCCTCATTGGCAGCAGTGTTAATTGATTTCACCTCTTCATTCTGAAGAAGAGTTGTTAGGTTTTCTAGTATCTCAGCTCTCATGGTAGTAGAATTTAAAACGTTATTTGTTTTTAAATTTATTAATGGCGTTTTTAGTGAAATCAGAAAGTACCAGCTCGCCACTCATAGCTGCTCTTTCTTTTAGTAAGTCGTCCCAGTTTTCTGTTCCCTTCCAGAACATTTGCTTCAATAATCTCATTGCTTTGGGGTTTGAGTTTGACAATTTATTAGCCAAAGCCCTAACTGCCTCATCCATTTCTTCCACGGTATCATAAACCTCCGTGTACAATCCTTTTGCTTTTGCCCAATCCGCTGTTTGCCATTCGGTAGCATCAATCGCTAGCTGGCTCATTGCCGATGTTCCAATCTTTCTTTCTACTACTGGCCCAACCACAAATGGCCCAATACCTACTGCCAATTCGCTCAACTTAACCGAAGCAAACTTCGTGGCTACACAGTAATCTACAGCACTAGCCACTCCTACTCCTCCTCCAACAGCTTTCCCTTGAACTCTTCCTATGATAAGTTTGGGGCATTTTCTACAAGCATTAATTACATTCGCAAATCCTGAGAAAAACACTTTTCCCGTCTCCAAATCATTGATATCAATCAATTCATCGAAAGAAGCTCCAGCACAAAAAGCTCTCTCTCCAGAAGATTTCAAGACAATCACTTTTACTGTATCGTCAGCGCCCATTTTGGTTATGGTTTGTGCCACCTCAGCCAATAATTTCCCCGGAAGGGAATTGCTCAAAGGATGAAAAAATTCTATTGTCGCAATACCTTCTTTGATATCACTCACTACTTTTCCTTGTTCTAAAATATCTGCCATAATTGTTTAATATTCTTTTTCTACTTTACAAATTCTTGTTTTAAAACTCTTGTACCACTTTTCTTTTCCTAGACTTTTTGCTCGTTTGTGGAGCGAATTTTCTTTCCAGTTTTTAATCGATTCCAAATCTTTCCAATACGAAATGTGAATACCAAATCCATCTTGCTGCCTTGCTCCTTCATGTCCAAGGTAACCCGGGTTATTCTCAACTTCTGTATAAATCAATTCATCCATTTCTACATACCCTTCGTTTTCTTCGGTACGAATAGAGGAAAACACAACAGCGTAATAAGGCACGGTTAAATTTAACTTAAACATGAGCAAAAATATAATTAATTCGCTCATTTGACAAACTATTGTGACGGGTTTCTGCTTACTCCCAATTCAAAATTTCATCTATGGGCTTGTCCTGTATCAAGATAGTGTTAATACCCAAACTATCAGCCGATTGTATATGCTGAAAAGAATCATCGATGAACAAAGTTTCTTTCGCTACCAAATTATTTAGATCCAAAATAGTTTGAAAAGCGAATTGGTTTGGTTTTCTATGACCAAAATGATGCGAATAATAAACCGATTCAAAAATAGAATCGAAGTCACTTTCTACCTTATTAATAAAAGAGGCATAATGAGTTTCATTGGTATTACTAAACAAAAACAAACGGTATTTCTTCGAAAGCTTTTTTAATACCTCCACTCTTTTCTTTGGCAAATCAAGCAACATAGCGTTCCATGCTAGGCGATATTCATCCATCGAAAAATCTTTCCCCGAAGCTACTTTTAAACTTTCATAAAATTCCAATTCAGAAATCTTACCAACCTCAAAATCGTCTGAAAGTGACGATTGTGTGTACTGCGAAAATATTTCATCAAACCTATCGATTCCTAGTTTTTTGAATTCATTCAAGGTTACGTGATAATCAATATTCAAAATTACGCCACCTAAATCGAAAATAATATTGCTTACTCCTATTAATTCTTGCATGACTTAAATATAGTTTTTATTTCAGAAATTCGAGGAATTTAATCTTGAGGTAAAATGTCAAGTATGATTTTAGTCCTTAAAATTTCTATTGTCAGAAACATTCCATAATTTTACTTAATTGAAAACATAAAACACAAGAAAAAAATGAGCAAATACGATGTAGTTGTAATAGGATCAGGCCCTGGAGGATATGTGGCAGCGATAAGATGTGCACAATTGGGAATGAAAACTGCCATTATCGAAAAGTACGATACATTGGGTGGGACTTGCTTAAATGTAGGGTGTATTCCTTCCAAGGCTATGTTGGATTCTTCGCACCACTACCACGAAGCGACTCATAACTTCACAAAACACGGTATTGACATCAAAGGCACTGTAAACCCAAACTTGAAACAGATGATTGCTCGTAAAGCAGAAGTGGTCTCGCAAACTTGTTCAGGAATTGATTTCTTGATGGACAAAAACAAAATTGATGTTCACCACGGAATGGGATCTTTTGTTGACAAAAACACGATTAAAATAACCAAAGACGGCAAAGAAACTACCATCCAAACCGACAAAACAATAATAGCAACAGGAAGTAAACCTAATTATTTCCCAGGAATGGAGCCGGATAAAAAAAGAATTATCACCTCTACTGAGGCATTGGAACTGAAAGAAATTCCAAAAAAAATGATTGTAATTGGCGGAGGTGTAATTGGTCTTGAACTCGGACAAGTATACGCCAGATTAGGTACCGAAGTTTCTGTTGTAGAGTTTATGGATTCCATTATCCCAACCATGGATAATGCCCTTGGTAAAGACCTGATGAGAGCGCTGAAAAAAGAAGGATTTAAATTCAACTTCAATCACAAAGTAAAAAGTGTGGTAAATAAAGGAAAAACGGTTGTCGTAACCGCTGACAACAAAAAAGGAGAAGAGGTTACTTTTGAGGGAGATTATTGCTTAGTTTCGGTAGGAAGAAAAGCCTACACAGATGGTTTAGGTTTGGAAAATGTAGGGATTCCGACTGACGATAGAGGACGTGTAGAAGTAGATGCACAGTTACAAACCAATGTGGCGGGAATTTATGCCATTGGTGATGTGATAAAAGGTGCTATGTTAGCTCACAAAGCCGAAGAAGAGGGTGTTTTTGTGGCAGAAACGATGGCTGGACAAAAACCACACATCAATTACAACCTAATTCCTGGAGTGGTGTACACTTGGCCAGAGGTTGCTGCAGTAGGACAAACAGAAGAACAACTGAAAGAGGCTGGAATTGAATATAAATCTGGGCAATTTCCTATGAAAGCACTAGGTAGAGCAAGAGCAAGTATGGATACTGCAGGATTTGTAAAAATATTAGCCGACAAAGAAACAGACGAAGTATTGGGAGTTCACATGATTGGCCCAAGAGTAGCAGATTTGATTGCCGAGGCAGTTGTAGCAATGGAATATCGAGCTAGTGCCGAAGACATTGCTAGGTTTTCTCACGCTCACCCAACGTATGCCGAGGCAGTGAAAGAAGCTGCACTTGCAGCTACTGAAGATAGAGCTATACACGTTTAAACAAAAACCGTTAAACTACAAAAAGTCGCAGTTCAAAATATGAGCTGCGACTTTTTTAGGTCTAATAAATTTAACTCAATAAAAAAGAATTTCCCGGCAAGGCTTTGACCAATCCCTTGAATTCTAATTGCAACAAACCAACAGCTAACAAACTGGTTGCCAACTTTGTTTTTTCGCTCAATTCATCCATAGAAATGGAAGTTTCGGTTGAAAGAAAATCGTAAATGAGTTTCTCGTCCTCAGGCAAATCAATAAACAATTGTTTTTGAATTATTTTTGGTTTTTGTGAAATATTAAGTTCCCAATTCATTAAATAGACGATGTCCGCAACTGAATTGAGCAAATGAGCTTTATTTATTTTGATTAAATGATTACAACCTTGAGAGTATTGGTCGGTAACTCTCCCTGGCACAGCAAATACATCCCTGTTGTAGGAATTGGCCATTTCGGCAGTTATTAACGAGCCGCCTTTTTTTGCCGATTCGATCACGATTGTAATATCGGACAATCCCGCAATGATTCGATTTCGTTTTGGAAAATTCTCTCTATCTGGATTGGTGCCACTCATAAATTCGGTAAGTAATCCTCCTGTGGAGAGCATCTTTTTTGCCGTTTCTTTGTGTAAGTTGGGATACAACCGATCTAGTCCATGCGCCAAAACACCAATAGTTGAAATAGTAAGCTCCACACATTTCTTGTGTGCATAAATATCCACACCATAAGCCATTCCGCTAATTACAAGAGGATTGTGTGGCTTTAAGTCTGCTAGCAAATTGGAACAAAAATCTTTTCCCCTTCCTGTTACTTTCCTCGTCCCCACTACGGCAACCGTCTTGTGATTACTGAAATCAAGCGCTCCTTTTCCATACAACACAATAGGGGAATCCTCACATTGTTTTAAATTCAATGGATAAGTTTTTTCTGTAATTAAAAAGGTTGAAATTTTATTTTTTCTAATAAATGTTAGCTCTTCCTCGGCTCTTTTTATTGCTTCACCACTTTTTATCTGTTTTACGATAGAAGTTGACAAAACCTCACCAATTCCTGGAATTTGGGTAAGCTTTCCTTTATGTGAATTAAAAACAGCTTCAAAACTACCACAGTATGCTAATAATTTCTTCGCATTAATATTTCCGACACCTTCGAACAAGGTGAGAGCCATAGCGTGTATAAGTTCAGTTTGATTCAATTGCGAGAACAGTTAGATGTTTAAAAATAAGGAAATAAATAGGAATTAAAACAAAATCATTACTTTTAACTAAACCTAAACAAATGAAAAAACTGCTACTTTTTCTCTTCGTTTTTAATCTTACTTTTTCATTCTGTCAGGAGGAAAAAGGAACGTTAAGCGGGATAGTATTTAACCAAAATTCTGACCAGGCAATCCCATTTGCCCAAATTCTACTAACCAAGAAAGATTCATTATACTATTTCACCCAAACCAATGAAAAAGGGGAGTATTTGTTCAAAAACATTCTGGCTGATACTTTTGAAATTGAAGTGCGATCAATGGGATATAAGACAACCAAATTCGAAAAAATAATCGTACCAAACGAAAATAGAGTTTCATGGATTAAACTGGAACCAACAGAAATTAGTTTAAGAGAATACACAATAAGTGCAAAGAAGTATGACCACAAAATTTCGGACGAAACTGTGTCATCAACGGTAATTGAATCAGAAATAATTACTGCACGAGCCACGACCAATCCCCGTGATATCGTTACACAAATACCTGGAGTTCACACCCAGGAAGAACAAGTTAGTATTCGGGGTGGGGCAGGATTTAGCTATGGAGCAGGGAGCAGAGTATTATTAATGCTAGACGGCATTCCAATGCTTTCGGGAGATGCAGGAGATGTGAAATGGAACTACTTGCCTCTTGAAGGAATAAACCAAATAGAGGTACTAAAAGGAGCTTCCTCTGTTCTCTACGGGTCTTCGGCACTAAACGGAGTAATAAATATCCGCACACAGTATCCAACTGAGAAGCCAAAAACGGAAATCAACTTTATTGTCGGCATGTACGACAGCCCATACAAAAATAGAGACTTAAAGTGGTGGAATGGCTATCGAGGAATGCAAGGAATTAACTTTTTTCATGCTCGACAAGTTACTGATCATTTTGACCTAGTAGTTGGAGGAAACTTTTTTAACGATCAAAGTTTTAGATTGGGCGAAAAAGAAACAAGAGGAAGAATGAATATAAACACAAAGTTTAAGCATAAAAAAAGAGAAGGACTATTTTATGGAATAAACATGAATGCTCAATTAAGTGATGTTGATCTATTTTTTGTTTGGAAAGAAAAAGATAGCGTATTAACGCCCTCACCCGGCACAAATTCCTCGGGCTTGAACAATCGATTTAATGTAGACCCCTACCTAGAGTATTACACGAAATCTGGGGATAAACATTCACTCCGAACAAGGTGGTTCAATACAGATAATAATAATCAAGTTGATCCAACCCAATCGTCCACTTCCGATCTCATTTTCAGCGAATATCAATTCAAAAAGCAACTAGATTCAACTTTCAAAATCACCTCAGGTGTAACTCTTATTAGAACCTACGTAAATTCAGAACTATATGGGAATCATTCTGCTACTAATTTTGCTCTTTATACTCAATTGGATAAAGTCCTTTGGAAAAAACTTACCATTTCTGCGGGTATTCGAGGAGAATACTATGCGTTAAACTCTATTAATGAGCCAATTATACCCATTGCACGAATGGGAATCAATTACAAAGTGGCAAAAGCGACTTTCTTGAGATCCTCATTTGGTCAAGGTTACCGTTTTCCTTCCGTAGCTGAAAAATTTGCAAGTACTTCTGTTGGTTCATTAACCGTTTTTCCCAATCCGGCCTTGACACCTGAAAAAGGATGGAGTGCTGAACTTGGAATAAAACAAGGAATTAAAATAAAAAAGTGGGCCGGATACATTGATATAGCTGGTTTTGTAAATGAATATCAAAACATGACGGAATATACATTTGGATTTTTTGACACCCTTACATTTGCCCAAAAACCAACTGGCGGAATCAACGAATTTGGGGCATCCTCAAGAAATGTGAGTAGAGCGCGAATAACCGGAATAGATGCCACACTCGCTGGGAAAGGAAAAATTGGAAAAATAGAAGTCTCTATTTTGGCAGGTTACACTTTTATGAACCCTAAGCCGATTGGTGCAGACTCGAATTATTTGAGTACATTTTCTTCTTTAACAACTGACTTCACTTACGATCCTTCGCTCAACTTAACTAGCGATACCGTGAGTAATAATTTAAAATATCGATTCAATCATTTATTCAAAACAGATATACAATTGAAATACAAACAAGTAAGCCTTGGAGCTAGTTATAGATTCAATAGTTTCGTACACAACATCGATGAATCCTTTCATATTTTAGGAATATTTAGTGGAGGTAGTTTCCTGGGCGAATTAGAAGAGTACCGCAGAGAGCAACCAAAAAATACACAAGTGATTGATGCGCGAATTGGGGTTGAAATTTCGGATAAAGTAAAGGTAAGTTTTGTCTGTAATAACATATTAAATACTGAATATCAAACAAGGCCGGGTTGGGTAATGCCACCCAGAAATTTCATTTTTCAATCTACTTTCAGGTTCTAACATGACTAATCTTAAACCACAACAACGTGAGAACATAAAACCTCGTTTTTCTAAATAAAAACAGATTAAAATTTGGAAAAAGGACAAAGTCCTTTTAAATTCGCAGACTTTCCTAGATAAGGAATAAAATTATTATTCAAATTCAGAATAATAGGGCCTATAACTCAGCTGGTTAGAGTATCTGACTCATAATCAGAAAGTCCCTGGTTCGAGCCCAGGTGGGCCCACAAAATGAAAAAGACTTGTCATTTGCTTGACGAGTCTTTTTTTGTGCTCGAAAGTTTTGAGCGAGAAGTTTACCCTGAGGGAGCTTTTGCGAATCGATGGGAGCCCAGGTGGGCCCACAAAACGAAACCAATTCTTTTAAGCAATTGAAAGGTTTTTCGTTTTTTTCGTCTTGCCAAGTCTTTTTTTTCAGTTTTCAACACTCGTGAATAACTAAGTCACAATTCAATTCAATCTAATTATTCAATTGTTTATTTTCGTAAAGAAACTTATAGCAAACAACTCATGAAACAATACCACGACCTACTTCAATACATACTCGATAATGGAGAGCAAAAAGGAGACCGCACGGGTACTGGGACCATTAGTTGTTTTGGTTACCAAATGAGATTTAATTTAGCAGAAGGATTCCCTATGGTTACCACAAAAAAGCTTCACCTCAAATCAATCATTCACGAATTATTATGGTTCCTTAAAGGAGATACAAATATCGCCTATTTACAGGAGAATAAAGTAAGAATATGGGATGATTGGGCAGACGAGGATGGGAATTTGGGGCCTGTTTACGGTCACCAATGGAGAAACTGGAACAGTGACGGAATTGATCAAATTACTGAAGCGATAGATCAAATTAAAAACAACCCGAATAGTAGAAGAATAATGGTATCTGCTTGGAATCCCAGTGTCATGCCGGACACCAGCAAATCATTTTCGGAAAATGTCGAAAATGGTAAAGCTGCTTTACCTCCCTGTCATGCATTTTTTCAATTTTATGTTACCAATGGCAAATTATCATGTCAATTGTATCAAAGAAGTGCGGATACTTTTTTGGGAGTTCCTTTCAACATTGCTTCCTATGCCCTTTTCACCATGATGGTTGCCCAAGTATGTGAACTAGAATACGGTGATTTTATTCACACATTTGGCGATGTTCATTTATACAACAACCACATCGAGCAAGCTCAGCTCCAACTAACTAGAGAACCACGCACACTTCCTACGATGAAATTGAATCCTTCCATCACAAATATTTTTGATTTTACATTTGAGGATTTCAATTTGATCGATTACAATCCACACCCACACATAAAAGCATCGGTTTCGGTATAAGCGAAAAATACAATTTACAATTAAAAAAGAATCAACAACATTGAAATGGATTGCCCATTCATTTGGTTCTTTTTTGCTGTTTTAGGGGCCGAACTATTCATATTTCGTTTGACAATTACCCTCTACTCTAGTTGAAAATTAAAACAGAAATCAACTTTATTTTCCCGCATTTATTTTCTCAACACAATTCATAATTGCCCATTGAATAAACCCAAAAACTGAACTAAAATTGATCTGTTTTTTTATTGTAAAATATTGTTAACATCATAAAATATACTCACAAAGAATGATCAGAACAATAAAACTTAACATGTTCTTGTTTACAATTATGCAATTTACTAAATCAAGATTCACAACATAAGTGTAATTTTATCCTGTAAAAAACTAACAAATAAAAATCGATATGATACAAGAAGCAGCAAGCGCAGGAGCAGCAATGGATTCAGTTGCTAACTCAACAATAGCGGAAATGTCCGTTATGGAAATCATCAATGAATCTAATTCTTGGTATATTTTAATCCCGTTGCTGTTAATGTCTGGGTATGCAATTTACATTTTTGTAGAGAGATTTATGACTCTGAGAAGAGCTTCGAATGACGAAAAACAATTCATGTCTAGAATTAAAGATTATGTTCAAGATGGCAAATTGGATTCGGCTAAAAATCTTTGTGAAACTACTGACAGCCCAATAGCAAGAATGGTTGACAAAGGAGTATCTAGAATTGGAAAACCAATGCAAGACATCAAAGCCTCTATAGAGAATGTGGGGAAATTGGAAGTATCGAGATTAGAAAACAACCTTTCTGCTTTGGCCACCATTTCAGGGATTGCCCCTATGATTGGATTCCTAGGAACAGTTTTGGGAATGATTAAAGTATTTTATGATTTAAAGAACACGGGGATCAAAGCAAATTTCCTTGAAGCCTTGTCTGAAGGAATTATGATGGCGATGGTCACAACTGTTGCTGGTTTGATTGTAGGAATTTTAGCCTACTTCTTCTATAACTTTTTGGTTGCAAGAGTATCTAAAGTTGTGCAAAACATGGAAGCTCATTCAATTGAATTTATTGACATCTTGGAGGAGCCAGGTAAATAAAACAATTCTTTTCTCAACATCGAGTTGATTCGAAATTAAGACCAACCAACTAAAAATCTTTGAACTATGAGTTTAATTAGTCAAAATAAAATTAAAATAGAAGGAGGCATGTCGTCCATGACTGATCTTGTCTTTCTTTTGTTGATATTCTTTATTATTCTATCGGCATTAGCAAAAAATGCCGTGGACGTAGACCTACCGCAAGGAGGTGCTTCTTCTCCATCAAAGCCAGCTTTGGCAAGTGTGGTAATCAAACCTGACAACACAATTACTTTGAATAATAAAACAGTAGATTTGGCTCAAATTGAAACAGCTATACTAGCGGCAGTTGCAGAAGACGAAGAAAAAGTTGTGGAACTTTATGGAGATATGGAATCAAATTACGGAACAGTTTTCAACATCATTGAAATTTCTAAAAGGAATCAACTCAAGGTTTTACTAATGTCTAAGAAGTAACATTCACAATTTTATTTCATAAATTACGTTAATCTCCAAATCCCTGACATTATGAGTGAAGAAGAAAAGAAAAATAAAACGCTAGGCATCCTAATCACCAGTGTATTTCATGTGGCAGTGGTGTTGCTACTTTTTGCTTTTTCTATGTCTACAGAAGGAAAGAAAGAAGAGCCAGTGATGTTGGTGATGGATTTTTCTGCTGGATCCAGTTCAGCTGGTGGAAGTAGTTCACCAAGCGAAACTTCAAACCCAACTGAAGACCCCCAGCCGATAAACAAAGTAGACCCAGTGAAAACTCAGACTCAAGAATCGGCAGCGAATAGATCGAACAAAGCTCGAAGCGAAAGTTCTAACAACAAAAATACAGATGAAAAACAACCGAATACAAACGCTTTAGCTAGTGGTGCCTTTGGTGGAAATGGAACTGGAAAAGCAGATGGCGATGGAAACGGAGAGAACCCAGGATTGGGTGAAGGGGAAAATGGTCCTGGAGTAAAAGGTAAAATTGGCGCATTAGGCTCTGGTGATGGAATTCCTCCAAAAGTTTCAAACCCTACGCGAGATCAAGAAGGAAAAGTAGTTATTGAACTAACCGTGGACAAACAAGGAAACGTAGTAGATGTAAAAGTTTTATCTAATCACAAAGAAACCACAACAACAGATCCTGTTTTACTTAATCAGGCCAAGAAAGATGGATTTAGGTATAAATTCAAACCGGATAATAGAAGAGCTGACCTAAGCAAAGGCCTCAGAAAAATAAACTATGTACTTCGATAAACGAAAGTGAAAACCTACCAAGAAACCCTCGATTTTCTTTTTTCACAGCTTCCCCAATTTCAGAAAATTGGGCAAAAAGCATACAAAGCGAACTTAGATAACATCCGTGCTATTTGCGATGTTTTACAAAATCCTCAAAACAACCTCCACACTATTCATGTTGCTGGAAGTAACGGAAAAGGCTCTACCTCACACATGTTGGCCTCTGTACTTCAAGAAGCTGGATACAAGGTTGGATTGTACACCTCCCCTCACCTAAAGGACTTTAGAGAAAGAATTAAAATTAACGGACAAGAAATTTCGGAAGAAAAAGTCATCCAATTTGTGGAAGAGTTTCAGCCGAAATTAAAAGAAATAAAACCTTCGTTCTTTGAATGGACGGTAGGCTTAGCCTTTTATTATTTTCATCAAGAAAAAACCGACATCAATGTAATTGAAACAGGGCTGGGAGGCAGATTGGACTCAACGAATATCATTCAGCCGGTTGTATCTGTCATTACAAATATTTCGCTTGAACACACCGCGATATTAGGAGATACAATTGAAAAAATTGCAGCGGAAAAAGCAGGAATTATAAAATTCAAAACTCCCGTAATTATTGGCAAAACTCAAAAGAAAACAACCAGTGTATTCGAAAAGCAAGCAGAGCGAAACGAATCCACTATTTTCTTTGCAGATTCAGTGCCTGACCTTGATGTATCTTTAGATCTTATCGGTCAAATTCAACAGGAAAATGCAAAAACTGCTTGGAAAACTTGTGAGGTTTTGGCTACTCAGGGTTTCGCAACATCAAAGAATGAGCGAATCAGTGGATTAGAAAATGTATTGAAGAACACTCGATTACAAGGGAGATTTCAAATTGTAAGTACCTCCCCACTTATCGTATTTGATACAGCCCACAATCCAGATGGAATAAAAGCATTGTGCAGAGAGATCAAAAGAATAAAGCCTACTCGAATTCATTTTGTGTTAGGAATGGCTCGTGATAAAAATCACGATGAAATGTTCAAACAGTTCCCACAAAACTCCTTATTTTATTTTTGTTCATCAACCAACGAAAGAGTAATTTCGGGAAAATCATTGAAAGATATCGCATTCGGGCTAAACCGAATTGGAAATGATTACTCTTCGGTTAAAAGTGGTTTAGAGGCCGCAAAAAAGACCGCCTCAAAAACAGAAATGATTGTGGTTACAGGAAGTAATTTTGTAATTGCAGACGTACTCTCATAATGTTAGTCACAAAAAAAACCTCAAAGATTTCTCCTTGAGGTTTCATTCTAATTACAGGTTAGTTTTGCAGTTAGTTTTGCAGTTTGAAAGCTACCCTTCTATTCTTTGCTTTTCCAACTAAGGTTCCTTCTCTGGATTCAGGCTCAGAATCATTCATTATTTCAGATTCAAATCTATCTTCTCCCAATCCATGGCTTTTCAAATAGTCAATCACATTCTTGATTCTTCTACTAGCCAAATCTAAATGAATCTCGTCCCCTCTTGCAGCAAGCGCCTCGTCCGCAGTTGTATGACCGTACACATTCAATTTCATTGTTGGGTTTTCTATTAGTGTCAATGCCAATACATCCAAATCTTCTTTCGACCTTGGCAACAATGATGATTTCAAATAAGCAAAATATACCGTTGAGTTCGCTACTATTTGCTCAGGAGTAAATCCATCTACCGAACTACTTGCTTTGCTATACACCACTCTTTCAATTTCTTTTTCGTCAATTTCTCCACACTCACATTTCTCACCTTCTTCCAATATTTTCACAACGACTTCATCAATATAATAGTAGGCATAAGGAATTTGAGCTCCATTAAAGTCTTTCTTCTTTCTCAATTTTTTCCAATCAGTATCCGTTGTTTCATTGAAGTTGCCAATCGTAATGTATCTTTCTCCTCCATTGGCTACAAATTCTCCACACATAGTTTCCCAGCTGTATCTTTTTTCGAACACCTTATTATCAGCAATTCTCACAAACTCTTCCCCTTTTGATAACACGATGTCTTTTTTACCTTCCACCTCAATTGGGTTTTTGGATAAAAATGCTCCGAGGTTGTTTACTGCATATTTCGACAAATCGGCCAAACTAACTTTGTAAGATACGCAGTACCTAGCGCCTTTTTTAAGTTTTTCTTTTAAATCTCTTGAAACGTAAGTTCTTGGGTCTTTTCCTCTGTAAGAGTAAGCAATAATTCCGGCATAATTATCTCCATCAGAAGGCTCTTCTTTTCCGTAAATATTGTCAGGAGCGCCAATCTCTGTTCCCTTTGCAGATTTCGTAAACAAATCAGCTCTCAATGAAGTTGGAGAAAACCAATCCATTGCTTTATTAATTTGTTTTAGTCGCTTCAATTTTCCTTTCGTTCCCTCAAAACTGTAGTTGTCAACCAAATTGTTGTCGTCTTGGGCGTAGGAATTTCCAACTAACGCAAAAGCCAAAAAGGCTCCGATAATGTATCTTTTTTTCATAATATTTCTTTTAATAGGTTTAAAAATAAGAATCTATTTTCAATTACCAATGCTTGTTGAGTGATAAAATCAAATATCGTTCAGATTATTTACAACTTCAATGCCACAAAAAAAAATCTCAAGTCATTAACGGTTTCTTAACAAGAATGGTCGCTAACAAGAAATAAAATAAGGCACGTATAAATCTTCTTTGTTGTATCGCAGCGGCTTACCCGTTGCTTCCTTGTAAATATCCTTGCCAATTCCTTGCAAAATAGCATGGCCCGATGCTGTATCCCATTCCATACATGGATAATCTCTTGGGTAAATATCTACTTGTCCTTTTGCCATCAAACAAAATTTTACGGAGCTGGCAACTTTTCGAAACTCAATAGAATCATATTCTTTCCTCACCAAATTTGATTCTTCGTAAAAGAGTGTTGGTGTTGGTTTTCCTCCAGCTACAATCAGTACTTCTCTTGGTGTATTTTCGCAAGGAAGCTCAATGAGTTGTTCCAGTTTCCTATCTTCTATCGTAGTAGCGTACGAACCGATTTCGGCTCCCCCAAAAAAGACCTCACCCGAAACTGGAATTACAATCACTCCAAAGATTGGCTTTCCTCCTTTCACAAGTCCTATATTAATTGCGAAATTTTCTTTTCCTGCAATAAATTCCTTTGTTCCATCCAAAGGATCTACGATCCATAATTCATCCCATAATTTCCTTTCTTCAAACGGTATTTCACCGCCCTCTTCGCTCAAAACTGGGATATTGGTTTTCTTCAACTCATTGGTAATTATCCGAGACGACTCCAGATCTGCAACAGTAACGGGCGATTCGTCTGACTTAAATTCGGTTCCCAATTCATTGGTCCTAAAATAACCCATAACCAGGCTCGATGCCTGAATGGCAGCACGAATAGCCGTTTGGTAAGTATGTGGTAGTTCTAGCTTCATTATAAACTTCTATTCTCTCTAAATCTTTGTGATTGTCTTCTGGATACTTCTATTTCCTCCCCATTTTTCAAGGTTAATTTGAGCCCACCGCTAAACCAACTATCTACTTTTTCTACCCACGTCATATTCACAATATGCTTCCTATTTACCCGAAAAAACTCTTTTTCATCCAATCTCTCCTCAATCTTGTTTAACGACCTCAACAGCATCGGTTTATTATCGCCAAAATACACCTTCACGTAATTCCCAACCGATTCAAACAATCTAATTTCACTAAGTTTAACAAACCAACAGTTGTCACCATCTTTGATAAAAATCTGATCATCGTACCCCAATTTGGAACCTTGCTCTGTTTCAGTTTTTCTTTTTGGTCCTTCTAATTTGTTCATTATTTGGTCGAGTCTTTTGGGATCAACCGGTTTCAAAATATAATCAGTAGCGTTTACCTCAAAGGCTTTTATTGCGTATTCATCAAATGCAGTTACAAATACCACTTGGGGAATATTCTCTAATTCTTCCAGCAAATCAAATCCTGTTTTTTCGGGCATTTGAATGTCAAGAAAAATCAAATCTGGCTGGTGTTTTTTGATCGAAATTAGCGCCTCATCCACATTGGCACACTCATCTACAACTTCAATGAAATCATAGTCGTTCAGCAAAGTGGAAAGTTCTTTTCTAGCAAGTCGTTCGTCATCTACAAGGATAGTTTTCATAAGATAGTTTTTAGCGGAATAGAGATGTTCGCGACCACTCCATTCTGGTTTGAGCCAAGTGTAAAGGAGGCCATTTTTCCGTAAAGCAACTCGAGTCGTTTTTGTGTGTTTTCAATTCCGATTTGGGTGCCTGATTCCGATTGCGAAAAGAGTGAACCAGGATTGCTTATTTTAATATTGAGCAACTCTCCTTCTAGCCTAGCAGAAATATGTAACTCACCTCCCTTTTTAAATTTAGAAATTCCGTGTTTTATGGCATTTTCTACTAGGGTTTGAATGAGCAAAGGAGGAATTTGGCAAAAAAGTGACTCTTCTGAGATTTCCAATTTAACTTGAAGTCTTTCTTCATACCTAATTTTTTCTAAACTCAAATAATCAGAAACCATAGTCATCTCCTGTTTTAAACTCACAAGTTCTTTTTTGGTGTGCACCAAAGAATTACGCAACACATTAGATAATTCGGTTATGGCTTTCTTAGATTTCGATGGATCTTCATCAATCAATGCGCGAATACTATTCATCGCATTGAACATAAAATGTGGATTGAGTTGAGAACGTAAGTTTTTTAATTCTGTTTCGGCATTAAGTGCTTGAAGCTGGATGTTCTTGAATTCGATAATTCTCGCTTTGTAAAATAACAAGTATCCAAAATACAACAAGTTCCAAATAAAGTAGACAAAAGTCCCAAACAACCAATCGTTCGGAGAAAGCAAGTGAAGTGGGGTGTCGAACACCAATACGTTGCTTGTATTAATAATGAATGAAAATATCAAACCAAGAAAAACACTTGACAACCCTATCCTAAACCACAATATATTCAGTTTTACTTGGAGCCAACCTCGTTGGTTTATAAAAAGACGGTACAGGTGACTCGTTAGTATATTCAGTACAAAAACATTTAATAAAAATAATATCAACTCGTAAGAAAACCCTTCCTGCTTTACATTAAACAAAGCAATAAGTGCCACAAAAAAACCCCAACCAATGAGTTGGAAGATGAAGTATTGAGTCCTGAAATTAACTTTTATTTCGGTAGATTTAGCCATGGCATGACTAAGTTACATTTTTTTTAAAAACTCCTAATTATTATACGACAAACGGGGAATAAGCCGGTAGAATACCTCTACAAAAAACCCGAACATCAAAATCGAAAGCAATAAATGAATGGGTTGTGCAAATGCTTGCATTCCAAAATAATACATAATTATTCCTGCAGAAATTTCAAACAACGTAAAAACCAAAATAAAGGTAAGCGGCCTTTTAAACCTCTTATCTCGGTAAAGCTTAATCATCAGAAATGCAAGACAAGCAATAACCAGGTATGAGAAAGTTCGATGAATGATGAACATAGAATCAAAGCTATCGGCAATTAATTCTCTTGGCACACCAGCTTTAAACAGAGTATCGGTTTGTTGCCTTACCTGAGTTCCCAATACTATTTGCAAAAACATTACTACAATCGATACCAAACTCACTGCTTTCACTAAGCCAGGCGAAGAAGTTATGGAACTTTGGGACGACTCTCGCTTTATCAATTTGAGCAAAAGCAACTGAACCATGACCATGACGACCACACCTATCATGTGGTAGGTAATCATGTAAGGATTTAAGTTTGTATCTACAGTTAATTTACCCAACCATGCTTGAAACAAAATCAAAAACAACTGAATTACAGCTAACCCCAAGAACCATTTGTTTATTTTCCATTTTCGAGCAGCCAACACGATAGTAATCAATGCTACAAACCCCAAAAGAGCTCCCAAGAGTCGATTGATATATTCAGTCCAGGTATGGAACACATTGAAAATAGCGTAATCGTGTTTTGTGTATTTTGTCCAATTTTGAGGATTGTAGTTTTCACCTGCTACAAACTTGGAGTTAGACTTCCACAAAGATTCTTCGTGAATAATCATTTGTCCTTTTGCAAATTCTTTGCCTTCCTTCCACTCAATTTGCGATTGCTGAGTAGGGGGAATTATGTAACCGAAACACTTGGGCCAATCAGGACAGCCCATTCCGGAACCTGTCATTCGCACTACACTTCCTGCAACGATTACTAGAAAAATGTTGATGAGTACAATCCAAGAAAAACGATGTAAACTTTTCATTAGTTAAAGGGAGTTAATAAAGTCCGACAAGCAAAATAAGACATCGCGACTTATGGTGGTTTCAATTTTTTGATATTCGTCTGGCATGCCCGTATTAGAAGGTTGAAATAAATGATTTAACTCTCCAAAAGTAGCAAAGCGTAAAGTTCTTCGCGAAAATAATCTTGAACGAGATTTACCCAAGGCCGATCTAATTTCCTTCATATTGGGATCGGTAGGAACTTGAACGTCTTTTCCTCCGCCAACTGCCAACACAGAACATCTCACTTTTGAAAGGTAATTCTCCGGAACCACAGACACAAAACTTTTGTACCAAGCCCCATCAAGTAGGTCGAACTGAGCAGAGACAAGGGTCTTTTCCTCGGTCTCAGACAATCCTTTTTGCTCAGAAAAATCCATTAACACTTTTTTCAATTTCAAGCTTTTTTGATCTCCTTCGTAAGCAATTACCACACTGTCAATGGACGAAAACAGTTGTTTTTGCTCAAGAATTAGTTCGTCAGAAAGCCCTTGATCTTTATAAATTGCTTCTCTCTGAAGATGCATCATTTCGGTGATGGGCATACCTGGCGCTCCCATCATAATGACAAAATCAATTAGTTTCTTGTTATTGCTTGCAAACTTAGGCGCAAGAATTCCACCTTCGCTGTGACCCAATATGCCCAGTTTATTTACTTCTTTTCGTTTGCCAATCACCTCGATTACAGATTCTAAATCGGTATACAAATCCGACAAATCCGCCCCTCTATATTCTCCAGTAGATTTGCCCACTCCTCTTTCATCATACCGAAATGACCCAATCCCTTGTTTGGCCAAATGATCCGCTATTACCGCAAACAACTTATGCCCAAAAATTTCTGAATCACGATTTTGAGGACCACTTCCCGAAACCAAAACAACCACAGGAAATGCTCCTGATTGGCTGGGCAAAGTCAGGGTTCCGCTCAAAGTCAAAGAATCCTTTTTGTTCTTTATCAAGATTTCTTCGGTGTAGTAATCTATCTCGCCAATTGGTGTTTGAGGTCTTTTGAGTTTTTCTTGAACAAACTCACCAAGCGACATAGCTAAATCCAACTCAAACCCATTTTGTTTGAACACGCCAAGCAAAGAATCTTTGCTATGAATTCCCTCGTAGGCTATTCCTAATTTGGACAAACCAAAAAAGAAGGACGAATCAGAAATGTAAACGGAATCACACCAAAAGTCAAGCGAAGGATTAGATTCAGCTTGCAAAGAGACTTTATATGTCGAATTGTTTCGTTCTACCTTGAAAAAAACTTTTTGAGTCGTTCCCATGGCCGATAAATCTCCTTTCCATGTACCTTCTGTGATTTGAGAAACCGACCAATAAGAGGAAAAAAGAAGAAGAAAAAGAATAAATTGTTTCATTGTGTCAGTTTGAAAATCAAATTTACTATACTTTGGAGATAATAACCATAAATACGAAGTCGATTTTTTTTTGTGATTGGGTAAAGAGAGCAGAAAAAAACTTATCAGGTATAACTATTTGAAGGAATAGAAGAAATAAGATTCAATTTCATCACAAAATTGGATTAAAAACCCCTTTTATTTGGCAAGATTTTTGATAGAACAGAAACCCACAACTAACTGATCATTTTTTCATGTTTCGAACCCTTATTTTTTTTATTTTTTTCCAAGTTTGGACTCTACTGGTTTCAGGGCAAACTGTAACAGTTACGAACTATTCCACTTCGGACCCCATAGAAAACGTAAGAGTAACCAACAACGACCTCACGATCGAATTATTTACGGACAAGAAAGGATCAGTTTCCCTCAATGATTTCAACCTAAAGGAATTGATTTATTTCTCTCACCCTTCTTTTGAATCCGTTACCTTGAGCTTTGCACAAGTAATAGAAAGCAACTACCAGGTAATTCTTTTTGACGAAATATTACTGCCACAAATTGACATAAAACCTCCTCGAGAAAACACTCACGAAGATTTTTCTTCAGTAAGAATCAACAAAATCTCTCTTCAGGATATTCGCCTCACCATTCCTCAAACCTCGGCAGATATGCTCCAAAAAAACACAAATATTCTTGTACAAAAAAGCCAGTCTGGCGGTGGAAGTCCAATAATTAGAGGGTTTGAAGCAAACAAAATCTTGCTGGTGGTAGATGGAGTGCGCATGAACAACGCCATATACAGAAGCGGTCATTTGCAAAACGCCATTACGGTGGATGCAAATATCTTACAAAATGCGGATGTGTTTTATGGACCAGGATCGGTTATTTATGGGAGTGACGCATTGGGAGGTGTTATTCATTTTCACACGAAAAACCCAGAATTTTCGGTTGATTCTACTCTATTTACTTCGGCAAATGCCATGGCCAGAATTGGTTCGGCCAACGGAGAACAAACCTACCACGCAGATGTAAATATTGGAGGTCAAAAACTCGCTTCCCTTACTTCTGTTACGTTCAGCTCCTTTGAGGATTTCACAATGGGAAAAAATAGAAATCACGGCTATGAAGATTTCGGAAAAATATACCAATTCACACAAGTTACCGATAAGGGAGATAAAGTAGTGACGAATACAGATAAAAATACAATGCCTCGGACTGGGTATTCTCAATTGGACTTACTACAAAAACTAAATTACAAGGTAAAGAAAGGGGTAAATCTTGGGCTCAACTTGCAATATTCAACTTCGAGCGACATCAATCGATTTGATAAACTGAATGAATACAGGAATGGAGCGCTTCGTTTTTCTGAGTGGTCCTACGGACCTCAAAACAGATTGCTTACCTCGTTAAAACTGGAGAACAAAAACGAATCGAGATTTACTGACTACTATACAGTTATTGGTGCGTTTCAAAAAATAGACGAAGACAGAATATCAAGAAGTTTTGGCTCTACGAGTTTGTTTACAGAAATGGAAGATGTTTATGTGTATAGCATAAATGCTGACTTTCTCAAAAAACTCTCTACCAACGAAGTGTTGTATTATGGAGCGGAGGTTACCCACAACAATGTAGTCTCTACGGCCACAGAAAAAAACCTATTAACCCAAGAATCGAACCCTACGCAAACAAGGTATCCTGGAGGAGAAAACAGAATTACTTCACTAGCTCTGTACACAACCATTGACAAAAAGATAACCAACAAGTTAATCGTTAATCTGGGTGCGCGTTACAGTCACTTTGTGAATTTTTCTGAGTTATCAGATTCCACTTTTACAGAATTCCCATTTCGTACTATCGATTTTAATACGGGAGCTTTGTCCGGTAGTTTTAGTGTTAAATACGAGGAAAAAAGCGGTCTCAGGATTGAATTGATTGGATCTTCTGGATTTAGAGCTCCTAATGTAGATGACTACGGAAAGGTATTCGAAAGAAACGGTAACCTTGTTGTGCCAAACAACTATCTGAAACCAGAATTTGTGTACACGGGAGAACTTAATCTTTCAAAAAAATGGGTGAAAAATGAACGAGAATACCTTCAAGTGAAAGCAGCAGGTTTCTTCACCTCATTAACCAATGCACTGGTGTTGACCAATTACACATTGAATGGAAACGACTCGGTTACATACAGAGGTGATCGCGTGAACTTAGTTTCAAATCAAAATGTGAATGCTGCCATGATTTACGGAGGTTCTTTTGACGTAAGACTCGCTCTTACATCCTACCTTAAATTAATTGGAGCAATCAACTACACAGTAGGAAGAAATTTAACTGACGACACTCCGTTGTCGCACATTCCTCCCGTTTTTGGAAGAGCTTCTCTTCACTACACCAGTAAGAAGTTACAAATTCAGCTCGCTACACAATTCAATGGAACCAAAAGAATGGAGGATTACGGAACAGACGGAACAGATAATCCTGAGGAAGCTACCGTAGATGGAACGCCAGCTTGGAGTACATTTAATTTATATGCCACTTACAAAATAACACCTAAATTTAGCGTTCAGGCAGGAATAGAAAACATCTTAGACACTCACTACAAACAGTTTGCATCAGGTGTAAGCGCATTGGGTAGAAATTTCACAATTGCCCTGAGAGGAAACTTCTAATTGATTAGACCCAAATTTTTGAGTCATCTATTTTTAACTGTTAATAAGCTATTTTTGTATCTTTAGCCTTCCACATAATGGAACTACCTCAGAATGAGTAAAAGAGCAAAGTATAAATACGACCCCAACACGCTCCAATATCAAAAAATAGAACTTACCCTCAAGGGAATTCTGTTAAAAATATTGAAATACGTGGCGGTTGGAGTTTTCATTGCTGGACTCATTATTTTAGTGTCCTATCCTTTTATTCAAGACTACTCCACCAGAAAAGCACAAAAGGAAATTGAATACCTCAAAGCAAATTACGAATTGCTTAATTCAGAGATGGATACGATGGTTTCGGTTTTAAAAAACCTTCAAGAAACGGACAATAATTTGTATCGAGTAATTTTTGAAGCAGAACCCTACAAAAACAAAGAATTAACCCGAAAAAACCTTGTAGAAAGGAGAACGCATCAAGACTATGTAATTGCCTTGAAGGAGCGGATCAATTCAATTTCGACCAGTATTGTCGGTCAATCCAAATCATTTGACGAATTAATTAAACTAGCTCTTAACAAAGAAAAAATGTTACAATCGGTTCCTTCGATAATACCGATTGGCGACAAAGAACTCACGCGGCTATCTTCTACTTTTGGCATCCGAAACGACCCAATTTACAACGTTCCAAAAATGCACTCCGGACTGGATTTTACAGCCCCCACAGGATCCAAGATTTATGCAACCGGAGATGGAATAATAGAAACGATGGAGTATAGCACAGGAGGGTACGGAAACCATATCGTAATTGACCATGGTTTTGGGTATAAATCTCACTACGCCCATTTAAGTAAATTCGAAACAAAACGAAATCGAAAAGTGAAAAGAGGAGAGCTCATCGGTCGAGTAGGAAGCACAGGAAAATCAACGGCTCCCCACCTGCATTACGAAGTCATAAAAAACGGAAACAAAATTGACCCGATCAACTTCTTTTTTACTGATATTACCCCTGAACAATATTCACAATTAATAGAAAAAGCCAAAAATATGGGTGGCTCTTCTTTAGATTAAGAAACAACAATGGAACCAATCAAACTAAATGATGAAAAAATCTTTTACTCCATTGGAGAAGTGGCAAAAATGTTTAATGTAAATGCTTCCCTCATTCGATTTTGGGAAAAAGAATTCAAACAAATTGCTCCAAAGAAAACAGAGAGTGGCAAGCGAAAATTTACACAAAAAGACATTCGAATATTTGAAAAAATATATGAATTAGTGAAAGAAAAGGGATTCACTTTAGCCGGAGCGAAAGAAGAATTGAAAGCCTCTAAAAAAAATAACTCCAAAATATCACAAATCGAGTTGAAACTCACTCAGATTAAAACTACTTTAGTGGAACTTTTAAAAGAGCAATAAGCCAAAAAAAAGTCAATAACCCGAATAAATGAAAGAAGTCACAATTATTAGGAGAGAGCGCTTTTGCTCTGCTCACAAACTATGGAACCCTGATTGGGATGCAAAAAAAAACGAAGAGACTTTTGGCGGCTGTTCCAATCCAAATTGGCATGGACACAATTATGAATTAATTGTAAAAGTAGCTGGAGAAATTGAGCCAGAGACAGGGTTCGTAATGAACCTAAAAACTTTATCGAAAATATTGAAACACAAAGTCATCAATAAGCTAGACCACAAAAACCTAAATATGGATGTGGACTTCCTAAAAGATAAAAGAACCACTACCGAAGTTGTTGCTGTGGCGATTTGGGAAGAAATTGAACAAGAAATAAAAGAAAAAGGAGGTAAATTAATAAGCGTGCGAGTAAACGAAACTGAAAACAACTCAGTAGAGTACTTTGGCGAAAAATAAGAAAATGGGATACAAAAAAACAGAAGAATACGACCAAGAGAAAACAGAAAAGATGTCTGGTTTTTACCAAGAAATCTTAAAAGATTTAGGTGAAAATCCTGAGCGCGAGGGATTACTAAAAACACCAGAAAGAGTAGCAAAAGCATTGCAATTTTTGACTCATGGATACGACATTGACCCAAGCGAGATTATTAAATCCGCCATGTTTAATGAAGACTACAGCCAGATGGTACTAGTAAAAGACATTGAAGTGTATTCTATGTGTGAGCATCACATGCTTCCATTTTTTGGAAAAGCACATATTGCCTACATCCCAAATGGAAAAATTGTGGGATTGAGCAAGCTGCCGAGAGTAGTGGATGCATTTGCGAGAAGATTGCAAGTACAAGAAAGGTTAACGAACGAAATAAGAGATTGTATTCACGAAACCTTGCAACCCCTGGGAGTTGCTGTGGTGATAGAAGCGAGTCACATGTGTATGCAAATGAGAGGAGTTGAAAAACAAAACTCTGTCACAACTACTTCTGCTTTTACTGGACAATTTACTGACAAAACAACTAGGCAAGAATTCATAAAATTAGTATCTTCGAAATTACATTAAGTAAATTTTAAAGACAATGGAAGAAAGAAATCAATTCAACTCGATTCTTGATGCAGTGGCACAAGAAAAAACAATGGCAAAATCTTTCATGGCGAACGTATTTTCGTACATGTTTCTTGGGTTAATGCTCACTGGTTTTATCTCGTGGTATTTTG
>ENA-OUOG01000463-OUOG01000463.1-marine-metagenome-genome-assembly--contig:-NODE-463-length-53691-cov-5.930205_pt1 | contig 53691 bp, 42 predicted proteins | sample MGYA00248635_ERZ508505 | MGnify/ENA primary metagenome ERZ508505 (study PRJEB26176, sample SAMN06267871) | marine metagenome | isolation source: Saanich Inlet, British Columbia, Canada | place: Pacific...
CAAGTTCCAATACCAGTAGATATTGTATAAACCATACATCCAACTCCCCACAGAAAAGCAACTAATGCGATTGAAAATACAATCCACCATTGTTTGTTTGCTTTTCCTTCTACAGGTGCTGCGATATCTAGAGTTACATCGTGGTACGATTTGTTACCTGTAACTAAAGGTCTTCTAATAGGTGCTTCGTAATGAGACGCCATAATCCTTTTATAAGTATTCGTTAATTAATTCTTTTTATGCTTTCGTGTTTCTCACTTTAGTATGATACTGAACATTAGGTTTAGTACCAACACTTTCTAGTAAGTGATACATACGATCGTCTTCTAAAAGTTTTGCAACTTTGCTTTCTTTGTCGTTAATATCTCCAAACACCATCGCTCCATTGCTACAAGCAGAAGAACAAGCTGTTTGGAATTCTCCATCTTTAATAACACGTCCATCACGTTTTGCATCAAGAATTGTTTTTTGTGTTTTTTGAATACACATAGAACATTTTTCCATGACACCACGAGAACGTACTGTTACATCTGGATTAATTACCATTCTACCTAAGTCGTCATTCATAAAGTAATCGAACTCATCATTTCCATTATAAAGGAACCAGTTGAAACGACGCACTTTATAAGGGCAGTTGTTTGCACAATATCTTGTACCTACACAACGATTGTAAGCCATATGGTTTTGGCCTTGACGACCATGTGATGTTGCAGCTACTGGACATACAGTCTCACAAGGAGCATGATTACAGTGCTGACACATTACTGGTTGAAAAGCAACTTGTGGGTTATCTGAAGCAATTTCTAATTCTCCAAATCCTCCTAAAGAACCATTTTCACTAAATAAACCTAAACCATCGAAACCTTCTTTCTTAGCATCATCAGCTGCAAAAGACTCTTCAGAAGAATAATATCTATCAATACGTAACCAATGCATATCGCGACTTCTACGTATTTCTTCTTTTCCTACAACAGGAACATTGTTTTCTGCATGACATGCAATTACACATGCTCCACAACCTGTACAAGCATTTAAATCAATAGACAAGTTAAAGTGATGACCAATAGAACGATCAAATTCATCCCATAAATCTACCTCTGGAGATGTTACTTCTACTTCCTCGTGATTTAAAGATACTGTTGGTATTGCATTCCATACAGTTCTGTCACTTGTGTTAAAAATCTCTAATGTTGTTTCTTTAATAATGTCTCCACGACCCATTAAAGTATTTTGTAACTGTACACAAGCAAACTCATGCATTCCTACGGCCTTAGTTACTGTAATATCTTGTATAGTGTTAAAACCTTGGTATAATTTATAAGCATTAACACCTGTTTGCATTTCTTCTTTTAAACCTGCAGATCTTCCATAACCAAGAGCCAAACCTACAGAACCTGTTGCTTGACCTGGTTGGATAATTACGGGAACTGTTAATTTATTACCGTTAACAGTAATTTCAGCGTAACTACCATTTAAAGCACCTGTTGCTTCATGCTCGTTTACTAATTCTAAGCGTTTAGCATCTGCGGCAGAAACTGTTAAATAGTTATCCCAAGAAGTTCTTGTAATTGGATCAGGAAATTCTTGTAACCATGGGTTGTTAGCTTGTTGTCCGTCTCCCATTCCTACTTTAGTATATAAAGTAAGCTCCATTCCTTTTGAAGTTGCACTAGTCGCTAAAGCTCTAGCTGCACTTCCAGAAGGTGTCTCAACATTATCTTGTGATGCTTCTACAGTATCATCAACTACATCACTAGAAGATTGAGATATAAAAGACCCATCATGTAACGCTTGGTTAAATGATGCTCCCTCAAGAATTTCAGAATTCCAAAGTGTTTTAACATAATCGCTATACTTAACATCATTTCCATTCCATAGCAATAAAACTTCTTGAAATTGTTTTGTATCAAATAAAGGACGAATGGTAGGCTGAATTAATCCGAAATGGCCTTTCTTTATTTCTACATCTCCCCAACTTTCTAGGTAGTGAGGTGCAGCTGCAATATATTGCGAAGCTAAGGCTGTTTCGTCTGCTTTCATAGAGAAAGCTACAGATAAATCTGTGTTTTTTAATCCTTCAGCAAAATCTGAAGCATTTGGTAAAGTATATAGTGGATTTACTCCACTCATGATAAGAGCTCCTACTTTTCCTGCTTTCATATCAGCAATTAAAGTCATTACAGCCTTATCATTTCCTTGTCTTGTTCTTATTGGTTTTTTTGGATTAAACGCTTTACTCTCAAGCTTTTCGTTTATCTCTAAAACAACAGTTTGTGCATTTACATCTTGAATACCTGTAACCACAACACCATTTCTTCCAGCTTTATCTAACTCAGAAGCTGTTGCTTGTACTTCTTTCTCTATGTGCGCTGGCAAGCTACCTGAAAAAGCACCACCAACAATTAGGCTATGTAATTTTGCTAAAGCTAATTTTTGCTGACTTGGTGTTAAAGGCACACGCTTATCTGCATTTGCACCTGCAAGAGACATATTAGATTCGAATTGAATATGACGGGACATTTTACCATTTTTAGGAATTCGTCCTTTTGAATATCCGGAATCAAAACCACCACCTTGCCAATCACCTAAGAAATCTGCTCCAAAGGCTACAATTGTAGAAGCTATAGAAAAATCGTAATCTGCTAATCCTCTTTCGTTATATTTTGTTTGAAAAGCATCTAGTGCAGCAGACTCTGAAACAGCGTCGTAAACCACATGCTTAGCATTTAAATATTTTTCTTTAAATTCTGAAATTAACTTACTTGTAGATGGACTAGCATACGTTTGTGTTAAAAACACGATTTGCTTTCCAGCTTCGTTAGTCGCATTTAATTTTTGAGTCGTTTCTGAAGTAAAAGTAGACCAAGAAATAGGATTTTCACCTTTCATAGGAGATTGCACTCTTAAACTATCGTATAGTCCTAAAACCGATGCATTAACTCTAGCATTTGCACCACCATTAGTTGCAGCAAGGTTATTGTTTTCGATTTTGATTGGACGACCTTCTCGAGTTTTTACTAAAACACTTGCAAAATCAAAACCATCTGCAATAGTTGTTGCATAATAGTTAGCTACACCAGGAATAATAGAGTCTGGTTGCACTACATAAGGAATTGATTTAATTACTGGTCCTTCGCAGGCAGCTAAAGAAGCTGCAGCAGTACTAAAACCAACATACTTTAAGAAATCACGACGCGTAGTAGACGAAGCCTCTAATGTTTCCTTGTCTCCAAGAAATTCATCTGTAGGAATTTCGTTTACAAATTCGTTTTGTTTTAGCGTCTCAACAATAGAGCTTTCTTTTAGCTCTTCAACACTTTTCCAGTATTTCTTGTTTGATGACATATTATATAATTGAATTACTTCTTAATTTATTTATAACTTTTTCACTTAAAACACTCAGACAAGCCTAGTGTGACAAAACTTTCTCTTTAGAGACTCCTATGTCAAAGGAGTACTGTAAACTAATATCTAGTAGTGACACTTACCACATTCTAATCCACCCATCTGCGCAGCAGTTAATTGCTCAACTCCATATTTTTTTGAGAGTTCCTCGTGAATTTTGGTATAGTACTCATTATCTTTTACCTTAACATTAGTTTTTCTGTGACAGTTAATACACCAACCCATTGTTAATGGAGAATATTGATACATTACTTCCATTTCCTCAACAGGACCATGACAAGTTTGACACTCTACACCTGCAACACTAACGTGCTGAGAGTGGTTAAAGTAGGCAAAGTCAGGCAAATTGTGAATTCTAGTCCATTTTACTGGAGAGGTTTCACCTGTGTATTTTTGCTCTACATCATCCCATCCAACAGCTTTGTATAATTTTTTAATTTCTGCATTATAATCTACACCATATTCTGCTAAACCTTCAGCTTGTGTTCCTTCAGCAACTTCATAAATAGATTTATGACAATTCATACATACGTTTAACGAAGGTATCCCTGAATGTTTAGAAACTCTTGCAGATGAGTGACAGTATTTACAATCTATACCATTATCTCCTGCATGAATTCTATGAGAATAATGAATTTCTTGAACTGGCTCGTAACCTTGGTTTACACCTACTTGCATAAAGTAGCCATAAACGAAATAAGCAGAGGCCAATAAAAATAATATCGCAGTTACCAAAATTAAGAATTGGTTTTCAACAAATGCTTTCCAAAGCGGCTTTCTTTTAGGTTGGTCTACTAATTCAACACCTTTTACTTCTGCAAAACTGCGCAATGTTTTGTTAACTAGGTATAACGCACCTGCTAATAGCGCAAACAAAAGCGCTAAAGCACCTAATATTAATCCGTTTGAGCTAGTATCGCTTTCTGGATTAGATCTATCATCAACAACTTCTTCTTTTACAGGAGCTGGAGGCTCAGCACCAGTATATGCTAAAATATCATCAATATCTGTATTAGATAATTGAGGAAAAGCATTCATAGCAGCACCACCATACTCATTGTAAATCTTGTTTGCATATGCATCACCAGATTTAATCATTCCTGCGCTATTCTTTATCCAAGCATAAAGCCATTCTCTGTCTAAACCTTCACTATCTGCTAAACGCTGCTCTACATTACGTAAAGCAGGACCTGTCATTTTCTTATCTAATTTATGACAAGCTGCACAATTAGCATTAAATATTGCTTTTCCATTTACAGGGTCACCTTCTTGAGCAGAAAGAGCAGTAGAAAACGTTAACAAAAAAACTAAGCCTAAATGAAGAATATTAATGCCTAATTTGCGGTGAATCACCTTTTTCATATTGTTGATTGAATTTACTTCTAAACTTTGGTATGATTTTTTCATCTATATCTAAAATACAGTTATAAAAAACTTACGCAAAAGTAATACTTAAAGTCCATTTTTGAAATCTTAAATAAGTCTTAATTTATAATTTAGAAAAATTCTAAATAAGAAAAAGCACTTTTCTTTCGTTTATAACTTTTACATTTGCATCAAATATATAACAAATATGAATTTAAAAACATTAAAAACTCTATGTTTCTCTCTGGCTTTATTACTTTCTAGTAGTTTTGTTTTTGGACAACAAGGTACTGTTGTTATTAATCAACAACCTGAAATTTCAACCTTATTAGAGTTGAAAAAAGAGATTAATATTGAAGAAGAGGATAACGATCGTTATAAAATTCAAATTTATTCAGGGTCTAGACAAGAAGCTGAAAGTGTAGAGAACAATTTTGATAGCACATTTAATTCTTGGTCTTCAAAATTAGAATACGAAACACCTAACTATAAAATATGGGTTGGAAGTTTTAGAACACGACTAGAGGCCGAAAGAGCTTTAATAAAAATAAAGAAGAAATTTCCTAATGCTTTTATATTTAAGCCAAAGAAAAAAAGCAATTAGTAGTTTTCTTTAGAAATAAAAAAGCCGTTTTCAATTAATTGAAAACGGCTTTTAGTTTTATAGATTCTTCGCTTAACGATGAATCACATTATTTTAATTTTTTCTTTACTTCTACTTCATGGAATGCTTCAATAACATCACCTTCTTTAATGTCGTTATAATTTTTTATTTGCATCCCACAGTCGTAACCCTTACCAACTTCTTTAACATCGTCTTTAAATCGTTTTAGAGAGGTTAATTCTCCTGTGTAAACAACAACACCATCACGTATTAAACGTATTTGAGAGTTTCTAAATATTTTACCGTTCATTACCATACATCCTGCAATACTTCCAACTTTAGTAACTTTAAATATTTCTCTAATTTCTGCAGTACCAGTAATTTCTTCTTTAAGCTCTGGAGACAACATGCCTTCCATTGCGTCTTTAAGATCATTAATGGCGTCGTAGATAATTGAGTATGTTCTAATATCAATTTCTTCTCTATCCGCAATAACTCTTGCGTTACCTACTGGACGAACATTAAAACCAATAATAATAGCATCTGATGCAGTTGCTAACAATACATCGCTTTCTGTAATGGCTCCAACACCTTTATGAAGAATATTAACTTGAATTTCTTCTGTAGAGAGTTTTTGAAACGAATCTGTTAAGGCCTCAACTGAACCATCAACATCTCCTTTAAGAATAATATTTAATTCTTTAAATGTACCTAGAGCGATACGACGACCAATCTCTGCAAGTGTTAATGTTTTTGTTGTACGTACGTCTTGTTCACGTTGTAACTGCATACGTTTTGTGGCAATTTGCTTCGCTTCACGCTCATCTGCAAAAACATTGAATTTATCTCCTGCTTGTGGTGCTCCATCTAGACCTAATATAGATACTGGAGTAGAAGGTCCTGCTGCTTGAACATCATTACCTCGTTCATCTTGCATTGCTTTAATCTTTCCACTATTTTTTCCTGCTAATACATAGTCTCCAATTTTAAGTGTTCCTGCTTGTACTAATATTGTCGATACATATCCACGCCCTTTGTCTAAGAATGCTTCTACAACAGTACCAATTGCTGGCTTATTTGGATTTGCTTTGAGCTCTAATAATTCAGCCTCAAGTAATACTTTTTCTAATAATTCTTTTACACCAGTTCCAACTTTAGCTGAAATATCGTGAGACTGAATTTTACCTCCCCAATCTTCTACTAAAAGATTCATTTGTGCTAAACCTTCTTTAATCTTTTCTGGATTGGCGTCTGGTTTATCTATTTTGTTTATGGCAAAAACAATAGGCACTCCTGCGGCTTGTGCATGAGAAATTGCTTCTTTTGTTTGTGGCATAATATCATCGTCTGCTGCTGCTACAATAATAGCAATATCTGTAACTTGAGCACCACGTGCACGCATAGCTGTAAAGGCCTCGTGACCAGGAGTATCTAGAAATGCTATTTTTTGACCACTTTCTAATTGTACTCCATATGCACCAATATGTTGTGTAATTCCGCCTGATTCTCCAGCAATTACGTTTTCTTTACGAATATAATCCAAAAGTGATGTTTTACCGTGATCTACGTGTCCCATTACTGTAACAATAGGTGCTCGTTCTATTAAATCTTCAGGCTTATCAACGACTTCTACAATAGACTCTTCGATATCTGCTGTTACAAATTCTACTTTGTAACCAAACTCTTCTGCTACAATAGTTAATGTTTCAGCATCTAAACGCTGATTCATTGTTACCATCATTCCAAGAGACATACATGCAGAGATAATTTGAGTTACTTGAACATCCATCATGGTTGCAACTTCACTTGCTGTAACAAACTCTGTTACTTTAAGTATTTTGCTTTCTGCTGCTTCGATTTGCTCATCGATTTCAGACTGTTCTCTATGTTGATCTCTTTTGTCTCTTCTATATTTTGCTCCTTTACCTTTGCTAGATTTTCCTTGTAATTTTTCAAGTGTTTCTCTTACTTGTTTTTTTACATCCTCTTCACTTGGTTCTGCTTTTACAATATTTCTTCTACCTTGTCCTGGTTTTTTACCTTTAAACCTATCGTTACCTCCTCTGTTGTTTGATCCAGCTCCTCCAGAGCCAGGTTTATTATCTCCTGGTTTAGAGATGCGACGACGTTTTTTCTTATTAGCATCATCTGCTTTTTTAGCAACTTCTTTCTTTTTCTTAGGCTTATTAAATTGTGATAAATCTATTTTTTCACCAGCAATTTTTGGTCCAGTAAGCTTTTTGTATTGAGTTTCTACAGTTTCTAGCTCATTAGGTTCTTCTGCTTTAACCGATTCTTCTTTGGCTTTTGTAGACTCTGCTTTCTTTAGTGCAGGTTCTTTTTTTAGCTCATTTTTTTCTTGTGTTTTAGCTTCTGCTTTAACTTCCTTTTTTGGAGCTTCAGCTTTTGCCTCTTTCACTTCCTGTTCTTTGTCTAGCTTAGATTCTTTCTTTTTTGAGTCTAAATCTATTTTACCAACTTTTTTAGGTCCAGAAAGCACTTTAGTTGCTTTTACAACTTCTTCTGCCTTGGCTTTGGCTGTAGCTTTTGCTTCTTCTTCTTTTTGCTTAGCTTCTAGTTCTTGTTCGCGTTTAATACGCAAATCTTCCTTTTCTTTGAGCTTAGCTTCACTAACTGCTTGAGACTTGATCTTCTTATTTGCATCTGTTTCGAATTCATCTGAAAGAATTTTGTATGTTGTTTCAGAAATTTTCGTTGTTGGACGCTTCTCTATCTCGACACCTTTGGAATCTAAAAATTCCACAGCACGATCTAAAGAGATGTTAAGCTCACGTAGTACTTTATTTAATCTAATCGTTTCAGCCATAAATTGCCTTTACCTTAATTTTACTCAAAAATATGTTAATCTTCAAATTCTTCCTTAAGAATTCTAATAACATCTAGTATTGTTTCTTCTTCTAAATCTGTTCTTTTTACTAAATCTTCAACATCTTGCTCTAGGACACTTTTTGCTGTGTCTAAACCTGCTTTGCTAAATTCTTTAATAACCCAATCTTCTATTTCATCAGAGAATTCTCTTAATTCCACATCTTCTTCTGCACCTTCTCTAAACACATCAATCTCGTAACCAGTAAGTTGTCCAGCTAAACGAATATTGTGACCTCCACGACCTATTGCTTTACTTACTTCTTCTGGTTTTAATATAGCCTCTGCTCTTTTGTTTTCTTCATCAATTTTTATTGACGTTACTCGTGCTGGACTTAATGCTCTTGTGATATATAGTTGTAAGTTATTAGTGTAATTGATTACATCTATGTTTTCGTTTCCTAATTCGCGAACAATACCATGAATTCTTGAACCTTTCATTCCTACACAAGCACCTACAGGATCTATTCTATCGTCATAAGAATCTACTGCCACTTTTGCTTTTTCACCAGGAATTCTTACTACATTTTTAATAGTAATTAAACCATCAAATACTTCTGGTATTTCAGCTTCAAATAATTTTTCTAAAAACTTTGGCGATGTACGCGACATAATAATAGCAGGCTTGTTTCCTTTAAGCTCTACACTATCAATAATACCTCTTACATTATCTCCTTTACGAAAGAAATCTGAAGGTATTTGTTTATCTTTTGGCAATATAATTTCATTACCATCGTCATCTAATAATATTACTGCTCTATGGCGAATATGGTGTACCTCTGCAGTATATAACTCGCCTTCAAGTTCTTTAAATTGCTTGAATATATTGGTGTTATCGTGTTCGTGAATTTTAGAAATTAAATTTTGACGCAGCGCTAAGATTGCACGACGACCAAGATCTATAAGCTTAACTTCTTGAGACACGTCTTCACCGACTTCAAAATCTGGTTCTATTTTTCTAGCTGCACTAAGAGAGATTTCTTGGTTTGGCTCTTCAACTTCACCATCTGCAACGACTACTCTATTTCTCCAAATCTCTAAATCTCCTTTGTCTGGATTTATAATAATATCGAAGTTATCATCATCTCCAAACTTCTTCTTTAGTGCATTTCTAAATACATCTTCCAATATCGCCATAAGCGTAACACGATCTATTAATTTATCGTCTTTAAACTCTGAAAATGATTCAATTAACGCTATATTTTCCATTATTCTATTGAATTAAAATTTTATCATAACTTTTGCTTCTACAATATCGTTGTAAGCTATTTTTGCTTTTTTTTGAACAGTTACCTTGCCTTTACCAACAGGCTTTTGCTCTCTAGCTTTCCAAGATAACTCAATGCCTTCATTGGTAGCATTAATTAACGCTGCTTCTATACTTTCGGTTTTTGTTCTAACGTCTAATGTTCTTCCTATATTTTTAACAAATTGTCTTGGCAATACCAATGGAGCAGTTGCACCATTTGATGCTACTTCTAGAGAGAAATCATGCTCTTCTCTATCAATATTATGCTCGATAGCTCTACTAATAAACATGCAATCCTCAACTCTAACACCATTATCGCCATCGATAATTATGTTAATAGATTGATCATTAGAGATTGTAAAATCTATTAAAAATAAATCTGATCTTTCCTCTAAGGCTTCCTCCAATAAGTTTTTTACTGTAGTATTAAACATTTTTAAGTATAAAAAGAGCGGACGACTAGTCCGCTCACATTCATTTATCTTACAACGCTGCAAATATACATATTTTTATAATAATGTCCTACAGACTTTTGGCTTTATTAAAAAAAAGCAAGATTTAATCTTTAAACATACCTTTAAAAACAAAAAAGTTAAAATCTTTTACAACAAAATTAATGAATACTCGATACATTTTTAGAAGTCCTTTTTTTTCTTAGATTTAAATACTTGTTAAACATAAATACTATGAAAAAAATTCTTGTACCAACCGATTTTTCAAACGAAGCAGAAAATGCTATAAAAGTAGCTGCTCAACTTTCAAGAAAACATAATTGTGAGCTTATCCTTTTAAATATGTTAGACTTACCTTTAACTCATATTTCAGAAGGTGTTCCAGCAGATTTACCTGAGGCTGTATATTTTATGAAACTTGCACATAAACAATTTGAAGATGTGATGTCTAAACCGTATTTAAGTGATATTACTGTAACAGAAATGGTGGACATACATGATATTTCTACTGGTATATTAGAAACTTGCAAGAAAGAGGATATAGATTTAATTGTTATGGGTTCTCATGGATCTAGTGGGTTAAAAGAAATGTTTATTGGATCGAACGCTGAAAAAATAGTTCGCGCCTCTAACAAACCTGTTTTAGTTATTAAAAACGAACATGAAAATTTTGATATTGAAGAATTTGTTTTTGCATCGGATTTTAAAAACGATAGTCGTGAGACATACAAACAAGCAGTAAAATTAGCTGAAACTTTTAACGCTAAAATTCACTTGTTGATGGTAAATACAGTTTCAAATTTTACAACCACTGCATCAGCAAAAGTTAAAATTCAAGAATTTATTGAAGGTACAAACTTTACAAACTACACCACAAACATATATAATGATGAAACTGTAGAAAAAGGTATTTTAAATTTTTCGCATATTATTAATGCAGATCTTATAGGTATTAGCACGCATGGAAGACAAGGTATTGCTCACTTTTTAAATGGCAGTTTAAGTGAAGACTTAGTTAACCACGCTAAAAGACCAGTAATTACTTTTAGAATTTAATAAATTAAATTTTTATAAATAAAAAAGTCTTCCAAAATTTGGAAGACTTTTTTGTTGGCCCACTAGGTTTCGAACCTAGACTCTTTGGTACCAAAAACCAACGTGTTACCAGTTACACCATAGGCCAATAATTGTAACAGGCTGCAAATTTAAAACAAAGTTTTATTTGCGCAAACATTTTGCTATAAAATAATATTTATTTTTCATCGTTTTTTTTAAAAAGCGTGTTAGCTGTATAAAAACAAGCCGTTTTAAATAAACTCTGTTATGAAAACTTTATCATTCTTGTTTCAAATTTATTAGTAAATTCGCCATTAATATAAACATACTAGGTATATGACGTCTTCAAACTTTAAAAAATGGAATAACATCTTAGGATGGTTCGCTTTTTTAATTGCTTTAATAACTTACAGTTTAACAGTCGAGCCAACTGTTAGCTATTGGGATGCTGGTGAATATATTTTAACCTCTGCAAAACTTCAAGTTGGTCATCCACCTGGAGCTCCCTTATTTCAAATGTTGGGTGCGTTTTTCTCAACGTTCGCAATTTCCCCAGAAAATATTGGTCTCATGCTTAATATGGTAAGTGCTGTTTCTAGTGCATTTACAATACTGTTTATGTTTTGGAGTATTTCATTATTGCTTCAAAAAATGATTAAAACCGAAGAAAGTACGACTTCTAAATCTTATGCTATTATAGGTAGTGCTTTAGTTGGAAGCATAACCTTTGCTTTTACAGATTCTTTTTGGTTTAATGCCGTTGAAACCGAAGTGTATGCTATGGCAACACTTATTATGTCGCTTTTATTTTATTGTGCCTTACGTTGGGAAAACGACATGCATAATCCTAGAGGTAACCGTTGGCTTATTCTTATTGCTTTTATAATTGGTTTATCTTTTGGTGTGCATTTTATGGGATTACTAACCATTCCTGCAATAGGTCTCATTTACTATTTTAAAAATTACAAAACTGTTACTATAACAAACTTTATAGTTGCAAATGTAGTTTCTGTGGCTATTTTATTATTCATTTTTAAATTACTAGCACCAAATATCATTAGGTTCTTTAGTTTATTAGAAATTTTCTTTGTTAATGTTATTGGGTTACCTTTTAATTCTGGGTCAATAATCGCAGGTCTCTTATTAATTGCTGCCATATATTTTGGCTTAAAACACACTAAAAACAAAGGTTACAAACATCTTAACACAGCAATTTTATGTGTTACTTTTGTTGTTATTGGTTTTTCGTCATGGCTTATGTTACCTATTCGTGCAAATGCCGATGTGGTAATTAATGAAAACAATCCTTCAAGCGCAAGAGAGCTCCTTGCATACTATAATTTGGAACAATATCCAAAAACGCATTTGTTTTACGGACCATTATTTACAGACCAATATGCTGCATTAAATCCTGACAAAGAAGATGCTTACAGAGATGATAAACCTAAATACGAAAAAGATTTAAAGCTCGGCAAATACGTTATTGTTAATGACTATAAAGATGCAGTACAGAATTATAATTACGATCATGCTTCTGTTTTACCAAGAATGTGGAGTGGTGAGCATGCTGAAAACTACATGCTGTTCTCTGGATTTTTAGATTACACGCTAAAGGAGAAATTTAATGTCGATGTCTTTACTCAGAAAAAAATTGCGGATTTTATTGAAAAATACCAACAAAATCAACTAACAGAAAGAGAATACGATGAATTTATGGCTGTTTATGGCGATAAATTAAATATTGCTTTAAGCCCTAGAATACAAAAAGATGTTGCGTTTATTAATCAGTTTAAAAGTAAAGTCGCAGAAGGAAAAGTAGATTACGAAGGCTACCATAGATTCTTAAAAGAATATGGCCAAGAGTATTTAGACATTGAAAAACCATCGTTTATAGACAATACTGTGTATTTATTTCAATACCAATTAGGCTATATGTATTGGCGTTATTTTATGTGGAATTTTACTGGCCGACAAGACGACATACAAGGCGAGTACAACAATCATGGTAATTGGATTAGCGGCATCAATGCAATAGATTCTTGGCATTTAGGACAATCTCAAGATAATTTACCAAGCGATGTAAAAAATAACAAAGCTAGAAACACATACTTTTTCCTTCCATTAATTTTAGGAATTATTGGTTTGTTTTTCTTGTTCAATAAAGATAAAAAAACATTTTGGGTATTATTCGTGCTATTCTTATTTACAGGAATTGCAATACAAGTATACACTAACATTAGACCTTTTGAGCCTCGTGAGCGTGATTATTCTGTGGTAGGTTCGTTTTATGTATTTGCTATATGGATTGGCTTTAGTGTCTATGGAATTTTTGAATTCTTTAAAAACAAAGTAAAAAGCACAACTTTACCTCTTGCAATTACTGGAGTTTGCTTATTAATTGCACCTTTGATTTTAGCGGTTAATAATTGGGACGACCATGACAGGTCTGACAAATACACTGCCTTATCTATGGCCAAAAAATATCTAGATTCTTGTGGCGAAAATGCTATTCTTTTTTCCATTGGTGATAATGATACATTTGCACTCTGGTATGCTCAAGAAATTGAAAATTATAGAACAGATGTTCGTGTAGTAAATACTAGTTTGTTTCAAACCGATTGGTATATAGACCAAATGAAACGTAAAGCATACGAAAGCGATCCTGTGCCATCACAATTAACACACGACCAATATAAATATGGAACACGAGATTATATAATGAAACGTACTTATTATATAGATCCAAAGACAGAAGATGCAAAACCTACTTTTAGTCGTGATACTTTATTGATTAAAGACTTTTTAGATTTTGTTTCTAGTGATAATCCAAAAACAAAATTTAAGAGAATTATCCAGTTACAAGGTGAAGATATAGAACAATATCCTTCGCAATTACTAAATACAAACTATTTTCCAGTAGAAAATATTCGTATTCCTGTAAACAAAGAAAATGCTTTAAAATACGGTATTGTAAAAGAAAAGGATGCAGACTTAATAGTGCCTTATATTGATATTAACATAAAAGAGAGCGCTATTTACAAACAGCGTTTATTAATGTTAGATATTGTTGCCAATAACGATTGGAAACGACCAATTTACTTTACAGGTGGTGCTTTTGGTGAAGACGATTATATCTGGATGAAAGATTTCTTACAACTTGACGGTATGTGCTATAAGTTAGTACCTATAAAAACACCTACAGATCGAGCAAATCCTTTCGATATGGGAAGAGTAGATACAGACTTTATGTACGAGAAAGTTAAAGCTTGGGATTGGGGAAATAGCGGAAGTGATGATATTTACCACGACCCAGAAACACGTAAAAACTCTATTACTTATAGAGGAAATTTAGCGCGATTAATAGAAAACTTAATTAATGAGAAAAAACTAGACAAGGCAGAACATATTGCAGACATTGCTATGGAGAATATGCCTGTAGATAAGTTTGGCTACTACACATTACTTGAACCTTATATTAGTGCTTATTACGAAGTTGGCGCTAAAGATAAAGCGAGACAATTGTTTAAAGATGTTGCTGTTAAATATCAAGAAAACTTAACATATTATAGTGAGCTAACTCTAGAAAATCAAATTAAAAACGGACAAGAAATTGTTACAGATTTAGAACGCTACAGAGCTTTAATAATTGTTCTTGTTGAGTATGACGAAGATTTTGCTGAAAAAGAATTTTTAACTTTTACAGAATTTCAAAGACCTTTTGAAAGGCTCTTCCCAGACGACAGACCAGACATAAGAGAAGAAAGCGATATTAATAGAGATAGCAGTGCAATTAGCATAGAACCTATTGAAGTGGAAACAGAAGACTAAGCATGCGTCTATTTCCTGCTAAAATACCACAATTTATAAAACGAATTTTCCCAAACTATGTTTGGGATTTTTCGTCTAAAGGTAAAACCATATACCTTACTTTTGATGATGGTCCAACTCCTGAAATAACGGAATGGACCTTAGATATGCTGAAGCAGTATAATGCCAAGGCTACCTTTTTTTGTATTGGTAACAATGTTGCAAAACATCCAGAAATTTTTCAATTGCTTTTAAAAGAAGGACATAGTATAGGAAACCATACTCAAGATCATGTAAAAGGCTGGAGTACTTCAACAGAAAAATATATAGATAACGTTATTAAAGCAGAAACTATTATAAATAAGGCGTTAGTTAATAGTCAATATGAGCTTAGCTTATTTAGACCACCATTTGGACAAATAAAAAAAACACAAGGAAAAGCGTTAGCAAGACGAGGCTATAAAGTAATTATGTGGAGTGTTGTTGCTTTCGATTGGGATAATAAAATATCGAGAGAAAGAAGCTTGAAGAATGTAATTAATGCAGCTTCAGAAAAAAACAATATAATTATTTTTCATGATAGTGTAAAAGCATCTAGAAATATGACGTATGCACTACCAAAGGTATTAGCTCATTTTAGCAAAAAAGGCTACACTTTTAAGGCTATTGATGCTTAAACAAAATCTTTAATAATGGCAATTAAAGTGTTTGCATCTTGTTCTCCACTTTGTCTCCATTTCATTTCACCATCTTTATAAATAATTAAAGTAGGTAAACTTTTTACACGCAAAGCTTCAGATAATTCTTTGTTTTTATCAACATCAATTTTTATTACTCTAGCTTTATCACCAAGAGCAGCGGCAACATCACGAAGTACAGGATGCATAGCTGTTGATTGTTCATTCCATTCTGTAAAGAAATCTAGTAATACTGGAATGTTTACATCGATTAATTCTCCAAATTTTGACATTTTTTAAAGTATTAGTTTAAAATGGTTAATGTAAATCTACAATTTTTTAACAACTTATAGATTTATCTTATTTAATTTAAGAAACATTTAAACAACTTTCGTGCCTTTTTTAAGCGTAATAACTGTAACCTCTGGCCAAATACCAATACGACCCGGAAAAGCTAAATACCCAAAGCCTCTGTTTACATGTAAAAACTTACCTGCTTCTTCGTATAATCCAGCCCACTTTGGATATCGGTATTTTACTGGACTCCATTTTATACCTAAAGATGGTACTTCTATACCAAACTGCATACCATGTGTATGTCCAGCTAAAGTTAAATGAATGTGTTTTTCAAAATCAATAATATTGGTTTCGTTGGTAATTAAATCATGGTTATTTCTATCTTTCGTGTTAAGCTCCATTTTATCATAATCAAAATGCGATGGATCGTGAGACATTAATATATTAAAATCGTTTTCGCCAATAGATTTTGTAGCTTCTTTTAAGCTTCCGCGTTTAGGAAAATGCCGCGATGCTCCCCAATTTTCAACACCAAGGATATTAATAGTTTGTCCGTTGCGTTCTATTTTTCGGTTATCGTTCATAATCAAATCAAAACCTATTTTACTATGCACTTCTTCTAACTGACGTTGGTTTTCATTATTTAAAGCTTTATCATTACCATAAGCATAATAGCCATAATCATGGTTTCCCATAACAGCAAACTTGCCGTCTTTAGCTTCTAATTTTTTAAAAGTATCAATCCACTCATTCATCTCTTCAGCTTTAGTATTTACAATATCTCCTGTAAATAAAATGGCATCACTTTTTTGTTCATTAATTAAATCTATACCATAAGAGATTTTCTCTTTACTCTCAAGGCTTCCGGAGTGTATATCGCTAATTTGGGTAATCTTGTAACCATCGAAAGCGTCTGGTAAATCTTCAAAATGCAAAACATGATTTATTACTTTAAAATTATATTTCCCTTGGTAAATACCATAAATAAAAGAAGCAAACGGAATGGCTGCAATACCTAAAGCTATTTTAGATACAAAACCTCGTCTACTAGCTGAATATGCTATGTTATCTGGATTAGAGTTTGAAACTTTATTAATTAAAACCAAAACAGCTCTTAGTATGTCTTCGCCAAACATAAAGAGTAATAAAATTAATTTAGGAACAAAAATCCCAAATAAATATGCAAGAGCATAACCATGACTAATTGTAAATCTATCTGACCGTGAAAAACTAGAATAATGATAAATTAGATTTCCAAGTACAAAAAAACTAACAAACCAATAAATAGCATAAAACCAATAGTTTTTGGTAATTGTTTTTACCGTTTGAAAGGCATAATAATCTAGTATTAATATAATTATGGAAATTATTATCCAACGTAACATACAAGCAATTTTTTACAAATATATTAATTGTAAAAGCGACTTATCTTAGTAATTTGTTAAACGTTTTAATTTTTAAATCGTTAAGTAGAACTGATTCTGTTTTAAAGTGAATAACTTTGGTTTCATTTGGTAGTAAATCGAGAAAATTATCGCTAAAATGTCCTTTTTTATTTGAATACAAAAACACATCTTTTTGAAACACTTTTGAAGATAATGTAATAAAAAAGCCATCATCTGTTTTCATAATTTCACTTTTTATCTCTCCTTTTGGAAGTTCTAAGTGTTTAGGACTAACAAAATAATGTAATCGTGTTTGGTTATTAAATTTAGTAATTAAAACTGCATCCTTTTTATTAAATTCTAAACTGCGATAATTTATTATATAATCTCTGTTACTTGATAGTTTAGGCGCTTCAATATCTTTATTAATACTCCAAATAGAATCGCCATTAAGTTTTCTTATTTCTACTTTTAAGTTTCCTTTTATGGGTTTTAAAAGGTCGTTAATTACAAAAACTTCAACTATATTATCTTTAATCGTACTAGACACTAAAACATCTTCAAAACTACGTTTTACACTATAATGTAAAGCTTTCCAGTTACCAAAATAATCAATACTAGACCAAGAGGTTACTGGCCAGCAATCGTTTAATTGCCAATATAAAGTTCCCATATTATATGGTTTTGCTCGACGTTGTGCTTCTATTCCCATAGTGATACCATGTGCTTGCAATAACTGGCTTACGTAAACATAATCTTCGTCGTTATCTGGAATAGGAAAATCACGTTCCATGTAATTTTTAATTATTGAAAAACCTCGTGCGTGTTTTTGATGCGTTGAAAATGCCTTTGAAGTAATTGAAATACTATCATTTCCGTTTATATATTTTATAGCTTCGTAACTAGGAAACGACTGGAATCCAAACTCACTCATAAAACGTGGTACGTTTTCCTGCAGATGCTCAAAAGGATACTCGTCATGCCAAATCCACCAATCGTGTGCATCACCTTCTGTCTTGTATTTTGGATTGCCACGACCATAACTTGGTGACGATTGCCAATAGTCTGTATCAGAATTTTGAGCTACAATTTTTGGTAAAATAGTATCGAATACTTTTAAATAATTATTCCAGATTTCTTTTTTCTCATCTTCACTTCTACCACTTTGCCAGCCCCAAAGATGCCATCCTTCGCTACTTTCATTATTGCCACACCACAAGGCGATACTTGGGTGATTTTGTAGGCGTTTTACCTGTTGCTCTGCTTCAATTTTTACGTTTTCTAAAAAGGCCTCATCTCCAGGATACATGGCACAAGCGAACATAAAATCTTGCCAAACTAAAATGCCTTTTTCGTCACATAAATTGTAGAAAATGTCGTTTTCATAAATGCCTCCACCCCAAACACGAAGCATATTCATATTAGCATCAACAACATCGTTTAATAACTTTTTGTAATCCTCTTCTTTTACTTGATTTTGAAAACTGTTTTGCGGAATATAGTTAGCACCTTTTATGTAAACTGGCACGTCGTTTACTTTAAAATAAAAAGATTTGCCAATGCTATCTTTTTCAGAAACTAACTCTATTGTACGCAACCCTTTTTTTACTGAAACACTATCTAAAACGGTTTTACCATCTTTAACAACAACTTTAATATCGTATAAATAAGGCTTACCTAGATTATGTGGCCACCATTTTTTTGGGTTTTTAATTTTAATTTTTGTTAGCCATGTATATCCTTTATAAATTTCATTGGACTGTTTATTTAGATTCTCATTTATATAAACTTCGTAAGTTAAATTTTTATCTAATTTAACATTAGAAATTTTGCTAATCTCAACCAATAACTCCGCATTTGAATCGCTTAATGCTAGCTGTTTAATCTTTATATTTTCAATTTTAAAATCATCCCAAGCCACCAGCTCAATAGGTTTCGAAATTCCTGATGTTATAAAATTTGGTGCCCAATCCCAACCATAAGTAAATTGTGCTTTCCTCGTAAAAATACGATTATCTTCTGGTAATTGATACGATAGTTTAGCTTTTGCTTTCTCTTCTACTTTATTTGTGTTTTCGAAAATGATTTTTAATTCGTTTTCAGCTTTTAAAATGGGTTTTACGTCTACTTTATAAGTTCTAAACGCATTGTTGCTCTTTAAAATTAAACTATCGTTTAAATAGACTTGAGCATAGGTGTCTAATCCATTAAAATTGAGCTCTAAGTGATTTCTATCGCGTGTATTTTCATGTACACTAAAATTGGTTTTATACTCCCAATCTGCTTCAGAAATCCATTGCAAATCTTCTTCATTATTTGCAACAAATGGATCTTTAATTTTCTTGTTTTTAAATAAATCCATATGCACTTCTCCTGGAACTTCGGCGACTAACCAAGTTGTCTCATTTACATTTTTAAAAACCCAGTTTTGAGAGAGTTCTATTGTGGTTGGGACACTTTCGTTTTTACATGAAAAGCAAATAATTATTAAGAAGAAAACTATAATTTTATTCATTTTTTAGATTGCATAAAAGTTCTTTTATTTTTTCTGAATTTGAAACTGCCAAATGTGTTTCTTTAAAGTGCTTTTTACTGTTCATTGAAATAATTGGTGATTCGTTTAATTTTTCTAGTTTTGTTAAAGACGCATGAATCTCTGTAAATCCTTCATCTCTAAATAGTATAGCATTTTCAACCGAAACACCTCCTCCTGGAAGAATAACAATTTTATTTTCAGCTTTAATTTTTAGGCTTTTTAAAATTTCAATTCCTTTTTCTGCTGAAACACTTTGTCCTGAAGTTAATATTCTTTGCACTCCTAGGTCTATTAATTCATGTAAAGCTTCTTCAGGATTTGGTGTCCAATCGAAAGCACGATGAAAGGTAAATTGCAATGGTTTAGCAAGTTCTACTAATACTTTTGTTCTTTTTATATCTATTGTATTATCTGCATTTAAAACACCTGAAACTACACCAGAAAAACCTAAATCTTTACAGAGCTTAATATTGCTTTTCATAATTTCAAACTCAGTATTTGAATAGGTAAAGTTTCCACTTCGTGGTCGAATTAGCACAAAGGTTTCAATAGATAAATTTTCTGAAACTTGTTTCAATAAACCGTAATTTGGAGTGATGCCACCAACGGCTAATTCACTACACAATTCAATACGATGTGCTCCTGCATCTTGCGCATTTTTTGCAGATTGGTAACTGTTGGTACAGATTTCTAGTTTCATAATCATTTTACAATTATCTCGTCTATAAACGTCCAAGCTTTATGTCCTGCTCCTTGTTTGCCTTCTGGAATTATTCCATAATTAGGGCTTTTCATCTTTATGTATCTGTATTTCATTTCTGCCTTATTTTCCCAATTAAAACTTTCTTTAAAAATTCTCATAAGCTTATTTTCTGATTGAGAAATTGGAATCATTCTGTAAATATTATCTTCATAATATTCATTTGACTCTGCTAAAGTCAATATTTCTATAAATTTTGGTGCATAAATCCACTGACCTGGCGAATGAAAAAACCTTCCACTTATTGACTCAATATTCATTTCTTCACCTAAATCGATTGTGATTTCTAAATCCTCACCAGAAAACCCTAACCATTCTTTATCTCCATAACGTGTATTACTCCCTTTTATACCATTTATTAATCCTGATGCACCACTTCCTGGATAAGATGTATTAAGTTTTGTGTTTATTGTAATTTTTTTTCCTGTGGCTTTATGTAGATTAATTTTTTGAGCAAATGTTTTTCCTAATTTTTCTTTAGAATTAAAAACACTTGCTTTAATTGTAACTTTTTTGGTTACCAAAATTGGATTAGTATAAATTTTTGACTCTATATTTGGCTCAGATTCGTCTAAAGTAAACCTAATATCTTTTCCTTTTGAAGCTGTTTTCATTTGATAGAAAAAGGCATCCTCTTTTGTTATAACTTTACCTTCAATTTCAAATAAATGATTAGCATAATTAATATCTAAAGCCTCTAGTCTCTTATGAAAATGTTCTACTCTTGGAACAAATTCTTCATAATTCCTTCCTTTAGCACTAGACCATACCACTTCACTTAGTGCCAAAATTCTCGGAAAAACCATATACTCCACTTGTTGTGATGTTGGCATGTATTCTGTCCAAACATTGCCTTGAACGCCAAGTACATAATTAGCTTCTTCAAATGTTAATTCTTCTGGAATAGGACTGAAATTATACACTTTTTCTAATGGTAAAAAACCACCAATGGCCAATGGCTCTTCTTCGTTTTCAGATTGATAGTGGTCAAAATAACAATGAGAACCTGGTGTTAAAATAACATGATGCTTTTGTTTTGCAGCTTCTATTGCACCATTAAATCCTCGCCAAGACATGACAGTGGCATTTGGCGCTAAACCGCCTTCTAGAATTTCGTCCCAACCAATAATTTGTCTGCCTTTACTGTTTAAATATTTTTCTACACGTGTAATAAAGTAGCTCTGCAATTCGTGCTCATCTTTTAAACCTTCGTCTTTAATACGTTGTTGACAATTACTACAGTTTGTCCATCTTGTTTTTGGTGCTTCGTCGCCTCCAATATGAATATACTTACTAGGAAATAACTCTAAAACCTCATCAAGAACGTTTTCAATAAAAGTGAAAGTCTCGTCTTTGGAACAATAAATCTCTTCAAAAACGCCCCATTTATTTGCGACTTTAACTTGTTGACCTGTACATCCTAATTCTGGATACGCAGCAATGGCTGCTTGTGAATGTCCTGGTAATTCAATCTCTGGAATAATTGTAATATTACGATTGTTAGCATATTTTACTATATCTTTAATTTGTTCTTGTGTATAAAAACCTCCATATCTTTTACCATCAAACTCTTGTGGTTGTGTATTATAATGCCCAATTAAAGTTTCGTCTCTAAATGAAGCAACTTCTGTTAGTTTTGGATATTTTTTAATTTCTAAACGCCAACCTTGATCTTCGGTTAAATGCCAGTGAAACGTATTCATTTTTAGCATAGCAAGTGCATCTATATATTTTTTAATAAAATCTATAGAAAATAAATGTCTACCAACATCTAAATGCATACCACGATATTTAAATTGTGGTTCGTCTTCAATTTTTAAACATTGAATTGTGATTTGCTTTTTAGTGAATGTTCTGTTCTCTAAAGCTTCTGGTAATAATTGTCTTAAAGATTGTACCGCGTAAAAAGCACCTTGATCTGTTTTAGCAGATATTATAATTGTTTCAGGAGAAATATCTAGTTTGTAACCTTCAATATTAGTTATTGTTTCATCACGTATAAATTGAATACTATTTGAAGCAATATTAGGTTCAGAGACTTTCAAATTAAAATCTGATAGATATTCTATTAGAAATTTAGAAGATACTTTAAAGTTTTGATTTGTTATTATTTGTGTTTCATTAGATAGTTTAAACTCGCCTTCTAGAATTTCTTGATTTAAAGGCTTAGGAATAATTTGTGGTGCAATCGCTTTTTCAAAATTTTTAGTACAAGCAGTAGTAATAAATAGTAAAAGAAAAAAAGGTAGCAGTTTTGTGAATTTCATTTTAGTATATTAGATGCTTAAATTTAGTAATCTATTCTTTAATGAGAAACTTAATTGTAAGCCTTTTTTGTACATTCCTAATAATTTCAAGCTGTAAAGAGAAACAGGAACAAAATCCAGCAGTAAAAGACCAATCTTTAATTAACTATGTTAATCCGTTTATTGGTACAGGTGGACATGGCCATACTTATCCTGGAGCAACAATGCCTTTTGGCATGATGCAACTAAGTCCAGATACACGTTTAGACGGTTGGGATGGTTGCTCTGGTTACCATTATAGCGACAATGAAATTTATGGTTTTTCACACACTCACCTAAGTGGAACTGGTGTTAGTGATTATGGAGACATTTTAATAATGCCAACCAACGCACAAGTTTTTAATAATGGAGCAGATGGAGAACAAGGATACAAATCTAAATTCTCACACGACAATGAAGTTGCCGAACCAGGATTTTACAAAGTACATTTAGACGATACAGATATAAGTGTTGAACTGACTGTTTCTAAGCGTAGCGGAATTCACAAATATCAATTTCCTTCTGCTGAAAATCAATTTGCCATTGTAGATTTAGTTCATAGAGACAAGGTTCTAGATGCTGAAATTGAAAAAATCTCTGAAACTGAAATTGTTGGTTATCGCTTTTCTGATGCTTGGGCAAAAGACCAACGTTTATTCTTCGTTATTAAAACATCTCATGCCTTTAACGATGTGTTGCAATCTCCACCAAAATTTGGAGAACCAGGAGCTCAAAAAATTGCTTTAAATTTTAAAAACCCAAATAACGAACCTGTTTACATTAAAGTTGGCATTAGTGCTGTAGACATTGAAGGTGCTAGAAAAAATCTAGAAGGCGAAATAGGAAATCAAACTTTTGAACAGGTAAAAAAAACCGCTCAAGATTTTTGGGAAAAACAATTAGAAAAAATAGTTATTGAAAGCGATAATAAAGATTATAAAACCAATTTCTATTCGTCGATGTATCATGTGGCTTTAGCTCCAAATTTATATCAAGATGTCGATGGACGTTATCGTGGTATGGATTTAAAAATCCATGAAGCCAAAGATTTCGACTATTACACTGTGTTTTCACTTTGGGATACCTATCGTGCAGCACATCCTTTATATACAATTATAGAACAGGACAAAACAAACGATTTTATAAACACCTTTTTAGCAAAATACGACGAAGGTGGTATTATGCCTATTTGGGATTTAAGCGCAAATTATACAGGCTGTATGATTGGTTATCATGCCGTTCCTGTAATATCTGATGCTTACTTAAAAGGAATTCGTGGTTATGATTCTGAAAAAGCTCTAGAAGCTATGATGCACAGTGCCACTCGAGATAAACTAGGCTTAAAAAGCTATAAAGATCTTGGGTTTATTCCTGTGGAGGAAGAAAGCGAATCTGTTTCTAAAACTTTAGAATATGCTTATGATGATTGGACCATTGCTGAAATGGCAAAAGCCATGAATAAAAAAGAGATTTATAAAGATTATACCCAAAGAGCACAAAATTATAAGAACGTGTTTGATCCAGAAACTCAATTCATGCGTGGTCGTTTTCGTAATACTTGGTTTGCTCCTTTTGATCCATACGAAGTTAATTTTAATTACACTGAAGCCAATTCGTGGCAATACAGCTTTTACGTACCTCAAGACATTTCTGGCTTTATAAATTTATTAGGCGGAAAAGATAAACTGGAAGCCAATCTCGATAAATTGTTTGTTGCAGAAGCTGAAACTTCTGGCAGAAATCAAGCTGATATTACTGGTTTAATTGGGCAATATGCGCATGGAAACGAACCGAGTCATCATATGGCTTACTTATATAATTTCGTTAATAAACCACACAAAACTCAAGAGAAAGTACACCAAATTTTAACCGAATTATATACCAATACTCCAGATGGAATTTCTGGAAATGAGGATTGCGGACAAATGAGTGCTTGGTACATTTTTAGCTCACTTGGCTTCTATCCTGTGACTCCAGGAAGTAACCAATACATTATAGGAACGCCTTTATTTAAAAAAGCGACTTTTAACCTAGAAAATGGAAAACAATTTACAGTTGAAGCAGAAAATTTAAGCAACACAAACCTCTATATTGAATCTGCCAGATTAAATGGAGAACCATTATACCAATCTTTTATTTCTCATCAAGATATTATGAAAGGTGGTACATTACATTTTAAAATGAAAGGCTCTGTATCAGATTGGGCAACACGAGATATTGATGTACCACAAACTAAAATTGAAAATCATCTTATAGTTACACCTCCATTTATTTCGAAAGGAAAAACCGCATTTAAAGGAGAGACAGAGGTTGAATTACAAAACAACACAAAAGACGCTTCAATATATTATTCTAAAAACAATACTGACTACAAAAAATACGAAAAGCCTTTTATAATTTCTGAAGCGCAATCGTTAGAAGTATATTCAGAATTGAACGGAATAAAAAGCAAAATAATAACTACAAACTTCTTTAAAATTGATCCTAACTTATCTATAACATTGGATACAGAATTTGCAAATCAATACAATGCTGGAGGAAACAATGCGCTTATTGATGGTATTTTAGGTACTCCAGATTTTAGAACAGGAACTTGGCAAGGCTACTTTGACTCAGATTTAATTGCAACAGTAGATTTAGGAAGTAGTAAACCTGTAAATACAATTAAAGTTAATTTTTTACAAGACCAACGCTCTTGGATTTTTCTACCTACTGAAGTTTCCTGTTTTGGTTCTAATGATGGTATAAATTTCTCGTTAATTGATGGAATTAGAAAAATGAATAACTCTCTAGCATCTGAAAACACAGAAATTAAAACGGCTTATTTTAAACAAGTTGCTAGACAATATCGTTACATAAAAATAGCTGCAAAAAAACTAGGCGAACTTCCAGAATGGCATTTAGGCTATAAACACGATGGAAGAAGCTGGTTATTTGTTGATGAAATTATAGTAAAATAACAATTCATTTTAAACAATATTTCTTAGCAATACATTATTTAATTACATTTAGCTAAACTAACAACAAATTATGCCTAATCAAAACAACAAATCTGCTCTTACAACACTAGTAACAGTCTTCTTTTTTTGGGGATTTATTGCTGCATCAAACAGTGTATTTATTCCATTCTGTAAAACGTATTTTGAAATTGACCAATTTCAATCACAACTTGTAGATTTCGCCTTTTATGGTGCCTATTTTATTGGAGCGCTTTTACTATTTATTATTTCTAGCTCAATAAAAAAAGATATTATTAATTCTTGGGGCTACAAAAAAGGAATAATTTACGGACTGCTTTTATCAGCCATAGGTGCTTTTTTAATGTTTCCTGCTACTTTTGGTGCAGAACAAGGTCAAACACAGGTCTTTTATTATATTCTTATCGCCTTTTTTATTGTAGGCTTAGGTTTTTCGTTGCAACAAACAACAGCCAATCCTTTTGCTATTGCACTTGGCAATCCAGAAACTGGATCGCATCGATTAAATCTGGCTGGAGGTATTAACTCCTTTGGAACTACAATTGGTCCAATTGTAGTTTCATTCATTCTATTTGGGGCAGCAGTTGATGGTGAGCAATTAACAGCCATGATTCAAAATAACGAGATTAAACTAACTACAATTCAAGCTTTATATATTGGAGTAGGTGTTTTATTCTTATTAGCAGCAGCATTGTTTCATTTTTCTAAAAAACTACCAGCTTTAAAAGCTGAAACGGCTTTTGAACCAGCAAATAAAGCACGTAACTTATTGATAGTTCTAACCGTTATAATTGTGGCCTGTTTTGGTTATATTTTTAGCACTTATTCTGGTGAAGTAATAGCAACAGAAGGTTTAGAAAAAACACGATTAATCATACTATTTGTAGCATTATTTGCAGTTATAGCAACTGTTACTGTTGCCAACACTAGTGCTTCTAAAAAAGCTGAAGGTTGGGGAGCCATGAAATATCCACAATTGGTTTTAGGGATGCTTGCTATCTTCACTTATGTTGGTGTAGAGGTAACTATTGGAAGTAATTTAGGAGAACTTTTAAAACAAGTTACAGATAAAGCAGCAAACTTAAATCCTTTAGGTTTAAAAGTACTTAATGATGCTGAAATTGCACCATTTATATCATTGTATTGGGGAGGATTAATGATTGGTCGTTGGGTTGGCGCAATTACTGTTTTTAACCCAAGTAAAGGCGTTAAAAAGGCGCTACTAATTATAGTGCCTTATGTTGCTTTTGCCGTTATTCTTTTAGTTAATAAGGTTAATTATTCTACAAATCAAATACTGTTTTTCTCTTTTTGCATTGCAATACAAATTATTGGCTTCTTTGTAGCCAAAGATAATCCTGTAAAAAGTTTAAAAATATTTGCATTTTTGGGTGTTTTAGCAATGCTAATTGGTTTATTTACAACTGGAAATATAGCTTTATTTGCTTTTTTATCTGGTGGATTATTTTGTTCAATTATGTGGCCTTGTATTTTTACATTAAGTATTGCAGGTTTAGGAAAGTATACGTCTCAAGGTTCTGCTTTTTTAATTATGATGATTCTTGGTGGTGCCATTATTCCACCATTACAAGGAAAACTAGCCGATGTATTTAATATTCAATCATCCTATTGGATGGCTGTTTTATGCTTTGCTTACTTATTGTTTTATGCCTTTAGAGCTAAATCTGTTTTAGACAAACAAGGTGTAGAGTATTAAATTATATCAATAATAATATTTCCTAAAAGCGGAAATTAAAAAAACATTTTCTATGAAAAGAAGACAATTTCTAAAAAATGCTACCCTGTCTACTGCTGGCTTAGCAGTTGGAAGTACATTAATTGCTTGTGCAGAAGACCCTAAAACCAATAAACCAATTATTACAAACAAAACAGCAGCAACATTACCTATAGTTATTGCAACTTGGGATGTTAAATTGGCTACCGAAACAGCCTACAAGGTTATAGAAAATGGTGGAAATGCATTAGATGCAGTAGAAGCAGGTTGTAAAATTGAAGAAGCCAACGAAAAAGGACAATCTGTAGGAAAAGGTGGTTTGCCAGATCGCGATGGAAACGTCACTTTAGATGCTTGTATTATGGATAAAAACGGGAACTGTGGTTCTGTTGTGTATCTACAAAATGTAACACATGCTATTTCTGTAGCTAGAAACGTAATGGAAAACACACCACATGTTATGTTAGCAGGAAAAGGTGCGGAACAATATGCTTATGAGCTTGGTTTTAAAAAAGAAAATTTATTAACTGAAGCCTCAAAAAAAGCTTGGGAAAAATGGAAAGTGGAAGCCAAATACAAGCCCATAATTAATATAGAAAACCACGATACTATTGGTATGATTGCTATTGATAAAAATGGTGATATTTCTGGTGCTTGCACTACGAGCGGATTGGCTTACAAAATGGGTGGACGCGTTGGCGATTCTCCAATTATAGGTTCAGGACTTTTTGTAGATAATGAAGTTGGTGGCTGTGTGGCTACTGGATTAGGTGAAGAAGTAGTTAAAACCGTTGGGAGTTTTTTAGTCGTGGAATTAATGCGACAAGGGAAATCGCCACAAGAAGCATGCGAAGAAGCAATTGGACGTATAGTAAACAAACCAAATAGCGATTATAAAAACTTTCAAGTTGGCTATGTAGCTGTTAATAAACAAGGTGAAACTGGTAGTTTTGGTATTCATCAATGGTTTAGTATGACCAAGTATCAAGATGGAAAAAATGAAAATATTCAATCTAAATATATTGTTAAAGCTTAATAAGCTATTCATTAAAAAAAGCCGAAACGTAAGTTTCGGCTTTCTTTATAACTACTTATTTATTCTAATTTCTAATCCGTAAAATTCAATTCACCTCTTGCCTCTTGTTCTTTAAATTTCTTTACAAGATCTAAAGCATCAGGAATAACGTCACTACAAAGTATAATTAAAGAGCCTTTAACTGCATTTTTTACTGCAAATTTTATGGCTTCTTTTTCAGATGGAATAATGGTTGTTTTCTTATTTGGGTCTTTCATTTTAATACCATCATTTAGCATTTTAATAAGTTCCTCTTCTGTTTTTCCGCGTAAGCGTTTGTCTTGACGAATAATAATTTCGTCGAACATTTCGGCAGCAATACTACCCATTTCATTATTGTCTTCTAATCTTCTATCTCCTATTCCCGCGCTAAACTTACTGGGTTTTTAATGCCTGTAATTAAACTAACAGCACCAGCATTTAAGGTTTTGCCATCCATTATAGAGGCATCCATTTCATGACTTTCAGTCGCTGTAAACACGCTTCCTTTTCCAGCATTAAATAATGGAGAATCTTCCAAAACAATAACTGCTTTCTCTACTGCTTCAGTTGCAGTTCCTCCAGTTTCTAATACGTTATAACCTTCATCTAAAGCCAATTGTAATGCTGCTTTATATCTGGTTTCTAGTGCTGGTGTCATCATGCCTTTTACTAAAGTTCCTGCTCCACCATGTATTACGATTGAAAAATTCTTCATTTAAAAATATTTAGTGCCGAAAATCACAAATTGCAATTCAATTATTTTAAATAAAACGCATAAGTTTTTGTAGATTTGAGTTCTTTCAAACTCATACCAATGTCAAATAACAAACGCGTATTTTTAGTAGATGCTTTCGCATTAATATTTCGTGGCTACTATGCCTTTATAAAAAATCCAAGAATTAACTCTAAAGGTCTTGATACCTCTGCAATTATGGGTTTTATGAACTCGCTTTTAGATGTTATAAAACGTGAAAGACCAGACCATTTAGCTGTTTGTTTTGATAAAGGTGGAAGCACAGACAGAGTAGAACTATTTGAAGCCTATAAAGCTAATAGAGACGAAACTCCCGAAGCCATAAAAATAGCTGTACCCATTATTCAAGAGATTTTAAAAGCCATGCACATTCCTATAATGGTAAAGGAAGGTTACGAAGCCGATGATGTTATTGGAACTTTAGCAAAACAAGCCGAAAAAGAGGGTTACCAAACCTTTATGGTTACTCCAGATAAAGACTTTGCACAATTGGTAAGCGAAAACATTTTTATGTACAGACCAATGTTTGGTGGTGGTTACGAAACTTGGGGAATCCCAGAAGTACAAAAGAAATTTGAAGTTACAGATCCTTTGCAAGTCATCGATTTTTTAGGGATGATGGGAGACTCATCAGATAATATTCCTGGATTACCAGGCGTTGGCGAGAAAACAGCAAAAAAGTTCTTAGCTCAATATGGTAGTATGGAAAATCTTTTAGCCAATACACATGAGCTAAAAGGTAAAATGAAAGAAAAAATAGAAGGCGCCAAAGCACTTGGAATGCTGTCTAAAAAACTAGCGACTATTATGCTAGATGTTCCAGTAACGTTTAATGCTAAAGATTTTGAATTAGATGCTCCAGATATTCCTAAAGTCACTGAAATTTTTCAGGAATTAGAGTTTAGACGTCTTATAGATAATTTTACAAAAACCTTTACGTCTGGTGAGGAGGCCACATCGCAAGCATCGTCTAATACAAAGACTACAGAAAACCAACCTAAGGTAACACCTAAAGAAGCCGAAAGCGCAGGCGCTGGACAATTTTCGCTATTTGGTGGCGCAGAACCTTCTACTACTGAGACTATTTCGGAATACACAAGACAAACTCTTGAAACCACCTCGCATTTTTACCAAAGTGTTGCACCTGGAATGGCAACCAAGCTATTTGTTAAAAACCTAATGAACCAAACCAGTGTGTGTTTTGATACGGAAACCACAGGCTTAAATCCGTTAACAGCAGAACTCGTTGGTATTGCCTTTTCTTGGGAAGTTGGCAAAGGCTTTTACTTACCATTTCCAGAAGATAGACAAGAAGCACAGGCTATTATTGAAGAACTGAGACCATTTTTTGAAAGTGAAACGATTGAGAAAATTGGTCAGAATTTAAAGTATGACATTAAAGTTTTAGCCAAATACAATGTCAGCGTAAAAGGCAAGTGGTTTGATACCATGTTAGCGCATTATTTAATTAATCCAGATATGCGTCACAATATGGATGTGTTGGCAGAAACCTACTTAAATTACACACCTGTTTCTATTACAGAACTCATTGGTAAAAAAGGAAAAAACCAATTGTCTATGCGAGACGTTCCGTTAGACAAACAAACAGAATATGCAGTAGAAGATGCAGATATTACCTTACAATTAAAAGAACATTTTCAAAAAGAATTAAGCGAAGCCAATACTCAAAAATTATTCGATGATATCGAAGTGCCTTTACTTAGAGTTTTAGCTGCTATGGAATTAGAAGGTATTAATCTAGACGGAACCTTCTTGAATGGTTTATCTGAAGCCTTAGAAAAAGACATAGCAACTTTAGAAGCTAAAATTTATGAGGTTGCTGGCGAAACATTTAATATTGCCTCGCCAAAGCAAATGGGAATTATTCTGTTCGAAAAATTAAAGCTTGTGGACAAGCCTAAAAAAACCAAAACTGGTCAATATAAAACCAGCGAAGATATTTTATCTTACCTAGCAAAAGACCACGAAATTATTAGAAATATTTTAGAATATCGAGGACTCGCAAAACTAAAAAGCACGTATGTGGATGCGTTGCCCTTACAAGTGGAAGAAATCACAGGACGTGTGCACACAGATTATATGCAAACCGTTGCTGCAACAGGACGTTTAAGTAGTAATAATCCTAATTTGCAGAACATTCCTATACGAACAGAACGTGGCAGACAAGTACGTAAAGCCTTTATACCAAGAAGCGAAGACTATATTTTACTAGCAGCCGATTATAGCCAAATAGAACTACGCATTATTGCTGCTTTAAGTCAAGAGGAAACCATGATAGAAGCCTTTAAAAATGGTGAAGACATTCATGCGTCTACTGCTTCTAAAGTCTTTAACGTACCCATTACAGAAGTGACTAGAGAACAACGTAGCAATGCCAAAACTGTAAACTTTGGGATTATTTATGGTGTGTCTGCTTTTGGGTTAAGTAACCAAACCGATTTATCGCGTGGTGAAGCCAAAGAATTGATTGATACCTATTACGAAACCTACCCAAAACTTAAAAAATACATGAGCGAGCAAGTGGATTTTGCACGCGATAATGGGTATGTCAAAACCATTTTAGACAGACGTCGTTATTTAAAAGACATCAATTCCAGAAATGCAATGGTTAGAAGTGGTGCAGAACGTAATGCTGTAAACGCACCAATACAAGGTAGTGCAGCAGATATTATTAAAATTGCCATGATTAATATTTACAACAAGCTAGAAACTGGTCATTATAAAACCAAAATGTTGTTACAAGTACATGATGAATTGGTTTTTGATGTCTATAAACCTGAATTGGAAGACATGAAAACTTTAATTAAAACTGAAATGGAGAGTGCTTTTAAAATGGACGTTCCTTTGGATGTTGAAGTTGGGATTGGTGTGGATTGGTTGGAGGCGCATTAGTATTTAGTTAATTTGTTTGAAGAATAATAAAAAATGATACAATGAACGGATTTGAAAATGAAAAGCAAATTATTGAAGAAATAAATACAAAAGCTTTTAATAGTTTAAGTGATGGTTTAAAAGATTCAATATTAAAAATAAATAACAGAAAAGAACCAAAGTTAATATCTGCCAAAAACATGGGTGGAGGCGTAAAACCTGATTTATGCCTTAAAATAGATGAGAAACTCTTTTATGTAAGTGTTAAAAATAGTGGAGGTGGACATGCTTTCCATCAAGAGAAATTAGAAACATTTATCCCATTTATTACAACTGAATTAGGAGCATCCAAAGAAATTGTAAATGCAATAAAATTAATTACTTGGTCTGATAGAACTTTGGATGGAAAAGGTGAAATTAAAGACAGGCTCTATATTAAAGAAATGGCCTCCCTATTCCCAAATGAATTTAAATTAGTACAAGATTTTTTATATAAAAACAGAATGAGACTTATTTTAAGATTTATTGCTCAGGCAGAAAACAAAAAACTTACCTCCTCTTCTTCTTACTCTTAAATTTAGCTTTATCCTTTCTTTGGTTAAAAGGAATGGCATCATCATAAGTGTTTTTAGTTTCTCCTGTTGGCTTGTTTTTACGCCATTTTTCGGTTTTCTCTGGCAATAACACTTTTAGCAAATCTTGACGACCTAATTTGTTTAAGGTTTTTTTAATCCACGCTTTATTCTCGTCTTTATACCAAAAGAAAAAACGGTGTTGCTCGTCTTTTTCCTTTCTAGTAATTGGTGTCTTTACTTTTTTGAGTGTGTAAGGATGGTAACCACTGTAATAAATAACAGTCGCAACAGTCATTGGTGTTGGTGTAAAACCTTGTACTTGCTCTAGCTGAAAACCCATATCCTTAGTTTCGGCAGCAAGATTTGCCATATCTTCGACTTCGCAAGCTGGATGATTAGAGATAAAATAAGGTATAAGTTGAAGCTTTAATTTTTTAGCGACATTAATTTTATCAAAACGCTCTTTAAACTTATGGAAGTATGTAAAAGACGGTTTACGCATCAGTTTTAACACAGGATCACTAGTATGTTCTGGAGCTACTTTTAGTCGTCCAGACACGTGATTGGTCATCACTTCTTCGGTGTAGGCATCTAACTCCTTTGGGTCTGCATTTTTATTAAATTCTGGCACTAACATATCATGACGTATACCAGAACCTATAAACGATTTTTTTACTTTTGGGTGACTATCAACCGCTTGGTATAATTCGGTTAACGGTTTATGCGATGTATCTAAATTACTGCAGATTACTGGCGAAATACAAGATGGAGCAACACACTTATCGCATATAGACTGTACCTTCCCTTTCATTTTATACATGTTAGCACTTGGACCTCCAATATCGCTTAAATAACCTTTAAAATCTGGCATATTAGCAACCGTATCGACTTCACGTAATACAGATTCTTGACTACGAGAGGCAATAAATTTACCTTGATGTGCCGAAATGGTACAAAAACTACAACCACCAAAACAACCACGATGTATGTTTATAGAAAACTTAATCATTTCGTAAGCAGGAATTGGTCCACGCTTATTATATTTTGGGTGTGGCATTCTAGTATAAGGCAACTCAAAAGAGGCATCAATTTCGGCTTCCGTCATGGTTGGACAAGGCGGATTAATCATTAAAGTCCTGTCTCCAACTTTCTGAAAAATGCGTCTTGCTGCTAACTTATTAGATTCTTGTTCAATCACCTTAAAGTTAGACGCGTATTTTTTCTTATCCTTTAAACATTCCTCATGCGATGCAATCTCCACATCTTCCCAGTTACTATTTTTAGGAATCTGTGCATTTTTATCTACCAAAATAGCCGTTTGTAAAACGGTAGTTATACTAGAAAAAGGAACACCTTTTTGTAATAAGCGCACCACTTCACGAAGCGGTTGTTCTCCCATACCATACACCAACATATCTGCTTTAGACGTTTCTAAAATAGTAGGCATAAGTTTATCGCTCCAATAATCGTAATGCGTTACACGACGTAATGAAGCTTCAATACCACCTATTAAAATAGGAGTATCTGGCCATTTTTCTTTTAAAATATTAGAGTAAACAGTAGTCGCGTAATCTGGTCTAAAACCTATATCTCCATTTGGTGTATAAGCATCTTTATCGCGACGCTTTTTGTTCGCATTATAATTACTAAGCATTGGATCCATACAACCACCTGTAACACCAAAAAACAATTTTGGTTTACCCATTTTAACAAAATCCTGAAGATTATCGTTAACATTGGGTTGTGGCACAATGGCTACACGCAAGCCATAACTTTCTAAAATACGACCAATTACTGCTGGACCGAACGAAGGATGATCTACATAAGCATCTCCACTAAATAGGATAACGTCTAACGCTTCCCAACCGCGTATTTTAACCTCTTTGTTTGTGGTAGGTAACCAATCTGAAAGTTGTAGTTGTTTCATAGCGTTGCAAAAATAGTTAAAAAATGATTCTTATACAGTATGTAATAATCGCTTTAGCATTTCATTTTTAATAATATTTTTAAATAGTACCATTTATAATATAAAACAGAATGTATTGTTTGTGAATTGTCCTAAAAAAATAAAGTATAACCATTACAAATTACACAGATTACAATGAGAAAACACACCTAAATTAACTGTTTATTATTTTTTTAAACAGAAATGAACAAAAAACAGGCTTTATAAACTGCATGTTTTAAAAATTAAGCTGCTAATTAACAAAGTGTAGAAACATATCAACAAAGTTATCAAATAAAATACCGCATACTATTTGGTAATCAATAAGATTGTCGTAAATTTGCAAACTCTTTTTGAGAGAGGAATGTTTAATTATAAAATTTAAAAATTGTGGATACACTAAGCTACAAAACCATTTCAGCAAATAAAGCTACTGCAGATAAGCAGTGGGTTTTAGTGGATGCTGATGGTCAAACTTTAGGGCGTATGTGCTCTCAAGTCGCAAGACTTTTAAGAGGAAAGCACAAGCCAAGCTTCACACCACACGTTGATTGTGGCGATAACGTAATTGTTATCAATGCAGAAAAAATCAACTTAACAGGAAACAAGTGGAATGACAAAACGTACATTCGTCACACAGGTTATCCAGGTGGTCAAAGAAGTCTAACTGCTACTGAATTGTTCGGAAAAGATCCGTCAAGATTAGTAGAGAAATCTGTAAAAGGAATGTTACCTAAAAACAAATTAGGAGCAGCACTTTTCAGAAATTTAACTGTTGTTACAGGAACTAAGCATGCTCACGAAGCGCAAAAGCCTAAAACAATTAACTTAAACGAATTCAAGTAATGGAAGTATTACACAAAATTGGTCGTCGTAAAACGGCTGTTGCTCGTGTTTACCTAAAAGAAGGTAAAGGAAACATCACGATTAACAAAAAAGACATTAAAGACTACTTCGATACAGCAACGTTACAGTACAAAGTAAACCAACCGTTAGTTTTAACTAACAATGAAGACACTTTCGATATCAACGTTAACGTATTTGGAGGAGGTATTACAGGTCAAGCAGAAGCTATCCGTTTAGCAATTTCTCGTGCTATGTGCGAGTTAAATGATGAAAACAGAGGGATTCTTAAACCTGAAGGATTATTAACAAGAGACCCAAGAATGGTTGAGCGTAAAAAATTCGGACAGAAGAAAGCGCGTAAGAAATTCCAATTCTCAAAACGTTAATATTCTTGTTGAATTTATTTTCAACACAAAACAAAATTTAACACAGTTATTGTTGTCCTAGTAGCTTTAAAAATAAAAGCACAGGATTTAGTCTAGCATCTAAATAGTTAAGGCGATTTTTTTATAAATGACCACTTAATTATTGCTAATTCAACAGAACGTAAACTATTACAAAATGGCAGTAGAAGTAAAAGAATTACTTGAAGCAGGTGTACACTTCGGTCACCTAACACGTAAGTGGGATCCTAATATGGCACCTTACGTATATATGGAGCGTAACGGCATCCATATTATCAATTTATACAAAACAGCAGCTAAGATGGAAGAAGCTGGAGATGCGTTAGCAAAAATCGCAGCCTCTGGTCGTAAAATCTTATTTGTAGCTACAAAAAAACAAGCCAAAGACATCGTTGCTGAAAAAGCAGGAGGTATTAACATGCCTTACATTACAGAAAGATGGCCAGGTGGAATGTTAACTAACTTTGTTACTATTAGAAAAGCAATCAAAAAGATGGCTACTATTGATAGAATGAAGAAAGATGGAACATTTTTAACTTTATCTAAAAAAGAACGTCTACAAGTAGATCGTTTGAGAGCTAAGTTAGAAAAGAATTTAGGTTCTATTGTAGACATGACACGTCTTCCAGGCGCTTTGTTTGTTGTAGATATTAAACGTGAGCATATCGCGATTAAAGAAGCACAGAAATTAAACATTCCTATTTTTGCAATGGTAGATACTAACTCTGATCCTCGTCAAGTAGATTACGTAATACCAGCAAACGATGATGCTTCTAAATCAATCGATAAAATTTTAACGCATGTTACTGAAGCTATAACAGGTGGATTAAACGAGCGTAAAGCTGAAAAAGCTGATAAGGCAGAAGGTAAAGCTGAAAAAAAGGAAGCTAAGGCTGACAAGAAAGCAGCAGCTCCAGCTAAAAAAGCTAAAGCAGCAAACGAAGAGGAAGAATAAAACAATAAAATTATTACAAATTAAAGTCGTTTAATGCTTTCTTAACCGAAAATAATTAAGCGACTTTTTTAAAATATACTTATCATGAGTGAAGTAAAAATTTCAGCAGCAGAAGTAAATAAATTAAGAAAAGCAACTGGTGCAGGTATGATGGATTGTAAAAAAGCCTTAGTGGAAGCTGGTGGTGATTTTGATGCAGCAATCGATGTATTACGTAAAAAAGGTCAAAAAGTAGCAGAAAAAAGAGCTGACAGAGATTCTTCTGAAGGTGCTGCTGCAATAAAAATAAACGATGCTAACACTGTAGGTGTTGCCATAGTATTAGGATGTGAAACAGATTTCGTAGGTAAAAACGAATCGTTTTTAGCTTTAGCTGCTCAATTTGCAGATATCGCAATCAACCACAATACTAAAGAAGAATTCTTAGCTGCAGATTTTGGAGGTATAACAGTTGCCGAAAAATTAGTTGAACAAACTGGTGTTGTTGGTGAAAAATTAGAAATCAATGCTTTCGAGAAATTAGAAGCACCTTATGTTGGTTCTTATGTTCACATTAACAAAATTGGAGCATTAGTTGGTTTAACAGAAGCTAACGAAACTGTTGGTAAAGATGTAGCAATGCAAGTCGCTTCTATGGGAGCAACGTCTTTATCTTACAAAGATTTTGATCCTGCTTTTGTAGCCAGTGAAACTGAGGCAAGAATTGCAGTTATTGAAAAAGATAATATCGAATTAGGACGTTTAGGAAAAACTTTAAAAAATGTACCAAAATACATTTCTATGGCACAATTAACTCCAGAAGTTATAGCTCAAGCTGAAGCAGATGCTAAAGCTGAATTAGCTGCTGAAGGTAAGCCAGAACAAATTTGGGATAAAATTTTACCAGGTAAAATGGAGCGTTTTATTAGCGACAATACCACTTTAGATCAAGAACAATGTTTATTAGACCAGAAGTTTATTAAAGACGATAAGCAAACTGTTGAAGCTTATGTAGCCTCTAATGGTATTGAAGTTACTGCTTTTAAACGTGTGGCTTTAGGATAACCAAATCTTTTGTCATTCAGAGCGAAGCGAAGAATCTCAATAAGAAAATGTAAAACATCAAAACCACTACTCTATTTTTGAGCTAGTGGTTTTTTTTATGCTTAAAAACGTTTAGCTTTGCTAAACCTTTATTTTCATGCAAGTGAAAATCTAAACACAACCATACTCTTATGAAATACAAAAGAATCCTACTAAAATTATCTGGTGAAGCCTTAATGGGAAAACGTCAATATGGTATTGATCCTGAACGTTTGGCAGAATATGCGCAAGACATTAAAGCAGTAACAGAAAAAGGTGTAGAAGTTGCCATAGTAATTGGTGGTGGTAATATTTTTAGAGGTGTTGCAGGAGCTATGAATGGTATGGATCGTGTTCAAGGCGACCATATGGGAATGCTAGCCACAGTAATTAATGGTTTAGCATTACAACAAGCACTTGAAGATGCAGGTGTAAAAACACGGTTACAAACAGCTATTAAAATTAATGAAGTTGCAGAGCCTTTTATTAGACGTAAAGCCATGAGTCACTTAAACAAAGGACGTGTTGTTATTTTTGGAGGAGGTACTGGAAACCCATATTTTACTACAGATTCTGCTGCAGTTTTAAGAGCTATAGAAATAGAGGCTGATGTAATTTTAAAAGGCACTCGTGTAGATGGCATTTATAATACAGATCCAGAAAAAGACAGTACTGCAATAAAATTTGACCATATTACTTTTGATGATGTATTACGAAAAGGACTAAAGGTAATGGACACCACAGCTTTTACATTAAGTCAGGAAAACGATTTACCAATTATTGTTTTCGATATGAATACAAGAGGAAACCTAATGAAAGTTGTTTGTGGAGAAAATATAGGAACTCAAGTAAGTTTATAACCAATTACTATTAAACAGGAATTTTATCAAAATTTGTAGCAATTTCTAAAATTAACTACATTAGTATTAATTAAAAATAGACATCAATACTTTAACTGCATTAAGCAATAAAAATCATGGTGTAATAACAAATAATCAATTTGGCTTAATTATTGTTTTAAGTCCATCAGTAATAAAAAATTTAACAATGAACGAAGACATTCAATTTATAATAGATAGCGCGAAAGAATCTATGGACAGTGCTATAGATCATTTAAAAAAACAATTTCTAAACATACGTGCTGGTAAAGCTAGTCCTGCAATGTTAGGAAATGTAATGGTAGACTATTATGGTTCTCAAACACCATTAGCGCAAGTAGCCAATGTAAATACTCCAGATGGTAGAACTATTACTATTCAACCTTGGGAAAAAGGAATGATTCAACCTATTGAAAAAGCCATTCAAATTGCAAATTTAGGGTTTAACCCAATGAATAATGGAGAACAACTTATTATTAGCGTTCCACCACTAACAGAGGAACGCAGACGTGAACTTGCAAAACAAGCTAAAGCAGAAGCAGAAGATGCTAAAATTGGTGTAAGAAATGCAAGAAAAGATGCTAATAACGACATTAAAAAATTAGAGGATGCCTCTGAAGATCTTCAGAAAAATGCTGAAGCAGATGTTCAAACACTTACAGATAATTCTGTTAAACGAATAGATGAGCTGCTAGTAAAAAAGGATAAAGAAATAATGACTGTATAATTAGTTAAAAGCGACTTAATAGTCGCTTTTTTTATGATTTAAAAATTAACTTCACGTTCTATAAATGTCACGATTTATGAAATCTCTTTTTTTTAATATTGCTATGTGTTTTTCCTTAATAACTTTTGGGCAAAACACCTATAAATTTATTCCAGAAAATCAGCATGTTATATCAAACGAGCAATTAAAAACTATACAAATAATAATTACTCCAGATATCATGCTTTTTAACGAACAAGGTGAAATTCTACCAGTATCGCAAATGGAGCTCATGACTAATCCAGATTACCAACCTTTATTTTACGCAAACAGTAAAGGACAAATTAAATCTGTTGTGTTTAAAAAAAAGAGTAATCATCCTGTTTTAATTGAAAAAAATCCTGAAGCCCATTATACTGTTGGAGAAAAAGCTTTAGACTTTATTGTAACAGACCTAAATGGTAAAACCATTAAACTATCTGAGTTAAAAGGCAAAGTTGTTGTTTTAAATTTTTGGTTTACAAAATGTGGACCTTGTATTCAAGAAATACCTACCTTAAATGCACTTGTTAAAGAATATAAAGACCAAGATGTTGTATTTTTAGCATTAACCTTTAATAAAAAAGGTGTAGTAGAAAATTTTCTTTACAATACAGAGTTTAACTACACCATAGTTACAAATGCAAATAATGTTATAAACATGTATGGTGTACAAAGTTACCCAACAAGTATTGTAATTAATAAAAAAGGCGAAATAGTACTTAAAGAAATAGGTTACAGAACCAATATTAAAACTGTACTTTCTAATACTATTAAGCCATTATTAAAATAATTTATGCACAAACACTGGTTATATATTCTATTCTTTTTTTGTGTTACTGTAATAACAGCTCAAACACCAGAAAAAGACATTGAAAAACCTAAAGATTCTTTAGAGTCAAGTGTCCTTTTAAAGCAAATTGGCAATGGTTTCTTTCCTACAAAAGTTTGGAACTTCGATTTACGCTACTTAGTAAAATTCAATCAATATGAAGGGTTTAGAACTGGCTTAGGTGGTGTTACCAACGATGGCTTTTCTAAAACATTTAGAATAGACTCTTATGGTGTTTACGGTTTTAAAGACCATAGATTTAAATATAAAATTGGTGGAGGTTTTCGTTTAAATCCTGAAACAAATACTTGGATTAATGTCTCGTATGTAGACGATTTAATGGAAACAGGAAGTTCTAATTTTTTAACAGATGGTAGGTTCTTCTCTTTTTTTGAGCCTCGATTATTAAATATCGATTTATTTCATAAACACATCACGTCTGCTATTTCAGTAGAACATGAAATAAACCCAAAGTTAATAACAGAAACAGAAATTGCTGTAAGTAATATTAGGCCAACCTATGATTACGATTATATTTTAGACAACACTTCATATGGTGCTTTTGAAACCACAACAGCCAAAATTTCTTTACAATGGAATCCATTTAGCACCTATGAAATAGTAGATGGAGAAACCAAAAACATCGTAGATGGCTATCCAAAGTTTACATTACAGTACAGTAAGAGTTTTAGAAATGTCCTTAATGCAGATTTTAACTTTTCTAAATTAGATTTTAGAACCATACACAAAATTAATTATAATAAAGAATCCTACACTATTGGTACCTTTTCGGCTGGTTTAGCACATGGAGACACACCATTAACACATTTATACCATGCGTACCCAAACAATATTACTAAAGAAACTATTTTACAACGTTTTAGTGTAGCAGGAATTAATAGTTTTGAAACCATGTATTTTAATGAGTTCTTCTCAGACAGATTTGCAACACTAGTAGTTAAACATTACGTTAAACCGTTTCATATTTCTAAATACTTTAATCCACAGTTAGTATTGGTGTCGCGCTATGCCTATGGTAATATGAATAATATCTCAAGACATCAAAATGTTAGTTTTGAGACCTTAAAACATGGTTATACAGAATCTGGTTTCGAAATCAATAAATTATTATTGGGTTTTGGCTTGAGTTTCACGTATCGTTATGGCGCTTATCACCTTCCAAGAGAAGAAGACAATATTGCACTTAAATTCACTTTCAACATTACATTATAATGCTGTTTTATTTCGTAAAATCTTTAGGTTTTCCATACCTTTGAAGCTCCTTTTAAAGCAACATGGCGAAACAAAAAAAATCTAAGTTTTGGGATATAGTGGCTAGGCTAATTTTACGCAATAAAATTGGTATACTTTTAGGCATTATAATTATTACCATACTCTTCAGTACGCAATGGAAATACATGCGTTTTACCTATACCGAAGCTAATTTACTTCCAGATGATCACGAGATCAATATTGAGTACAATAACTTTCTTGACATCTTTGGTGAAGAAGGGAATTTAATTGTTTTAGGTGTTAAAGACACAACACTCTTTACAGTTGAAAAACTAAACGCTTGGAATGCACTCTCAAATAGTTTTAGAGCTTCAAACGAAGTAGAATCTGTAGTTTCAATAAAAGACTTACAGAAACTTGTAAAAAATGAAACAGAGCAAAAGTTCGATCTAATACCTTTTATAAAAGACTCTGTTAAATCTCCTGAAGAAATAAAAATACTTCAAGATCAACTTTTTAATCAATTTCCTTTTTACGATAATTTTCTTTTTAATAAAGAAACAAAAACAGTTAGAACAGCCATTTATCTTAAAAAAGAACTAGTAAATACACCAGCAAGAAAAGACTTTGTAATTGAAACTTTAATGAAGAAGGTTAAAGTTTTTGAAGACACCTACAACATAAATGTACGTGTATCTGGAATGCCATACATAAGAACCTTAAACGCACAAAATATTGTAGATGAAATTGGTCTATTTGTAGGTGCAGCATTACTTATTACTTCTCTAATTTTCTTTTTATTTTTCAGATCGTTTCGTGCCACTTTTATTTCTCTAATAGTAGTTTGTGTTGGTGTAATGTGGACTTTAGGTATTTTAGGTCTTTTAAAATATGAAATTACTGTATTAACGGCTTTAATTCCGCCTTTAATAATAGTTATAGGAATTCCAAATTGTATATTCTTAATCAACAAGTATCAACACGAAGTTAAATTGCATGGCAATAAGGTAAAATCACTACAGCGTGTTATTACAAAAGTTGGTAATGCTACATTGATGACTAATGTTACAACAGCCTCTGGTTTTGCAACTTTTATAATTACAGAAAGCAAATTATTAAAAGAATTTGGTGTAGTAGCATCTCTTAGTATTCTAGCCATATTTATACTCTGTTTATTAATTATTCCAATTATATACACCTTTTTGCCTTATCCTAAAGATCGCCATTTAGAACACTTAAATAAACGTTGGATTGGTGGTTTTGTAGATTGGACTGTAAGAATGGTAAAAGAGAAGCGTATTGCTATTTATATTACTTCTATAGGTTTATTAATTGTGTGTATTATTGGAATTTATAAAATTAAAATTTCAGGAAGCTTAATAGAAGACATGCCAAAGCGCGCAGAATTTTTTAGCGATATTAAGTTTTTTGAAGAAGAATTTAATGGTATCATGCCAATGGAAATTATGGTAGACACCAAACGCAAAAAAGGCGTCATGAAATCTTCTACACTTAAGCGCATGAATACGCTTGAAGAATTAATTATCGAAACACCAGAACTATCAAGACCAATCTCTGTAGTAAGTTTGGTTAAATACTCTAAGCAGGCGTTTTATAATGGTAATCCTAAATACTACCAACTTCCAACAAAACAAGAAGAAGCTTTTATATTACCTTATGCAAAAAACTCAACCTCTGGAGAAGGAAACCTTTTAAATAACTTTGTAGATTCCACAGGACAATATGCACGCATTACTACGTTCATGAAAGATATTGGTACCGATAAAATGGAACGTATTGAAGAGAATTTAATCTCCAAAATAAATAAAGTTTTCCCAAAGGAAAAATACAATGTATCCATAACAGGAAAAGCTTTAGTATTTCAAAAAGGAACAAAGTATTTGGTTAATAATTTAGCTTTATCACTATCACTTGCCATTTTACTTATTTCATTATTTATGGCTTACATGTTTCGTTCCTTTAGAATGATTATTGTCTCTCTAATTCCTAATTTATTACCATTGGTAGTAACCGCAGGATTAATGGGATATCTTGGTGTACCTATAAAACCATCTACTATTTTGGTGTTTAGTATAGCCTTTGGAATATCTGTAGATGATACTATTCATTTTTTAGCAAAATATAGACAAGAATTAATAGCAAACAACTGGAGAATTAAAAAATCGGTTTTTGCAGCTTTAAGAGAAACTGGCGTAAGCATGTTTTACACTTCTGTTGTTTTATTCTTTGGTTTCTCGGTATTTACCATTTCTAGTTTTGGAGGAACAGTCGCACTTGGTGCTTTGGTTTCGGTAACATTATTATTTGCAATGTTATCTAACTTATTGCTATTGCCTTCATTATTACTTTCTCTAGAACGCAGTATTGCTAGAAAAGAAATTCTTAAAAAACCTTCAATTAATATTATTCCTATTGAAAATGAAGAAGATGAAATTTCAGAGGAATCAGAATAAAAAAAGGAAGTAAAAAAATTATATTTGCCATCTAATAAATACAAAAATGACAATTTCAAAATTATTAAAAGAAACAACACTACAGGAAGTAGAAGTTAAAGGTTGGGTTCGCACCTTTAGAGCTAATAGATTTATTGCTCTAAATGATGGTTCTACTCTTAATAATATACAATGTGTTGTTGATTTCGAAAATACAGCTGAAGAAACCTTAAAGCGTATTACTACTGGTGCTGCTGTATCCATAAAAGGAGAATTAATAGAAAGCCAAGGTAAAGGACAAAACGTTGAAATTGTAGTCTCTTCTATTGAAATTTTAGGTGATAGTGATCCAGAAACATATCCTATTCAGCCAAAAAAACACTCGTTCGAGTTTTTAAGAGAAAATGCACATTTACGTACAAGAACAAACACTTTTAGTGCTGTTATGCGTTTACGTTCTGCATTATCTTTTGCTGTACACAAATATTTTACAGACAATGGGTTCTTTAATATGCATACACCAATAATTACAGGTAGTGATGCAGAAGGTGCTGGTGAAATGTTTAGAGTAAGTACTTTAGATCAAAAAAATCCGCCATTAACAGACGAAGGCGCAATAGACCACTCTAAAAACTTTTTTGGAAAAGATACAAACCTTACCGTTTCTGGACAATTAGAGGCCGAAACATATGCCATGTCTTTAGGAAAAGTATATACTTTTGGACCAACATTTAGAGCAGAAAACTCCAATACGTCTCGACATTTATCAGAATTTTGGATGATTGAGCCAGAAGTGGCCTTTATGGATTTAGCAGGAAATATGGATTTAGCTGAAGACTTTTTAAAGTCTGTGCTTACCTATGTTTTAGATCATCATGCTGAGGATTTAGAGTTTTTAGATCAACGTTTATTTGATGAAGAAAAAACAAAACCTCAAGCAGAGCGTAGCGAAATGCGCTTAATTGAAAAGTTAAAATTTGTAACCGAAAACAACTTTAAACGCGTAAGCTATACTGAAGCAATAGATATTCTTAAAAACTCTAAGCCAAACAAAAAGAAGAAATTCAATTATATTATTGAAGAATGGGGAGCCGACTTACAGTCTGAACATGAGCGTTTTTTAGTAGAAAAACACTTTAAATGTCCCGTAATATTATTCGATTATCCAGCAAATATTAAAGCCTTTTATATGCGCTTAAACGAAGACGGAAAAACAGTACGTGCAATGGATATTTTGTTTCCAGGTATTGGAGAAATGGTTGGAGGTAGCCAACGTGAAGAACGTTTAGAGGTGCTAAAAGAAAAAATGGCTGTTTTAGATATTCCTGAAGAAGAATTATGGTGGTACTTAGACCTACGTAAGTATGGTACAGCAGTGCACTCTGGATTTGGTTTAGGTTTCGAACGTTTGGTAATGTTTACAACAGGAATGGGTAATATAAGAGATGTTATACCTTATCCAAGAACACCTCAAAATGCTGAGTTTTAATCAAAACTTATTTATCGTTGTTATTCTGAGTAAAACAAAACATTTCAAGAATAAGTAACTTAATAAAGGTTCTTCTGTTCGGTTCTCTCTTTCAAAAATGACATCTTAATTTATAATGTAAGAAGTAATACAATTAATATTGTCATAAAACAATCTACTAAAAACCATATTGTAGATTGTTTTTTTTATTTTAGTAATCATCTTAAATTAAATTATGCTTAAACAATATTTACAGTTCAAATTATCGCAGAAATTGTCTCCGCAACAAATTCAATTAATGAAATTGATACAGTTGCCAACACAAGCTTTTGAGCAGCGTTTAAAGCAAGAACTTGAAGAAAATCCTGCACTAGATACTGGAAAAGAAGAAAAAGTTGATGAGTACGAGGATATGGATAATTCTCAAGATGAATATAATGATAATGAAACTATTGAAGCCGAAATTAATGTTGACGACTATTTAAGCGACGACGAAATTCCAGATTATAGAACTAATGTTAACAATTATAGTGCAGACGATGATGAGAAAAGCATACCATATGCATCAGGTACTTCGTTTACGCAACATTTAAAAACACAATTAAACACCTATCGTTTAAGTGATGAAGAGCGAGATATTGCTGAGTTTCTAGTAGGAAGTGTAGACGAAAGTGGATACATACGTAGAGAATTAAGTGATATCATGGACGATTTGGCTTTTACACAAAACGTGTATACAGATGAAGATAAAATTGAGAAAGTACTTAAAATAGTTCACCAATTAGATCCTGCTGGTGTTGGCGCAAGAAACCTTCAAGAGTGTTTAAGTATTCAATTAGCCAGAAAAGAACAAGCTCCAGATGTTGCTTTGGCCTCAGATATTATTAATAAAGCTTTTGAGCAATTCACTAAAAAGCACTACAAAAAACTAATGGCTAAGTTTAATATTAGTGAAATTCAGCTTAAAGATGCTATACATGAAATAGAACGTTTAAACCCAAAACCTGGTGGAAGTTATTCTGGAAATACTAGAATGATTGAACATGTAGTACCCGATTTTGCAATTAAAATTGTTGATGGCGAATTAGAACTGACTTTAAATGGTAGAAATGCTCCAGAATTGCATGTCTCTCGTGAGTATAATAACATGCTTAAAGGCTATAAAGAATCTAAGGAAAAATCTAAAGCACAAAAAGATGCTGTTATGTTTATCAAGCAGAAACTTGATGCAGCAAAATGGTTTATTGAAGCCATAAAGCAGCGACAGCAAACCTTATTTATTACCATGAGTTCTATAATGCATTACCAGAAAGAATACTTTTTAACTGGTGATGAGCGTAATTTAAAACCTATGATTTTAAAAGACATTGCAGACGAAATTGAAATGGATGTCTCTACTGTGTCTCGTGTTGCTAATAGTAAGTATGTAGATACGCCTTATGGTACAAAATTAATAAAAGAGTTCTTTTCTGAGTCTATGACTAACGATCAAGGTGAAGAAGTCTCGACTAGAGAAATTAAAAAAATTCTTGAAACAGTTATTGAAGAAGAAAACAAAAAGAAACCTTTAACAGACGAAGCCTTAGCTAAAATTTTAAAAGAAAAAGGCTATCCAATTGCTAGAAGAACTGTTGCAAAATATCGAGAGCAGTTAGACATTTCTGTGGCACGTTTAAGAAAGGAATTGTAAATCCAATCCTTTATATCTATAAATAATGAATTGGCTACTTAAAAGTATATCCTTTGTTTTTCATCCTATAATAATGCCATTATTAGGTGTTATTTTCTATTTTACAAAATCTCCTAGGTTTATTCCTCCAGAAGTTATGGAAGCTAAAATTATTTCGCTTTCTATACTTACAATTGTGCTACCAATATTGTTGTACTATCTTTTAAAAACTATTGGTAAAACAGAGTCTATATACCTTAAAACAACTAAAGAACGTATAATTCCTTTGGCACTAAACACAATTATTTGCTTACTTATAATTGTTCGTGTATTGCCAGATAACCAAATATTGGAGTTGTATTATTTTTTTATTGGTATCTTAATCTCTACAGTTGTTTGCTTAATACTTGCATTATTAAAATTTAAAGCAAGCATACACATGATCGCTATAGCTGGCGTTTTTATGTTTGCTATTGGTATTTCTTTACATTTTGGAAAAAACTTAAATGGTTCTCTAGCACTATTTGCTTTTATAGCTGGTGCCATTGCTACGTCTAGGTTGCACTTAAATGCACATACTAATGTAGAGCTGCTTTTTGGGTTTTGTATTGGTTTATTTCCGCAATTACTGGTTTTACCGTATTGGTTATAGTATGTAAAACATTGAGCCTACTTTAATAGCATTAGCTTCAATTACTGTATCTCCTATTTTTGCCGAATTGTTAAAAATTGGATTAAGCGCATAATACAAATAAAAATTCCAGGTATTATATCCTGCTCCAAATGTTAAACCATATTGTAAGTTATTAATAGCATCTATAGTTTTTATTTTAACATTTTCTGGAGTGCCTTCAAATTTAGAATTGCTTGCAAAAACATAACCTATTTTAAAGCCTGTATAAATTCGCCAAAACTTATAATTTTCGGCTGTAGACGTTCGCCATCTATATTCTATTGGTAGTTCTACCATATAGGTTGAAAACTTATTTTTTGTAAATGTGATTTCGTCTTGATTTATTAATTGAAAGCTTTGATTGCCACTAGAATCTTCAGCAATTTGAATGTTTTGATTAAAAGAATTAAGAGACAAGCCTAAACCTATACCAATGGCTTTATTCCTTCTTTTATTAATTGGCATATCTTTAGTATAACCAAAGTGAAAACCACCAGAAAAACCACTTTGAGACATGCTACTTGGCTTTTTACCAATAAGATTATAAGTAATTCCAAAATAAAATTGATCTTCTTTATATAAAGAATCAATAGGTTTAGTTTCTAAAAGCAATTCTTCTTGCCCTGAAAGCATGTTGCTAAAAAAAACGAGACATAAAAATACGATACAATTTTTCATACTTACAAGATAATAAGTTTTAAAACAAATAAAAGGCGTTTTGAAATTTCAAAACGCCTTTTATAAAATTAAGAGTATGTAATATTAATTTGAAACTGCATCACCTTTTTTAGTGGTGTAGTTAATTTTAAGTGCATTTGTTTTGCGCAATTCTTGTTTAACATCTGTTAGCACACCCATTTTAGCATCTCTATCTACTTTAAGAGATACTGTAAGTGTTGGTACTAACTCTTCTGCTAGTGCAGCACGTTCGGCAGCAATAAATGCTTGAACTTGCTCTACGCTTTGCAACTTATCGTTTAATTGTATTCTATCCTCTGTACCATAAGTATCTATATAATTAGCACTTGGCTTTCCAATATAGATATAGCTTATAGGTTTCTTTTTATCTAATTTCTCAATTTGATTTGCTTTTGGTAATTGGTTCTGGATTTTTAAGTTATCCTCTTTAATTACTGTAGCAACCATAAAGAAAAACAGAAGCATAAATACAATATCTGGTAAAGATGCTGTTGAAATTGGAGGTAAACCTCCATCTTTTTTCTTTTTAAATTTAGACATAGTGTTTATGTTATCTTGTTAATCTCTTTTTGCTTCAGCTTCAGAGAAAAGTTGAGGAACAACTTCTTTAATTGCTTCTAATTTCTCTTTTAAGCTTTCTTTAACCTTAACATCTGTAACAGGATCTTGATACATTTCTGTAGCTTCAACAAAATTCATCTCTAGTTTAGGATAATCCTTTTTAAACTCACGATTTCTAATATCGTTATAAGCTGCAATAATTTCGTTTTGAACCGTTATGTAGGTTTTATAATCTGTTAATCTATCGTTAGCAAGTGATATAACAGCTTTTTTTAGATTATCAGATGACTTAGGATCTCTATTTCCTTTACATCTTTTACAAGCATCTTCTCCTTGCCCACCACCATTATCTAAAAATTCGAAAGCACGTGCTCTTAAATCTTTAATGGCTATAACTTCAGAATCTCCTGCAGAGGTTAAAAGTATTTGATTGTTACTATTTAAAGTCAAGGCAAAAATATTTTTTTCCTTAATTTGAACTATATCTTCTGGTTGATTCTCTTCCCAAGGCGGTAACTTTCTACTTAAACCAGAATCTGTTGCAATATCTGTTGTTACTAGAAAGAATATAAGTAATAAGAAGGCAATGTCAGCCATAGAGCCTGCATTAACTTCTGGCGCTGATCTTTTTGCCATAATTATTTAATTATTTTTTTAACTCCAGAGAATACCATTGCTAATATAGCAACAACACTCAATATATAAAATGCTATTAAGCCTCCACCCACTAATTGAGATTCGCTATCTGTTGCTATTATGTCGTTATAGAAATATTCTTTTGTATCACCACCAGACATTAAATATCCAATAAGTAATACTGCAACAAAAGCACCAATACCTATTAAAGTGTTTTTAATGTTTCCGCCTCCTGTAAATAGATTTTTGAATATAAATATAACAACTATCACTATTGCTAGAATTAATATTATATATGCTATAGAAGACATGGTTTCAAATAAAATGCCTTCACCAGAACCTATTATAGCTTTAGCTTCTTCTTCACCAGTCATGATAATACGTACCAGACCAATAATTCCTATTAAGCTTAAAACAGCTACTAATATTTTTAATACTTTATGCATAATTTTTAATGTATTTTTAAATTAGTTAATAGCTTATTTTTTGTGCTTCGATAACATATCCATTAAAGTGATAGAAGAATCTTCCATATCATTTACAATGCTATCAATTTTTGCTACAATATAGTTGTAGAAAACTTGTAATATAATCGCAACAATAAGACCAAATACAGTAGTTAATAAGGCAACTTTAATACCACCTGCTACTAACGTTGCATCCATTCCACCTGCAGATTGAATTTTATCGAAGGCTTGAATCATACCAATTACTGTTCCCATGAACCCAAGCATTGGAGCTAATGCGATAAATAATGAAATCCAAGATACGTTTTTCTCTAATTGTCCCATTTGTACACCTCCATAAGCTACAACAGCTTTCTCGGCAGACTCTAAGCTATCGTCTGCTCTATCTAAACCTTGGTAGAAAATAGATGCTACAGGACCTTTTGTGTTTCTACAAACTTCTTTTGCTGCTTCAATACCACCTGATTGTAGTGCATCTTCAACATTTTGAGTTAATTTTTTTGTGTTTGTAGAAGATAAATTTAAAAAGATAATTCTCTCTATAGCAATTGCTAATCCAAGAATTAAACATAATAATACAATTCCCATAAAACCTGGTCCACCTTCAATAAAACGCTTTTTTAGCTCTTGGTGAAATGTAAGTTCTTCTTCTGCTGCATTATCTGTTGTTGCTGCATCTTGAGTTGTAGCAACTGTAATAGCAACTGTTGCTGCGTTTGTAGTTGCATTAGCTGTGCCAAATGCCATTAAAAATACTATGGCTAGGATAGAAAATAATCTTTTCATTTGTTTTGTTCTTAATTTTATTAATTAGTTAAAGTGTTAAAGATATAAAAAATGGAATAAATAAATAAAATAATAACTGTGCTTTTAGAAATTTCTTTCTTTAAACTGTTAGCTATTCTATTACTTTCGTTTTTCAAATAAAATGAAAAAAAGTTTAAGGCTCAAATTTTTAACTATTAATTTTAAGTCATTTCTCCTCTTAAAGCAGTTTCATATATAGTTTTAAACAAGTTAGGCAAAATATTTTGTCCTAATAAATACATTAATTTAGAGACTGCGGCTTCGGTTGTGATGTCTTTTCCTGAGATAACACCTATTTTTTTTAATTTTTCGCTGGTTTCATATTGTCCCATCATAACACTTCCTCCAGAACATTGCGTAATGTTAATAATATGTATTCCTTTTTTTATGGTTTCTTTAAATAAAGAAATAAACCAATCTTCTGTAGAGCAGTTTCCTGCACCATAGGTTTCAATTATAACACCCTTAAGATTTGGTGTGTTGAATATAGACAACAATAATTGTTCCGAAATACCAGGAAACAATTTTATCAAGGCAATATTTTTGTCTAAATTTTTATGAACTACAAGGCTCTTTCTAGCATTAGGCTTAAATAGCGCCTCGTTATTTATTTTTAAATGTACTCCAGATTCTGCTAAATCTGGATAGTTTAAACTTGCAAAAGCTTCAAAATGTTCTGCATTTATTTTTGTTGTTCTGTTAGCTCTATATAATTTATATTCAAAATAAAGACATACCTCTTTTATTATTGGTTTACCATAATGCTGTAAAGAAGCCACTTGTATAGAGGTTATTAAGTTCTCTTTTGCATCTGTACGCAAATCTCCAATTGGCAATTGCGAACCTGTAAACACTACTGGCTTTGCTAGGTGCTCTAGCATAAAACTTAATGCTGAAGCTGTATAACTCATGGTATCGCTGCCATGTAGCACTACAAAACCATCGAAAGACTCGTAATTATTTTCTATAACTTCAGCTATTGTAACCCAATCTCTAGGTTCCATATTACTTGAATCTATTGGTGTTTTAAAAGAATAGGCTTCTATATTACAATCTAGAAGCTTAAGCTCTGGAATTCTAACCAATAAATTATCGAAATCGAAAGCTCGTAAAGCTCCTGTTTCGGGATCTTTTATCATACCAATGGTTCCACCAGTATATATAAGGAGTATGTTTGGGATTGATTTGGTCAATTTGAAATTATAATTTTTATTAAGGTCTCGACTGTGCTCGACTAAACATGATTTTTGTCTCCTCAAGCGCAGTCGAGAGGTTCTTTTATTTAAACACCAAAAACGGCTTTAGAATTCGTTGTTGTAATATCGGCAATTTTTTCTTCGGAAGTATTATAGATTTCAGAAAGCTTCTCTACCACCTTTAATATATAACTACTTTCGTTTCTTTTTCCTCGGAAAGGTTTTGGTGCTAAATATGGAGAATCGGTTTCTAGAACAATATGTTTTAATTCAATCTCGTTTAAAAACTGATCTATTTTACCGTTTTTAAAAGTTGCTACACCACCAATTCCTAATTTCATATTATAAGAAATCGCTTGATGCGCTTGTTCCAAAGTACCAGTAAAGCAGTGAAAAATCCCGAAAAGGTCATCGCTTTTCTCTTCTTCAAGAATATCAAAAATCTCATCGAACGCTTCACGACAATGTATCACTATTGGCAATTTATATTGTTTTGCTAGTTTTATTTGGTGTCTAAAAGCATTTTGCTGTATTGGCAACGTACTTTTATCCCAGTACAAATCGATACCTATTTCGCCAACTGCGTAAAATTTATGCTTATCTAACATTTCCTCAACGTGTGCTAACTCTTCTTTATAGTTCTCTTTTACATGTGTTGGGTGTAAACCCATCATTAAAAAGATGTTTTTAGGATAGTCTTTTTCTAGTTGCAACATAGATGCTGTGTACGTAGAATCTATTGCTGGAATAAATAGTCTCGAAACATTAGCGTCTAATGTGCGTTGCATCATTTCTACTCTATCGTCATCGAAAGCTTCGCTATATAAATGCGTATGTGTATCTGTAATAATCATGTTGTAAAAATAAAAAAGTCATCGGTTTAATGATGACTTTTTTTAATTCTATTTTTTTAATATACTTGAAACAAAATTTTAAAAAAAAAAAAATTACTCTAACTGAGAACAGCAAGTTACATTATCTTATAAACATTACTCCAATTTATCCAACAACTTCTGCGCTACTTTATAATCGTCTGCATCTTCAGGTATTTGCTTTAATAATACTATTGTAGCATCAATATTACGTTGCTTTAATCTACTTAAAGCAGAGTACCACAAAGCCTTATTTTTATAAGCCGATTTTCCGTTTATTAATGTGTTTAAATTGGTATCTGCTGTAGTGTAATTATCCAACTCTATATTCGTTATGGCATAATACAATCGTACTTCGCTATTCTTTGGATCTTTATCTAAAACTTTTTTAAGAAGCTCTTGAGCAATTATATATGGACAATTATTGGAGTTTGGTTAGTAATTATGCTACTTTTACTTTGGTTATTTAAACAACAAAATGGAAAACGTACTTTGGAAATTTCTACTTAAAAAGGAGTATAAAAAAGTAAAATTA
>ENA-OUOG01000464-OUOG01000464.1-marine-metagenome-genome-assembly--contig:-NODE-464-length-53688-cov-5.975751_pt1 | contig 53688 bp, 55 predicted proteins | sample MGYA00248635_ERZ508505 | MGnify/ENA primary metagenome ERZ508505 (study PRJEB26176, sample SAMN06267871) | marine metagenome | isolation source: Saanich Inlet, British Columbia, Canada | place: Pacific...
CTTTCAAAATTCAGCGGTAGGAGTTGTACAGACCCGCTGGGGTCATCTTAACCGTGAGTATTCGGTGTGGACCTCAATCCAAGCTTTTGCTTTGGACGCCCATTTTCTACTCGAACAAATCGGCCGTAACCAACAACAGCACTTCATCAATTTTAACGGAACTGCTGGGGTCTGGCGAAAATCTTGTATTATAAATGCGGGCAATTGGGAAGGTGACACTCTAACCGAAGATTTGGATCTGAGCTACCGAGCTCAATTGAAGCAATGGAAATTTGTGTACCTGGATCAGGTGGTCACTCCAGCTGAACTTCCGGTTACCCTCGAAGCCATTCGCTCCCAACAATTTCGATGGAACAAAGGCGGAGCGGAGAATTTTCAAAAAATGATAAGACGGGTACTCACCGATTCTGAGCTCTCGTTAGGGGTGAAAGTAAATGCTTTAGTGCATCTACTAAACAGTACCATGTTTTTGAATGTAATGATTGTTGCTGTATTGAGCATTCCAGTCTTATTTATTAAAACCCAATTTCAAGCGCTTTCTTTTCTTTTTGATTTGGGGAGTTTGTTTGTGCTCAGTACCTTAATTTTTTATGGCTGTTATTGGTTTGTACACCGAAGTCTTTTCGGATCGGGTGTGCTCTCATTTATTCAATATACAGGTCGATTTATACTGTTTTACTGTCTCGTGATTGGCTTTTCTATTCATAACTCGGTTGCCGTATTAGAGGGACACCTCGGTAAAAAAAGCGCTTTTATCCGAACTCCAAAATTCAACATTAAAAACAGAGAAAAAACGTCTAATAAAAATCAGTATCAAAGCAAAAAAATTTCCATTTATACAGCCATTGAATTGTGTTTTGCCTTCTATTTTTTATGGGGTCTTTACAGTGCCTTTCAGCTCAGTGCTTTAGGAGAGTTCTGGCTGTTTCCTTTTCATCTACTCCTTTTCGTTGGGTTCTGTAGTATTACTATATTTGGTTTTCAACAAAGCCGTTAAATGTTACGTTCCTTCTTACGATTTTTTGTTCCTCTCTTAGTGCTCACCGGTTTTTTCATCCTTTCAAACGAGATAGAACGTTCCGATACTTTTAGTTTACTCGGTTTGTATTCAGGAATATTTGTACTGCTGTGGTATTGGATTCGAAACTTTAGCAGCATAGGGAGTATTTTACTGATTGGAATTCTTGCGCGTTTGTGCTTTGGTTTTCACCTTCCTGAATTGTCACAAGATTTTTACCGCTTCCTCTGGGATGGTCAAATACAACAGTTGGGAATGAATCCTTACCTCTCCACTCCTGAACAATTAATCGATATCATCATCTTTCCTGATGCTCAGGTTTTGTTTGAAAACATGGGTTCCTTAAGTGCGGGGAATTATTCCAACTACCCCCCCGGTAGTCAATACCTGTATAAACTGGCTGCTTTTTTTCATCAAAATCAACTTTTAGAGGGGGTTATGATACTCCGGTTAATTTATTTTCTGGGAGAACTTCTTTTGTTTTTTATTGGAATTTTGTTTTTAAAAAAATTAAGCCTTGAGCCTGTGACAATCGCTTGGTATTTTTTAAATCCACTAGTCATAATTGAGGGGATCGGAAACCTACACGGAGAGAGTTTGATGTTTTGTTTTACGCTGATCAGTCTGTTTTTTTTAATTCAAAAAAGAAGTGCGATTAGCGGTCTTTTTATGGGAGTTGCCATTGCTATCAAGTTGGTTCCACTGTTGATCATTCCTTTATTTTACAACTATCTTGGTAGAAAAAAGTTCAGTTTATTTTGTCTTGGAATTGGATTTAGCTCTGCGCTTTTTTGGCTTCCTTTTTGGGAAGGCAGTATGATAAGTCAATACAAGGATACCCTTGACTTATGGTTTACTACTTTTGAATTTAACGGAAGTTTATACAATATCACCCGCGCAATTGGATATCAAATAAAGGGGTATAACATCATTCGCCAATTGGGACAAGTCACCCCTTTTATTGTATTAGCTCTAGTTGGAGTCTTTGCTTTTCTCCGATCCAATCGCACTGCTGAAAGCTTGGTAAAAAGTTGTTTATTTTTGTTAAGCTGCTATTTTTTTATGGCAACCACAGTTCATCCCTGGTATGTCATCAATCTTCTGTTTTTTGGAATTTTGAGTGGGTATGCTTATCCGCTAATTTGGAGTTTAACGGTTTTTTGGAGCTATGGTGCTTATGGGCCTCAGGGATTTGAAGAAAATTCCTGTCTGATTTTTTTCGAATATGTTCTGGTTTATAGTGTCTTTCTTTGGGAGCTGATCAAAGGGCCTTTAGGGGAGCATTTTCAAAAACCCAACTTCTTTAGTGTTTAGTTTTCTCCAATTCCCTCTGGGCAGGTCTTTTTTAGTTAAACCTCCAAACGTGACCCGATCCATTTGAATTACTTTAAGGCCTACTGCTTCAAAAAGTTTGACTAGTGCCGCAGGGCTTAAAGAACGAACTTCAATACCGACTTCATTTTTAGACTTTCCATCCAAATGACTGATGGCGTAAATTTTAGCTTCTTTATCAAATACAACCTGTCCTTTTTTTAACTGCTGAATCATTTCTGAAGTGACATTTTTATCTAATATCACTTGATAGACCATCGGAATGGATGGTGATTGACTTAGTTTTTTCCTGAGACCTTCATCGTTCGTAAAAAACAACAATCCGGTCATGGGGCGCCCCATATCTCCAATAGGTGGAATTTTGATTTTGACCGCAGATCGAATTAATTCTTGAACAGATTTTTTGATGATCCCTCCTTGGGCAGTTGCCACAAAACCTTTGGGTTTGTTAAGCAGAAGATAAACAGGGGCTGTCTTTTGAATTCGAGAACCGTCAAATTTTACTTCATCCGTAGGACCTACTTGAAATCCCATTTCAGTTACCACTTTCCCGTTGACGTGCACCAATCCCATTTTAATGTTTTCATCTGCTTCTCGTCGCGAACATATACCTGCATTTGATAAATATTTATTCAAACGCACCGTTTCTTTGTCTTTGCCTTTTTGCTTTGTACTTTCTACTTTAGAGGCTATTTTTTTTGGTTTCATCTTGGTACAGTCCTAGCGGTAAATCAAGGCGATACTTATAACACCTATCAAAATCCAAATTTTAATAAAATTGTGAGCCCAAAGGTACGCCTTTTCAGTTTGGGCACGCCAAAGAAAAATCAAAACAAAACTTAAAAACGGAATACTGGTCCAAAAAAAATAATGGAAGGATCCAAGAGCTTGTTGAATAATAAAATAGGTGGGAATAAAAGTCAATAAGATACAGAGACTGATGATGGCCTTGGTTGTGCGATGATCAAAAACTACGGGAAGTGTTTTGTATCGCTGGACCCAATCGCCTTTAAAGTTTTCTAAATCTTTAATAATATCTCGTGCAAGGATTAAAAAGAAGAGATAGGTTGCATGGTAAAAAACAATAATATCAAAGTTTTTGAAATACAGCGTAATGGCCCAAAAAGGAAGAATCATTAAAAGGGCTGAAAACACATTACTCAACCAAAAAAGTCGTTTTACAGTATTGCTGTACAACCAGATGGTCAACATATAAAAAAGAAAAAATAAGACCACTCGTATGGAAATCACACTGGCAATAATAAAAGCTGCCATATTGAGTACGAGATAAAAAACCAATTGGAATTGCTGTGAAATAAGGTGTTCAAGTATATATTTCTTTGGTCGATTGATTTGGTCTTTGGCGGCATCGTAAAAATTATTAATAATATAACCTCCTGCTGTAGTCAAGGCCGAGGCAGAAACAATAGCAAAAAACTTAACATCAAAAATCAGAACTGACCAAGGAGTTGGTGGAGCTAAAATGTAACGTGCAGTGAGGTATTGTGCCAAAACCAATACTATAATATTATAGCCTCTTACCAAACTGAACAAACTCAGTATTTTGAGTAAGCTACGTTGGTTGGAATCCGAAAGAAACATGGAGTATTTTAGAAATTATAGACTACTTCGAGTGGGTATTGCTTCAAAGATTTTTTCGCTTTTTCAAAATCTTGGGTAAAGCCTAATATAAATCCTCCTCCACCGGAACCACAGAGCTTGAGGTAATAGTCATTCGTTTCGATTCCGTTTTGCCACAATTGATGAAAAGTTTCGGGGATCATTGGTTGAAAATTGTTCAAAACTAAGGACGAAAGCGACTTAATATTTTTAAAAAGTGAACTGATATTTCCTTTTAAAAAATCTTCTACGCAGGCATCGGACTGTTTGATGAACTCATCGCGCATCATGTTACTGAAAGCTTCTTTTTTCATGTTTTCCATAAACATGGAAACCATTGGAGCTGTTTCTCCTGTTTTACCGCTGTCTAATAAAAAAACGGCCCCTTTGCCTTTGGTGTATTGTGATGGGATTCCTGTAGTCTGTATGTTCTCCTTTGAATTGATCAATATTGGTAAACTCAAATAGCTATTTAAAGGGTCTAAACCTGATGATTTTCCATGAAAAAAGGACTCCATAAGACTAAAAACTTTTTTTAGGTATCCTAATTTTTCTTTGGTCAGGTTTTCCAAGACAGTAATTTTACAACAAGCGTATTGGTCGTAAATAGCTGCTACTAAAGCACCGCTACTGCCTACGCCATATCCCTGAGGAATACTGCTGTCAAAATACATCTTTCGAGCTAAATCTCGATCCAGTTTTTCCCAATCAAATTGGATGACTTTTGGGTCTAGAGTTTTGAGGTGGATGGAAAAGTCCACTAATTTTTTATGGGAATCCTGATCGAAAGCTGAATTTTCCGCTGGGATTTTTAAAGCACCTCTATAAAAATTATACGGAATGGAAAGCCCTTTGGAATTTTTGATAATCCCGTATTCCCCGAACAACAATATTTTCGCAAAAAAAAGGGGTCCTTTCATGTTTTTATTTTTCTTCGCTTGTCAATAAGCTAGTATAATTTAAATGGAATCTATGAATAAATAACCAAAAACAAATTTACACTTTTTTCGCCCCGCTTCCAACTTCATCAAAAAGGTATTGTCCTTGTTCGCAATAAACGGCTAAATGGTCTGCGATAAAAGTACGGACCTCTTTCTTATTGGATTGTGGATAAAGTAAATGGACATTTGCTCCAGCATCTAAGGTAAAACACAATGGAATTTGGGTCTGTTTTCTAAAATCCCAAACCTTTTGAATGATCTTTAATGTGTTGGGTTGCATGAGAATAAAATAGGGATTTGAAGTCATCATCATTGCATGTAAAGACAATGCCTCTGTTTCCACTATACTGATAAATTCGTCTAAGTTTCCAGATTGCATGACAACAAGCAAGCGCTCCAAGTTTGTTTCTGCTTGAACAAAGCGTTGTTCAGCAAAAGGATGATTGTGCATCAGTTGGTGTCCTTGGGTGCTAGACACAGCTTTACTCCCCTTATCTACTAAAAGGATGGTGTCTTGATACGCAGTAAAAACCGAATGCAATTGGTTTCCAAAAGACGATGCATATAAATCGCTACTACTTTCTTGAGGGGTATTTTTACCCCATAAAGTTACAGGTCCTTCAATACTTCGCGCTGCACTACCCGATCCTAAGCGAGCTAAAAAAGAAGCTTTCCGATAGAATTCAGCTGCTGTGGTCTCAGGGAAAAGGGTTTTTTCCATGTCCATAATACACATACTTAAAGCCGCCATGGCAGAAGCTGATGAAGCAATTCCACTAGAATGAGGAAAGGAATTATGGCTGTTTATTTTCAAAGAATAAAGAGCGATCCAAGGGATGTAGTGGTGTATCCGTTTAAAAAAGGAATTTAATTTGGGATGAAAGTCCGGTTTTAAAACTCCTTCAAAATAAAACTCAAATTCAAAAGTCTTTTTATTATTTGCTTTAAATTCCACTTCTGTTGTTGTTACACTAGAAGACAGTGTGAAACTTAAGGATGAGTTTTTTGGGAGCTGAGGATCTGTTTTTCCCCAATATTTCACGAGTGCGATGTTACTAGGAGCCTCCCATCTAGTAGTTAATGGAACTGGGGAATTTGTAGTCGAAGAAATAAAATGTGTTTCATCCATACTTCACAAAGATACAGCTTCAATGGGAATGTTGAGATTAGAGTGGTTGCAAATAAAAATTTACTTTAGATTTACCTTATGAAAAAACGAAAGCTGCCCTATTTTATTGCTGTTTCTATTGGTGCTTTTATTGCACTGGCGGTAGGATTTTTGTCCAGTTTGGTGACTAGACAAGCAATTTCAGATTGGTATGTGGGACTAGAAAAACCTTTTTTCTCACCACCAAACTGGCTCTTTGCACCTGTTTGGACATTGCTTTATATCCTTATGGGTTGGGCCGTTGGATCAGTCTGGTATTTTGGCAGGAGGCATCGCTGGGGAAAAACTGCATTGTATCATTTCGGTGCGCAATTAATTTTTAACGGACTTTGGTCTTTGGTCTTTTTCGGCTTACGCAGTCCATTATTAGGCATGCTGGTCATCATCACGCTTTGGATTCTTATCGAACGAACCATTTATTGGTTCCGATTGGTTGATCGAAAAGCAGCTTTTTTACTTTATCCCTATTTTGCTTGGGTAAGTTTTGCAGCCCTACTCAATGGCGCAATCTTATATTTGAATTAAAAAAATCCTATTTTTTGGGTACCCGTTCAGGGAAATCGGTGATAATACCGTCTACACCCAAATCAATCAACGCAGCAATATCTTCAGGTTGATTGACTGTCCAAGGTAGAATTTGAAATCCTGCCTGCTTTATTTTTTCTACATTGCTCTTATTCAATGATTTATGATTAGGATTAATGGCTACAGCATTTAAGGATAGTGCTACAGCAATGGCATCCAAAGGATCGTCTTCTGTAAGTACAGCTATAGGAACTTCGGTATTGATTTCGTAAAACAGTTGCAGTTCCTTCCAATTAAAACTAGAAATCAAAATCTTATCAGGCGTCCAAGTGCCTTGCTTAAAATAGGCTTGAAGTAAGGAATCTGTTAATATTGCAGTTTGTGTACCCTTAAGTTCAATATTTAAGGTCACACGGCCGTCAATTAAATTCATGACCTCTTCCAAAGTTGGAATTGTAAACCCATCAAGCACTTCAATCTTACGAATGGAGTCCAAGTCTAGTTGTTCAATATAACCAGTGGCATTGGTCAATTTTTCCAACGTCTGGTCGTGAAATACGACCAACTCTCCACTTGCGCACCGAAAGATATCAATCTCAACTCCATCTACTCCAAGATTCAGCGCTTTATCAATAGAAGGCAAGGTATTTTCTGCCAAATGACCTCTGGCCCCTCGGTGTCCAATAACCTGTATTTTTTGGGGTGGAGAACACGAATTTAAAATCAAAATCATAGCAATTAGTAGTAGCGGTTGTTTCATTTTACTCTTTATTTATTCTTTAATTAAAATCCAAAATTCCCAAGGTTTCATATCGTATTGATAAGAAGAGGAAAGTCTTTTGGTTTTGAAATCTTGAAACCGTTTAAAATTACCTTCAAAAGGCATTGTAAATTGCGCGTAGTCCTTACTTAAATTTGCTACCACAACAACTGTGTCTCCGGCTTTTCCTCTCTCAAAAGCAAAAACACGTAAAGGATTTGTAGTGGAAATCTGACGAAAAGACCCTCCTTTTGCTCCACTCTCCAAAGCTGGATGATTATTTTTTAGCGCACCCAACTGCTCTAAAAGCTTCATCGTCTTTCCAACTGTTTTGGGAAAGCTGTCTTTTTCAAAAAAATGGAGTCGTTTATTTAGATCATACTCTTGACCTGAATAAATCAAAGGCATTCCTGGAACCGTATAATTCATTGCCATAAAAATGGATGCCGCCTTACCAAAGCTCTCTTCTATGGTTCCATTCCAAGAATTTTCATCGTGATTAGAAACAAAATGGACTACTATATTTTCCGGACCGTACCGACGCAATGTTTGCTTAATATGGCGGGTGTAGTCTCTAGTATTTTTTAGTCCTTGAGCCACCTCTTTGGAAAGATGATGACCGGGCCAATCGTAAGAGGCATCAAACTTACTGACCAAGCCCAATCCTCCGGGATGATAAATGTCTGTTTCGGCTAAAAGAAAAACAGGCTTGAGAGCCTTTAAAGCGGTAAAAGTTTTATCGTAAAAATCCTGAGGAACAGCATAAGCCTGGTCAATGCGATAGCCGTCTATATTGGTCTCTTTAACCCAATACACCATGGCTTGCCTTAAGGCTTCTCGCATTTCCATATTGTTGTAATTTAAATCGGCTACATCCGTCCACCCAAAAGACTTACCCGTTCGAAAATCAATGGGGTCTATAATTTCTCCTTTTCTGTTTTTGAGATAGAAGTCACTGTGTTCTTTAATCCACACATGGTCCCAACCTGTATGACCCGGAACCCAATCTAAAATGATATACATTCCCAATTGATGGGCTTTATCCACCAAAGCTTTAAAGTCTTCTAAAGTTCCAAATTCAGGATTGACTTTAGTGTAATCTGAAACGGCATAATAACTCCCTAACGGTCCTTTACTCTTGGTTGTCGAAATTGGATTGATGGGCATGAGCCATATAATTTTGACTCCCATTTTTTTCAATTGGGGAAGATCTTTGGCAAAAGCATTAAAGCTTCCTTCATTGGAATATTGACGAATATTGGCTTCGTAGAGTACTGCCTTGGAAATAACCTCATCCGTGATTGGTTCAAATGGGATTTCGTCAACTGTCTTAATCTCTGGTCTTCTTGCTTCCTCGGGCTGCTCTTGACAGGACCAAATTAGAAGACTCAATAAAAAAATACTTTTTAGTTTCATAATTTTATTTAACGATTTACTTTGATTGAGTTGTGACTTTTTAAAACTCGACTTAGAGTATAACACTCGTCAGATTAAATTTTAAGTGCTCCAGAACTGATCGAGGTTGTATTTCTAATATCAAATCCAGGAAAATTTTTTATTCCTGAAGGGCTACTATTGGTCACGGCGCTTTCGTTATCGTATGATCTAAAATAAACATAAACATCCTTACTAAGAATTTTATATCTGATTTTTTCCTTGAGTCAAAATTTATTCTTCGGGAGCTAACGTGATTTCTAAGCCGTTTAGTTCTGGTATCATCTGTATTTGGCACCCCAACCTACTGTTATCTCTTACATTAAAAGCTTCTGCAAGCATGGCTTCTTCATCTTCTGAGCGTTCTGGTAGTGGGTGTGAGCTTTCTATATAACACTGACAAGAAGCACATAAAGCCATACCGCCACAGGTTCCCTCCACAGGGAGTTCGTAAGCTTTACAGACTTCCATCAAATTCATTTGCATGTCCGTGGGTGCCAAAAGTTCATGGCGTTTTCCTTCCCGATCAGTCAAAAAAATCTGAATATCTAAACTCATTTACTCTATACTTTTGATCGTGGATTTTGCAGCTTGTTTTTGTGAACCATCAAAACCACTAACTCCACTCACTGTGGTATATTTCAATACATTGCGTTTTTCTGGATAAATACGTTTGAAGGCACTTTGGCACATGAGTGTTGCTTCATGGAATCCACATAAAATGAGTTTCAATTTGCCTGGATAGGTATTCACATCTCCTATAGCATAAATACCCGGAATATTGGTTTGATAATCAAGACTATTATCCACCTTAATTGCATTTTTTTCAATCTCTAAGCCCCAATTGGCGATAGGACCTAACTTTGGAGTCAATCCAAACAGAGGGATAAAATGATCACATTCCACGTCATTTGAAGCGCCCCCTTGAGTTATGGTGATACGTTCAAGCAGGTCAGACCCCTTGAGCGCAGTTACCTCAGCCGGAGTGATTAAATTGATTCGTCCTTCGTTTTTAAGCTCTTGAACTTTATCTACGGAATCTAAAGCACCTCTGAATTCATTTCTACGATGCACTAAGGTCACGGAGGATGCAACATTTTCTAGAAAAATAGTCCAGTCTAGAGCAGAATCACCTCCTCCAGCAATAACTACTTTTTTATCTCGGTAGTATTCAGGATCTTTTATGATGTAATTGACCCCTTTATTTTCGTACTTATGAAGGTTTTCCAAAGGAGGTTTTCGAGGCTCAAATGTGCCTAGGCCACCTGCAATGGCTACTACTGGAGCTTGATGCTGCGTTCCTTGATCTGTGGTTACAATAAACTGGTCATCTTCTGTTTTTTCAATTGAAACAGCATTTTCTCCCAAGGTATAGCTCGGTTGAAAGGGAGCAATTTGTTGCTCTAAATTTTTAATCAACTCACCTGCCATGATTTCAGGGTGGGAAGGGATGTCGTAAATCGGTTTTTTGGGATATATCTCTGCACATTGACCACCGGGCATCGGAAGGGAGTCAATTAAATGACATTTCAGTTTGAGCAAGCCCGCTTCGAAAACAGCAAATAAGCCCGTAGGACCTGCTCCAATAATCAAAATATCTGTTTTAATCATTGATACCAGGTTCTATACTTTCTACCGATTCAATTTGGGGTAAGTACTTTTTAATGGTCATTTCAACTCCGGATTTAAGCGTCATTTGATTGACACTACAGCCCACGCAGGCTCCGTGAAGTTGAACTTTAACGTGTTTATCATCCATTAAGGATACAAAGGAAATGTCACCACCATCAGATTTAAGAAAAGGACGTATTTCATCCAGTGCTTGGTGTATTTTTCCTATGATTTCTTCTTGATTTTGACTCATGATTTTACTGCTTCACATCCAACTAAATTAGTAATTTCTACAGCTTTTGTAGGGGGTAAATTTTTATTTCTAAACAGCGTTTGAGCCACTAATTTTTTAGTGATTTCATCAAAATGATTTGCCAAACTACTTTGATCTTGGAGTACGGCGGGTCTTCCAACATCAGCTGCTTCACGAATACTTTGCACCAAAGGTAAGGCACCTAAAAAAGGGACCTCTTTGTCTTTGGCTAAATATTCCGCTCCTTTTTTTCCGAAAATATAATACTTATTGTCCGGGAGTTCTGCTGGGGTAAAATAACTCATGTTTTCGACAATCCCCAACACAGGAACATTAATACTCTCTTGCTGGAACATCGCAATTCCCTTTTTAGCATCTGCTAAAGCTACATTCTGAGGAGTACTTACTACTACCGCTCCATTGAGAGGTAGTGCTTGTACTATACTCAAATGAATATCTCCGGTTCCTGGCGGAAGGTCAATCAATAAGAAATCTAATTCTCCCCATGCGGCATCAAAAATCATTTGATTTAAGGCTTTAGCCGCCATTGGGCCTCGCCATACAACTGCTTGATCGGGTTTGGTGAAAAAACCAATGGAGAGTACTTTAACCCCATAATTTTCTACGGGCTCCATTTTAGATTTTCCATCTACTTGGACAGAAAGCGGTCGTGCTCCTTCCATATCAAACATGGTTGGAATTGAGGGTCCGTAGATATCCGCATCTAAAATTCCAACTTTACATCCCATTTTGGATAGCGTAACTGCTAGATTCGCTGTGATAGTGGATTTTCCAACTCCTCCTTTACCTGAAGAAATAGCTATAATATTTTCGATCCCTTGTATTGGTTTTCCCTTGATCTGTTCAGTAGGCTTAGGTGCAGCAATAACCTTGATGTTAATTTTGATCTTTGCTTTTTCATAAACCTGTTCATGAAGGGTTTTCATGATGGTAACTTCTAGCTTTTTTCGAGCCTGAAGACTAGGGTTTTGCAATTGAAGGTCAATATCAACCTGATCATCAAAAACCATGATATTTGAAACCACTCCTTGGTCCACTAAATTCCCTCCTTCTCCAGGAAGACTAATGGTTTTTAAAGATTGGATTACCGCTTCTTTTGTGATTTTCATGTTCAATAATGGTAAGTCAACAAATATACTGCTAAGGTTTCAATAACAAAAGTTAAAGCTTTTTTAAAAACCCTTTAGCGATTTAATTGGATCCCAAAGATGTTTATCAAAATCTTGTATTTGATCCTCAACTACTTTAATTCCTTCATTTTCTAAAAGCTGTTGCATGATTGCTCCTCCTCCAAAATGATGCTTACCTGTGAGCATGCCATTTCTATTTACTACCCGATGCGCCGGAACATCAGGATGAGAATGGGCAGCATTCATTGCCCACCCTACCATTCTTGAACTTTGAGGGGTTCCTAGATATTTAGCTATAGCCCCATAGGAAGTAACTTTACCCTCAGGTATTTGTCTGACAACGTCATATACTTTTAAAAAAAAGGAAACTTCTACCGCCATTTTAAAGTCTAAATTGCATGTAGGTAATGGCTTTCCCTTTTTCGAGAAACTGCTTTTCATAAAATGTTTGAATCGCTGTAGCTACTTGAGGTGCATTACTGTTGTTGTAAATATTATGATGCGCATATAGAATTTGGCCTTGATTTGCAACCATTCCTAGGGTATAGCCAAATAAAAACTCACTATCTGTCTTAAGATGTATGATTCCTTTTGGCTTGAGTACTCTTTTGTAATTGCTTAAAAAATCAGGATGGGTAAGTCTGTGTTTTGATCTCTTGTATTTGATCTGTGGATCAGGAAACGTAATCCAAATTTCGTCAACTTCATTTTCGGCAAAACAGTGAGAAATGAGTTCAATTTGGGTTCTTAAAAATCCAACGTTATCCAATCCTGTTTCTAGTGCTGTTTTTGCACCTCTCCAAAAGCGAGCACCTTTAATATCGATGCCTATGTAGTTTGTATTAGGATTATTTTGGGCCAAATGAACAGTATATTCTCCTTTTCCACAGCCAAGCTCCAATACTAGTGGATTATCGTTTTTAAAGAAATCCGTTTTCCACTTTCCTTTAAGCGAAAACTTGTCGGAAGCCAATGCATTTCTTTCGGGCTGAAGTACATTTTTAAAGGTTTCGTTTTCTCTAAATCGCTTGAGTTTATTTTTACTTCCCACTCCAAATTATTTTTTGATAAAAGTAGGCATTTTTAAAAGTCAAGAAGCCTATTATTCTGGTCTAAAGTGAGTGAAAAAGAGAATTCAGAACCTACTCGCACTTCACTCTCAACAAATATTTTCTCACCGTGGGCTTCTATGATGTGTTTTACTATAGCAAGTCCAAGACCTGAACCTCCTTGATTTCGATTTCGGGTTTTATCTACCCTATAAAAACGTTCAAAAAGTCGCGGCAGGTGTTCTTCATCTATACCACCCCCATTATCTGCGATTCGAACGAGGATTTTATTCTCTTTTATCAGCTCTATACTCACCTCTGTAACACCGCGTTCTACACCGTATTTCAAAGAGTTGACAATTAAATTAGTCAAGACCTGTTGTATGCGTTCTTCATCTGCATAGACCATTATGGGGTCTGTATATTCCTTGTCAAACCGCAAAACAATTTTACTTTCAGCGGCTTGCATTTCAAGTAATTCAAATACATTCTGAACTGCCATTAAAATATCAAATGCTTCCAATACAAGAGTGGCTATCCCTGATTCAAATTTGGTGATTAAATCCAAATCTTTAATGGTGTAAATCAATCGGTCCACTCCTTTTGAGGTCTGCTTTAAATATTTTTTGACAATTTTTTTATCTTCTACTCCGTCAATGAGTGTCAAGACATAGCCTTGAACGGTGAACAAGGGGGTTTTTAGCTCATGCGCCAGGTTACCAATAAATTCTCGTCTATAATCCTGCTCTTTTTTCAGCAACTCAATTTCTAAATTCTTTTCGGAATTAAGTTTTTGAAGACTTGAAGAAAGTAACTCAAAATCTTCTGTCTGATTGACTGAAGTTAGGTAAGAAGTTGTAGGGGTCAAACTTTTATAAAGTTCTTTGACTCGTGAGACCAAAAAACGTTCGAAGCTATAAGAGAGGATTATATAAGATAAAAAAAGAATGCTGAAAAATTCAATAATTAGTATCAAACTTACTTCTAAGAAAGCTCTTTTTAAAAAGAAAAAAAAGAAAAAAAACTGCAAAACAACAACACTAACAGAAACCAGCAATGCTGAAATAAAACTTGCTTTTTTGAACTTGAAATAACCCACAAAAATTTATTTTTCGGGTGGGATAAACTTATAGCCTACTCCTTTTATGGTTTTAAAGAAATTTTCTCCAATTTTTTCTCTGAGCTTACGAATATGAACGTCAATAGTTCGATCTCCTACCACTACATCACTCCCCCAGACTTTATCCATAATTTTTTCACGCTTGAATACCTTTCCCGGTTTTGAGGCCAGAAGATACAATAATTCAAATTCTTTTCTAGGCATGGTAAGGTCTTTTCCTTTAACAATAACCTTATAGGCTTCTCTATCAATTGTCAAGTTTTTAAATTCTAACTGAGAAGTAGTTGATGTATCTTTTTCCTTAAACCGACGTAACAATCCTTTAATCTTGGACACCAATACCTTGGGTTTTACGGGCTTAGTTACATAATCATCTGCACCAGCATCAAATGCAGCTACATGAGAATAGTCTTCTCCCCTTGCAGTTAAAAACATGATGATTGTGCCCTGAAATCGTTTATCTTGACGCAATCGTTCACAGGTTTCTATCCCGTCCAGATCTGGCATCATGACATCTAATATAATAAGGTTAGGAAGGAATTTTTCAGCAACTTCAATCGCCTTTATACCATTTGAAGCCGTTTTGATCTGATACCCTTCTTTGTCTAAGTTAAAACGAATAATTTCCAGGATATCTGGCTCGTCATCAACTAAAAGAATTTTTATGTCTCCTTTTTTCATCTTTAATAAAAAATAAATTTAACACATAATTAATGTTATTCATGTTACCTCAGCATTAATATTCGTAATTAATTTATAAATTTACTAAGCATTTGAATACCCCCAATGAAACAATTCACCCTTACTGTTTTCTATTTATTTACGTTGGCTCTTTCAGCTCAAGAGCTGGTTGGGGTTGATTTAAGCTCCAAGTCCCTTGAAAATAATCAACAAGATAAGCTAGAGTTCTCAATTTTTCCGAACCCTGTTAAAAATCAAACTCTTTACATCTCTAGTTTGAGTAGGGCTGAAAAACATATTGAAATTTTTAATGTTTTAGGAGAAAAAAAATTTGAAGCCTTTACTACAAACGAGCGTATTTTCTTAGGTGAACTTCCTCCTGGCATCTATATTTTTAGATTAGAACAAGAACAAAAATTTGGATTAAAACGTTTAGTTATTCCATAGTTAACCAGAGTTTTGGTTAATTTTACACCCATGAAGTTTTCTTTAAAAGCGTTTGATTCTTTAACTAATGAGTCAGAATTTTCAAGGCATGCACTCGCTCTTTTTGAATATCAATTTGAGCATAACGCTGTTTATCGTTCTTATTGCGACCTGATCAACACCAACCCTTCTGAGGTTCAAAATATAACTGAAATTCCATTTTTACCCATACAATTTTTTAAATCTCATAAGGTATTTTCTACTGGTATATCATCAAAAAAATACTTTGAATCTAGTGGAACAACAGGACAAATTCGATCCAAGCATTATTTTTCAGACTTGAGCCTATATCATAAGAGTTTTGAAAAAGGTTTTGAAATCTTCTATGGCCCTATAAAGGATTATGCGTTACTAGCACTATTGCCTTCTTATTTAGAACAAGAGCATTCCTCCTTGGTTTATATGGCCAATGAATTAATTCAAAAAACAGAACACCCCTCAAGTGGATTTTATTTAGATGAATGGGATCAATTAAAACACACCTTAAAGGATTTGGAAAACAAAAATCAAAAAACGATTTTGTTAGGGGTGAGTTTTGCCTTATTGGAAGCCGTAGAAAATTACGATTGGAACCTTAAAAATACGCTAGTAATGGAGACAGGAGGAATGAAAGGGATGCGTAAAGAATGGATTAGATCCGCACTACACAACCGTTTAAAAGAAGGTTTTGGAGTGGAGTCTATACATGCAGAATACGGTATGACAGAGCTTTTAAGTCAAGCGTATTCAAAGGCTGATGGTATTTTTTATTGCCCCCCTTGGATGCACGTATCAACACGAGCCCCGGAGGACCCGTTTGAAATTCAGAGTTTGGGCAAAACCGGAGGCCTAAATATTATAGACCTCGCCAATATTGACTCCTGTGCATTCATCGCAACTCAAGACTTAGGAATCATCCATTCTGATGGTGGATTTGAAGTTTTAGGTCGTTTTGATCAGGCTGAAATAAGAGGGTGCAACTTAATGGTTGTCTAGTCTTCTATCTTAATGATAAAATAATTCTTTTTACCCCTTTGTATGAGTACGTATTGATCTGCGATTAAATCGGCCTCTCGAATCACATAGTCTGCATTAATTTTTTTCTTGTTGACCGAGATTGCATTTTCTTTCAGTGCTCTTCGCGCTTCTCCATTAGACTGTAAAAATCCAGTTTCTGCAGATAAGGCTGCTACAGCATCCATCCCCGTTGCAAGTTGAGTTCGCTTGATGTTGGCTTGAGGAACACCCTCAAACAACTCTAAAAAAGTGGCTTTATCAAGCTTCTGAAGCGCTTCACTCGTTGCTTTACCAAAAAGAATTTGAGAGGCCTCCTGCGCCTTTGTTAGTTCTTCTTCACCGTGAACCAAACGAGTAACCTCCTCTGCTATTGCTTTTTGGAGCACTCTAAGATGAGGGGCTTCTGTATGTTCTTCAATTTTTTTAGTAATCTCCTTTTCACTCAAAAAGGTGAAAATTTTAACATAAGAAAGGGCGTCTTCATCAGAAGTGTTTAGCCAGAATTGATAAAATTTATAGGAAGACGTTCTGGATTTATCTAGCCAAACATTACCTTCTTCTGTTTTACCAAATTTTGAGCCGTCTGCTTTCTTTATCAAAGGGCAGGTTATTGCATAGGCTTTTCCACCTTCTTTTCTTCGAACTAATTCCGTCCCAGTTGTAATATTTCCCCACTGATCGCTACCTCCCATTTGCACCCTACAATTCATTGTTTTGTACAAGTGAAGAAAATCAAACCCCTGAAGCAACTGATAGGTAAATTCGGTAAATGACATTCCGACTTTAGCCTCGGAACTCAACCGTTTTTTAACAGATTCTTTCGCCATCATATAGTTTACGGTGATGTGTTTCCCAATATCTCTTGAAAAATCAATTAGGCTGTACGTTTTCATCCAGTCGTAATTGTTGACCAATTTTGCTGCATTAGGTGATGAGGAATTGAAATCTAGAAATTTCTCAAACTGCTTTTGGATACCATCACAATTTTGCTCTAAGGTTTCTTGATCTAATAAGTTGCGTTCATCAGACTTCCCAGAGGGGTCTCCAATCATTCCAGTAGCTCCTCCCATTAAAACAATTGGAGTATGTCCGGCCTTTTGAAAGTGCATTAAAATAATGATCTGAACCAGGCTTCCTATATGGAGTGAATCTGCTGTAGGGTCAAAACCAATGTATCCCTTAGTGGGTTCAGTTAAGAGAAATGATTCGGTTTCTGGCATGATGTCGTGAAGTAAGCCACGCCACCGAAGTTCTTGAACAAAATTAGTTGGCATTAATTTTTTGGGTAAAGATAGATTTCTCTGGGGGAAACGAAAAATCAAAATCAAAAAAGTGTACTTTCGTTCTTATGATATTGGTTACCGGAGGAACAGGAATGGTTGGAGCTCATGTGCTATTTGCCTGTGCAAAGAAGAAGCTTCCTATCCTTGCCCTTTTTCGTACAAAAAAACACATTCAAAAAGTTGAGGCTTTTTTTAAATTGCTCGCTCCTGAAAATCCAGAGTATTTTAAACTTATAGAATGGCAGGAGGCAGATCTTATTGAAGTTACAAAACTCGACAAACTCTTTACAAAAGTAACTGTTGTTTACCATTGTGCTGCAAAGGTTTCTCATGCACAATACCATACAGAAAAACTCATCAAAACCAATATTGAAGGAACAGCAAATGCAGTCAATTTTGCCCTAAAACACAAGGTTAAAAAATTTGCTTTCGTAAGTTCAATTGCCTCACTTGGAGTAGAGGCAACGGTTCCTTTTGTAAACGAAGATCATCTTTGGAACTCTGGTGAGCTCCACACTCCTTATGCCTATTCTAAATACGGTGCTGAGCTAGAAGTTTGGCGAGGTTCACAAGAAGGGTTGGATGTTGTAATTGTAAATCCAGGAATTATTTTAGGAAGTCATTTTTGGAACCGTAGCAGCGGTACTCTGATCAAAAGAGTTGCAAAAGGAATGCTCTTTTATCCTACAGGAAATGCAGGAATTGTAGCCATAGAAGATGTGGTAAACGTACTCATAAAATTAATGGAATCGTCTATTAAAAATGAACGCTTCATTTTGGTCTCAGAAAATCTCAAATACAAGGAATTGATCGAAAAAATAGCTCTAGGATTAAATTCCAAAAAACCAAAATTTGCATTGACCAAGTCCTTACTTTACCTACTTTATATCCTAGATAAAATTGCCCATGCAATTGGATTGAAAAAAAGCTTTTTAAACCGAGCCACCATAGAGAGTTTATGTAGTCAACAACAATACGATGGTTCTAAAATAATGCGTACACTAGATTTCACTTATCAAGACTCCAAATTGACTTTCAAAAAAATTAGCGAAAATTTTAAAGCTTATTCTCAATTCAACTCCTGATCTTTCCCAAGTAAATCGAGGCTGTCTTTAGTTATTTTCAATCGCTTCAAGGCAGTGCTGTATATTCTGTGATAAATTCTAGGGAATTTTGCATAATAACGATCACTTTCAGCCAACTGGAGACTATCAACCCCGTACTTCATGTAGATGTATGGTTTTCCATAAATTTCTTCAAAATCTGGGTTTCTTGGTTTAAATGTACTCATCGCATCAAATATGCTGATTTCGTATAAAAGAGTCGTCATAAGCGATTCGTCAATCAAGCCCTCGGGCTTTTCTACGGACCCCGTCGAGCTGCATGAATGAAGCAGACTTGCTAAGGCAAACACAAATAAAAAGGGGTATGCTTTCATGTTCTGTCAAAAGTTAATTCCATAGCTGCTGAATGGGGATGAACAATTCCTTGAGAATAGACCCATTGCCCGTTGAGAAGTGTTCGATCTACTGCTCCGGTAAACTGTGTGCCTTCAAACGGAGACCAACCGCATTGATAGAGTAAATCATCTTTTACGACTTCAAATTTTTTATCGATATCAAGTACAACTAAATCTGCAAAATATCCTTCTCTAAGGTAGCCTCGATCTTTTACATCAAAAAGTATGGCTGGATTGTGACAGGCCTTTTGTACAATTTTCTCTAAAGTTATTTTTTCTTGATGATACGCAGTCAGCAGCGCAGGAAGTGCATGCTGAACTAGTGGCCCTCCTGATGGGGCTTTGGTATAAGACTGATTTTTCTCTTCCTCAGTATGAGGGGCATGATCAGTTGCCAAAACATCGAGTAAATCAGAGTTTAAACCCTCCCAAAGTGCCGCTCTATCTGCTTTGGTTTTTACGGCTGGATTCCATTTGATCCGTGTCCCTTTTTCAGGGTAATCGTCAGCAGAAAACCAAAGATGATGAGTACACACTTCAGCAGTTATTTTCTTTTCTTCCAATGGAATGTCATTTCTAAACAACTTCAATTCTTTCGCTGTAGAGACATGAAAAACATGCAAACGAGCACCTGTCTCTTTTGCTAAGGCTACTGCCTGAGAGGAGGACAAATAGCAAGCTTCTTCACTTCTTATTAAGGGGTGTTCAGAAATGGGAATTTCATCACCATATTTTTGTTGCGCTGCTTTGAGATTTTCCTTAATGGTTTGCTCATCTTCACAATGAACGGCAATCACCAATTTTGTACTGCTGAAGATTGACTTCAGCACCTCAGGATTATCTACCAGCATATTCCCAGTTGACGAGCCTAAAAAAAGTTTTAAAGCGGGAACTCGCTTGGTATCAAGTGCTAAAATTTCATCCAAATTATCGTTAGTTCCTCCAAACATGAAAGCGTAATTAGCAAAGGACGTTGCCGCAGCTCTTTTGTTTTTATTCTCCCATTCGTTTTTTGTTGTAGTTTGTGGTTGGGTATTGGGCATCTCCAAAAAGGATGTGATCCCTCCTGCCAATGCTGCTTTTGACTCCGTTTTTATGCAGGCTTTATGTGTCAATCCAGGCTCTCTGAAATGAACCTGATCATCAATGAGTCCTGGAATCACGTATTTTCCTTTTGCATCAAACACTTCCATATCTGCAGTTGATGAGATGGCTTTTGCAATTTTTTCAATTCGGCTTCCATGCACAAGTAAGTCACAATCTAAAATCTGATTATCACTGACTATCTTTGCATTTTTGATTAGCTTTTTTGAATAACTCATCGAAATCTCCTTTTGTTGAAGCGTAAAAATAAGACACCAAATAGTGCTTCCCAAATAATACTTCCATTCATTTTTGACTTCCCTTTTGCACGGTTGGTGAAAACTATGGGATGTTCCACTAAATTAAATTTCTTAAGCCATGACTTGTATTTGAGTTCAATTTGAAAGGCATAGCCCACAAATTTAACTTGATTCATGTCAATTGATTCCAGAACAGCCCTTCGATACCCAACAAATCCTGCGGTAGAATCTTTGATTGGCATGCCCGTAATTAATCTGACGTATATGGACGCAAAATAAGATAACAATACTCTCCTCAAGGGCCAATTAACTACATTGACTCCTTTGATGTATCGAGAACCAACAACTACGTCAGCGTGTTGTTGCAAAAGCGATAACATTGGATTCAACTCCTTAGGATTGTGAGAGAAATCCGCATCCATTTCAAAAATGTATTCATAATCTCTTCTCAATGCCCAATTAAAACCGTGTACATAGGCTGTTCCAAGTCCTTTTTTGTCTGCTCTCGACTCTAAGAATAGGCGTTGGGGAAAAGTTTCCATCATCTGAATGACACAATCTGCTGTTCCATCGGGAGACTGGTCGTCAACCACTAGGACATCCAAAGCCAAATTATTTTCAAATACCGCTTCAATTAATGATTCGATATTTTCAATTTCATTGTAGGTTGGAACGATGATTAATGTTTTTTCCATAGATCAAGGGTAAAAGTAGGAAATGTCTTAACAACATATCACCCTAAATACTACAATAATTTTTTAGAAAACCTTTAGTTTTACCCTATGGAAGAGTGGATATACAGACCAGACCCTAAAGCAGATTGGATGAGTTTGATTTTTTTACTCAATTTAGTAATCCTTGCAGTTCTGTATAAACTTGATCCAAATCGTCTTAAAAGCCTCGTCAATATTTTAAAGCCCAGAATATATTTTGGAAAATACAGTTACGAAAAAGAACTCAATTATTTTTCTTATTTCAATGCCTTAAGTTTCTTCCTAATTGCTTCTTCACTTACACTTACTTATTTTTCATTATCAGCCTACAGCTCAAACCCACTGTACTACAGTTTTGAATATTATTACTTGCTGATTGGTGTTTCTGCCATCCTTTTTTTCAGACATATAATAACGCAAATAATCGCTAATCAATTAGGGTTTCAGAGAGTCATCAAGATGGCTCTTTATAAAAATTTCAGTTTGGCAACCCAAAGCTCAATTATTTTGATTGGATTGGTTTTTTTATGGAATTACAGCAGCCTACCATTAATTATTATAGAATCTATATTAGTGCTTATCGCTTTATTCTGGGGTATCAATCAGTTTACTATTTATTTTTCATTTTTTAAATCGCGTTCAGAAGATCTAATCTATATTATTCTATATCTTTGCACCGTTAAATTAGCACCTTGGATTTGGGTTTATCTTGTATTCGTTGAAACAAAATTGTAATTGAACCTTATTATGAAAGTGAAAACTATTTTAGTTTCTCAGCCAGAGCCTTCCTCAGAGAAATCACCCTATAGTCGTCTTCAAGAAAAACATAAATTAACTGTAAATTTCAGACCATTTATACATGTTGAAGGTCTTAATGGTAAAGATGTAAGACAGCAAAAAATTGATTTTAATAATTTTCAAAACATCGTTCTTACAAGCCGAAATGCCGTAGATCATTTTTTCCGTCTATGTAAAGAAATGCGTTTTACCGTTCCTGACAGTACCAAATACTTTTGCCAATCAGAAGCTGTTGCTTTTTATCTTCAAAAATATGTAGTCTATCGTAAAAGGAAGATTTACGTTGGAGAACGAAGTATTAAAGACTTGGAAGCTACCTTTAAAAAATTTGGGAAAGAAACTTATCTGTTTCCCTCTTCAGATCTATTAAAACCTGAAATTCCTGATTTTTTAGATAAAATAAAAGTGGATTGGAAGCGAGCCATTTTATACCGTACAGTAGTAAGCGATCTTTCAGATCTTAGAGATGTGTATTATGATATTCTTGTGTTTTTTAGTCCTTCTGGTATAGAATCTCTTTTCAAGAACTTTCCCGATTTCGAACAAAAAGATACACGCATTGCAGTTTACGGCAACTCTACCACTAAAGCAGCTGAAGATGCTGGTTTAATAATCAACATTAAAGCTCCAACACCTGAAACTCCTTCCATGACAATGGCCATTGAAAAGTATATCGAAAAGACAAACAAGTAATTATCTTTTTTTTACAAATTCCAGCGTAGTCAATATCCAAGCAATAATTAACCCCATACCACCAAGAGGAGTAATTGGCCCTAACCAAGTTATGGAAAATGGAATTTGGCTTTTAAATGATAACAGAAAAATACTTCCAGAAAAGATGATGGTTCCCCACAAGAAGAGGTGAAAAACAAATCGTTTAGTTTTTGAGTTGGCAAAACTAACTCCTGAAATGAATAACATTCCCAACCCGTGATAAATCATGTACCTCAGTCCTACTTCAAAGCTATTCAATGACGCTTCACTGAGGATATTTTTAAAATAATGACTGCCCAAGGCACCAAGTACAATACCTATAGTCATCAATAAACTTCCGAAAAAACGCATTTTTATTTTCATTGAAATAAACTTTTTTGTTTAAATTTAGAGCAAAAATAGAACTTAAACTTTACATTTTAAACTAAAAAATGAAAATATCCGAACAAACCATAACGATTGACGGTATTGATAAAATCATTCTTAAACTCTTAATTGAAGATGCCCGTACCCCTATAATGACCCTGTCCAAAGCAACTGGAATTTCTGGAGCTGCTGTACATCAGCGCTTAAAAAAAATGGAGAAAGCAGAGGTCATTTCAGGCTCACAAATCATACTAAACCCTAAAATTTTGGGATATAAAACAATGGCATTTATTGGAATTTATTTGGATAAAGCGATTCGAAATCCGGAAGCAGTTAAACAATTGGAACAAATCCACGAGGTAATTGAATGTCATTATACCACAGGCAATTGGAGTATTTTTGTAAAACTATTGTGTAGAGACAATGAACATTTGATGGAGTTGCTCAATAAAAAAATACAATCAGTGGAAGGGGTCTCCAGAACAGAAACCTTTATTTCACTTCAACAGCAACTGAATCGTCAACTCAATTTGTAACTAGTTGCGCCTTCCTCCAAATACTTGAAAAGCAAAATAAGCCAAGGTTGCAAGAGATCCTAAAGCCGCAACAACGTATGTTCTAGCTGCCCATTTTAGAGCATCTTGAGCTCCCGCCAACTCCTCTCTTGAAACCATGTTTTTTCGTTGTAACCAAGCCAGTGCTCGATTACTTGCATCGTATTCTACAGGAAGCGTAATAAAGCTAAAAAGGGTTCCAACTCCAAACAGCACAACTCCAACAGCTGCGATGGTAAAACCATAAGGAACCATCTGCATCAAAACCAAGCCCCCTATAATAACAAACATGGAAAGCCTGGATGCAACACCCACCATTGGGACTAAAGTAGATCGAATTTGTAACCACTCATAACCATTTGCATGCTGAACAGCATGGCCACATTCATGTGCTGCTACAGCTGCTGCTGCTGCATTGCGCTCATTATAAACAGACTCACTTAAGTTTACAGTCTTTTTTTGAGGGTTGTAATGATCCGTTAAGGAACCGCGAACTGAAATTACTTTTACATCGCTTATACCGTGATCACTTAACATTTGCTCTGCAATCTCTTTACCTGACATTCCATTGCGCAATTCTTTTTGTGAGTAGGTTTTAAATTTTCTTTTGAGCGTATTACTGACCCACATACTCGCAAGGGAAATGATAATGATAATTAAATAATAACTCCCCATTTTTTTTTGAATAAATTTAAACTAAATCAATCTATAACAAAGGTCAAAAATTAAATTTAACAGTTTGAAAACAGATACTGGTTAATAAACAATATTGATGATTTTATTGGGAACAATAATCCATTTTTTAGGCGATTTGCCGTCCAAATACTCTGCTGTTCTGGGATCGAGCAAAACTGCTTCTTGAATTGCTGAATGATTAAGATCTAGTGAGAGTTCTAAAGTAAAGCGCATTTTCCCATTGAAAGAAACGGGGTAATTTTTGGTGTCTTCTTTTAAATATGCCTCATTCGCAACAGGGAAATCAACATGATCAACGGTACTTTCATTCCCAAGGTCTTTCCAAATTTCTGAAGCTAAATGAGGAGCAAATGGAGAAAGCAGAAGGGTAAGCGGACTCAAAATTGCTCTACTATGACAGTTTAAAGCGGTTAATTCATTTACACAAATCATTAATCCACTGATACAGGTATTGAAAGAAAAGTGTTCAATATCATATGTTATTTTTTTGATGGTTTCGTGAAGAGTTTTTAATTCTTTTTTGCTCGGTTGCTCCTCATGTACAATCAACTGATCATCCTGATAAAACAAACGCCAATATTTTTTAAGAAAATTATGAACTCCTGAAATTCCTGCGGTATTCCATGGCTTAGCCTGTTCAATGGGACCTAAAAACATTTCGTATATCCTCAATGTATCTGCTCCGTATTGCTCACAAATTTCATCTGGATTAACTACATTGTATTTAGATTTGGACATTTTCTCAACCTCTCTACCCACTTTAAACACTCCGTTATTGAGTTTAAAGTCAGCCGTTTCAAATTGCGTTTGCCATTTTTTGACACCTTCTATATCCAGTTCGTCTGCACTGTTCACTAAATTAACATCTACTCGAATGGGTTCAAGTTTTTCATCATCATTAATAAAATCTTTTGAAAGGTATGTTTGAGTTCCAGGTTTACGATACACAAAAGCGGAAGTACCTAGAATCATTCCTTGGTTAATTAATTTTTTAGCGTATTCCTCTACTGGTAAGAGATTCAAATCAAACAAGAATTTCTGCCAAAAACGCGAGTATAATAAATGTCCCGTTGCATGTTCACTTCCTCCCAAATATAAATCCACTTCCTTCCAATATTCTACCGCCTCTTTCCCAACAAAGGCATCCGAATTCTGTGCGTCCATATAACGGTAGAAATACCATGAGCTTCCTGCCCAACCTGGCATTGTATTCAACTCTAGAGGAAAAATTGTTTGATGGTCAATCAGTGTGTTTTCTACAACTTTTTCTTTTTGTGTATCCCAAGCCCAAGTCGCAGCATTACCAAGCGGTGGAGCGCCCTTTGGAGTAGGTAAATACTTCTCTACTTCGGGAAGGTTTAAGGGTAAATGTTTTAATTCAAGGGGCTGTGGACGTTTATTTTTATAATAAATAGGAATGGGTTCACCCCAATACCGCTGTCTGCTAAAAATTGCATCTCGCAGTCGGTAATTGATTGTTTTCTCTCCACAACCTTGAACTTCCAACTCGTTAATGACTTTCTTCATGGCTTCTTTGTAAGAAAGCCCAGACAAAAAATCAGAATTATCTAGTACAGCAGTTCCCTTATCGGTAAAGGCTTCCGTTTCAATGGAAACATCTTTAAAAATATTTGTTATCGGGATATTAAAGTGTTTAGCAAAATCATAATCTCTCTGATCACCACAAGGCACAGCCATTACTGCACCGGTGCCGTAGTCTGCCAATACGTAATCTCCGATCCAAATTGGGATGCGCTCTTGCGTAAAAGGATGCAAAACATAACTCCCTGTAAACACTCCAGTACATGATTTAACGTCCGCCATACGTTCACGTTGTGTTCGCTTTTGGGTTTCATCGATGTAAGCTTGAACCTCCTTTTTTTGATCCGGATTTGTAATTTCCTGGACCAAATCCAATTCTGGAGCAAGGGTCATAAAAGTTACACCAAATATGGTATCAGGTCTTGTCGTGAATACTTCAATCTTCTTGTCATGACCCTCTATTTGAAAAAACACTTTAGCTCCAATGGACTTTCCAATCCAATTTCGCTGCATTTCTTTAAGTGATTCAGGCCAATCAATTTTCTCCAGGCCTTGAAGTAATCGCTCTGCATAAGCACCAATACGCATACTCCACTGCTTCATTTTCTTCTTAGTCACTTGATACCCGCCACGTTCAGATACTCCATTGATGATTTCATCATTCGCAAGCACTGTTCCTAAATCCGGACACCAATTAACTTCTGTTTCAGAAAGATATGCAAGTCGGTAATTCAAAAGTAAATCTTGTTGTTCACTATCTGAAAAAGTCTTCCATTCTGAAGCTGAAAATTGGGGTGTTCCAGCATCGCAAACAGCATTTATAAACTCATTCCCTTCCTTCTCAAAGTGTTTGATAAGTTGGGTGACAGGTTGTGCTTTATCTGAGGTGTTGCAGTAATAATGATCAAATAAGAGTAGAAAAATCCATTGAGTCCATTTGTAAAAATCAGGTTCTGAGGTCCTAACTTCCCGAGTCCAGTCAAAAGAAAAGCCCATCTGATCCAATTGCTGCCGATAGCGATTGATATTTTCCTGGGTAGTTTTTGCAGGATGTTGGCCGGTTTGAATGGCATATTGTTCTGCAGGTAATCCAAAGGAGTCATACCCTTGAGGATGCAACACATTAAATCCTTTATGTCTTTTGTATCTCGAATAGATGTCACTAGCTATGTATCCTAGAGGATGCCCCACATGAAGGCCCGCCCCAGAGGGATAGGGGAACATATCTAAAATATAATATTTTGGTTTTTTAGAGTGGTTGTCAGCCTTAAAAGTCTGATTCTTTGCCCAGTGGGCTTGCCATTTTTTTTCAATATTCTTGAAGTCGTATCCCACGTTTTTTTTTGTTGAAGGGTCTAGAAAGGCACAAAAATACGCTTATTGATTGAATGTCAAAAAGGTAAAAGAATATTTTATCACCGTTGCAGTCTACTATTTCTTTGCTATTTTTACAGAAACAAATATTGTGGCAAATAGCTTCCAAGAAAAATTTCAAAAAAGAAGAGTATTAACAGGCTATCTATCCGTGGTGATTAGCATTAGCTTGGTCTTGTTTTTTGTCGGAATTTTGGGTTTGTTTCTTTTGAATACACGCAATGTAGCTTCTTACTTTAAAGAGCAAATCGTGATGACAATCTATCTAAAAGATAGTGCAAAGGATATTGAAATAACACAACTTCAAAAAAAAATTCAACTTGATCCTGCAACAAAAAAAGTTAACTTCATTTCAAAAGAAGATGCTGCAGCTCAATATGCCAGAGATATTGGAGAAGATTTTTTAGAGTTCTTGGGCTACAATCCTCTTCTTAACTCAGTTGATGTTTATTTTAATGCAGCTTACGTAAATACTGTAAGTTTAACCCAAACTCAAGACGAATTATATACTGCAGATTTTGTTGATGAAGTCGTTTTCGATCAACCCTTGGTTACCCTTTTAGATGAAAACATCCTCAGAATATCTTATGTTTTAATGCTCACTACGTTACTGTTTGTAGTTATTGCCTTGCTACTAATCAACAGTTCAATTCGCCTTTCTATTTACTCCAAGCGCTTTATTATTAAAACCATGCAATTGGTTGGGGCAACCAAATCGTTTATTCGCAGACCCTTTATCTGGACGCATTTGCGATTGGGAATACTAAGCTCTTTTATTGCACTCCTAGGCTTGGCTTTCGTTTTTCTTGAAGTCAATAAACGGTTCCCTGAACTCAATATGCTAAAGAATCCCGTAGAACTCGTTATTGTTTTCGGAGGAGTTTTATTTTTGGGTATTGGAATAACTGGGATAAGCACTTTTTTTGCCACTCAACGTTATTTAAATTTAAAATCAGACGCTATTTATTAATTCAATCCCCATGAAAAAAAACATTGGTCCAAAAAAATTCTTATTCGAAAAAAGAAATTATCGTTTTCTTTTTTTAGCCCTTTTTGTCATTGCATCAGGATTTATTCTGATGGCAGGTGGGGGAAGCGATGATCCAAACTTTTTTAATGAAGAAATTTTTAATTTTCGCCGAATCCGTTTAGCCCCAACTTTGATTCTCATCGGTTTTGGAATCGCCATGTATTCTATTTTAACAAGAGAAACCAACCAAAAATGAGTGCATTTGAATCCTTGATATTAGGGATTATTCAGGGACTCACAGAGTTTTTACCGATATCCTCAAGTGGACATTTGGAAATTGTAAAAGCAATTTTTGGATCAGAAGCAGTTGGTGAAGAAAGTTTGTTTCTAACCCTTGCTCTCCACGTAGGTACTGCCCTCAGTACGATTATTGTTTTCCGTCAAGACATCATGGTTTTACTCAAAGGAATATGCTCATCCAAGAAAAACGACAGCCATGCATTTGCGCTAAAAATCATCATTTCCACGATTCCTGCTGTTCTGGTTGGTTTATTTTTTGAAAAACAAATTTCAGTTTTATTTGATCAAAATTTAATCTTGGTAGGGAGCATGTTATTGCTGACAGGTATCATTCTGTTTTTGGCTCAAAGAACTCCAAAGACAACCAAAAAAGTATCCAATCAAAAAGCACTTTTATTAGGGCTTGTACAGGCTGTTGCTATACTCCCAGGGATTTCACGAAGTGGATCTACTATTGCTGGAGCTTTAATTCTTGGCATAGATCGTGAAAAAGCGGCTCGGTTTTCATTTTTGATGGTACTCCCGCTTATTTTTGGCAGTATGGCCAAATCATTACTTGACTTCGAAGGCATTCCAGAGCAATTGGAGTTAACACCTCTTCTTTTGGGGTTTTTTGCTTCACTAATTACGGGTATCTTTGCCTGTAAATGGATGATTGCGCTTGTGAAAAATAGTCAATTAATTTATTTTAGCTTCTACTGTTTTATTGTAGGAGGAATTAGTTTGTTTTATGGATTTATTTAATCAATCATTTAGCGCCGAATCTCTATTAGAAGGCCAATTAATACTCATAGACAAACCTATGGGCTGGACTTCTTTTCAAGTAGTGAATAAAATTCGTTGGCACTTCAAAAATGAAACGGGATTAAAAAAATTAAAGGTTGGTCATGCAGGAACTTTAGATCCGCTAGCCACTGGTTTACTTTTGATTTGCACTGGCAAACTAACCAAATCAATTGAAGGCTATCAAAAACAAGAAAAGGAATACACAGGAACGTTTTTTTTGGGAGCTACAACACCCTCCTATGATCTTGAAACCGAACGAGATCGATCTTATCCTACCGAACATATTACTGCTCAAAATATCATTGATACTTCGGAGAATTTTATAGGAGAAATTGAACAATATCCCCCCGTATTCTCTGCTTTAAAAAAGGAGGGAAAACGTTTGTATGAATACGCTAGAACGGGATTAAATCCCGAAATAAAGCCTCGAAAAGTATTCATTTCAGAATTTAAAATTGAGAAAATTAAATTACCTGAGGTTGAGTTTCTAGTTCGTTGCAGCAAAGGAACTTACATACGAAGTTTAGCACACGATTTTGGCCAGACTCTTGAATCTGGAGCGCATCTAAGTACATTAAGGCGAACAAAAATTGGAGCATTTAGTGTGGAGGATTCTTATCATATAAATAGTGTTTACGATGAAAATTCACCAAAAAACATTAGCAACAAATTAAATTAAAAATTTACAATGAAAAAGAGTCTTGATTTTACACCAGGGGAACTAAGTAAATTAGGATACATTTCAGCTCCTATAGACAAGAGCATTGATTTACCTAGAGCCATAGAACAACTTAAAAAAGAAAAAAATGCAGTCCTTTTGGCTCACTATTATCAGGAACCAGCCATACAAGAGCTAGCCGATTATCTGGGAGACAGTCTCTATTTAGCTCAACAAGCTGCAAAAGTAGAAGCTGATATAATTGTGTTTGCTGGCGTTCACTTTATGGCTGAAACTGCTAAGATTATTAATCCCTCAAAAAAAGTATTACTGCCGGATCTGAAAGCAGGATGTTCACTGGCTGATTCTTGTCCACCGGTTGATTTTGCCTCTTTCAAAGCACAACATCCAAATGCCTTGGTGGTAACTTATATCAATTGTTCTGCTGAAATAAAAGCATTAAGTGATATCGTTTGTACCTCAAGTAATGCGGTAAAGGTCATTGAAAGTATCCCGAAAGATCGAGAAATTATTTTTGCACCAGATAAAAACTTAGGACGCTATTTAATTAAAGAAACCGGTAGAGAGATGATTTTATGGGACGGTGCCTGTATTGTGCATGAAGCTTTCTCATTTGAAAAAATTGTAACACTAGCTAAAGAAAATCCAAAGGCTAAATTTATTGCACACCCTGAAAGCGAATCCCCAATATTGGACATTGCTCATTATATAGGGAGCACTTCTGGACTACTACGCTTTGTTCAAGAAGATACTTCAACGAGCTATATTGTGGCAACTGAAGCAGGTATTCTGCATGAAATGCAAAAATGCTGTCCAGAAAAAACATTCATTCCAGCCCCTGTAGAAGACGATACTTGTGCGTGCAGTGAATGTGCTTTTATGAAACTCAATACGCTTGAAAAACTCTACAACTGTTTGCTTTATGAGCTTCCTGAAATTGAACTGGACACTCATTTGATGAATAAGGCTCGAAAACCAATTGAGCGGATGCTAAATTTAGGGCGATCATGATAAAAGACATCTTGGTCATTGGTACGGGAATCTCAGGTTTGACCTATGCAATTCAGGTTGCGGAAGAAAATCCTAAGGTATCCGTTGTATTGATTTCGAAGAGTGATTTAAACGAAGGAAATACCCGGTATGCCCAAGGAGGTATTGCTGTTGTTTCAAACTTTAAAAAAGATTCTTTTGATAAACATATTGAAGACACTCTAACCGCTGGAGCTGGAACATGTGATCCAAACGTAGTAAAATTTGTAATTGAAGAAGGACACGATAGGGTAAATCAACTCATAGAATGGGGAGCTCAGTTTGATAAAAAAAGAAAACAATTTGATTTGGCAAAAGAGGCTGGTCACTCTGAGAAACGCATCGTTCATTACAAAGACCAAACAGGGCAGCACATCCAAGAAGCCTTAATTGCAAAAATCAAAACCTATCCCAACATTGAACTTTTAGAGCAACATACACTCGTAGATTTAATTACAGATCACCACTCCAAAGAAAAGGCCAACCGTTGCTACGGAGCTTATGTCATTTCACAAGAAGAAGAGAAAATTAAAAAAATTACTTCAAAAATAACAGTCTTATCGACCGGTGGAGCAGGAAGTTTATTTGCGCATACCACGAATCCAGAAATTGCTACTGGGGATGGACTTGGTGCAGCTTATAGAGCTCGAGTGCTAATGGAAGGACTTCCTTATGTACAGTTTCATCCTACTGCACTTCACCCTCAGGTTGACGGTCATACATTTCTCATCACCGAAGCTGTCCGTGGAGCTGGAGCAAAATTAATTAATATGCAGGGAGAACGCTTTATGTTGAAAAATGATCCTAGAGCTGAATTAGCACCACGAGACATTGTAGCACGAGGGATTCAACGAGAAATTGAAAATCAGAAAGAAAAATTTGTTTGGCTTGACGGATCAGAAATTGATGAAAAACAATGGGAAACCCATTTCCCAACCATCCTAAAAACATGTAAGGATCTTGGAATTGAATTGCCAGAAAAGCCAATACCTGTAGTTCCAGCTGCACATTATTTTTGCGGAGGAATCAAAGTTAATGAGAACAGTGAGTCTCATCTTAAAGGGCTTTATGCCATTGGAGAATGCAGTGCCACTGGACTCCATGGAGCCAACCGACTGGCTTCGAACTCATTATTAGAATCGTTAGTTTTTGCGTATCGAGCAGCACAAGACTCCCTTTTAGCACTTCAAGAAAAACTTCCAAATGCAGCTTTTTATTCAGCTATCCCAGAATGGATTGGTGATGATTACTCCAACAGCATTGAAATTAAAGCGATCAAAAAATACCGCAAAGAACTTCAAGAATTAATGACCAAATATGTTGGGATTTTTAAAACAAATAATGGATTAGAAATTGCTGAAAAGCGTATCGATCAAATTTATAAAGCTGTCAATACCATCTACAATAACAATAAGCTAACTTATGGCTTGTGTGAACTGCGAAATATGGTAAGTATTGCCTATTTGATAACCAAACAGTCCCAAGAAATTAAGCAGAATAGGGGAGTTTTTTATAATCACGACTATGCATAAAGACTTTTACAAAATATATCAAACTCAATTTGAAGATTTTATTGATGCAGCTTTAAAAGAAGATATTGGAAGTGGAGACCACAGTAGTCTATCATGTATTGATGCTAAAAACCAAAGTACAGCGGTTTTACTCACCAAACAAAACGGAATTCTAGCAGGGCTGGATTTAGCAGCTCAGATTTTCAACCGATATGACCCTTCACTACAATTTAAACCCTTAGTAGTTGACGGTTCTAAAATAGAAGTAGGCATGCAAGCCTTTACAATCAGCGGAACGACCCAATCCATTTTAGCTACTGAACGACTCGTACTCAATACCCTTCAACGCATGAGTGGAATTGCTACTTTGACCCATCAGCTTAGCCAAAAAATAAAGCATACCTCATGTAAATTATTAGATACAAGAAAAACAACTCCAAATTTTCGTTATGCAGAAAAATGGGCAGTCTATATTGGAGGGGGAATCAATCATCGTATGGGACTTTTCGACGCTTTAATGATTAAAGATAATCATGTCGATTTTTGTGGAGGCATGTTTCAAGCACTTCAAAAAACAGAAGCCTATTTAAACCAATTGAGCCAAACTTTAGAAGTTGTTGTAGAATGCAGAAATGCAGAAGAAATAGAACAAACCCTTCCTTTTTCATTTGTAAGCAGAATCCTTTTAGACAATCACAGTCTGCCAGAATTAAGCAAAGCATTAAAACAAATTGACAATAAAAAACCCACTGAAGCCTCCGGTAATATTACTGAAGAAAACTTAGTCTCCGTAGCAGAAACAGGGGTTGACTTCATTTCCATGGGAGCTTTGACTTATGACGCTAAAAGTATTGACTTAAGCTTAAAGGCTGTAAAAAATGACTAAAAAGGGCTCTTACTCGATTTACGAGTTGAGAATGTTCTTGTTAGAGCCCAACAAATTCTGCTTTAATTTTTATATTTGTTAATAGATTTTTCTCAATGAAATACAAAAGAATCCTTTTAAAATTGAGTGGTGAAGCACTCATGGGAGACCAAACTCACGGTATTGATCCTATTAAGATCGACACTTACGCTAAAGAGATCAAAAAAGTTTTTGACAAGGGTATGGAGATCGCTATAGTCATAGGAGGAGGAAATATCTTTAGAGGAATCTCTGGAGCCAGCAAAGGAATGGATCGTGTACAAGCAGATTATATGGGGATGCTAGCCACTGTAATTAATGGTTTAGCGCTTCAAGGTGCTTTGGAAAACAACAATGTCCCTACCCGCCTTCAAACGGCAATAAAAATTGAAGCGATTGCTGAACCCTTTATCAAAAGAAAAGCAACGCGTCATTTGGAAAAAGGAAGAGTCGTCATTTTTGGCTCTGGTACAGGAAATCCTTATTTCACCACAGATTCAGCTGCAGTTCTCAGGGCTATTGAGATTAATGCCGATGTAATCCTAAAAGGAACGCGGGTGGATGGTATTTATACTGAAGATCCCGAAAAAAACAATAAAGCAACCAAATTTGACACCTTATCTTTTGACGAAGTATTGAAAAAAGGACTTAAAATTATGGACACCACCGCCTTCACTTTAAGTCAAGAAAACAAATTACCCATAATAGTTTTTGATATGAATACACCCAATAATTTGGATAATGTATTACAAGGAAAAAATATCGGAACTAAAGTTGATCTTTAAATAGTTTACCCATGGAAGATGAAATGAAATTTATCGTAGATACGACCAAAGAAAGCATGGAAAATGCCATTTTACATTTGGAGAAGGAAATGCTCAATATTAGAGCTGGAAAAGCAAACCCAATTATGCTCTCCACAGTAAAAGTTGATTACTATGGTACTCCTACACCACTTTCTCAAGTCGCTAATATCAATACACCAGATGCTAGAACCCTAACTGTTCAGCCCTGGGAAAAAAATCTTTTAGCTGATATTGAAAAAGCGATTTTAGTTGCCAATTTAGGATTCAATCCAATGAATAATGGAGAATCTATCATTATCAACATCCCCCCACTGACTGAAGAACGTCGTCGAGATTTGGCAAAACTAGCTAAGGCAGAATCTGAAAACGCAAAGATTGTAATTCGATCTGCTAGAAAAGATGCTAATAACGAAATAAAAAAATCAGACGCCTCAGAGGATGTCCAAAGTAATTATGAAATTGACATTCAAAATTTAACAGATCAATTCATCAAAAAAGTAGATGAAATTTTCATAGTAAAAGAAAAAGAAATTTTAACGGTGTAGAAGTTATTACAATTGCGCACTCCTGCTAAGGCTTAATGAAAAAGAAAAGAGAATCGAATGTTTGGGGCCATGTGGCACGGCTTATTTTAAGGAATCGTTTTATCCTTCTAGCGGCCATAATTGGTATGACTTTTTTCTGGGCCACACAGTGGAAGTACATGCAATTTACGTTTACCGAGGCAAATTTACTTCCAGACAACCATCCTGAAAATATACTCTATAAATCTTTTACGGACACCTTTGGGGAAGAGGGAAATGTCATTGTAATTGCTTTACAAGACAGTGCGTTTTTTACCCCACAGAAAAGGAACGCTTGGCGTGAATTGAACAACCAGATCAATGCCTTCCCTGAAATTGACATGGTGCTATCCACAGACAACCTACAGGAGCTGATCAAGGATCAAAAAAATAAAAAATTAGTCCTCCAAGAAGTTCCTCTTTCCTCAGCCAAAGACGCTGCTTCCATTTTGAAATTTAAGGAAAAGTTATTCCTTGAACTTCCATTTTACAATAATCTCATTTTTGATGTAAAAACCAATACAGTTCGATCTGTCGTTTACATGAATCCTGAAATTGTAAATACAGCAAAACGTAAAAATTTTATTTTCGATCAGTTTATTCCACTGATCGATTCCTTTGAGGAAAAAACATCTGCAGACGTTCATGTTTCTGGGATGCCCTACATCCGAACACTCAATGCACAAAATATTGTAGACGAAATTGGCCTCTTTGTGTTAGGTGCAACTTTAGTCACCTCTTTGATTTTCTTTTTGTTTTTTAGATCGTTTAGAGCAACCTTTATTTCTTTGATTGTAGTTGCCATAGGTGTAATGTGGGCTTTTGGCATATTGGGTTGGCTCGGCTATGAAATTACAGTACTAACAGCTTTAATTCCACCCTTAATTATTGTTATCGGTGTACCAAATTGTATTTTCCTAATCAATAAATACCAACAAGAAATTGCAAAACACAGCAATCAAGCAAAGTCTTTACAACGGGTTATCGTCAAGGTAGGAAATGCCACTTTAATGACCAACCTTACCACAGCATCCGGATTTGCAACCTTCATTTTGACCAACAGTAAAATTCTTAAAGAATTTGGAGTAGTTGCATCCATCAATATCATCTCCATCTTTGTACTATCTCTTCTCATTATTCCGATTACCTACAGTTTGATGTCACTCCCTAAAAAGAAGCACCTCAAACACCTAAAAAATAAATCCATAGACTATTTTGTTCGGTGGATGGAAAATAAGGTAAGAAAAAAAAGGGTCAATGTTTACATCGTCTCTTTAATTGGTCTAATAATTGGAATCACCGGGATTTATCAAATAAAAATTTCTGGTAGTCTTATTGAAGACATGCCAAAGTCTGCAGAGTTTTTTCAAGATATCCGCTTTTTTGACGAAAGCTTCAATGGTATTGTACCTGTTGAAATTTGGATCGACAGCAAACGGGAAAATGGAATTGTAAAACCTGCCACGCTTCAACGAATGAATCAACTGCAAGAGGCTATAGGAGAAATACCAGAACTTGCTCCTCCACTTTCAGTTGTAAATGCCATTAAATTTGCGAAGCAAGCGTATTACAACGGCAATCCTAACTACTTTTCCCTACCCACCTCACAAGAAAATAGTTTTATATTTCCTTATCTCAACAATGCCAAAGGGAATAATCAATTGATTAATGGCTATGTAGATTCCACTGGGCAGTATGGAAGAATTACTACCTACATGAAAGACATTGATACAGAGCGAATGGAAAGTATAGAATCAGATTTGAGAGAAGCTATGGCTAAAATTTTTCCGGAAAATAGGTATGGTGCAGAAATGACGGGTAAAGCATTGCTTTTTTTAAAGGGAACCAAATACCTTATCAATAATTTGATTCTCTCATTAAGCCTTGCTATTCTTTTGATTGCATTGTTTATGGCCTTTCTTTTCCGCTCTTTTAAAATGATTATTATTTCTTTAATCCCCAACTTACTCCCTTTGATTATTACAGCGGGTGTAATGGGTTTTACGGGAATACCCTTAAAGCCCTCAACGATTTTGGTCTTCAGTATCGCTTTTGGAATTTCGGTAGACGATACCATTCATTTTTTGGCAAAATACCGACAGGAACTCATTGCCAATGGTTGGAAAATAAACAAAGCTGTATTTGCTGCATTACGCGAAACCGGAATCAGCATGTTCTATACTTCAATTGTTCTGTTTTTTGGTTTTTCGGTTTTCATGACCTCAAATTTTGGAGGAACACAGGCATTGGGTGGCTTAGTTGCTGTAACCTTATTGATGGCGATGCTCGCTAATCTCATCTTACTCCCTTCACTACTTATATCTTTAGAAGACACCATCAGTAATGACAAAGTCCTCAAGAAACCCAAAATTGAAATTTTAGATGCTTAAGTGAAACCTACCAAAGGGGAGGTTTTTCTGAAATAAACTTATCTTTGCATCGCTGTTAAAACACGATCGTAAATCATAAGCATGAAATTCAATTTAGATCTGAGGTCTCTATATTATATTTCAGTCTTAAACTGCCAAATAATAAAACAATGAACGGAAAAAAGATAAAATCTATTTTAGAATCCAACACTACTAACCAAGAATGTAGTGTTCAAGGTTGGGTAAGAACCTTTCGAGCCAATCGTTTTATTGCACTAAATGATGGATCTACTATAGAAAATCTTCAATGTGTAGTAGATTACGAAAAGCTTGATGAAAGTGTACTGAAACAAATTACAACAGGTGCAGCCTTAAAACTGAAGGGGATACTAGTAGAAAGTCAAGGGAGTGGTCAAAGCGTTGAACTTCAAGTCAACGAATTGATTGTTTTGGGTTCCTCGGATCCAGACCGCTATCCCATTCAACCAAAAAAACACAGTTTGGAATTCCTTCGAGAAAAAGCACACTTAAGAGTACGAACTACAACCTTCTCTGCAGTGATGAGAATTCGCTCCGTCTTATCTTTTGCCGTGCACCAGTTTTTTCAAGAGGAGGGTTTCTTTTATGTCAATACACCCATCATTACTGGAAGTGATGCGGAAGGTGCCGGGGAAATGTTTAGAGTATCCACACTTGATCCAAAAAACCCACCCTTAGACGAAGAAGGAAATCTTGATTACAAGGAGGATTTTTTTGGTAAAGAAACTAATTTAACCGTATCAGGACAATTAGAAGCTGAAGCTTACGCCCTAGCTTTAGGTGACGTTTATACCTTTGGCCCTACGTTTCGAGCCGAGAATTCAAATACTACTCGACATTTAGCAGAATTCTGGATGATTGAACCCGAGATGGCATTCTATGATCTAAATGACAATATGGATTTGGCAGAAAAATTCATAACATATGTTCTAAAACTCGTCTTAAGGTCCTGCGAAAAAGATTTAAAATTTTTAGACGAACGATTTGCCAAAGAAGAAAGCTCAAAGCCTCAGCAGCAAAGAAGTGCAATGGGACTGCTTGAGAAGATAGAATTTGTGGTAAACAACGACTTCAAACGTGTTACTTATACTGAAGCGATAGCAATTTTAAAAAACTCCAAGCCCAATAAAAAGAAAAAATTTCAATATCCAGTAGATGAATGGGGAATCGATTTGCAGAGTGAACACGAACGATTTTTAGTTGAAAAACATTTTAATTGCCCTGTTATTCTTTACGATTACCCTGCCAACATTAAGGCATTTTATATGCGCAGAAATGATGACGGAAAAACAGTACGTGCCATGGACATTCTTTTCCCAGGAATTGGAGAAATTGTAGGAGGATCCCAACGTGAAGAGCGTTTGGAGGTTTTAGAACAGCGCATCAAAGAAATGGATATTGATGCTGAGGAACTTTGGTGGTACTTAGATCTGAGAAGGTTTGGTAGTGTCCCTCACAGTGGCTTTGGCCTTGGGTTTGAACGATTGGTTCAATTTACAACGGGCATGGGTAATATTCGAGATGTAATTCCTTTTCCGAGAACACCCCAAAATGCTGCATTCTAATGATTAAACAATAAAATACATATCTTTGCACCAATCATTACCCCTATGTTAAAACAACAGCTCCAAATAAAACTTTCGCAAAAGCTTTCTCCGCAGCAAATCAAGTTGATGAAGCTGATACAACTTTCTACACTCGATTTAGAGCAAAAGATTGAAACCGAAATGGGAGAGAATCCTGCTTTAGAAAGTGGAGTTGAACAAATAAAGTCTGATAATGAAGATTCTGATTTTGAAGAAAACACCAAAATCGAAACAGACGAAATAGATATTGATCAGTATTTAAGTGACGATGAGGTTCCTTCCTATAGATTGTATAGTAATAATTACAGCAGTGATGATGAAGAACGAACTATTCCGTTAAGTGGAGGTATTAGTTTTCATCAAAATCTTTTACAACAAATGGGAAACCTCATCTTAAACGAAGATCAAATGCTGATTGCTGAATTCTTAATAGGAAGTATAGATGACAGCGGCTATTTACGGAGGACCGACGACGAACTTATCGATGATTTAGCTTTTACGCAAAATATCTTTACCGAGAAGGAGGAGCTTGAAAAAATCATTCGTACGGTTCAAACCCTTGATCCCCCCGGAGTGGGAGCTCGATCCCTGCAAGAATGCCTTCAACTGCAGCTCGAAAAAAAGAAAAAAGACCGTCCTGTGGTTGTTCATGCACTTAAAATAATCAAAGATGAATTTGACCACTTTAGCCACAAACACTACAGCAAACTTCAAGACCGAGTTGGAATTACCGAAGAGGAGCTTAAAAAAGCATTGGATTTAATCAGTCGGCTGAATCCTAAACCCGGAGGTGCGTTATCCAATACAGTTCAAAACACTCATGTTGTCCCAGACTTTATTTTAACTCTTGAAGATGGCCGAATTGATGTACAACTCAACCGAAGAAATGCACCGCAATTAAAAATATCCAATGCTTACAAAGAAATGCTTTCTGGATATCAGGAAAGTGTAAAGAAGTCAAAAACTCAACAAGATGCAGTTCAATTCATCAAGCAAAAGCTTGACTCAGCAAAATGGTTTATTGATGCTATTCAACAAAGGCATCAAACCTTAACACTAACCATTAACGCTATTATTGTACATCAGAAAGAATATTTTTTAACAGGAGACGAGCGCAAACTCAAACCCATGATCTTAAAAGATATTGCAGAAAAGGTCAGTATGGACATTTCTACTATTTCCAGAGTTGCTAACAGTAAATATATCGAAACACCATACGGGGTAAAGCTTCTAAAAACATTTTTCTCAGAAGGACTAAAAAATGAGGAAGGTGAAGATGTTTCTTCTATTGAAATAAAGAATACTTTGAGTCAGCTCATTACTAATGAAAACAAAAAGAAGCCTTTAACTGATGAGGTGCTTTCAAAATTAATGAAGGAAAAGGGATATATCATCGCAAGAAGAACAATTGCAAAATATCGAGAACAATTGGACATCCCTGTAGCTAGACTACGAAAAGAATTATAAGATATAAAAGATCAACCCTATCTTTATGGGATTCAGTTGTAATGGTAAAGTATTGGTGTCTAAAGTAGCGTTATCAAGGAAAGGACTTAAATGATAAGCCAAGAAAAAATTCCAAGTATTGTATCCGAAACTTAAGTGTGCAACAGTACCGAAATTTTCTAAATCATTACTGTTCTTTACTTCTAAGGTTTCCTGACGAATTTTATTGTAATAATTCCATCTCAAGGAAACACCTCCATACACACGCCAAAAAGCAAAATTATCTGCAGTTGCATTACGCCATCTTAGCGTTAGTGGAAGTTCTAGAGAATGAATCGAAAAAAACAGAGGCGAATTAGTTTGATCAGCTATTGAATATTGTACTGAAGTGAATTCTCCTTCATATCTTGTCAAATTAGTATTGTATCGCTCAAAACTCATTCCAAGCCCTAAGCCGGCAGCAAATTTCCCTGAAGCATTGAGTGGAATATCTCTTATAAAACCCCACTGAAAATGTCTTGACAAACCTTGAGGGTTAAAATCTTGCTGATTACTCTGCAAAATCATTAAAGAAGCCCCTACATAAAATTGATCTTCACGAAAAAAATCTTCTCTAGGTGACGCATCTTCTTGGCCTCTAGTGAAGAAAAAAACACCAAGGGTCAGCAAAATAATAAAACAGCGCTTTACTATGTTCGATAAGGCAATGGATAATAACATTACAGGTTAAAATAAAAAAAAGTGCCTAATAAGGCACTTTTTTAAGCATTAAATGTAAAAAACTAGTTTATGTTTTGGGTATAATCCCCTAAACGAGTTGTATAGTTGAGTTTTAAAGCACTTACTTTGCGAAGTTCTTGCTTAATGTCTTGAACAAGCCCCATTTTAGTATCACTATCCACTTTAAGCGCAGTAGTTAATACATTTTGGAGTTCCTGACGTTTCGCGGCTCTTTCAGCTAAAATAAAAGCACCCACCTCACTTACTGTAGCAAACTTGTCATTCAATTGAATCTTCGCACTTGTTCCGTATTTATCTTGATAGCGGTTCGAAGGCTGCCCAGCATAAATATACATTACGCGGTCTTTCTTATCTAATTTTTGAACCTGGTCAGCTGCGGGTAATTTATTCACAACCATCAGCGTACTATCTCTCATCACTGTTGCAACCATAAAGAAGAACAAGAGCATAAAAACAATATCAGGCAAAGATGCAGTAGAAATAGCAGGTAACTCTCCTCCTTTTTTCTTTTTAAATTTTGACATAATATGTTAGTTTAATTTGTTTTACTTGGTTCTGCCTCAGATAGTTTTTGTGGGAACATTTTCTTGACCACTTCTAACTTTGGCTTTAAATCTTCTGAATCGTCAACTGAAGTTCTTGGATCGTCATATTTCTTTTGAGCATCAACAAAGTTGAGCCCAACAGAGGGATATAATCTTAAGAATTCTCGATTTCTCAGTTCGTTATATGCTGCTACCAACTCATTCTGAATAGCGATATATACTTTGTAAGAAGTTTCTCGATTATTTTTTAGCGAAATAATGGCCTTGTCTGGATTGTCAGAAGAAGACTCATCTCGCTCTCCTTGACAATAATCACAGGCTTCTTCGCCAACGCCGCCTCCGTTATCCAAAAAGGCAACCGCTAAAGATCTTAAATCTTTAATATCAGTAAGCTCTTCTTCAACTAAAAGTTGGTCATTTTTATTGACAACTACAGTAAAGATGTTTTTTTCTCTAATAATAGGAGGATCAACTTGGTCTTCCATTGGTGGGAGCTTACGGTTTAATCCGCTATCCGTTTCAATGGTAGTAGTCACCAAGAAGAAAATCAATAATAGAAACGCGATATCCGCCATGGATCCAGCGTTTACTTCTGGTGCTGATCTCTTCGCCATAATTTATCGGTTAAAAAGTTTCTTTGCTCCTGATAAAACCATAGAAAGTATTGCTATTGCTGCGAGAATGTAAAACATTCGCAGCCCTGTCCCTACCCATCTAGATCCACTAGCAGAAAGCATTTCTCCATCTTTAAGTGGGGTCTCCACACCTTCAGAAGCTGCAAAAGCGATGCCAACGACAACAGCAAAACAGCCGATAAAGATTAAAGATTTTTTTAGTTTCTGTGCGCTAGAAGCTAGATTAAGTAATGAGAATAAAAGCGTAATTACTACAGTAATTATTAAAATTGCAATAGAAAGAGATACTAATGGTGAAACCGTACCGAAATCTCCCATACTGGCAGCCATCTTGATTTCTTCGTCTCCACTACCTATTATTCTAAAAAGGAATATAACACCTAGCAAACCGAAAACAGCACTGATAATTTTTACAATTGTTTGAATATTCATGTGAATTGCTGTTAAAGGTTAATTATTTTTTTTGAGCAACAAGGATGTCAATCAATGTGATTGATGCGTCTTCCATGTCATTAACGATACTGTCAATTTTTGCAACAATATAGTTGTAAAAAACTTGAAGAATAATCGCAACAATCAAACCGAATACTGTGGTAAGAAGTGCAACTTTAATACCTCCCGCAACAAGTGAAGGCTGCATGTCTCCAGCTGCTTCAATTTTATCAAATGCTTGAATCATCCCAATTACCGTTCCCATGAACCCAAGCATGGGTGCAAGAGCAATAAATAATGAAATCCAAGAAACATTTTTTTCTAATTGTCCCATCTGAACTCCTCCATAGGCAACAACTGCTTTTTCAGCACTTTCAACACCTTCATCTACACGGTCTAAGCCTTGATAGAAGATTGAAGCTACAGGTCCTTTTGTATTTCTACAAAACTCTTTAGCAGCATCAACACCTCCAGATGAAAGAGCTTCTTCCACGCCTTCAGTTAGTTTTTTTGTATTGGTAGTAGCTAAGTTTAAGTAAATGATACGCTCAATAGCAATTGCAAGACCTAATATCAAACAGATCAATACGATTCCCATGAAGCCTGGACCACCTTCTATAAAACGTTTTTTCAATTCTTGTGTAAAAGAAGCTGATTCCGCTGACGCTTCCTCATCCATATCTTGTACACTCGTTGCAGCTACAGCAGTAGTTGAATTAGGCACTGCAATTGATGCATTGGCAGTAGTCATAAAACCTAAAAAAGTAAGGGCAATAAATAATTTTTTCATTGTGAATAATGTTTGTTCTTTTTAATTAAATACAAATAAAGATAAAAAAAAATATGTACCATATTAATTTTTGCAGAGAGGAAGGGATTCGAACCCTCGATTCCAATGCAATTGGAATACACACTTTCCAGGCGTGCGCCTTCGACCACTCGGCCACCTCTCTAAATCTAAGTGTCAAATAAAGGGAAAAAATATCTTTTTAAAAAAAATATTTAACTTTATTAAGTGTCAAATTCATCATTTTTAAAAATTGCCAATGCATTTTGTGTTGTAATTACACTAATTTCCTCAGCTGAACGCTCATAACAATATGCAATCTTATCCCTAATTAAGGGTAAATAAGCACTTTCATTTCGCTTCCCACGGTAGGGCGCTGGAGCTAAATAAGGTGAATCCGTTTCCAAAACAATGGATTGTAAAGGAATCTCATTTAAAAACTGGTCTATTTTACCATTCTTAAATGTAACCACTCCTCCAATTCCTAACTTTAAATTAAAATCTATCGCTTGAAGAGCGTGCTCCTTCGTTCCTGTAAAACAATGAAAAATTCCACGGAGAGTTGCGTCCCTATGCCCTTCCAGAACCTCAAAAACCTCATCAAAGGCTTCCCTGCAATGAATAACGATTGGGAGTCCGTGAGCCTTTGCCCAACTTATTTGCAAATCAAAGGCTTGTTGTTGTTGTTGTTTAAAACTTGTATCCCAGTATAAATCAATCCCAATTTCACCTACTGCAGCAAAGGAACGCATTGTTAATTGGCTTTTTACTAATCCTAATTCCTCTTTGTAATTTTCTTTTACATGGGTAGGATGGAGCCCCATCATCAAATGTACTTGTTCGGGGTAAGCTTGTTCCAAATCAAACATGCGTTGATGATACAAACTGTCAATCGCGGGGAGGTAAAAATCAGTTACGCCTTTAGAAAGCGCATTTTGAATTGCTGAGTCTCGATCTTCATCAAAAGCTTCAACGTATAAATGAGTATGGGTATCTATCAACTGATTGGTTTTTAAATACAAAAATAGTCAAACTAAATCAGAGGGGGCTATTTAAAATGTATGGTGTATTTTTGACAATCATGAATCACACCTCTTTTGTTTCCTTAAAATTTACAAAAACCAAGCACCTCTTATGTCGTGCACGCATTAACGGATTCAACGCCACCCTTCTGGTAGATACAGGAGCTTCAAATAGTTGCATTCACAGTGAGTTACAAAAGCTGTTTGGACTAAAAACCAAAGGCGATCCTTTTGATGCCGCAGGAGCGAGTGAGGGGAAAATGAAAGCTTCCATGACCAAGAAGTGTGAACTCCACCTAGGGCGGCATAAACTGGGTAAACACGCCTTTGTTCTTTTGGATTTAAGCCATGTCAACCAAACGCTTCAATCACAGGGAGCAAAACCAATAGAAGGTATCCTTGGTGCTGATTTTTTAATGAAAAATAAAATAGTGATTGACTACCGTCAAAGAAAATTAATTTTATAATTCCAATGCCTTTTTAGCGTCACCTTCCATGAGTAAGGTTAAGGGATCCTCCAAAGCTTCTTTAACAGCAACTAAAAACCCAACCGATTCTCTTCCATCAATGATGCGATGATCGTAAGAAAGCGCTAGATACATCATAGGGCGAACGACAACTTTTCCATCGACAGCGATTGGTCGCTCAATGATATTGTGCATTCCCAAAATTCCAGATTGTGGTGGATTGATAATAGGTGTGGACAGCATAGATCCAAAAACACCTCCATTAGAAATGGTGAAAGTTCCTCCGGTCATGTCGTCAACGGTTATTTTTCCATCTCTGGCTTTGACTGCTAGACGACCAATTTCTTGCTCTATACCCGCAAAACTGAGTGTTTCAGCATTGCGAACCACTGGCACCATCAATCCCTTGGGACCTGAAACAGCAACACTGATATCACAATAGTCGTAAGCGATTTTATAGTCTCCATCCATCATAGAGTTCACATCGGGATAAAGTTTAAGCGCACGAACTACCGCTTTAGTAAAGAAACTCATAAAGCCGAGCTTCACTCCGTGTTTTTCTAAAAAGGCATCCTTGTGCATTTTTCTCAAATCAAAAATAGGCGCCATATCTGCTTCGTTAAAAGTGGTTAACATGGCTGTTTCATTCTTGGCAGCTACGAGTCGCTCAGCAACTTTTCTTCTCAGCATGGATAGCTTAGATCGATCTTGACCACGATCTCCCCAATCGGGTTGAGTACCCATAGAAGGAACTGCTTTTACCGCATCTTCTTTCGTGATTCGTCCACCTCTTCCAGTACCTTGAATAGCAGCTGGATCCATTCCTTTTTCAGCAATGATTTTACGTGCTGCTGGAGAGGGTGCTTGTGAGGCATAGGAGGTGGTTTGTTCGGAAGGAGCAGCCTTTGGTGCTGATTCAATAGCTGCTGGAGCTACAGTATCAGATGCCGCTTTAACGCCTTCAGTAGCTTCTCCTTCGGTATCGATTAGACAGACCACCGCGCCCACTGCAACTGCATCACCTTCTTCAGCTTTTAACGTAATGGTTCCGCTTACTTCGGCAGGTAATTCTAAGGTTGCCTTGTCAGAATCCACCTCTGCAATAGCTTGGTCTTTTTCAACATAATCACCGTCTGTAACCAACCATTGGGCAATTTCAACTTCAGTGATCGATTCTCCCGGAGAGGGAACTTTCATTTCTAAAATCATGATTTACTTCTTTATTTTCTAATAAAATTATCTTGTGAAGGATCAAAAACATAATCGATCACTTGTTGATGTCTTCTTTGGAAACGTGCAGCACTACCCGCTGCAGGTGCTCCATAATATCTTCTACTCGCTGGTCGAAACTTAGGTGCCGCTTCCCATTGGAGCAGCAAATAACTCCAAGCTCCCATATTACGTGGTTCTTCCTGAGCCCAAACCCAGTCGTCAGCATTGGGAAATTGGGCTAGATTCTTTTCAATTTCTTCAATTGGTAATGGAAATAATTGCTCTAAACGAATTAGGGCTACATCCTCACGCCCTCTCTTCTCACGTTCCTTTTCTAGATCGTAATAAAATTTACCTGAACACAGCACTACTGTTTTTACCTTTTCCGGAGTGACATCAAAGTCACCAATTACCGGTTGAAAGGTTCCTTGGGTCAATTCTTTTTTACTTGAAATAGCCTTAGGATGACGCAATAAACTTTTAGGTGTAAAAACCACTAAAGGTTTTCTGTAGTTTGTTTTCATTTGCCGTCTGAGCAAGTGGAACATATTACCCGGTGTAGTACAATTGGCTACAAACATATTGTCTTTTGCGCACAATTGAAGATAACGCTCCATTCGTGCTGAAGAATGTTCTGCACCTTGTCCCTCATAACCGTGAGGCAGCAACAATACAATCCCATTTTGTAATTTCCATTTATCCTCAGCTGATGAAATATATTGGTCCAACATGATTTGTGCTCCGTTTGAAAAATCTCCAAACTGCGCTTCCCAGAGCGTTAGCGTATTGGGGCTTGCCATGGCATATCCATAATCAAATCCTAAAACACCATACTCAGAAAGTAAGGAATTGTAAATACTAAAATGACCTTGCTTTTCAGGATGAATTTGATTGAGCAAGACCACTTCTTCCTCCGCACTTTCTGTTTTGATCAACGCATGGCGGTGAGAAAAAGTCCCTCGTTCGACATCTTGTCCTGACATACGAACATTAAACCCTTCTTGAAGTAAGGTTCCATAGGCTAATAATTCTCCCATCGCCCAGTCCAAACTATCTCTATCATTATACATCGCTTTACGATCAGCGACTAGACGTTCTATTTTACGGAGGAATTTTTGTCCTTGAGGAAGCGTAGTTATTGCGGCGGCAACTTGATCTAAGTCTTTTAGTGATACTGCGGTTGGTACCAATTTCATCATCACGGCTTCATCAACCCGTTCAAATGTTTTCCATTCGTCTTGCATAAAAGGAGTGATGACCGTTGTTTCTATCTTTCTAGAATCCTCTAAATCGTCCTCTAAAATACTTTTATACTCTTTTTCCAATGTTTTAACATGCCCCTCTTGGATGTGCCCACTTTTCAGTAAAGTTTCCGCATAAATATCTCGAGGATTGGAATGTTTAGCTATAGCTTTATACAATTCAGGTTGTGTAAATCGCGGCTCATCGCCCTCATTGTGGCCGTATTTTCTGTACCCTAGTAAATCAATGAACACATCTTGTCTAAAACGCATACGATAGTCCAAAGCAAAAAGTGTTGCGTGAACTACGGCCTCTGCATCATCTGCATTGACATGCAAAACGGGAGATAACGTAACCTTGGCTACATCAGTACAGTAGGTACTGGACCGCGCATCCAAGTAGTTGGTTGTAAATCCGATTTGATTGTTTACTACAATATGTACTGTACCTCCAGTACCATAGCCCTTGAGTTTTGCCATTTGAACAATTTCGTAAGGCAAGCCTTGCCCTGCAATAGCGGCATCACCATGGACTATAATAGGAAGCACTTTGTTGGTATCTCCCTCAAACTTATTTTCCAATTTTGCACGGGTTATTCCCTCTACTATTGCACCTACAGTCTCTAAGTGAGATGGATTGGGTGCTATATTCATATTGATTTTCTTCCCGCTGTCTGTGATTCGCTGAGAAGTCCATCCTAGATGGTATTTTACATCTCCATCAAAAATAGTTTCTTCGTAATCCTTGCCATCAAACTCACTGAAAATATCTTTTGTTGATTTACCAAAAATATTGGTCAAGGCATTTAATCGTCCGCGGTGGGCCATACCCATTACAAACTCTTCTACACCTTGATTTGCAGCGGCTTCTACTACCGCATCTAATGCTGGAATCAAGGATTCTCCTCCTTCCAAAGAAAAACGCTTTTGACCTACGTATTTGGTGTGTAAAAAGTTTTCAAAACTTACCGCCTCGTTTAACTTATTAAGGATGTGTTTTTTTTGTTCTACTGAAAACTGGGGATGATTGTCATTGATATTCAAACGCTGCTGAATCCAATTTACTTTTTCTGGATTTCGAATATACATATATTCGATCCCGATGGAATCACAGTAGATTCGCTGTAAGTGTCCAATGATTGTTTGCAAGCTACTGGGGCCAATGCCCATGATTTCTCCTGCATTGAATACCGTTGCTAAATCAGATTCTGAAAGTCCAAAATTTTCAAGATCAAGCGTTGGGCTATACTTTCTTCGATCTCTTACCGGGTTTGTTTTGGTAAATAAATGACCCCGACTACGATAGCCATCAATCAATTTTACGACCTTAAATTCTTTTTGTAAATGTTCAGGAACTTCAACAGTCTCTGTATCTACTGATCCATTACTTTCTAAACCAAAATCAAAGCCTTGAAAAAAAGCCCTCCAACTGGGCTCTACACTATCGGGTTGTTGTAAATACTGATCATAAAGCGCTGCAAAGTGAGCGGTATGTGCAGCATTTAAAAACGAATAATTATCCATGCAAAAAAGCGCTACTAAAATCCAGCTACAAAATTACAACTTTTGACTGAAGTGTTTCTTTATTTCTTAAAAAATAAGAAATCCCTTTTTAAAATGAATTTCGAGTTTTCATTGACCTAGTTTTAAAGCAGTATTGAACGAGCCTTTTTACTTTAAAAAAATCTCTGATGGTCTTGCAAACACAGCAAACATTTTAATACCTTTTAACCCATGTTTGCACTGGTCGATTGTAATAATTTTTACGCCTCTTGTGAGCGGGTTTTTCAGCCGCAATGGGAAGGCAAGCCTGTGGTCATACTTTCCAACAACGACGGCTGTGTGATTGCCCGAAGCAATGAAGCCAAAGCCTTGGGTATTCCCATGGGCGCACCTGCCTTTCAATACCGCAGTTTTTTTAAACAAAAAGGAGTTTGTGTTTTTTCTTCCAACTACCCCCTCTACGGAGACATGAGCAGTCGGGTGATGTCCATCTTAGAACAGTACACTCCCAATGTTGAAATTTACAGCATAGACGAAGCTTTTTTACAATTCAAAGGATTCGATTTATTTGACCTACAAGCAGAAGGACAACGAATGCGCAAGCAAGTACGGCGTTGGACAGGGATTCCCGTTTCAGTAGGTATGGCCCCCACCAAGGCCTTGGCTAAAATCGCCAATAAAATTGCTAAAAAATTTGAGGTAAAAACGGGAGGTGTTTACTGTATTGACACAGAAGGCAAGCGAATCAAAGCGCTCAAATGGACTGCCATTGGCGATGTGTGGGGCATTGGCAGGCAACACCGCAAGCGACTCGAAGCTATGGGAGTTACAAATGCTTGGCAATTTACACTACTGCCAGACGACTGGATTCGAAAGCAAATGAGTGTATTAGGACTTCGTCTTAAAAAAGATTTACAAGGAATTCCTTCTATTCAACTGGAAGAAGTTCAACCGCTCAAAAAAGGAATTGCAACAACACGGAGTTTTGAAGGAACATTAACCGACTTTAGCGATATAGAAGAACGCCTCTCTACCTTTGCCAGTAGTTGTGCAGAAAAGATGCGAAAACAAGGAAGTAGCTGTACCGCCTTACTCATTTTTCTACGAAGTGATCCACATAAAAAAGGAGCTACACTTTACCGAAATAGCTGTGTACTAACCTTGCCTTACGCAACCAACTCCAGTATTGTACTGAGTAAATACGCTGTATTGGGATTGCGTAAAATTTTTAAAGAAGGGATTCATTACAAAAAAGCTGGCGTCATGATTATGGGCTTGGTCCCTACTGCTACACGCCAACTCCCTTTGTTTGGTGGAGAAGAAGTAAAACATCTGGCCGTCATGCAAGCCCTAGATCGTATCCACAAGCGCTTTGGACCCCACCAGATGAAACTCGCCAATCAAGATTTACAGCGTACTTGGAAAATGAAACAAGAACACCTATCCCAACGCTTTACTACAGAAATCAATGAAATCATTACCGTCAAATAAACTATGGCACCACAAAAACTTACCTTTTTTCATCCCGATCAAGACCAGCAAAAATCACTGCATTTAGTTCAAGAGGGAATCTCTGCGGGCTTTCCTTCACCGGCAGATGACTTTAAAGAACTGCGCATCAGTATTGATCAAGAGGTGGTGCGTAATGAAGAAGCCACTTTTTATGCGCGCGTATCAGGAGAATCCATGCAGGGCGCAGGTTTGGACGATGGCGACCTTTTAGTGATCGACCGCAGTATGGAACCACAACACGATAAGATCGCCATCTGTTATATCGATGGAGAGTTTACTGTAAAACGCTTAAAAGTGGTTTCAGATGCTGTGTTTTTAATGCCTGAAAACCCAAAATATCAACCCATAAAAGTAACCGAAGAAAACGAACTCATCATCTGGGGGATTGTTACTTATGTGGTTAAAAAATTGTAATTCTTATGTCCCAGAAAAATCTTATTCTCAAGATTTTTACCCTTGCTCTTTTGGTTCAATGTGAAAAAGAGGAAGTCAATACCCTACCCGATTGTGTTCTGCAAAAAATTGATATCATAAAAAAAGAAGCCGTCTGGAATCCTCCTGCCAAGGTGTATCGTTATACCTACCAAGAGCAAACCGTTTACTTTTTCCCGCAGCGTTGTTGTGATGTCCCGAGTGAATTATATGATGAAAATTGCACACTTCTTTGCCTACCCAACGGAGGAATTACAGGTCAGGGAGATGTTAAATGCGTTGATTTCTTTGAGAAGCGGAGTAATGAGGTTTTGGTATGGCAGGACGAGAGGAGGTATAAATAGACCCTCTACTCCATCAAAACCTTGTGAAACAATTTGGCTAAAAAAGTCGCTAACTGTTCACTGGAGACATCAATATCAGTGGTATGAGTAGCTAAAAAGAGCTCTGGAGGAGCGCCAACAAGCATATAACTAAGTAATAGAAATTCGTATTTCTCATCAAACGCTTTGACGTTTAAATCTGATTTTAAATCCCGATTTAAATTTTTTACAATCACTTTTATAAGATCACTCTGGTAGGAACTTTGTCTGATATAAGCCTGATTGACGATATGGAATTGAATCATTTGCTCAGTACTGATCAAATTGAAATAACTTTTAAAAGTACCGTGTAGATAATCGTATAAATTGGTTGTATTCTTTCGGGTGTACTGGATTGCCTCTACCACTTGCTGATTGAGTTGCTCAATCAAAGCATCAAAAAGGGCATTCATATCCGGGAAATAGTTGTAAAAGGTCCCCCGAGCGATTTCGCACTGCTGCACAATGTCAGCAACAGTCGTTTTATCCAAGCCTCTTTCTGAAAATAGAATTAGTCCTTCTTCAAGGATGCGCTCTCGCGCTTGTTGTTTTTGAATCTCTCGTTTACCCAATATAACTTGCGTATCTTTCATGTATTACAATCGCTCAAAAATACCCGCAATTCCCTGTCCTCCACCAACACAGGCAGTGACCATACCATAACGTTGCTCCCGCAACTTCATTTCTTCCAAAAGTTGGATGCTCAATTTTGCTCCAGTACAGCCTAAAGGATGTCCTAAGGCAAGTGCACCTCCATTCACGTTTACTGTTTCAGGATTGAGACCTGCTTCTTGAATCACGGCTAAGGCTTGGGCGGCAAAAGCCTCATTGAGTTCTGTTTGCTGTATGTCAGAAAGTTTTAGGTCCGCCTGTTTTAAGGCTTTAGGAATAGCAATACAAGGGCCAATACCCATGTATAAGGGATCAACGCCCCCAACAGCACAGGCTGCCAATCGAGCTATAGGTTCTAAATTGAGTGCTTTAACAACGGCTTCACTTACCACTAAGGTGAACGCTGCTCCGTCTGAAGTTTGTGAAGCATTACCCGCAGTAACTACACCCCCTTTTTTAAATACGGGGCGAAGTTTGGCCAAGCCTTCAGCAGTGGTGTCTCTCCGAACTCCTTCGTCTGTATCAACGATATGGCTTGAAGTGATTTTTTTTCCGTCTTTGAAAAAAACGTCTTCTACTTCCACGGGCACAATCTGATTTTTAAATTTTCCACCGTCAATCGCAGCAGCTGCTTTTTGATGAGACTGATAAGCAAATTGATCTGCCGCTTCACGGGTGATCCCATACTTACTCGATACCGCTTCGGCTGTATGCCCCATACTCACGTGGTAGTTGATGTTTTCCAAATTGGCCTTGTAGCTTGGAGCAAGTTTGTAGCCCGTCATGGGAATCATACTCATACTTTCAATTCCACCGGCAATGTAAATTTCTCCAAAGCCTGCTTTAATTTTGGATACTGCCTGAGCGATAGATTCTAAACCCGAAGCACAATACCGATTGATGGTTACCCCTGGCACTTCTTTACCCAAAGCGCGTGCAGAGATGAGTCGTCCAATTTGAAGTCCTTGTTCTCCCTCTGGGTTTGCACAACCTACGATAACATCATCCACAGTCTTGGGATCAATTTCAGGAACGGTACTCATCAAGTGTTTGATGATATCGACCGCTAAATCGTCTGAGCGGTAGTTTTTAAACCCTCCTTTTTTAGCTTTGCCAATGGCAGAACGGTAGCCTTTTATAATGTATGCCTCCATAATTTAATTTCTTAAGGGTTTGTTATTCATTAATAAGTATTGAATCCGATCCAGTGTTTTTTGATTACCCAACAGGCTCATAAATCCTTCTCTTTCAATATCTAAAAGGTATTGCTCACTGACTTGCTGAGGGGAGGTCAAATCACCTCCGCAAATGACATAAGCAATTTTTCGTGCAATTTCTACATCGTAGTCTGACATGTATTCTCCCATTCTAAACTCATTGATGGCAGAATATAAGATTCCCATACCCGCTCTACCCATCACATTAATGTCGGTTCTTGAGGAAGGTGGTATGTAATTTTTGGATAGCGCCAATACTTTATCTTTGGCCATTCCAATATTCATGGGTGTATTTACACAAACCTCATCTCTTTCATGTCTCAGATATTTTAAATCAAAAGCTTCGTGTGCTGAAGTAGAAACTGCAGCCGTGGCAATAGATTTAAAATAATTAATTAGGGTTGGTGATTGTACGTCTCCTTCAAAAAAGTCATCGGAAGCTCGAAGGGCAAATTCTTTGGTCCCTCCTCCTCCAGGCAGCAGTCCAACTCCTACTTCAACCAAACCGATGTAGGACTCAGCGGCATAAATTCCTGCATCACAGTGCATGGCAATTTCGCATCCTCCGCCAAACACATAACCTTGAGTTGCTACAACCACAGGAATTTTAGAGGTTCGTATTTTCATGTTGATTTGCTGAAAATCATCGACAAAGCGTTCTAAAACATCAAACTGTTTTTGCATGGCAAACATTCCAATATTCATCAGGTTGGCTCCTACAGAAAATTGTTTGGCGTTGTTTCCAATCACCAAACCCTTCCAGTTTCCTTCCTCTGCAAGTTCCAGAGTTTCTAACAAAGCTTTACCAACTCCTTCTCCAATGGAATTACTCTTGCCCGTAAACTCCAAGCAAAGCACACCATCTCCAATATCGTGAACCTCGGTTTCGTGGTTTTTCACTACAGGTGTTTGCGCTCTGTAGCTGTCTAACAGTATAAAGGCTTCTGTTCCAGGTATAGCTTCATACTTTTGGGAACCGATGTTGTAGTATTT
>ENA-OUOG01000469-OUOG01000469.1-marine-metagenome-genome-assembly--contig:-NODE-469-length-53468-cov-4.257927_pt1 | contig 53468 bp, 54 predicted proteins | sample MGYA00248635_ERZ508505 | MGnify/ENA primary metagenome ERZ508505 (study PRJEB26176, sample SAMN06267871) | marine metagenome | isolation source: Saanich Inlet, British Columbia, Canada | place: Pacific...
AAGCCACTATACTAATATTTAACTGAACAGCAAGGCACAGATCGACGCTAGTTATTAGAAACAAACAACAAATTGTGATAACAGTAGTGAAACAAAGTTAGAGGACCCCTGATATGCGTCAAGTAGCCATCCGCGCTGAATGTTGGCCACTCCGATCTCCCTTTCGGATAGCGCGTGGCGTAAAGACGCAAGCAGAGACAATCATCGTCGAAATTCATGAAAACGGCAAAACTGGGCGCGCCGAGTGCGTACCTTATGCGCGCTATGGCGAGAGCATGGAAACCACCAGCGCAACAATCGAGGCACTCAAATCAGAGATAGAGACGGGCTTATCTCGACAAGACTTGCAAACCGCATTGCTGCCGGGCGCGGCGCGTAATGCGATTGATTGCGCATTGTGGGATTTAGAATGCAAATTAAATGATCGTTCAATATACGAGACGATTGAAATCCCGACACCAAAAGACCTTTGCACGGCCTTTACTCTGTCGCTTGATTCTGCGGGTCGGATGGCTGCGGCAGCGCGCGCGGCGCAATCACGTACACTGATCAAAATCAAATTAGGCGGGGAAGATGGAATCCGCGGGGACATTGACCGTTTGCGCGCGATCCGAGCCGTATTGCCAGATCATCGCCTCATTGCTGACGCCAATGAAGCTTGGTCTTTTGAGGCCTTGTCCAAGCATATTGAGGATCTACGCGTTTTGAACCTTGAACTTGTCGAGCAGCCGCTAAAGGCAGGACACAACCACTGCCTATATCATTTAAACTATCCATTTTGCGCCGATGAAAGCGTGCATGAGGCGGCTGATATCAGTGCGATTGATGCCGGCTATCATTGGATTAACATAAAACTCGACAAGGCAGGTGGCTTCACAGAAGCTCAAAATATGATCAAGATAGCGCGGCGGGAAAATAAAAAGATTATGATCGGCTGCATGGTCGCGAGCTCCTTAGCTATGGCGCCGGCTTGTGTCTTGGGTCAACACGCGGACATTGTCGATTTAGATGGGCCGTTGCTTCTAGCCGATGATTTTCAACCCCCTCTGAAAATGATAGGAAACGAGATAGCGCCAATCAACCCAACACTTTGGGGTTAACAGAACGCGACCACATCAAACTATTTATTTATCGCCCAATTATCAAAACATATATTTTGTAAGTTAAAGAGTGTTAGAAACGAAAAAAATGCGCCATCATGGTGCGCAATCCAATAGCGCAATTTATAGGAGGCACAACAATGCTCAATTGGGCAGAACCAAAATATATTGACCTACCCGATTTGCGCATGGCCTATTGGGAAGCAGGTGAGCGCTCGCACCGCCCGAGTATCATTCTATGCCATGGGTTCCCTGAAATTGCCTATAGCTGGCGACAAATCATTCCCCAGCTTGCGCAATCAGGCTTCCATGTGATCGCACCAGATCAACGCGGATACGGATATACTGGAAACCCGCTAAGTGACAGGGGTGGCCCAGAAGACGTGGCTTTATATGATATGGCGCATTTATGTGGCGATTTGGATAGCTTGGTCAGTGCGTTAAACATTGATAAGGCCGTTTTTGTTGGTCACGATTGGGGGGGCATTGTTACATGGCAATTGCCATTTTTACGTCCGAATAGAGTGGCTGGTCTTATCGGCGTCAACACGCCCTTCATCCCCCGCCTTACGATGGACCCAATCAAGGCATTTCGTGAGGCTCTTGGCGACGACATGTACATTGTGGCCTTTCAAGATTACGGCCTTGCCGAGACTAAACTAGGAAAAGACGTGGCGCGATCACTGCGCGTGTTTTACCGAAAATCAGATCTAGTCAGCCCGCGCGAGGGCCCCTGGGTCAACTTCGCGTTGCTGAAGATTTTAGATCTCGACGAGAGCACCTGGTCGGGCAATCCCATTTTATCAGATAACGACCTCGAGATTTACGCCAATGCTTTTAAACGCAATGGCTTTCGGGGGCCTATCAACTGGTACCGTAACTTCACACGCAACTGGGAGAATAGCGCCGACTTCAGTCAGTCTATTGACATACCCAGCCTCATGATTTGTGCAGAAAACGATCCTTTTTTGCCGCCTAGTATGGCTCAACCCATGTCCAAATATGTTCATGACCTAGAAACACACCTGATTTCTGATTGCGGCCATTGGACACAAAACGAGAAGCCAGCGGAATTAACGCATTTGCTGATAGATTGGCTATCGCGACGTTTTGTCTAACGTTCCCTATATCGGCTTGAGAGCAACCTAAGAATAAGCCTATAGTCTGCGCTTGCACCTGCGTATTTGGAGAGAGCTTACATGAACCAGCTAAAACCGCTGCCCAAAAAATCGGCATCAAATAAAAGAAACGCCGTAAACGGAGACGCGCCACTCCGAATATTAATGCCAAGCTATCGCAGTCATGCCCTCACAGGCGGCCAAGGCATATATATGCGCCTCATTACGTCAGCGATTGCTGACCTAGGGCATCACGTAGATGTTATTTCGGGGCCTCCCTATCCAGATCTCGATCCTCGTATTGGGCTGATCGAATTACCTTCACTCGACATGTATGCGCGCCCGAACCCAATCACATGCCTCAACATGGACATCCTCAAAGACCCAATCGATCGCTTCGAATGGTGGAGCCATAATTGGGGAGGATTTCCAGAACCATATACATTTGGGGAACGCCTCGTGCGTTATATGGAAACCCGAATATCAGATTATGACATTATGCATGACAACCAAACTTTATGTTATGGCATGCTAAAAGTTCGCGACATGGGTCTACCAGTCGTTGGCACCATTCACCACCCAATTACGCGCGATAAACGCATCGATATTGGGCATGCGCCTAACCCTTGGCTCAAGTTTTTAAAATGGCGCTGGTATACGTTTTTGAATATGCAAATCAAAGTTGCTCGACAACTTGACCCGCTTATTGTCGTATCTGACAGCACGCGGCGCGATGTTGTGCGCGAATTTGGGGTTGATGACAATAAAATTAAGCGTATTTATCATGGAATTGATCATAAAACGTTCAAGCCTCAACCAAAAATAAAAAGAAAGACGAACCAGCTCATAACCACGGCAAGTGCCGACGTGCCGCTTAAAGGGCTTATCTATCTTATTCGAGCTTATGTAATGCTATTGGCTGAGCACCCTGATCTCGAACTGCTCATTATTGGCCGTCTGCGCGAAGGCCAAACGAAGAAAGAATTGCAGAAGCACAATCTTTTAAATCGCGTGCGCTTTGTATCAGACCTAAGCTTCACTGACATTCGTGACCTCTATGCAGAATCGACCATCGCCGTATCCCCCTCAGTCTATGAAGGCTTTGGTTTTCCAGCTGGCGAAGCCCTTGCCTGCGGTATTCCTGTTATCGCCACAAATGGCGGTTCTTTGCCAGAAGTCGTTGGCGACGCAGGTGTCGTCGTTCAGCACTCTGACCCGAAAGCCCTCTATCAAGCGCTCGATGTTTTACTAAAAGACCCCGCAAAACGCGAGGCAATGTCTAAACCAGCGCGACAACATATTTTGAAGAACTTTACATGGGCGCGGGCCGCAAAAGACGTTGTCGATATGTATCGCGAAACGCTTGCCGAGCAAACTACGCGCTAGGAATTGAGAACCGATGCAAACAATAAACCTCAACAAACTAGACTTACAAGACCAACAACTCGCGATTGACCTTGGGTGCGGGCTTGGTCGGCATATGCACGCCATGTATTTTCATCGCAGGTGCACAGCCGTAGGCTTGGACTTAGGCCATGAAGATGTCACCGCTACCCGCGAGGGCTTTAAAAACACCCCAGACCTTGAACCCCAAGTCGGCGCGCCGCGCCATTATGTGCTGAGCGTCGGGGACGCCACGCAACTACCCTTTTCTAATAATAAGTTTGACCGACTTATTTGCTCCGAAGTCTTAGAGCATATTCCAGATATTGATGACGCCATTGACGAAATTTGGCGCATTATTAAACCTGGCGGCAGAATAGGTATTTCGGTGCCACGTGCATGGCCCGAAAAAATTTGCTGGTTGTTATCGGATGATTACCATAACGAGCCGGGTGGTCATGTGCGTATTTTTAACGCCAATGCACTCAGAAAGTCTTTTGAAGATCGCGGCTTCCGCTTTTCACAAAAACATCATGCACACGGACTACATAGTCCCTATTGGTGGCTGAAGTGTCTGGTGGGTGTCAAAAATGATCAAAATATATTCGTCCGCATTTATCACAAAGTTCTGGTTTTGGAGATCTTACAAAACCCGTGGTATCTAAAACTATTAACCAAAATCATGGATCCCCTCATGGGTAAATCTGTCGTGCTATATTTCGATAAGCCTGAATAACAATATGCAGGAAAATACTCCAAAGTTTTATAGACACGCAACATTACCGGTAGGCTACTTTGATGGCGCCATCGCGCGGATTTTACAAGTTCAAAATGCTGACGGATCAATTCCGTGGTTTGAGAACGGTGTTTACGACCCCTGGAACCACCTTGAGGCTGCAATGGGGCTAAACATATGCGGCGCACATGAAGCAGCTGACAGAGCATATAACTACCTTTTTACGACGCAATTAAGCGATGGTTCATGGTGGGGACAACTCGGCAGTGCTGTGCCGATTGATGAAACACTTCATAACTTCACCCGAGACTCTATGGAGACCGGACAGCTTATTCGCGACACTAACTTTATAGCCTATAGTGCCACAGCGGTATGGCATCACTGGTTAATACGCCAAGACCGCGGTTTCCTTGAAAGAGCTTATGTCGTGGTCGATAAGGCAATGGCCTTCATCTTACAGTATCAATCTGAATTCGGCGATATTCGTTGGACCGCAAACGACCCAGCCACACCTGAGGATGACGCCTTACTCACCGGCAATAGCTCAATTCACAAAAGCATTGCCTGCGCTATCTTGATTGCTAATGAACTCGGCATTCACCGCGCCGACTGGCAGTCTGCAAAGGCGCTCTTGACCGATGTTTTGGCAAACCGACCCGAACGGTTTGATCGCACTTGGAAGAGCAAAGAGCGCTTTTCAATGGATTGGTATTACCCAGCATTATCAGGCGCTCTAACCCGCGAGAAAGCCCTCGAACGACTGAATGAGAAATGGGACATATTTGTGGTTCCGGGGAAAGGTGCACGCTGTGTCAGCGATGAGCCTTGGGTAACCACTGCCGAGAGCGCTGAATTAGTCTTAGCGCTTTGCGCTAATGGCGATATTGATCGCGCCGAAGAGCACCTGCGATGGCTCCACCAATTCAGAACGGACACTGGCGCTTATTGGATGGGCTTACAGACTGAACAAAACGTATTTTGGCCGATAGAATGCCCACCATGGACGGCGGGTGCTGTTATTTTAGCGACCGATGCCGTTTGCGAATTAACTAATGGGTCCAGTTTATTCTTAAATCCTACTGAAATTTAAGGTTGCGAAAGGACACCACCTTAAAGACGCTTTAAAAGACGAAGTGATTTAACGCCTGTGATCTCAGCAAAAAGACCCGACTGAAGTGCCTTCAGATAGATGTCATGGGGTGGCCGTCCACCATCTGCATGGTTCGGAAAAACATCATGAATCGCTAAAATACCACCTTCGATAAGCAAACCAGAAAAACGACGATAGTCGGAGAAAGCGGCGGCCTCAGAATGGCCTCCATCAATAAAAACCATCGCCAACGGCTGATGTAAAATTTGTGCAGCAAGCGCTGAAGGCGCCAAGATTGGAATAACCGTATCCTCTAACCCAGCGCTCTTTATAGTCTCACGAAAATGACTCAATGAACTCATCCCCGCACCATAAGCGAGATCGGCATCAAAATACTCTTGGCCGGGCTGGTTCTCTTCAGACCCCTCATGATGATCAATTGCCACTAAAACGCCACCCGCTGCCTTGCACGCCGACCCCAAATAAACAGTCGACTTTCCGCAATAACTGCCAATCTCAACAACCAAGCCTTGCGCGGATTGACGAAGCCCATGCGCATAAAGCACAGCCCCCTCCTCGGGATCCAGGAACCCTTTAATCTCATCAATATTTATCGGCAGATCAACCACGGGCTAGCTACTTGCCTTGGCATCGAGTGCGGCTCGTACTTCAGCGTGCTCTGCTTCATTGAACGAGAATCTAAGCAATAAAATTGTGCCGACCATGTAGCAAATAAGAGGTACACCGCCATATAAAAAGCGTAACGTATATTCTACAAGCTCTGTCTGTTCGGCCTTGGGCACAAAACCTGCCCACGACAGCGCGAACCCAGTAAGACTAAGCATAACGCCATAAGCCGACTTTCCGACAAAGTTCCAAGCTGCAAAATAAGCACCTTCTTTACGTTGCCCCGTTAGCAACTCATCATAATCAATGATATCAGATTTAATCGACGGGCTAACTGTTCCCCCGCAGCCGCCAGCCGCGCCTGCAATACCAGCAAGGATGAGGAGCTCTAATTCCTGCCCTGGTTGCAAAAGCCCCATTGCGGCAAAGCATAAGCCAGTGACAAATAACGAAGAAACCCACATTGGCTTTTTACCGAACCTACGCGCAAGTTTGATCCAGAGAGGAACAAGAACGAAAGAAAGCACCATGTAACTTAGAATAAAGAACGGTGCCATTTGCGCATTTTTCATAATATATTCGGCGTTATAAACGGAGAGAATGACGATCGACGCGCCACCCAAATTCTCTATAAAGTTTACGATTAGTAAAAGACGCGCATGGGGGTTAGTAACAATATCCCGCATCGCCCCCCAAGGCTTTTCGGCACCCCTCCCTAAAAACTCTTTTCTTTCTCGCAAGAAAACAGCGCAGGCAAGCAAGCAAGCTGCAGTCAAAAGGCCTGCCCAATAGGATTGGCTTTCGGCCAGCGCGCGCACCTGCGACTCGCCCTCGGCTTCGGCGCCAATCAGCCAATACATAGTCACAAGGGCAAGTACATACCCACCAATCCACCCCGCGTGGCGCCCCGCGAAAACTTTATTACGTTCATGGTAATCGATGCTTAACTCAGCACCCAATGACATATGGGGCACAATAAATATTGTTTGAGCAGAGTAAAAGGCTATGACTGCAATGCCCATCCATATCACTAATTGATCCATCGACAAACCAGCTGGCGGTGCGGAAATCATCCAAAATGAAAGAATAATTGGGATAATACTTGCGATGATCCATGGACGCCGGCGACCAATAGATGTTTTAGTTTTATCCGAATAATAGCCAACAAGGGGGTCGGAAACGGCATCCCAAATGCGCGAAATGCCGAATATCAACCCCATGACAGCAGGTGCAATAAGCAAAATATCAGTCGCAAACTTCATGATATACAAGTTCACCAAACAAAACATGTAACCGCACCCTATGGGGGGAAGCATATACATAAAAATTGAAAAGGCCGAAACACGGTTGGTCTCGGCGCTTGAACTCTTTAACGCAGCTGTCACTCTTATCTCCGACTTGGCTTTTAAACATGACCAAAATACTATAGTAGAATATTGCATTACTTATTTGTATTCACATAGCTAAATCGGTCGCAAAATGAGGAAAATGATGATTAATCAACCGCCAGAAAAGAAATTACCTGTTCAGTTACGTGGATTTATACTCCTCGGCGTCATTTTCTTTGGCGTGTACCTTGTTCAGGATAATGGGCTTTTTGCTATTCTGCTAGAGGGCGACAAAAGCCGTTTATCTTACCTCATCTTAATGGTGTGGTTAATCGCAACACTGAGATGGCTATGGCTGCTCAGCTGGTGCCAGAAACTCGAACTTAAGACCGATGGATCGGATAGACCTGAGGCAGAAGCAACCATGATGCGATTGCTTAACCACGGTTGGTTCGCGTCAGACCTGTGTCTAAAAATCGGCCTTCTTGGAACCATTGTCGGCTTTATTTTTATGCTAGCACCAATACGTGACCTCGCGACATTTGACCCTACAAACCTCCAAGTTGCTCTGCGCGCCATGAGCGGCGGCATGGCCGTCGCCTTATATACAACGCTGGCCGGCTTAGTTTGTCATATGGTTTTGCGCCTTCAATACCAACTCGTGGCAGACGAAATGCATAAAGTGCTCGTCAGAGAAGAAGGCTAAACATGCGTGGAAATGGATTATTTGCGCCCGCGCAAGATGAAAACGCGTTCACAGATATTTTGTTCAATGCGTTGCTCGGTTTTGCTTTTATGTTTGTGGTGGCTTTTATGCTTATTCAGCCAGTTCCAACCGATGGCAAGATTGACCCCAAAGCTGAGTATATTATTTCAGCCCAATGGCCTGACAATCACCCAGATGACATAGACATCATTGTTGAAGATCCGCGTGGTAAAATGGTGTGGTTTGATGCGCGTGAGGCGGGACTTATGCACCTAGACCGCGACGATCGGGGTCGGCTCGGAGACACAATGACAATCAATGGGAAAGACGTCGAAAGCCCCATAAATCAAGAGACGGTGACACTTCGGGGCGTCATGCCGGGTGAATATGTCGTTAATGTCTTGCATTATAAAGCACAAACATCAGCGCCCGTTCCTGTTTCTATCAAAATCGAAAAATTAAACCCTCAATTAACCGTGAGCTATGCCGGCAAAGTTATTTTAAATGGTGCTGGAGATGAGCAAACAGCCGTTCGATTTACTTTGTCACCAGCCGGTGACGTTTTAGATGTATTTACGCGTCAAAAACTATTAATACGCGCTGAGAGCAAAGAAGAGGCATTAAAATGATGGGTGAAATGAGCTGGGAGTTAACTCTTGGGCTAAGCTATGTTGCCTTGGGCGCAATTGTACTCACGCTCAATCTGACATCCAATATTCGTTACGAAATCAAACTTGCCAGCATCGTTGTTCTATCGAGCTTATATATCGTGACCTATATCGCGATCGGCGAAATGCGGGGTTGGGCTGTGGCGCAGGAGCCCCCAAACCCTTTTAAATTACATTGGGCTGTAATCGAAGATCCCAGTAAAAAAACAGATTCTGATGGTGCAATATTTATTCTTGGACAAAGCATAAATGCCTATGGCGGTCTTGAGCGTCAACCAAGGCTTTATAAGCTCCCCTTCAGCCCTGCACTTGCTCAAGAAATCGAAAACGCTAAGAAAGAAATTGAAGACGGTAAGCCTATCGAAGCGAATATTGCTTATAAGGCGGTCAAACCTGAAGAAGAAGAGCTTGAAGATCGCCAACAGCGTGACGGAGCTACTGCTCAACCCGACAGTTCAAGCGAAGCAGAACGCCTGATTTTGAACTTTAGAGAGATACCCAAACCAGACATTCCACCCAAGAGGTCGCAATAGGCTTTTATGTGGATGGTCAAAAACCATCACATATCAAACCGAACAAAAAAAGCGAGCACCTGACGGATGCTCGCTTCTTTATCCGTTAACATGCTTTTGGGTTAACTTCTTTGTGCGTTAACTGTGCTTACTCAGCCGCAGTCTTTTTAGCGTCTTCTTGCGCTTGGTAATCTTGCCAAGACCGAGCGTTTATAAAAGCATAAACGTCAGCAGCATCGGCTTCTGACAAGCGATCTGAGAAACCTGGCATACCACGTTCCACCAACATACCGCCCAAAACAATTTCGTTAAACATGCGGTGTGTTTCGGGGCCCATTTTCCGTAAATCAGGAATGGCCGGACCGCCAATAACAGCAATTCCGTGACAGAAGGTACAAACTTCGTGGTAAATCTCCATACCATTATCAATTTGTTCTGCTGTTGCTTCTATAATCGGCGGTTGTGGGATTTCACGTTCGAAGATTTCAGGTTCTTCAATTTGGCTACCACCATTTATCTTAAACACCAATGTCTTGCCATAATTACCATAACGCGCAGACGCAGGCATTGTGCCGGCCCCCTCTGTAATACCAGCCCCTCCAGAACCTACCTGAATGGAAACATATTGCTCACCGTCAATTGCATACGTAATGGGTGGCGCAATGGTGCTTGTATAAGTGTTAACCTTCCAGAGCTCCTCACCAGTAGTGGCGTCAAAAGCAACAAAATAACCGTCGCCATTACCTTGGAAAACAAGCCCAGACTCCGTCGACAATGTGCCGCCATTCCAGTGCATGCTATGCTCGCGTGCCCAATGCTTCTTGCCTGAGATAGGATCAAACGCGAGCAAATAGCCGCGCGGAGCCGGCATATCGGGATGCTCAGCCAATAAAGACAGCAAGCGACCAAATTCAATACCTGTATTCCACCCCCCCTCTATATACTTGTACTTACCTGTGGCTTTGAAATCATGATCAATATCAAAGACCAATGGACTTTCTATAGCGGGAATATAGACCAGGCCTGTGTTTGGATTGTAGGACATTGCCATCCAATTGTGACCACCAAGCGGCCCCGGTAATATCCACTTCGACTCACGTGACTTATTAAAATCTCGCGAGTCATTTTCAACAGGTCGGCCAGTTTGCATATCAACATGGCTTGCCCAGTTAAGGGCTACATAGGGGTTGGCGCGTAATAGCTCTCCTGTCACCCGGTCAAGCACATAGAAGAAGCCATTTTTAGGCGCTTGCATAATCACTTTGCGTTGCGCTCCATCGATCTCGATATCGGCGAGCATTAAGTCCTGAACCGCAGTATAGTCCCATGTATCACCTGGCGTTGTTTGATAATGCCAACGATACTCGCCTGTGGACGCATCAAGCGCCACAATCGATGACAGATACAGATTGTCACCTCCGCCAGGTGAGCGAATGGCCCGCGTCCATGGCGAACCATTGCCGACGCCGAGATATAATAAATTCGTATCAGGGTCATAGACGATCGTGTTCCAGACGGTACCACCGCCACCGATCTTCCACCACTCGCCACCTTTCCATGTTGGCATAGCTTGGTCTAAACCAGAGTTCTCGACAGGCAGCGCAGGGTCGCCGGGCACCGTATAAAAGCGCCAAACTTCTTCACCTGTCTTAGTGCTGTAGGCCGTTACGTAGCCACGAACGCCTAATTCGCCACCACCATTGCCAATAAACACCAATCCATTAGCGACGCGTGGTGCACCCGTAATTGTATAAGCACGCTCTCGATCGATCAAAGTATTAACACGCCAAATAACCTCGCCTGTCTCGGCGTTTAAAGAAATCAGATAGCCATCAAAACTCGCGACATAAACAGCGCCTTCATAGACAGCAACGCCCCGGTTAACCACATCGCAACAGCCTTTTGCAGCCCAAGCACCGGGAACCTCAGGGTCATAACTCCAGAGCTCCTCGCCCGTTTTTGCGTCGACAGCATAAACGATACTCCAAGAGGAGGTCATATACATGATGCCATCCACCACAATTGGAGAAGCCTCTAAACCACGATTTGTGTACATATCTTTTTGCCAAACAAGCTCGAGCTGACTGACATTCTCTTTATTAATCTTGGTCAATGGCGAGTGGCGTTGCTCCGAATAAGTACGCCCATAAGATAACCAATTACCAGGTTCGCTATCCGCTTCCACAATTCGCTGTGTATCGATCTGCGCGATATCGCGGCTTGGCTTAGCACCCCCTTGGTCGCCATAAGAGCCAATAGACCCCTCATTTGACCCCAGACTTGAAATGACGGTAGCTGTAATAAGCCCTAAGGCCACGATATTAACGACCGTAGCCTGCACGCGAGATAATGTCGGATGTGCCATAAATTCCTCCCTAAATGTAGAGTTACTGTAAAATATATTTAAATAAGGTCAAACACTAACTAAATTCTTTGCAATTAAATACGCATAAAAATCTTGTGCCAATCCAAAGCTGTATTAGTATCGTGTGTGAGGGAGATTGTTAAAATGAAGTTATCTGAGGCGAAAGACAAACACATTACCATCATCGGCAGCGGTTTTGCCGGCCTGTGCATGGCAATACAACTGTTACGGCATGGGCACAAAAATTTTCAAATAATTGAAAAAATGCCTGATTTAGGTGGCACGTGGCGCGATAATACGTACCCCGGTTGCGCCTGCGACGTCCCTTCGCATCTTTATTCATTTTCTTTTGAACCGCGCTCGAATTGGACCAAAACATTTCCTTCACGCGACGAAATTTTTTCATACATCACCAGCCTCGGTGTAAAATATGGGCTCTACGACAAAACCAAATTCAACACTGAGATCGCCTCCGCGACCTTTAATGAAAAAACCGGCAAATGGATTTTGACTGATAAAAAAGGGGAAACATCTGAAACAGATATGATTGTCTCAGGCTTGGGCCAATTAAATCGCCCCAAAATACCGACCATCAATGGTCAAAACAATTTCAACGGGCCAATCTTCCACTCGGCACGGTGGGAGCATCAGCACGAATTTGAAGGCAAACGCATTGGCGTTATTGGCAACGGGCCGTCAGCGGCACAATTTATTCCTGAAATGGCAAAAATTTCGGAACAAATGACCGTATTCCAACGTTCACCATGCCATGTCGTCCCTCGTGAAGATAAACCATATTCAGCTTTTCAAAAGTTCATGTTCAAATACGTACCTGGCTTTAGACGTTTCTATCGTGGCCTTGTGTTTTGGTCTTTAGAAGTCAGCTTTTTAAGCTTTAATGAAATTAAGAAACCACCTTTTTTAGTGAGACTTCTCTCATTATCAGGGTCTTTAGAAGATCGTATTAACGAACAGTTCGACACCCAAGTAACCGATCCTAAAATGCGAAAAATCCTGAAGCCCGATTATGCAATTGGCTGTAAGCGCGTCGTCATATCAGACGAATATTACCCTGCCCTTTTGAGGGATAATGTGACCATTGAAACCAATGGCATCCAAGAAATTACGCCCCGCGGCATTCGAACCAAGGATGGTCATGAACATGAGTTCGATATTATCATCTATGGCACTGGCTTTGAAAGCACAGACTTTTTGGCCCCTTTAGAAATCAAGGGCCGAAACGACGTCTCATTAAACACAGCGTGGCAAGACGGTGCCGAAGCTTATTTGGGCATATCTGTACCTGATTTCCCCAATTTCTTCATGCTATATGGCCCGAACACAAACCTCGGGACAAACTCAATCATCTATATGATTGAAGCGCAGGTAAATTATGTCCTCGGAGCAATCTCCGCGTTAGGCCATAAACAAGCCTCTACACTGGAGATCAATAAATCGAGCATGGCTGGCTTTGCGGATTACCTCAAGGCACGCCTCGAAACATCTGTTTGGGCTCGTGATTGCGATAGTTGGTATAAGAACGATGCGGGAAAAATTACCAATAATTGGCCAGACTTCCCTCATGAATATCGTTCAAAAACAGTAACATTCGATAGCGATGCTTACCACTTTGAAACAAACGCTAATCCTTCGCCAAGTCAAGTGGCGGCAGAGTAAACCATGACCAAGCACTTACCGGACGTTCTCGTTAAATGGCACGACATGATGGATCGCAATGACATGAGTGGTTTACGAAATTTATTAGCAGAGGATGCGGTGTTTCACTCTCCTGTCGTGCACTCGCCACAAAAAGGACGAGATCTTGTGCTACTTTATCTTAATTCAGCCGGTGAGGTTTTTAACAATACAAATTTTCAGTACTTGCGTGAAGTCGTTGACGAGAATAATGCCGTCCTTGAATTTTCGTGCGAAATGGAAGGCATTGCAGTCAATGGTATCGATATGATTAGCTGGAATGACGAAGGCCAGATTACGGATTTTAAGGTCATGGTGCGGCCACTAAAAGCCATTAATATGGTATGGAAACGCATGGGCGAAATGCTAGAACAACAAAAAACGAACAAAGCTTAAAGGAACACATTAATGACCACGTTAATTGAAGGCATAGACTTATGCCTATCCCGTCAAGCGCGCGTTATTTTATCAAACGTCTCCCTTAAGGTTGATGCTGGAGATTTTATCACCCTGATTGGGCCCAATGGTGCGGGCAAATCAATGCTCCTCAAAACATTACTCGGACTAATCAAGCCTGATCGTGGCCGCGTTATTCGCAAAGACGGGCTTCGCATTGGTTTCGTCCCTGAAAGCTTAAACTTAGATCCAACACTCCCCATGAGCGTCGCCCGTTTCTTGACACTTAATACCCATGGCGGCGGATTAAGCGAGGACATTATCTCGGAAACCAATATAGTGGACCTTCTGGGGAGACAAATGACAGCCTTGTCTGGTGGCGAGCGCCAAAGAGTATTATTGGCGCGTGCACTACACGCTGACCCTGAAATTTTGATCCTTGACGAACCCGCTCAGAACTTAGACATGAGCGGCCAATTGAATTTATACGCGCTCATGGAGAAGATATTCAAACAGCGTAAGATCGCCATCCTTATGGTATCGCACGACCTTCATCTCGTCATGAGCTCAACTCAAAAGGTTGTTTGTCTCTACGAGCATATTTGTTGCTCAGGTGAGCCTCAGGTCGTTGCAAAAGATCCGGAATTCATATCTCTCTTCGGCGAAGACATGGCGCGTCTTCTCGCTGTGTACCCTCATGAGCATGACCACAACCACGATCACAGCACTAATCACGGACATCACCATGGATAGTTTTACGATTGCAATCTTGGCCGGGGTAGCGCTCGCATCACTGGCGGCGCCTCTTGGCTGTTTTGTTATTTGGCGGCGCATGGCCTATTTTGGAGACGGACTGTCGCACAGTGCTTTACTTGGCGTCGCCGTCTCTATGGCCTTTAACATTGCCTCTGAAATAGCAATTCTATTTGTCGGCGTTGGTTTTGCAGCATTTCTAGTATTTCTTCAATCACGGCGTATTCTTGCCACTGACACGCTGCTTGGCCTTCTGGCTCATGCGACACTTGCGATCGGCATCTTGGCAATGTCTTTGCTCGGGGCCGATGAAATCGACATGCATGATTACCTGCTCGGTAGCATAACAAGCGTAACAACCGAGAACGCAATATATATTATTGCGACCGCACTCCTATGCCTAACTGGCCTGATTAAACTCTGGCCAGGACTACTCTTAATGGTCACGAGCGAAGACCTCGCGCAAGCCGAGGGGGTTAATGTGCGCTACCACGAAGCCGCACTTATGCTAGCTATGGCCCTTCTTGTCGCCGCATCCATTCAACTGGTCGGCATACTACTGATTACGTCGCTTTTAATTATACCGGCTTCTTGCGCTAGGTTATTCAGCCAATCTCCAGAAAAAATGGCCTTAACCGCAGGCCTTATTGGAATAATATGTGTGGCCGCAGGCATGCTCGGGGCCCGCGAGACGACACTTGATCCTGGCCCATTAATTGTTGCTATAATGGTAGGCCTGTTTACAGTCCTTTTGGGTCTGCGCCTTATACAGCGCAGACCACCGCATTAATTAATCCATATTGGAGAAGAATAAGCGCGCTCCTGAATTGTCGATGCGATGCCTTTACGTGGCGGCACGCCGGCACGCAGGGCGTCCCATGTTGACCAACGGCAGGTTGGGTTTTCCAAAACCCGTACGTAGTAAAATGACTTCTCATCGGCCACAAACTGTGGGTCCTCCCACATCACTTTCATTTCTTCTTCGCCTGTCGAGGCTGATGCGGCGCAAGTTTCAAGATCAACACTTGCCTGGTTATCTGGACAGCGCTGGGTTACGGCATCAACGGCTACACCGCCAGCACAAGCCACGTCGTAAACCATTTCGTGGGTGTTGCCTTTTGCATCAACCCAACCTTTAACAACCTGCAGACGCTGAAGCGTCGCCGAATAGGGGTCACGAATAGCCCAAACCACGAATTTGGGCGCTTGGTCTTCCGCTAAGATGAGATCCGAGCCCATCGCAACGCCTTTAGCATAAGCCTGCTTAGATAAATCTGGGGAACTGATCATTGACGCGTCATAATCAGCGCCAGCGAAAAACCTTAATTTAATACGCGGACCTGTCGTCGCATATGTTTCTTTACGCCGCATCGCGTCAAACAAAGCCTCGCGGGTATTTTCTTCCGCCCATATTGCTGCAAGACCAGAGGCACTCCAGGTCTGGAAGTTGTTATCAACATAGCGGTCGCCATTAGGTAGCGGCTTGTCGAGTGGCACCGCCCCACGCAATTGACCATTTGCGTCAACCAAGCCTACTTTTGACCAATAATTACTCTCAGTAAAGGCGCCAGCTCCAACATGGGTATCTGATGCACCAATAAGGCCAAACTTATACGGGTTTCCAACCCCTGCTCTCGCAAGCGCCAAACCATTTAAATAGGCTTCACGTACATAAGACCCCTTAGGTTCACTCGGGACCCAAGCACCGATTCTAAACGGCATTGTCTCAAAGTCAGCCCACTCGTCATTGGGCGACAATAGAGGATGCGTTTCACTATCTCCTTTTACTTGTGTCATCTCAACGATCGGCTCATTGCGTATACGCTGTTCTACATATGTGCGATCAAGCGGCTGACCATCAAAGGTTTCTAGCTTAAACATTTGGCCATTGGAACCGTTTGAATTATGCGGCACCGCTAAACTATCGATACCAGCTGCCCGATTTTCATCCATCCAGTCCCAGAGGTCCTCTGGATTAGCAGACATCAACCGACTAAACGGCAAAGCAGGAACTTTTTCGTTTCTAAAGAATACGTTGCGGTGTAAATTCTGCATCTCCGGTCCAGATGTATATTCATATGCAATAAACGTCGTGAATTTTCCTGGATTGTAATGTTTTTGCGCCGCCTCTATGACGGTTGCCCATGTCGACTTGACGATATCTAAGTCCAACAAGTCGTCTTCAGCTCCTGGCTGAAGACGAGAAAATAGCTTCTGGAATGCCGATAAACGTTCATTCGGTGTCTTCGCTTTCCGCAGCTCCAAGGATGCAGGATGCTTAGATACCTCGGTTTTAGGGTCATGCATTGCCGGCAACATGCCAAGATAAATCGCGTGATCTGTCACCGCCTGGAAATCTAATGGACGCTCAAGCTTCATCTCAAAACCCGCAGGGTGAGAAATTGCTTCACCTTTTGCATAGCGATACGCATCGTCTGGGTCGTTACGATTACCAAATATGTAAGCATCGAAAGAAAGTACCGTGTGTAGATGCGTTTCGCCAAAATAGACCATGCGGTCTTCAGGTCCAGCAGCATAAACCGATTGAAAGCTTGCCCCACACAATAGCGCGCTCAAAACTAAGCGCTTAAGTACCATATTAAAAAACATAACGACCTTGCCCTTCTTCTTCTCGCCTTATAGACTAATAAGATACAGGTTTTTGGCAATGTTTTTTATTCACCGCACGCTCGGCAGGCATAATCAGCTAGAAAAATCGGCGCTGGGGGCACCAGCCATGGCCATGAGGTGATGGGCAATCAGAGCAGCCGTGAAATCACTATACGGCTGACCATCGATAGGCGCCAATTCGACAATATCGAACCCGACACACACTCGCCCTGCCAGAGCGGACTTAATAAGGTCTAAAGATTGATAAAAACCCAACCCACCAGGAACTGGCGTTCCCGTTGCTGGCAAGACGGATGGGTCGAGCCCATCGAGATCAAATGTTACATAGATATTGCGTGGAAAATCTTCTGGCAATGTAACCGACGAGACATTATTCCGCACAATATCGCTTGCATCAAAGCATAGGGCTCCTGCCGCCTGCCGTCCCTCTTCTTCCTCGCGCGCCAAGGCGCGCACACCAAAAGAACAGATAGGCAAACCCTCTTGTGCAAGCAGATGCATAACACTGGCATGACTATGCTTATGCCCCTGATATGAAACGCGAAAGTCGGCATGCGCATCAATTTGTACAATACCAATGGGGTCATCCAAAGCATCGACCACTCCCATAACAGCACCGTAAGACAAACTGTGCTCGCCGCCCAAAGTTGCAGGCACCTGACCATTCGCTGCAATAGCTCGGGTGCGCATACGCAGAGCGTCGATGACTGCCTCAATATTATCAGCGCAATCTACTGCGTCTTGGGTAAAAATACCAGCGCGGCTGGGTTCCATACCGTCAACAATCCGCTCAAGCTGATGCGACGCCTCAATAATGGCCGTGGGACCTTTAGCCGCCCCCGTGCCATATGAAACTGTTTTCTCAAGGCCACAAGGCACGACGATATAACGAGCTGTCGCCGCGTTATTCTCTTCAACAGATAATTCTTCGCCCAAAAACTGGTTTTTCATTCCTACGCCCTTTAGCTCATCCGTTATTTCTAAGATAAACGCCCTTCAAAATCTGAATAGTCAAAGCTTTTTACGATTCTTAGGGCATCAGTTTCACTGTTCCAAATTGCTATTGATGGCAAGGCAACCCCATTAAATGTCGTTGTCTTAACCATTGAGTAATGCGATTGATCTAAAAACGCTAATCGCTGACCAATCGCAGGTAAATTTGGCAATGTATATTGACCAATCATATCGCCTGCTAAACACGATGGCCCTCCCAGAGCCACCTCAATGCCCTTACTCACTTCCTCACGAAGCCCTGGCCGATAAGGTGCCTCTATAACATCTGGCATATGGCAGGTTGCCGATAGGTCGGTAATTGCAATAGGGCCATTATTATCAATCACATCCAAAACTTCACCCACCAGAATACCTGTGTCAAAAGCAACAGACGTGCCGAGTTCTAGATAGACATCACACCCATAAGTCTCACGAAGTCCTTTTATCATTTGCACGAGATCGCGCCGCTGATAGTTAGTCCCCGTGATTAAATGGCCACCGCCAAGGTTCAACCAATCAAAACGTCCCTTGAAGTGATCAAGCGTAGGCCGCAGAGCATCAACCGTGCGGGCTAAAGGCGGGAAATCCTGTTCACATAATGTATGCATGTGAAGCCCACGCACTCCCTCAGGCAAAGCCCCTTCAAGGCGTGAAATTGGCCATCCCAAGCGCGACCCAGCGGCGCAGGGGTCATACTTAGCAACAAGCCCCTCCGAATGCATAGGGTTTATCCTTAAACCTATATCAGTGTTGTGCGAGAGCACCCCAGATCTGAACCGCGCAACCTGATCAGGAGAGTTAAAAATAACATGATCGGAGAGTTGTGAAATTTCATCTATTTCAGAAGCTTTGTAGCCTGGCGCATAACAAGCCAATTCACCGCGATAGCGATTTCGGGCGAGCCTTGCTTCCCAAAGGCCAGACGCACAACAGCCCGACAAATGCGCATTAATCATTTCAGCAAGAGACCACATCGAAAACGCCTTTAAGGCCAACAGAACCTTAGCGCCCGACTGGCTTTGAAGGTCCGCTAAAACCTCAAGATTTTTACGGAGGCTAACCTCATCAATCACAAAGCACGGACTTGGCACGCGGGTCAAATCAAAGTCTGAGAAAGTACCAGCGCCGGCTGTCTGGGTCGGCAACATCTTTAAAAGCCCAATGGCTGGTCAAGATCAATATACTGCCAAGGCAATCCATGCTTATTAAGCATCATCATAAATGGATCTGGATCAAACTGTTCCATATTATAAACACCAGCTTTATGCCATTTTTTCTCAACCATCATAGCCGCACCAATCATTGCCGGCACACCTGTTGTATAACTCACAGCTTGGCTTCCCACTTCGGCAAAACAATCTTCATGATCGCAAACATTATAAAGATAGACGCTACGCTCTTTCCCATTTTGTTTGCCGCTGACGATATTTCCGATACAGGTTTTTCCTTTGGTTGTTTTCCCTAAATCGCCAGGATCTGGCAAAACTGCTTTTAGAAACTGCAAGGGAACAATTTCTTTACCCTCATACATAATCGGCTCAATTGATGTTAGACCAACATTCTGAAGAACTTCTAGATGCTTTAGATAAGCATCGCCGAATGTCATCCAAAACCGTGCCCGCGATAATTCAGGGAAATGTTTCGACAGAGATTCTAGCTCCTCATGATACATAAGATACATATTACGTGCGCCAACTTCGGGAAAGTCATAGGAATGATGTGTGGAGAGCGCGGGCGTCTCAACCCACTGACCATTTTCCCAATGGCGCGCAGCTGCCGTCACCTCGCGAATATTTATCTCTGGATTAAAGTTCGTTGCGAAATGTTGGCCGTGATCACCCCCATTGCAATCCAGGATATCCAAGGTTTTCATGTCAGAGACAAGATGCTTTTTAATATAAGCCGTAAATACATTGGTGACGCCGGGGTCAAAGCCAGAGCCTAGTAGCGCCATCAAACCTTTTTTCTCGAACCGTTCTTGATAAGCCCACTGCCAGTGATATTCAAACTTGGCTTCATCGCGCGGCTCATAATTCGCTGTATCCAAATAATCAACACCGACATTTAAGCATGCATCCATAATCGCTAAATCTTGATAAGGTAATGCCAAATTAACAACGAGTGATGGCTTAACGCGCTCAATCAATTGCGTTGTGTCAGAAACATTATCGGCATCAAGTTCTGCTACATCGATTGAATTACCAGTGCGCTGACTAACGCTATCTGCAATTTCCTGACATTTATGAACGCGACGACTAGCGAGCGTAATATGTCCAAATATATCTTTATTCATCGCCATTTTATGCACAGCTACAGAGCCAACACCGCCTGCACCAATTACTAAAATATCTGACATCTACAAACTCCTATATCGACTGATCGACTTAATTCTCAAAATACGTATAGCCGTTAATGCTTTCTTTAAACGTCGCAATCATCTCGCGCCTATCCGCTCGGTCGATCTGACCTGCGGCAGCCGCACGGTCAACAATCCCCTTAAAGGTATCCAGCATCCGACGCGGTTCATATTCCACATAAGTTAAAACTTCGGAGACAGTGTCGCCTTCTTGCTCGTGCAGCAGATTAAAATCTCCGTTATCGCACAATTCAATTGTCGCAATATGCGTATCGCCAAACAGGTTGTGTAAATCGCCCAACGTCTCTTGATAAGCACCTACAAAAAACACACCTAAATAATACTCGTTAGAATGATCTAATTCATGGACGGGTAACGTCGCTGAGACACCGTCTTCGAGGACAAAGCGGTCAATCCGGCCATCACTGTCACATGTAATGTCACTGAGAATAGCGCGTCTGCTCGGCTCTTCATTATGACGATGAATTGGTGCAATCGGGTGCAGTTGATTAATTGCCCATACATCCGGCAAAGACTGGAATAAAGAAAAATTACAATGATAAATATCAGCAACCTGATCCAGTGCGTCCCGCCATTCATCATTCAACAAATCCTCTGAAATAACCAACGACTTTATTATTTTCATAACGTAAAGATAAATGCGCTCGGCTTTGGCTGTCTCACGCAAACCAATCTGGCCACGCCGGAAGAGCGCTCTAACTTCGTTGCGATAATAGACAAGATCATTCCAACACTCTTGAACACGTTTTGCATCGAGGTATGAGGGAATACCTAACATACTCTCAATCAAGTGATGGTCGCCCTCTTCAGCATCGATCCGGATATCGCTATCAAACTGAGTTGCTTCAAGAACATTAAAGATGAGCAAAGATGATTGCGCTACGCTAGCCCGACCACTCTCGGTAATAATCGTTGGGTGATCAACACCACTTTCATCCATTGCAAATTTGACCGTCTCGACAATATTGGCACAATATTCTTCAAGCGTATAATTAGTTGAGTTTTCTGTCGCTGTGTGTTCACCAGTATAATCAATACCGAGGCCACCACCGAGATCAAGATAAGTTAGTGGTGCACCTTCGCATTTTATCTCTGAAAAAAACCGGCAGGCTTCCTGAGCTGCCATCCGAATTTCTAGAATATTGGGTACCTGACTGCCCAAATGTGAATGTTGTAAAATCAAACAATCTAAATATTCTTCACGGCGCAATTGCTCGATAAGGTCCATGACTTGAGCAATTGTCATACCAAAGCTTGAGCGGTCACCGCTCGACGCGGCCCAGTTACCACTAACTTGGTTGGTTAACTTAATCCGCACGCCGAGCTGTGGCCGAATACCCAAATCCTTAGCCACCGACAATACAAGGTCAATCTCGCGCGGCGACTCTAGAACCAGAAATGTATTAAAGCCAAGCCGCTGCGACATGAGCGCTAACTGGATGAATTCTTCGTCCTTAACGCCATTACATATAACGGCGGCTTGGCCGGTTAATTCATGCGACAGAGCAATGAGCAGTTCCGCTTTGGACCCGACTTCCAAGCCAAAGTCGAAACCGCGCCCATAATCCACAATACGGTCGATAACTTGCGCCTGTTGATTGACCTTAATCGGGAACACGCCTTGGTAGCGGCCCTTATAGTTGTTTTCAGATATAGCATCGTTAAACGCCACATTAATCTGCTCGATCCGATAGCGCAAAAAATCTGTAATCCGCAATAGAATCGGCGATGTAATCCCACGTTGATTTAAATCATCAATAATCTTCACTAAATCAGCGGGCGTTGCATCGGGACGCGCCGGAGGAACCAATCCAATATTGCCGTTTTCAAGGATTCTTACGAGGCCACTTCCCCACCGCGAAATACCATAGATATCTCGCTCAGGTTGCGTGGCTTCGGGGGCAATATCAGATGATGACATTCGTCATTCCTCCATGAGGGAAAATATGAAACTGCGCCAAAATAGTCCTTTTACGTTATGTGTAAATAACAATATCTTAGTCATACAATAATTCTAGCAACACAACGGGAAATTAGCCATCGAAACCCACATAAAGCCTTGTTACGCATACATGATTGCAAGCATTAACGACAATAACCAGCGCACCTATGTCGGCTGGACTCATGATGTTGAAGCAAGGCTTCGACGACATAATAATGGTACTGGTGCAAAAGCGACCCGTGGGCGCCAGTGGGTTGTGATTTTCACAGAGTCATATAAAACACGTGGAGATGCAATGAAGGCTGAGTACGCGTTAAAACATAATCGTCTCCGCCGGCAAATACTCTTGGCCGACTATTTAAATACCCAAAAAAACCGCTCAGATTAATCGAGGCTGCAACCATGGAACCCACCCCCTTTACAACGTTACTGGAGAACATCGCCCCTAATGGCAACGATTGGGTAATTGACTTACCGGAAGACTGGGCTCAGGGGCGAACTGCATTTGGGGGCATTATTTGTGCATTCCTATATGAAACCGCCCAACGCCAGTTTGCCGACCTAGCGCCATTGCGTACTGCCCATATTAGTTTTATCGGGCCTGCGAGCGGAACGCTAACAATGAGCCATGAAATTTTACGCTCTGGCAAAAATATGACAACTATTGAATCGAAGCTTTTTGGAGAAAAAGGTCTCGCGACCAAAGCATTGTTCGTGTTTGGACGCGCATTGCCTGCCGAGACTGACCAAACCTACCCCATTCGCGACGTGCCACCGATAACTGAAGCCCTAACCGAGGTCCCTTCAAATACGCCCAGCTTTTTAATGCATCTTGATCGACGCGCCGTTAATGTTGCGCCATTTTTATCCGGTACGCATCATCCCGAATTCTTATTATGGCTAAGATCGGTTGACCCGGCCGCGCACACTTCATATGCCACGCTCTTAATGATTGGCGATGCACCGCCGCCTGCCGCGCTAGCGGCAACGAAAAGTTTATCTGCATTAAGCAGCATAAATTGGACATTCAACATGTTGAAAGACAACCCTAAAACCGAGGATGGTTGGTGGCTGATGGAAAGTAAGACACAACACGTGCGCCATGGCTACTCATCGCAAATTATGACAATTTGGAACAAATCCGGTGAACAGGTCATGGACGCTATTCAGCACATCGCTGTGTTTGAATAGCGCCAATCCATTAAACTGTAACTTACAATCCTAAAACGAATTTAGACATAATACCGCGCTGAACTTCAGATGTGCCGCCATAGATTGTGGAGGCACGCCCCGACAGCATACCAGAGGTAATGGCTGGCCCGCGTGCGCGATAGTTATAGTCGTTCTGACCATCGAAAGACCCAAATCCACTCCGATCTACCGGCATTGCGGAGTAATCCATAACCTCAACGGCCAAATCAGCCACATCCTGTTGTAAATGCGTGCCTAATAACTTCATTGGCAAAGGCAAGACCATTGAGTTTAGAGAATCTTTTTCAGCCGCCAACGCGCGCGCCTCAAGTGCAGAAAGAGCATCCAACCGAATGGTCAGCTCAGCCAGTTTACGTGACACACTGCTTGCATCATATGCATCCCCATCTTGGCTCGCTAGATGCTTGTGGACGGCTTCAATATTACTAATGCCAACGCGCGTGGCACCCGTATTTGCGATACCAATACGCTCATGGGTCAATAAGAACTTAGCATAAGTCCAACCCATATTTTCTTCACCTACTAAATGCTGCGCTGGAACACGCACATCACTAAAATAAACCTCGTTTAAATGGTGCTCGCCATCAATTGTATAAATCGGCTTCACTTCCACACCAGGCGTCTTCATATCAATCAGCAAAAAAGAAATACCTTGCTGTGGCTTACCTTCGGTGCTCGTGCGTACAAGGCAAAAAATCCAATCCGCCCAATGCGCCTGAGTCGTCCATATTTTTTGGCCGTTGACCACATAATCATCGCCCTCGCGAACAGCCATTGTCCGTAATGAAGCTAAATCGGAACCTGATCCTGGCTCTGAATAACCTTGGCACCAGAAAACAGAGCCATCAATAATGCCAGGAAGATGTTGTTTCTTCTGCTCTTCTGTCCCAAATGTATAAATAACGGGACCAACCATTGTAATACCAAACGGTGACTGCATTGGTGCCTCTGCGCGCGCGCATTCATCATTAAATATTGAGCGCTCGCTCTCGCTCCACCCCGTTCCACCAAACTCTTCCGGCCAAGCTGATGCGCCCCATCCAGCCGCATTTAACTGGCTCTGCCACCAACTTGTTTCTTCTCGCGTTTGTGTAAAAAGGTTTTTGCCGCGTGCAGCATGCCCCTCTGGCAACGTTTTTGCCAGCCAAGCGCGCACTTCTTTTTGAAAAGCTAAATCATTTTCCGTCAGAGATAAATTCATGTTCAGACCCTTTCATTTATTTTGTAATGTAAGATGTAATGCACTGCGCCGCAATGTCTAGTGCGACCAAGCGTCCAAGCAACAAGGCCCAAATAAGAAAAACCCTAGCGCGTGAAACGGCTGCCCGGCGCTGGTGGATCCTCTGGTGCCCCGGCAAAACACTGCGCCTTAGACATCCAATCGGTCGCAACAGGACCTGCGACCGTAAGCGAAGTATCAGCTATGTTGCGCACTTGTGTCACGACCTGACAAAAATCTGTCGCAGCTCCTTTGACGAAAGAAACATCCGAAACATCTCCAAAAGCCCATGTTTCGCCTGACGGCGCTGTTAGCTCAACATAAGGAACAGGCCCCGGAGGGTGTTCTTTGCGCGTCGCATAAGTCCACTTAAATGTATTAATCCCTAATATAACGATATTCTGTATATGGTCACCGTCAACGCGGGCAACACCTAAACTATCGTAGATTTCCTGACCATGAGCCCATGTTTCCATCAACCGCGCGGTTATACTCGATCGCGCACTCATATCCGGCCCCGCCCATTTTAAGCGCATTTTGGGGTCTGCCCCCCGAAACGCAGCAGCAGTCTTTTGGTAAAATTCGTGCCATTTTGCCAATAGAACCTGCCCTTTTTCCCCGTTGAAAAACTGACGTTCGCGTTCTTTTAATGGCAAACTTTGCATGTCTGGCGCCATAATTTTTGCAATATAGGCCGTAAAGCTATCCTCGTTTACGAGAGACTCGTGGGCCGCCCAATTCCAAATATGCAGATGCTCCAAAACATCATTAATCGCCCAACCCTTAAATTGGGTTGGTTGATCAAAAGCTGCATCGGGCAAGTCTTTAAGTAATCCATAAAGCGCGTCGCACTCTTTTTTAAAATCATCTGCTTGGGTTAACATCTTTTACACCTCTGCTTCATACGCCTCAATTTCGACCATCATATCGCCCGCAGCCACTTGTTGATCTAACGTAACAAACACCTCTGCCACATCGCCGTCGACACGGCTAATGATTTCATGCTGCATTTTCATTGCCTCGACAATGGCCAAACGATCACCTATGGCAACAGCTTCTCCTTTACTCACAAAGACGTCAACAACGCGCCCATGCATAGGCGCGACAATGCGCCCCGAACTCTGGCCAGCATCGTCGCCGGCTCCGTGTGCCAAAACATCCATGCAGCTATACGTGCGCCCTGAGATACTTGCAAAAACCGTATGATCAACAGAATGAAAAATTATTTGCATTCTTGCACCATCAACCGCGCAATCAATAAGTTCCGAAGTAACTTCATGCACAAGGATATCATGATGCACATTGGCAATTTCAATTTCATAAACCGACGGACCGGCCGTGATAATACAAGCTTCAAATATCTCATCAAAAATCTGTAACCGTAAAATTGTCCGCAACGCTCCGGCAGACGAAAAATTCACCAACTGATCAGGTAGATTCCAAGCAGATTTTTTTGCTTTTGCGGCACGCGCACAATAATGCGCTAAAGCTAAGCCCGCCAAAACATCCTGGTCTGGCGGCGCTACCTCATAGCCGTCATCACCAAAACATTCGCTAATAAAGGCCGTTGTTGCTGTGCCCTCAATAAATTGCTCCTGCTCTAAGCAATCAATTAGAAAGTCTCTGTTATTTGGAAAACCAAATAGTGCAGTATTACTTAGCCCATGAACCAAACGCCGGCGTGCAATTTCGCGCGTTTCTCCATAAGCAATCACCTTTGCCACCATTGGGTCATAAAAAGGTGAAATGTCTTGACGGCTTTCAATGCCAACATCAAACCTTAAACCCTCAGCGTCGGCGGGAGACCACTTTTCAATATGGCCTGTGCTCGGCAAAAAACCATTGCTAGGATCTTCGGCATATAAGCGGACCTCAATGGCATGGCCCATAAGCATAATGTCAGCTTGCTCGAGCCCTAAAAGATGACCCTCAGCAACACTAATTTGCAGCGCAACCAAATCATGCCCTGTAACCTCTTCTGTTACAGGATGTTCGACCTGCAACCGCGTATTCATCTCTAGGAAGTAAAAGGCGCCAGATGCATCAAGCAAAAACTCGACTGTACCAGCGCCGTGATAATTTATGCTTTTCGCGGCCTCGATAGCTGCCGCGCCCATTTTATCGCGCAATTCATGGGTCATAACAGGACAAGGTGCTTCTTCGACGACCTTTTGATGACGCCTCTGAACAGAACAGTCGCGCTCACCAAAATGCACGACATTACCATGGCGGTCGCCAAAGACTTGCACCTCAACGTGGCGCGGCTTGATGATTGCTTTTTCTAAAATAAGCTCTCCCGAACCAAAAGCATTGATAGCTTCTGAGCGTGCCGTTGATATCGCATTGGCCAAATCGCCTGGCGCGTGGACCAGACGCATGCCACGCCCCCCGCCACCGGCGGCAGCTTTAACCATAATCGGAAAGCCTATTTTATTACCCTCTGCCAATAGAACGTCGTCAGACTGGTCCTCACCTTCATAACCTGGAACACATGGCACACCTGCTTTTATCATACGCCGCTTGGCCTCGGCTTTATTGCCCATGAGATCAATTGCGTCACTGGATGGGCCTATAAAAATGAGACCTGCAGACTCAACCGCTTGCGCAAAGTCCGCATTTTCTGACAAAAAACCGTAACCAGGGTGGATCGCATCGGCGCCCATATCCAAAGCGGCCTCGATGATCGCCTCGCCTCTTAAATATGATGCTGCAACAGGTGCTTGGCCAATATGCACGCTCTCATCGGCGAACCGCGTATGCGGGGCGGTCGCATCTGCATCAGAATAAACGGCAACAGTGCTTATACCGAGCTTTTTTGCGGTACGCATCACGCGCAATGCAATTTCACCTCGGTTAGCGACCAGTATCTTTTTTATCCGCTTCATAATCTATTCCTATTTCTCATTCATTGCGTCCAGCTTGGTTTACGCTTTTCAATAAAAGCACTAACGCCCTCGCGTCCTTCATCACTCAACATCGCACGCGCGAAACCATGACCCGCATATGCACGCATCTCTTCACCGCGCAAGTAACGTGCGGCCAAAACAATATCTTTGGTTATACTATTAGCGCCAGGCGCACATTTTTTGACATCTTTACGAAGGCCTGCCTCAATAATTTCAGCATTAACCAAATCGGGCGCCATAAAATCGGCCAAACCAATCCTCAGCGCTTCAGCGCCATCAAAGCGCGCCGCCGTCAGCATTAACCGCCGCGCGGTCGATAAACCCAAACGTTGCATGACGAAAGGTGCAATTTGAGCGGGCGGAATACCCAGCGTCGTTTCAGTCAAAGCAAATTTAGTATCCTCGACGACAATCACAATATCACCAGCGCAGACCATACCCATACCACCCGCCATTGCCGCACCATCAACCAGCATGATGACAGGGTGAGGGAAAGTATTAATCTCAGAGAACAACTCCCCTGCCTGCGCACTGGTGCGCGCGACATCATCAACTCCCTGACCGTCCCCCTGCATGTTCGACTTAAACCCTTTAATATCGCCGCCAGCACAAAATGTGCCACCGCGACCGCGTATTGTCAGACCGCGTAGCTCAGGTTCATCGCGCAATGCGTTTAATGTGCTCAGCAAAAGGTCGGTTACTTCTTGCGACAAGGCATTTCGCACTTCGGGTCGGTTCAACCAAATGGTCGCCCAGCCATCGTCAATATCACAAATGATTGGAAGATCACTCATCAGCGCACCTATATTCTGGCCACGCCAAAAGCATTCGGATGAAGCTCGCGATTTTTGGCTTCCCACAGTGTATCAAGCGCCATCCCGAGCACACGGCGCGTATCCCGCGGATCGATCATGCCAAAATCCAGCATTTTTCCAGACGTTGTAAAGGCGTCATTTTGAGCGCTAAAAATGCCCTCAATGGCCGCGCGCTGCTCGGCCAAGGCCTCCATATCAACGTCTACGCCGCGGCGCTTCGCGCCACTTATAGCAACCTGTTCCATCGTTCCCGCGGCTTGCTCCCCGCCCATGACGCCAGTAACCGCGGATGGCCAAGTGAACAGAAAGTCGGGGTGATATCCGATGCCAGCCATACCATAATTGCCGGCCCCAAAGCTCGCGCCGACATAGAAAGAAATTTTCGGCACGCGGACGTTGGATACTGCTTGGATCATTTTAGAACCCATTTTAATCATGCCCGCGCGCTCGTATTTGAGCCCGACCATGTACCCCGTGATATTGTTGAAGAAAACAAGAGGAATATCGGCTTGGTCGCATAGCTGGATAAAATGTGTTGCCTTGGCCGCACCATCTGGATCAATAGGGCCATTATTACACAATATCCCCACGGCGTGGCCGTATACGTTCGCGTGCAAGCAAACCATACTGGCGCCATACCGCGCCTTAAAATCACTAAAATTTGAGCCGTCCACAACACGCGCGATAAGCTCGCGCGCGTCATAAGGAACCTTATAATCGGTCGGCACTAAGCCCAGTATTTCTTCTGCCGCATATTTTGGTTCTGAAAATACGCGCGGTGGCATTTCGGGGCAACCTGCATTCCAACCAATACGACCCACAATATCGCGGCATTGCGAAATACCGTCGGCATCATCCTCAGCGAGATACTCCATGAGGCCAGACACGCTGGCATGCATTTCTGTTCCGCCAAGCTCACGTTCATCAGACACCTCACCTGTCGCTGCCTGCACAAGCGCAGCGCCCCCCAAAGCAGCCATCCCGTTATTTTTAACGCCGACATTATAATCAGACATGCCAATCATATAAGCGCCGCCAGCAGTTGATGGACCATGCAAAACAGTAAATGTTGGCACACCCGCAGCGCTTAACCGGCCGAGCATATAAAATATCTCCCCCCCTAGGGCCCAGCCCTCAACTTTATAGCGCATTAAGTTAGCGCCTGCGCTTTCAACAAGATGGATAAACGGCAGCTTCTTATCGAGCGCAATTTTTAAGCATTGAACGCCTTTTTTAAATGTCAGCTCCATTGCCGCACCGGCATTAATACCACTATCATCGACATAAACCATGCAACGCACGCCATTGACAAACCCAATACCACCAATTGTGCTTGAACCAATCAAGGATGTCTCTGGGTTTGGGTCATCCACACCATAACCAGCAATATTGTATAATTCTAAAAATGGCATGCCAGCATCGAGCAAAATCGCCAGCCGGTCACGGGGAGTTAATTGACCGCGTTCTTCAAACCGCGCGCGACGCTTTTCAGAAGCCGCTGCCGTGCGCGCACGCAGAACATTGAGTAGCTCAATATTGTTCAGCTGATCCTGACGATTTGTTTCGAAGCTCTCGCTATTCACATTTAACTTGCTCTCATACACCGACATTAGAGTGCCTCCGCCAGATTTTTAGGAATCGAAATTTGATAATCGAGTAGAATTTGCGCATAAGCCTTACCTTGCGGGTCGTTTCGTAAACTCGCAACCCCGCCGCCGCCTAAAGCTTCGTGCATCACAAAGTTAATCGCATTGCAGCCTGGCAAATAGTAACGGTCTACACCGGTGCCGGCTTCAATGAAATGTGAAAAATAAGCGCCCACTGTCTCCGTGCTCAGCGCTGACCAAATATACGGCAAATACGCTGCGTCCCGCGCAATCACTCCAATATTTGACTTATTTCCCTTATCGCCCGAGCGCGCCCAAGCGAGCTTTTCAAGCGGAACAGTTACCATTTCACTGTCGACGACACCCACGAGCATGCCCGTGTCAGGCTCTAAAGGTCGCGCAATTGACGCCGTATTTAGGCCTCCCACGATCGTCTCCACATAATCGATATTATCATCACCTACACACACAACAACAGGAACATCGTGCTTATCGATAAGAAAAGAATATAGGCGAACAACCGGCGACGGCTTTGGTCGCGCCCCAGCGAAAATAGACAAACCAGGCGGGGTTGCTAGTGCCAAACCCGTCGCTTCTTTCAACATTAGGCCAACGCCACGAATATCGTCATGTTTGACGGCGAACTTGAGAACGACTTCGCGCGCACCAATATTGGGCTCGGCGCCATACTGACTGTCTGCGCCGATCACTTCGATACTAACTTCTTCAAAGTCAGACATGTTCTGTTGACGAAAACTCTCGCGACAGCGGCTCACAATTTGATCGGCATAGTGCCGCGCTTTACGATCAGCGTCACGACCGACAAAGCTCAACAATGTGCCACCGCGATACCCTTCAAAATAGGTTGCACTTACCTTATATTGCATCGGCGCGGGATAGCCCGTCGTATCGGCGACGCGCACTAAATCTTTGCCGACTTGCGTAATGGTTGTTGTCGAAAAATCACAAACCACATCTGGCAACATATATGCTTGAGGATCTCCAATTTCATAAAGCATTTGCTCAGAAATCGTCCCTACTGATACGATCCCCGCTGTGCCCTCTGGCTTCGAACATATGAAACTGCCATCGGCTGAAACCTCAACAATTGGATATCCAATATTCGCGATATCGCCGGCTTGTTCCCAATCCGTAAAGTTACCGCCCGTTGCTTGGGGGCCGCACTCTATAATGTGACCCGCAAGCGAACCACTCGCCAGACTATTCCAATCGTCGCGCGCCCAACCAAATTGATGAATACATGCACCCAAAGTAACTGCACTATCAACACTGCGGCCTGTAATGACAATATCTGCGCCCGCATCAAGCGCCGCGGCAATTGGGAAAGCACCAAAATAAGCATTTAGACTGGCTAAGCTATCTGTGTCGGGAAAAGCAGCGCCAGAAAACATTTCTTTATGTGTGCGCGCAAGCGCCTCTTTACGGGGCAACAAGTCATCGCCTATTACCACAGCCACTTTTAAACTTAGGCCCATATCGGCAATTAACGCGCGCGCGGCCTCCGCACAAGCCTCAGGATTTACGCCGCCTGCATTTGAGAGAATTTTAACCCCCTTCGCCGCAATGCTTGGCAGATGAGGCTTTAAAACCCCCGTTATAAAATCTGTCGCGTAGCCCATTTCGGGTTTGGATGCGCGTGCACGCGCCATAATCGACATGGTTATCTCTGCAAGATAATCGTAGACAATGTAGTCGAGGTCGTCACAGGCCAATAATTGTGGAGTCGCCACCATCGACTCGCCCCAAAACCCGCTTGCCCCTGCTATTTTTATTGTTTTAGACATGCATCTCACCCAATCATTAGATCATTTATCCGTATGGATACCTAAGGCTAGATTGGCAATGCGGCCAAGACAAGCCCTCAGATCAACAAGTATACAGAACGAACGTTCTGCTTGTAAAGGCATTAATCAGTTGGTAACTTATAGGAGGAGGAAATATAATGACACAAGTCGATGTCGGTAACATCAATTTAGCACCTGAGGCGGATATGAGCATGAAGGCGCGCCAAACCTCGGCAGCGCGCGCAACACTCATAGAAGCAACAATTGCTTGTCTCGACACTTATGGATATGCCGCCACATCTATCAACAGAATACAAGAAAAAGCCAGCGTATCACGCGGCGCTTTGACCCATCATTTTCCAAGCAAAGAAGACCTTATCGTTGCGACACTTGATCGCCTACTCATCTCTACACTACACCCATCGCTGCCCAGCAAAGATATCCATAAAGCCGCAGGCTTAGCTGAAGATTTACAGTTCATTGCGCGCAGTCTGTCGCGCTCACGAAATGGGCGCGCATTGGCAGAAGTCTTACTCGCAACGCGCACAGACGTCCAACTCAAGGCGCGGGTCGCTCCGCGTCTGCGCGAGTGGAATGACATGATAGATGAGGCCATACTCGGCTATTACAAATCAGCCGCAGCTGATGACGCGGATGTTGTATTGCTATGGACGATCACGCGTAGCTTCTTGCGAGGGCTCGTTCTCCAAGAGCCGTTTTCATCTAGCGAAGAAACATTTGAGCGGATGATCGCACGCTTTAGCGACTTGGTTAGCCCTCTCTTAGTAAAACGCAAACCAAATAAGTAAAGTTAATAGGAGAAGATTATGCGAAACCCCTTTGACACTGAAGAGCGACGACAGTTTCGCGATACAATTCGTCGTTTTATGGCCAATGAAATTGAGCCGTATGTCGACACATGGGACGAGGCCGGCGCATACCCCCATGAGATCAACGAGAAGATTTGTGCCCTCGGTATATTTGGTTTCGCGATTCCGTCAGAGTATGGTGGGCATGGCATGGATGATCAGTTCATGCGCAAGGATTCAGCTGTTGAAATGGGCTATGTTGGTGCCGGTGGTTTAATGGCGAGCGTCGGCTCGCGTTCGATTATGCTGAAACCTTTGACAGAACTTGCCAATGACAACATTAAACAACGCGTCCTGCCCGAACTGTTGAGCGGCCGCAAGGGAGGCGCCCTAGGCATCACCGAGCCTGGTGGAGGATCAGACGTAGCCAACATGAAAACCTCTGCAAAGCGCGACGGCGATCATTGGGTACTAAATGGTCAGAAAATGTTCATTACGGGCGGAATGCAAGCGTCTTATTTCGTTATTGGCGCCCGCACCGGCGGCCCCGGAATTGGCGGCATTTCTCTGTTCTTTGTCGAGGCCGATATGGAAGGCTTTTCGCGCACTCCGATAGAACGAAAAATGGGATGGTGGTCGTCCGATACCGCCGTTCTTTATTTTGATGATTGCCGCGTACCAAAAGAAAACCTTATGGGGCCACAGGATCGAGGCTTCATTGCGATTATGGATAATTTTAATTACGAACGCTTTATGATGGCCGCACAAATGCTCGGCATGTCCAAACGCTGTTTCGACGAGTGCATCGACTACAGCAAAACACGCGAAACCTTCGGCGAAAAACTTATAAACCACCAAGTCATTCGCCATAAATTGGCTGACATGTCAGCAAAGATTGACGCAATGGATGCTTACCTCAATCAGGTTGCGCAATTAATGGTCGAGGGCGAGAAACCTGTTGCTGAAATTGCCAAGCTCAAATTCTATTGCTCGACACACCTCGAAGCGATTGCATCTCAGTCTATGCAAATATTAGGCGGTGCGGGCTATCTACGAGGCAATCCCGTAGAGCGCATTTATCGCGAGGTTAAAGTAATGGCAATTGGCGGTGGCTCAGAGGAGATCATGCGAGATCTTGCAATGAAACAAATGGGGCTATGAGCTATTGCTCACCACCTAAAGCGAGCACCATTTCTTCTAGTCGGTCAAAATCAAAATCAACAATTTGTTGAGACGTTATTTCGTAACCCGTCTCTGCATAATCAGTCTGCCCCACGGCAACCCGCACAGCTCCTCTGACGATAACAGGATCGCTATATGTGCGCATATTTGTTGCTCCCGACACATTCACAATAATAGTTTGGTTAGGTGGCGGAGGCGGCACATGGATACATTGGCCAGCGCTAGGTACCAGCAAAAAACTTTTGACCTGATCCCCCTCATAGTCGAGCGGCACCATATAGCCGGCAAGCACCACCTGAGCGCCCTCTAGTTCAGGGCGCGTTGCGCGTTCGCTATCTTTTAATTTCTTTTGAAATGCATCGTCCAACCATAATTCTGAGGTAATACCGCCTTCGGGAATAAAGCTATATAAATTAGGCGGCAGCAGGTCTTCCCATTCATCAACAATATTAGGGTTCTGCGCAACACTGGAAGTGCTCACGCATAAAGTGCCGACCAACATAATAGCAGAAAATATGGTCTTAATGTCGAATGGTAATACCATCATGAATTGTCCGCCTATAAAGTTGGATGGCCGGCCACAAAGTAACCACAAGCGCCGCGAGAATAACATAAAGCATAAACATCAAGTCGCCGACCCATAAAAAACCACCTTGCGCAGCTAGCCCATAAGTGCCCGATGCATAGTTCAAAATAACATAAGAACCAATGACTGTCATGACGATTGAAACAGCGCATGCAGTGAGGGCAATAATAAGAGACTCGCTTAGAAGCATAAGGACTAACTTACTCGGACTAGCACCAACAGAGCGTAAGATTGCAAGTTCGCGCCGACGACTATCAAGGCTTGTTAATGTCATGGCCATAAGCGCGACCAGCGCCACAATAATGACGAGAAGGGATATGATCTGAAACCCTTTTTCAGCCGCTCCGATAAGTTGCCAGATTTTTGCTAAGGCAACTCCGGGCAAAACAGCGGTTAGTGGCTCAAGCTCGTAGGCGTTGATTGCCCGTTGCAGACCAACCAAACCCAATTTGCTATCGGCCAGAACAATTGCCGCGGAAACGGGCGCCGGCCCTCGCTCGGCGAGTAAACCGAGCACCGTGTCATGGTCAAGCAATTGCCGGCCGTTTTGATAACCGATATGGATCGCGTCTATGGCCCGATGATGCACTAAAATAAGGCTGTCAAAAGGCGTGCCTGTGGGATCTAATATACCTGAAACAGAAAACGGCATTTGCTCGTGATCATGATTATGGACCCCTCCAAACCCATGCGCAACAACCAAAGACTGCCCTAATTTCAGCTCCATTGCCTCAGCTACTTTAGCGCCAATCACGACATCAAATGCCGGCGCCTCGTCATGGATTTCGCCATGGTTTTCGTCATGGTCTTCACCATGATCGTCAGTATGGTGCTCGCCGTGGCTCTTGTGGTCGTTACCATGATTGTCGTCATACTCAAGATCTGCGGCGTCTAAATTCGCAAAAGGCATTCCATCTTTAAACGAAAAAATTCTTTTGCCTTGCGACGTCTGCAAAAGTTCAAAAAGCCGAGCATCTGTTCCCATGACCCGAAAATTACCAACGCTGTCTCCCAATGAAAGTGGGATGACGGCACGCATATTTGGCAGTGCACGCAGCGCCTCGACGCTCGACCAAGGCATTGTGCCCGTTGGTTCGCCAATATTAAAAAAGCTGTAAAGCAGTATCTGCATATCGTTGCCACGCGGTGCAACGAGCAAATCAACACCTGTCATCGCATTTTCAAAACTCATTTTAGTGGCGCGCTGAACTCCCAAGACACTTAAATAAAGAGCGATAGAAAGAGACAAGGAGAGCACGATAAGCAAGAAACTTGTGCCACGACTTTTCATTGAGCGCCATGTCAAGGAAGCAAAATTCATAACGGCGTACCGCCCAATACCAACCCCTCAAACTGCACAACGCGAGAGAACCGCGCGGCTAACCGCTCATCATGGCTAACCATGAGAAATGATTGAGACGTATCATCCATGGTATCAAAAACCAGATCCAAAAACTTTTCGGCATTCGCTTGATCAAGCGCCGATGTTGGTTCGTCGGCTATAATAAGTTCGGGCGCGCCAAGAAGCGCACGCGCAGCACCAATGCGCTGTTGCTGGCCAACACTCAAGCTTTCTGCTCTGGCATTAGCAAACACATCAAACGGCACCCCCAGACAGTCCATTAAATATGCCGCAGCCTCTTCAATGGATCCGGTTATGCGCAGTTTTCGAGTTTGCGAGAAAGCGACACCCAGAGCTATATTTTCATATGCCGTTAGCCACGGCACCAAATTTAATGTTTGGTAGATTAAACCAATATGGTCTCCTCTACATTTATCGCCTTGAGCGGCAGATAAACACGTCAGGTCTTGACCAAGAAGGTTGATGCTCCCCTCGTGCGCGCGCAACACACCACTGATCAGGTTTAAAAATGTGGATTTACCACTACCCGATTTCCCCAATAGCATAACCCGTTCGCCGGCCGAAATATGAAACTCTGGAATAGAGATCGTGAAATGCGGTCGACCGATGGATAAGCCACCTTCCGGATCTTTGTTGGCACCGTAATCGAACCGCATATTTTTGATTGAAATAATTTCGTGCATATTTCTCAAATAGTCCAATACTGTTAATTAGATAAAGAGCATCGATCAGAACATACTGCGCTTCCGGAACGCTAAAAGTAAAAAAAATATTGCATCCACAGCCTTAATTCGCATTTTTAACTTAAAGCTATATGGATAGCCCCCATCGCAAAGAGCGGGATCTGAAGTCCAAAGTTCGTCATAATAGCGCCATCTTTCTTGACGTATCCAACCCATGTCCACCCCATCACACCCGCAAAGTGAAACAATAAGTTTAAGGGGTAAATATTTAAGTTCGTCAATGCAATACCTACCAAGACTAAAAATGTACTGAGCCACTTTACGCGATCAGAAATTTGCAACACGTCCATAATATCTCCCCAAATGACCAAAATGATTGACACCTGATCCAACTACGCCCTGACGCGGTCTAGGCGGCGACGTAGTTTAACCAAATCATTCGATAGACTTAACACCAAGTCAGCTTCGATGCCATCATCCAGACGCTTTACAAACTTTGCTATTTGGCTTCGTGATTTATGTAATAAACGTCGGCCGCTGCGCGAAATAATGATCACACGGGATCGTTTATCACTAACGAGCGGCACGCTGTGAACATAGCCCCGCTGGATGAGCTTATTCACCGCGATTGATACAGTTGGTTGCGATACGCCCAGAATATCGACAAGCTGACGTATTTGTTGCTCGTTAAACTCCACAAGTTGCAAGAGATTAAATTGAAGAAGCCCAATCGTCTCTGGCATATATTTCAGTGTCATTTGCTCGATCTGAGCGATCGCAAACCGCAGGTCATTAATGAGCGTTAAAAAAGGTGCGTCTAATGCTAGGCCTTGTGTTGCCGCATCGATATGCGACGGCGGAATGGGGATATGTGCCATTGAAAGCTCCAAACGAAATTAAACTTTATTATTTATATAGCCGGCTATGTACTTATGAAAGTAAATTATTAAGTAAATTCATGCAATTAACTTAAAAGTGATCACGTAATATAATTTTTAGCTGAGGCTGAATGCAAAAAGCCCTCAAAAACAGCCCAGATGATACCATTTTTATAATTCTAACATATTGAAATGTAACAAATATTTTGAGTTCCGAAAAATATTTTAATATTCATAAAAATAAATATTGCGCAGATCATAAAAAGGAATAAGTGAGGAGAAATCGGTCGCAAAGATCGGGCAAAAAGCAATTCTTAAGCCCCAGCCCCCTCGCGCATACCGCCTTTAGTTAGAGGTATAACATGTTCGAATTTAGCAGTTTTTTGCAAGCTGGGGCTGTATTGTTTGGAACAGCCATTGCTGCTCCACTTGTTTCAAGTGACAATAAAAAAAGTCGCCTATGGGGCTTCGTAGCAATGTTGGCAGGTAGCCTGTTCTCGCTCGCTCTGCATATTTCATTATCCCTTTGGATCATGGTTCTTGCGTCCCTATTTTGGGCCATTATGTCGGTCCGCGGATATATAATTGTTCGGAACACCAGCAGAAACGAACCAGCAGCGAACTATAACGATATTGTTAGTGATTTTATTCCTGGCGAATAAACATACTAAACTATAAATCAGCGAACCCACTTATAGACTGTGTGCCACAAGAATAATGGATGGATGGTAAACGCTCTTCCATAACAACCTTATCCAGGAGAGTGTCGACCGCCAATAATACAGCAGCTAAAATTAACTCTAGCGTAACAGCATCGATCGCCTTAGTAACGTATCAAGAAATTCATTATATCCAGAAAAGTCGCCGCACCTCGCACAAGTTGCAAGGCGTCGCTAGCTCCGTTATGATGAAAGATGGTATAATGATATTGGGATTGAGAATGCGCAAAGATTTAACGGGAACGATCCCTAAATACCTTATCAATCGTTATTTTGGTTGGTACGCAACAGAATACAAAAACAACAGCGCTTGGTATCAACACCAGGCAGACGTTGGGCAACACCCTGCGACAATGATAATTTCGTGCTGCGACAGCCGCGTCAATGCAGAGCTCCTATTTGGCGGTGAAGCTGGCGAATTTTTTGTTCATCGCAACATCGCGAATTTAGTTCCTCCATACAATTTGGACGGCAACCACCATGGCACGTCTGCAGCGATAGAATATGCCGTCACTGCCCTCAAGGTCGCCCATATTGTTGTCCTTGGCCATTCGGCCTGCGGCGGCATAAACGGTGGTTATCACATGTGCAATGGCACAGAAAAACACCTATATGAAGACACCATATACGTTAAAAAATGGCTTGAAATATTACACCCAGCCTTCGAGAGCTTAGAACGGGATAGAGACGTGAACACCCAAATTAAGGATCTTGAGAAACTTAGCATTATCGTTTCATTAGAGAATTTGCGCAGTTTTCCCTTCGTCGAGCGTGCACGTGAACATGGTAAAATCACATTACACGGATTATGGCACGATATCGGCTCTGGCCAAATGGAAGTCTATGACCCTGCGAGCAAACAATTTCATTTCTTACAAGACTGAGCCCCCAACACATGAAACAAAAAACCATGCGGCAATCTAAAGGCATTTCAATGGTGATGTTTTTCATAGCCACTATATACATCCTAGGCGCTACGGCACAGGCCGCCGTTACCATTCATAAGCTAGAAATTCGCCATGGCCATAAAGCCGACGCTGCATATTTCGAAATAACGAATATGAACGACAAAACGGATGCCTTGCTGAGTGTCGAAAGTCCAGCTTATGGCAATGTCGAAATCCACACCATGAGCATGGCCAACAATGTTATGCGTATGCGTCGGCTTGAACGCGTAGAACTTCCAATTAATGAGAAGGTTATTTTCAAACGCATGGGCTTGCATCTAATGCTTTTTGACCCCACTGATAATAAAGATATGACTTTCACGTTTAGGTTCGAACACACAGAGCCAGTCAACGTTCAATTAAAGTAATCGATTAAAAGTCTAATATTGAGTGGGTTAGCCAATCATAGGCGCTAATTCATAGAATATAGCTTGCTATGCGCACTAAACACTGTAAAAGCTTTAATTGTAAGGCTACTGCCAACGCTGATTACAGCGAACAGACACTAAATGGACTAACCCCTATTTTCGTCGTCGTTATATTATTACCGGACTTCAGCGACCGGAGATAGGGAGCAAACATGCTTACTGGAACTGTAAAATGGTTTAACACCACAAAAGGCTTCGGCTTCATCGAACCAGCTGAGGGCGGCGGAGACGTATTCGTCCACATTACAGCTGTTCAACAAGCTGGTCTTCGCGAACTTCGTGAAAACCAAAAGGTTACTTTTGAAAAAGAAATGGGCAAAAACGGCAAATATGCCGCGATTAACCTAAAAGTCGAAGACTAATTCGATTGCGCGGCGCGGTGGCTAGTCCACCGCGTCCCTCAATAGCTGGTCGAAATCGGAGATCATAGTTTTCCATTCGCATTGATACTCTATTTCTAGAATGTTTTGACCAGTATCGTCTAAAAGCTCTGATAATGTTTCAGACACCCACTTACGCACCGCATCAAAAAAATCCAAAAATATTTCTGGCTGAACGCCGTACCCGTCGTGATTGTAGCGTGCGGCAATCAGGGTCAATTTATACATGTCTCCGCCCTGCGCATAATCGAGTATCACCTCGAAACATTGCTGAAGCATAGAACCACGCACAGACATATTTTTATCTAATACAAAAAGCGCTTTGGTTGTTTCATGCCGCGCAAAAAGCGTATCATAAACTTCTTCTACACCATACACATCGGGCACATGCGCGAGCAGTTTTAGTATATTTGGCGCGCGCACAGTTCCCTCAGCTATTGTCACCACGATATTCTCTGTCCAATTCTTCATTAAGGACATTAAGCGCGGTCTCTACACATACGCGTTGCGCTTCCAAAGCATCTTGTCCCTTAACCTTTTCCAGAATTATGGGAGCACCATAAACAATTGTTCCAGAAGAAAAAGGCTTCATAAACCGCATACGGTCCCAGCTATTGATACGCCAAACCGACTTACTACGCCAAGCAATGGGAATAATGGGTGCGCCCGTCAATTGCGCTAAAGCAACTGGCCCCATCGCCATCACATGGGCTGGCCCGCGCGGACCGTCTGGACTTATAACGACAATACGACCTTCATTGATCTCACGTGCCATCGCGCGCAATGCAGCCGCGGGTTGTCGGTTGCTGCTTCCCCAAACGGCACGGTAACCAAAGCGCTTCATCATTAACCCAATATGTCGGCCATCTGAATGAGGTGAACACAAGCAAGAGCATGGCGTACCGCGTCCCAACATTTTAGGAAATGCAATAATCTGATCATGCCAACATATGAATATGGGTTTCGTTAGGCCCTGTATGCTGCTGGTATAATGATGAATATCGCGTTTTTGCCACCGCACGGTGTAATTAAGGACCCACACTATCGTCGCACCAATTATGTTGACAATAAATGTGCCCGCGGGTGACGCAAAAAACCGTTTCATCTCAAACTCCGAATGGTGCATTGGCAGTTAGTTTGGCTGATGCGCACGATCAATACAAACAAATATAATCTCGGCTGAGCTTATTTTTCATTACGCCAATTGGGTTTGCGTTTTTCGGCAAAAGCAAGCGGGCCTTCGCGCGCATCCGCGCTGTTTTGCCAAGCCTTAAACGCTTCATAATCAGACTGGTTTACCATTGCCGTCGCGAGGCTCGGTTCATCCAGACCCCGCATAAGCGTCGCCTTAGAGGCTCGAATAGACATTGGTGAAGCGCGTAAGATATCTGCGCACCATTCGTCTACGCGTGCGAACAGCGCTTCAGGTGCGACCACTTCATTAATAAGCCCTAACTCTAGTGCCTCGCCCGCTGTTACAGTCCGGCCGGTGAGTATCATACCCATGGCAGCTTTGAGACCTATTTGACGCGGCAATCGGTGTAAGCCGCCGCCTAAAGCAACAGCTCCGACAAGCGGCTCAGGCAAAGCGAATTTTGCATGCTCAGCCGCGATAACAATATCGCATGCCAAAACAACCTCAAATCCTCCGCCAAATGCCAAACCATTTACTGCCGCAATAATTGGCTTTTCTAAATCAAACCGCTCGATCAACCCAGCATAACCGCTTTTCGGGTAACCCGAATGTTCCTTTAGCGCTTTTAAGTCACTCCCCGCACAAAAGGCTTTTTCACCCGCACCCGTAATAACGCATATACGCTGAGTATCGTCGGCGGCGAAACCATCAAGAGCATCTTGTATTTCAAAATGCATACGCGGGTGAATTGCGTTCATAACCTCAGGCCGGTCAAGTGTAATTATCGTAACTTGATCCCTTTGTTCGACGTTTATAAACTCCATGAGATCACTCCACCTTTAATGAGTGCTGTTAGGCTGAATAATATCGGCTGATCGTTTCGACAACGCAACCTGGGCGCTCTTCACCATCAATTTCAATTGTGACGCGACAAGTAGACTGAATACCACCCCCAACTTCTTCAACCGAAACCAGTTCGCCCGTCGCGCGAATACGCGCACCTACTTTAACGGCATTTGGAAAGCGGGCTTTGCCAACGCCATAATTTACCCCCATAGAGATATTTTGTACCTCTAATAACTCGGGTAAAAATTTTGAAGCCAGCGATAATGTCAGATAACCATGGGCGATTGGTGCGCCAAACGGCCCTGCGCTGGCGCGCTCTGGATCAACATGGATCCACTGATGATCATCTGTTGCATCCGCGAATTGATCAACGCGCTCTTGGGTTACAACAAGCCACTCTGTGGGGCCAAAACATATTCCTTCTTGGCCCATCAGGTCGTTTGGTGATTTAAAAATTTTTGTCATTTTCTCTCTCTCAAACACTCGTTAATTAGGGGTGTTGACTCGAGGTCGATAGAACCTCACCTGTCATATAAGACGAATAGTCGCTGGCCAAAAAGACGATCACATTTGCCTGCTCCCAAACTTCACTGCCGCGACCGAAGGCTTCCTTGGATTCGAGCTCTGCCAAAAGCTCCTTCGACGTGACCTTATGCAAAAACGGGTGCAACGCCAAACTAGGCGACACGGCATTGACCCGCACCCCAAACTCGGCGCCTTCAAGTGCGGCGCAGCGCGTAAGCGCCATCACACCGGCTTTAGCAGCAGCATAATGCGCCTGACCTTTTTGAGCACGCCACCCAAGGACGGAAGCATTATTAACAATAACACCACCATCATGCTCCTTCATAAACTGCATCGCAGCGCGATTTACTCTAAAACAGCCATTCAGGGTGACATCCATAACAACCATCCATTGCTCATCAGTCATGTTCACCAAATTAGCCGTGCCACCTAAACCAGCATTATTAATAACGACATCAAGGCCACCAAGCGCCTCTGAAGCTTCCTTGAAAATACGATCAACATCATCTTGTGCCGTCACATTGCATAAACCAAATTGGACATTCTGCCCTGTTTCTTCTTTCAATTGCGTGGCCGCTTTTTGGGTCCGGTCTGGATGAATATCGGATATGAATACTTGTGCGCCTTCTTCAAGGCACTTTTTCGCTGTCGCAAAACCAATCCCCGTGCCAGCAGCAGCCGTGACCAGAACTTTCTTTCCCGCCAAGAGGCCATGACCCGGCACATAGGCTGGGATGTCTTTTAAATTTGCCATTTATTTTGCTCCACGTGGTTCGCGGGGCATCGATAGTGCCCGCTCTGAAATGATATTCTTCTGGATCTCATTCGTACCTGCGTAAATCGTATCAGCCCGCGAGAATAAATACATTTTTTGCAATCGATCGAGTTCACCATCTATAATTAAATCGGCATCATACCCCAAAACATCCATAGCCAGATCGCCCAGATCGCGGTGCCATGTTGCCCAATAGATTTTAGAAATAAGCGCTTCAGGACGAAGTGTTCCGTCCTCACCACCTTGTAAGGTACGAAACGCACTAAAGCGCATAATCTTTAGACCGGCATGCGCTTTGGCAATACGCTTCTTGATAAAAGGGTTTTCCCACGCATTATTTTGTTTCGCACGCCGGATAAGCTCATCTAACTCATTGCGAAACAACATCTGTTGGCCCAATGTTGACGTCCCGCGCTCAAACCCAAGAAGCGCCATAGCGATGTCCCAGCCGTTGCCAACCTCACCGACCAAGCATTCTTCGGTCGTTATCGCATCGGTAAAATAAACCTCATTGAACTCAGCCGACCCACTTATTTGTCGGATTGGGCGTATATCGACACCCGGTTGATCAAGCGGCACCAATAGAAAAACCAGCCCATCTCGACCCTTAGAGCCCTCAACAGCACGTGCAACCACAAACACCCAGTCGGCCTCATGGGCAAGTGATGTCCATATTTTCTGGCCATTAATAACCCATTTACCATCAAGCTGGACCGCTTTTGTTTTTATATTCGAGAGGTCCGATCCGGCATTTGGCTCTGAGTACCCTTGGCACCAAAAAACACGTCCAAGGCGAATATCCTCAAGGAACGTTTCCTGCTGCCATTTTGTACCATAAGCGATAAGCGTCGGCGCCACGAGAGTCTCACCAATATGACCTGCGCGGCCGGGTCCGCCATGAATGGCATATTCTTCATTTAAACCCACAAGCTCCATGAGGTCAGCTTCGCGCCCCCCAAAAGATTTGGGCCATGCGGCACCTATCCAGCCACCCTCGCCGAGTTTTGCTTCCCATGCTTGTCGTAATTCGGGGAACGCGTCCTCGTCTCCGGGGCCTCCACGCCAACGAATTTTCTCGAACTCACCGTTTAAATTTTCACTTAACCAATTTGAAAAGGCTTCCCTAGAACTCATGACACGCCTCCAATGTGGTTTGCCAGCTCTAAATAAATATCGTCAACAGACATGGTTGCGTTTAAATCGGCCCGGGCACGCTTAAAATAATAATGGAGCGGATAATCCCAAGTAAACCCGATACCTCCATGCAATTGGATAGATTCGGCAGCCACGCGATAATAAGTCTCACGGGTTTGAGCAACCGCAATGAGTGCAGCCCCATAGGCCTCTTCTTCATCCTCAGCTGCCGCGGCCATGTAACACGCCGAGCGTGCTGTCTCGAGATCAATAAATAAGTCAGCGCACTTATGCTTATAGGCTTGAAAACTTCCAATCTTTCGTCCGAATTGCTCGCGCTGATCGGCGTAAGCGAGTGTTAGATCAAGGCACCTTTGAGCACCGCCAATAGCTTCCGCGCTGAGCAAGGCCTGGCCAAACCAACATTGGCGATCAAATACAATCTCAGATATGCGCCCAATACATTTTGCACCTGACAGCTCAAGCTCATTAAAGGTAAGAGTATAATAGCGCCGGGTAATATCGATACGCGGTTCTTCAGCCATCATCACACGCTCATCGTCCGCAGATATGACATAGAGTGCCACAGCATCGCTATCACGGACAGAAACCAATAAACTTTGCGCAATCTCAATATCCGCAACACGCGCGACACTACCAGATAAAGTATTCTTGGTTACTGTGCAGGCACGTCTTCCGTCAATAAAGCCAACCACAACGCCTTGGGCGATGTCGGATAGGGTCTGGTGCGCCAAATCACTATCGAACGCATTTAATAGCTCAACAGATAGACATGCACTCGTGGCAAATGGGCTTCTAAACAGAACACTTCCTGTTTCCTCTAGAATGGTGATGGCCCCAAGTCGCCCAAGCCCTGCGCCGCCAAATCGTTCATCAACCGAAATAGCCGCAAAACCCTGATCGATAGCAAAGCTCTGCCAATCTTCGCGAGCGGCGAGGCCTTTCGTATCTTCAAATGAGGCAAGCTTTTGGCCATGGTTAAACCATTCGCCTAACCAACCTTTGGCGCTATCACGCAACAGAACATGATCTTCGTTAAACAAAAAGCTCATCAGGTTCCATAAACTTTCTGCGACGGCGTCGTTATGCTAAGCAAATCATTTACAATCCCCGCGATTTCAGTCACCTGATACCGATCGCCCTTATCTTTAATTGGTCCCGTCTTCCAACCCTCAGCAATCGATAATTTGCCGCCGAAACTCTCAAAACAATGCCCGGTTAAATGGCGCGAGTGTGCACTTGCAAGATAAACAACTAAAGGTGCCACATTGTCAGGATTATACTGATCAAACCCACCGTCAGCTGGTGGTGCCATCATTTCTGCAAAAACTTTTTCTGTCATGCCTGTGCGACCCTGCGGCGCCACGGCATTTGCGGTAATACCATAGCGGCCAAGCTCCGCAGATTGATTGAGCGTAAGCGCCAAAATGCCAGCTTTCGCCGCGGCATAATTAGTTTGACCAACCGATCCTTGAAGTCCTGCACCTGAGCTGGTGTTAATAATTCGACCGTCGGGATCTTGCCCCGCCTTTGACTTATCACGCCAATGGTGAACGGCATGAGAGGAAATACAAAAATGCCCCTTAAGGTGCACGCGCATCACATCATCCCACTCATCGACGGTCATAGAGGCAAACATACGATCGCGGTTATTACCCGCATTATTGATTACGCAATGAAGGTCTCCAAACGTGCTTATCGCAGAAGCTACAATACCTCCTGCAGCTTCGTAATCCGTAATGTCCGATAAATCACAAATCGCTTTGCCGCCCGCTGCCGTAATTTCATCAACCGTCCTCTGGGCTTTTTCAGCGTTAATATCATTTACAACAACGTGTGCACCTTCTGCCGCCAGCAAAAGTGCGTATGACTTTCCAAGTCCGTTGCCCGCACCGGTTACAATTGCTGTGCGTCCTTCACAAAAGCCAGTCATTATTAAAGCCTTTCAATGATTGTTACGTTTGCTTGGCCACCGCCCTCACACATTGTTTGCAATCCGTAACGGCCACCTGTCCGCTCCAGTTCGTGCAAAAGCGTTGTCATCAGCTTTGTGCCCGTGGCACCTAAAGGGTGACCGAGCGCGATCGCACCACCATTTACATTCGTCTTTGCGTGGCTATATCCCGTCTCTTTCATCCACGCCATGGCAACCGATGCAAAAGCTTCATTAATCTCAACGAGGTCAATATCGTCCCAGGTCATGCCGGCCTTTTTAAGCGCATAAGCGGTCGCCGGGATTGGTGCAGTTAGCATCCAAATCGGATCATCAGCACGAACACTCATATGATGAATACGCGCTCGTGGCTTGAGATTATAGCGCTTAACAGCGTCTTCAGAGGCCAATAATATGGTCGATGCCGCATCACATGTCTGGCTTGAAACGCCAGCGTGGATCAAACCACCTTCGGTCAAAGCTGGCAGCGTTGCCATTTTCTCAAGCGTCGTATCTCCGCGCACGGTTTCGTCGGTTGTTACCCCATCAAGCGGGACTATTTCGCGCTCAAAGCGTCCCTCGGCAATCGCGCGCGCGCCACGTTGGTGGCTTTCAAGGGCATACTCTTCCATATCTTGGCGTGAAATGTCCCATTTCTGAGCGATCATCTCAGCTGACTCGAACTGGGTGAAAGTCGCCGTGTTATAGCGCTCCATCCATCCTTTAGAGCCTTCCAGTGGTGTGTTATGACCAAAATGCTGGCCAGCAAGCATGGCGGCACTAATCGGTACTTGCGTCATTGTTTGAACGCCGCCTGCAACGACCACATCATTAACACCCGCCATGATTGCTTGAGCCGCAAAATGAATGGCCTGCTGTGAGGACCCGCATTGGCGATCAACAGTCACACCTGGCACTTGCTGATCAAGCCCCGCGGCCAACCAACATGTGCGCGCGATGTCGCCTGCAAGCGGTCCAATCGTATCAACACAACCGAAGACAACATCATCATAGTCACTATCAGGAATGTTATTGCGATCGACCAAACTACGTAATGCGTGCGCACCAAGGTCGGCACCGTGAACATGGGACAGCCCCCCTTTTCGGCGACCCGTTGGGGTCCTTAACGCATCAATAATATATGCCTCAGCCATTTAATCTCTCCTAATTGGTAAAACTCATGCCAGGACCTGTCTCAAGCCCATTATTTTTAAGTAAAACGTCAAGTGCCTTGGCATGATCGTTATAATCACCCCACTCACCGATTAACGCCCAAGCGCGCTTCATGAACATGTGTAAATCAACTTCAAACGTATAACCCATGCCCCCAAAAACTTGGATTGCGGTTTCAGCTGCAAGCATGGCGCAATCTCGGGCTGCAAGCTTTGCCATATGGATCGAGGCCCCTTTTTGTAACGCCGCCTGAGCAACCATAGGGCGCGTGAACTCGATTTGCGTATGAACATTGGCAAGTTGATGTTTGACACCTTGAAAAGACCCAATCGCGGAGCCAAACTGCTTTCGATCGCCAGCATAGTCGACGGCCATATCGCGCATGCGGCAAGACAAACCGACCAATTGCGCCGCGGATAAAACGGCACCGTTTTCATGGCTTAAAGCATAAGAGTTTTCAGAATGAACCTTTACAATATCGCGCAATGGATCAATCGTATTCAAAGCCGGCATACCCGCACATGAACGCAAATCATAGCCGCCATTGGATGCCTCTTCAGGTGACACAATGCCATTATAGAATTTGGGCGATGCCATGTAGGGACGCGCTTTAGCTTCAACAAAATGCGCCGCACCCCCGGCAACCATTTCTTCGACAGCAACGCTTTGTGAAAAATGGTTTGCCACAGGAATAGAAACGCCAGCAATATCAACAAGAGGCTCTGGAAGAGCGACATAACCGGCAGCCTCGGCAACGCCTGCCATTACAGCTAAGTTTTGCCCCAAACCACCTTGCGCCTCCGACGCCATAATACCAAGCAGGCCGAGCTCGGCCAGTTGCGGCCATAAGGGGGCAACATCGTCGCCGCGCATAACAGCGCGCAAGCGCTCTACTGTTACTTCGCCTTGCAACACATCACGTGCCGCAGCGATTAAGTCTTCTTGTTCAGGTGTATAACAAAATTGCATCACGCCCCCTTCGGCAAGCCGAGAACACGCTCTGCCAAAATATTACGTTGAATTTCATTGGTGCCAGCATAAATCGTGCCCGCCAGACTGAACATATAACCATCGAGCCAGCGGCCATCATCTATTGCATCTAACCCTTGCTCAATCTCTGCTTGCGCACCCATGATAGACATAGAGGTGCGGTGCATAGCACGATCCATTTCCGACCAAAAAAGTTTATTGGCACTTGCTTCAGAAGATATTGATTGCCCCTGACTGACCCTCGCTACAAGGGCATAGGTCGCTGCATTAAACCGCTCAGCATCGATATAGGCTTGCCGCACCTGTGCCCAGGCGCCATCCGACAAACGCTCTTCATGTTTTTTATATAGCGCGATTAGTCGGCTTGCCGCTGCTTGAAAGCGCGCCGGCGACCGCAACAAAAGACCACGCTCGAAACCAGCCGTTGCCATGGCAACGCCCCAACCACCATGTTCTGGACCCAAGAGATTAGATACAGGCACGCGCACTTCATCAAAAAATAATTCAGCGAAACCAGGGTCACCATCCAACTGAGCGATCGGCCTGATCGTTAGACCCTTGCTGTCCAATGGCACCAGAATTTTTGATAACCCTTTATGACGCGAACTGCCCTCTTCTGTTCGGAACAAGCCAAAGCACCAATCTGCAAAAACGGCCCGTGAGGACCAAATCTTATGACCTGAAATAACGTATTCATCACCATCCCTAACAGCCTTAGATGTAATCGCTGCAAGATCACTGCCAGCTCCAGGTTCGGACCAAGCCTGCGCCCAAATTTCATCTCCACCAGCCATTGGCGGTAAAAAGCGCTTTTTTTGTTCATCCGTCCCATATTCCATAATCGTCGGGCCCAACAAGAAAATACCGTTTTGGCTCACACGTAGCGGCGCATCTGCGCGGTAATACTCTTCCTCGAAAATAAGCCAATCAATCAAATTGCAACCGCGACCGCCATATTCAACAGGCCATGTCACCATGCCCCAATTATCTTTATGTAACGTGCGCTCCCATGCGCGATGAAGTTCAAAGCCTTCAGCCGTATCCAAAGAGGGCAAGCGAGATGTGGGCGCATTGCTTTCCAGCCAAGCGCGTATTTCCATCCGAAAGTTTTGCTGTTCAGGCGTAAAACGAATATCCATTATTTTTTGCTCTCATCAAAACTCGCAGCCTTACCTGTCTCAACAAAGGCATCACGAGATTTCTGACTATCCTCGTGCATATACATCTCAAACGTAAAACCTTGTTCCCAACGGTATGCTTTGTCGACATCAAACGGTTCTACACCATTGAGCGCTTGTTTCGCGATACGCAGTGCATCGCGGCTTTTGGCGGCGATAATTTCAGCAAATGCGCGCGCCTCTTTATAAAGCTCTTCGCGTGGCACAATTTTTTCTACGCCGCCTAAACGATAAGCATCTTGCGCCGAAATTCGACCACCCGTAAAAAACGCTGCACGCACTTTCGGCAATGGCAAGATACGCTGGAGATGCGCCGCGCCACCCATCGCCCCTCGATCAATCTCAGGAAGTGAGAAAAAACAATCATCTGATGCAATAATGACGTCCGCAGCGCCACACATACCGATACCACCACCAATCACAAACCCATGCGGCGCACATATAACCGGCATTTCACAACCTCGAATGGCCTTAAACGTCTCAAAATTGCCGCGGTTAACATCAACGATCGCTGAACTTTCAGCCGCAAGCTCCTTGATATCGACGCCCGCGCAAAAACCTTTTCCCTCTGCTCGAATAAGCAAAACACGCACATCCTCGCGTTTGCCGAGCTCTGTTATGATGTTTGGAAACGTATTCCAAATTTTTCCACTAAAGGCATTAACCGGCGGGTGATCCAAAATTATTTCAGCAATATTTCCCGAAACTTCAGTGCGAACACTCATGCAACCATCCCCCTTGTCGTTTTAAGACGCGCCCGCGCCTCCGTCATAATTTCTTTGATAATATCAGCGACGGGTGGCAAATCATTAATGAGACCTGCTACCTGACCACTCGGCAAGACACCCTCATCGGGCTGACCGTCAACCATAGCTTTTTGAATAATCATTGGCGCGTTGCCGGCCATAATCGTCTGCCCTAATGTCATGTCTGTTGTCGACGCCATGGCCCAACCAGTTTTTAACATTTCAAACATACTCATGCCGGATTGCTTACGAAACCTTAGCCCATTTGTAATGGCACGCGTTAACATGCCCAAACGAGAGGCACTCTCCAGATCATTGAGCACGCCGTTGAGAACCATTCGCTGCGGCAGACCATCAAGCTTTGTGGAGACCGGTATTTTTGTCACCTCTGATGTCAGATAAGCATCTTTCGTGGCCGCAGGTGTTGGACTTTCGGCAGACATCATAAACCGCGTTCCCATTGCAATGCCGTCAGCACCGAAAGTTAACGCCGCTGCCAGCCCCTTTCCATCTTTAAACCCACCACAAGCAACGACCGGCACGCCTAAATTTTGTTCAAGAACTTGCGATAATAAAAGCCAAGTTGGGGTTGCACCTGTGTGACCGCCCCCCTCCTGTCCTTGGCAAACAAGAATATCAGCGCCCATTTTAACGGCCTTAGCTGCATGCTGGCTAGCGCCAATGGTTGGCACACATTTTAAGCCCGCATTTTTAACACGCTCAACAATTTTAGGTGAGGGACCACGCCCATACGATAAAGCAGCAACCTGATAATCAACACAGAGGTCGATAATCCGCTCGATCCCCGGTTGAAAGGCATGAATATTGACCCCAAAAGGCTTGTCTGAGACCGCCCGTATCGCTTTTATTTCGCGCTCAACTTCCTCAGGCGTCATAACGGCCGCGGCGAGAAACCCAAACCCGCCGGCCGAAATGGTTGCGGAGACCAATGAAGAAGTCGCAACCCAGCCCATCGCTGTCTGAATAATTGGGTAATCGCAACCTAAACTCTGCGTTAGCGACGTATCAATTTTGGGAGGAGAAATCGTCATTTCTTCTCCCTGTCACGATTGCTATCGGCCATTTTTTTGCCGTCAAAACCAGCAATATAATCGCCTGTCACAAGCGTATTTTGCGCATGTGCAAAGTGGTGCATCGCATAAACAGCGTCCATACCTGTTCGCTTACCCTGCAAGTCTTCAATGTGGTTACAAGCCTGCTTAGTTAATGATAAGGCAAGGCGCGGGTTTTTAGAAATCCGTTCAGCCCATGCGTCCACGGATGACTGAAGCTCATCACGCGGTACAACCTTATTGACCATCCCCGCTTGCATTGCGCGCTCAGCACTCCAACGCTCGCCCAAGAACAAAAACTCTTTAGCATGCCGAATGTTAAGCTCAAATGGATGGGCAAAATATTCCACGCCCGGAAACCCCATTTGTACGACTGGATCTTGAAAAAAAGCATCATCAGAAGCAACGATAAGGTCGCAAACCCAAGCCAGCATTAAGCCGCCTGCGATACATCCACCATGCACCTGCGCAATTGTGGGCTTGGGGGCAGCACGCCAGCGGCGACAAAATTCTAGATAAACTTCTTGTTCGCGAATATAAGCTTTTTCAGCTCCAGGCTTATTATCATGGTTGTAGAGCATGCCGCGACGATCATCACGCCCGCGCTCAAAATCACGACCTGGTGTACCGATATCATGGCCAGCAGAGAAATGTTTTCCATTCGCACGTAAAACAATAACCTTCACGTCATCGTCACCAACGGCTCGGAAAATTGCATCATCGAGCGCGTATAACATTTGCGCATTCTGGCTATTATGAAACTGCACTCGGTTAAGCGTTAAATATGCAGTCGCCCCATTAACCTCATATAAAATTGGGTTTTCTTCCTCATAAACAATATCTACGTCTACACGGTCTATTGTTTCATTTCCTGATGACATGATTATGTCTCCTTGATATCTGGCCTAATGCCGGAAGGATTATCTTTAAAAATTGTTGTCCGTAAATTATGCGGATCAAGTTCTGAAATAATATCAAGCTGCTCTTGCGTTGGGGATGCCGTCATTGGTATGACCTCTGGGCGCAACAACTCAAACCCAGTCTTATCCTGTACCTCGTCAAAACTCACACCTGGGTGCAAACTACGCACACGAATAGCATGATCTGGTCCTTCAAAATCCATCACACACAAATCCGTTATAATCCGACGATGATCTAAACCAGGCGGATACTTGCCATCTGGGTAACGGGCGAGATTATACCCTGCACCACTAACCATATCGACTTCACCCTCAACAAAGGCGCGTTTGCTGTGCGCCGGAAAAAACATCGAGGTGCGATTATTAATCGTATTACCGGGAAACCCGCGCACGCCTAAAAGGGCGGCTTTTGGCTTCTCATAGTCGCCAATAACAGACAAGTTCATTTGCCCAAAGCGGTCAACCTGAACAGGGCCAACAAAAGCGTGGCGATTACCACGCGCAATGAGATCAAAAACGCGCTCATAGCCTATTTGACCCTCGCGCTTTGGCTTATAGCCGTTTCTTGGACCGACAGGCACTGGCTCAGAAACAAAATAATACTCTCCATCAGACATCATAATGCCTGGGCGAATAGTCCTTTTAGCAAGTGAACCTGCCAACCGAGGCACAAGACCGATGAGCGTCGCAAAAACCTCAGGCTCTTCATCATGAAAGATGTCAGCACCAGCTGCGATGCATAATTCTGCAAGAGAAAATTCCATAACCACCTCTTAAAACACGGGCAATGGAAGAGCGCGGACATGCGCCTCGCCACCTGCCGCAGATAAATAATCGTCGCAGTTCACAAAAGTATCGCAATACGCCTGCCACCCGTCTCCAGTTGCCGCGTTATAAGCTTTGAAATGCTTTATATCCATGCCGTAATCAGGGGCGCTCGAGGTAGGGTGTGCGCCAAATGGAGCATGAGCAACACCGGTAACAACATTACGCTCAATACGCATGCGCGATATTTTAAGATCATCATCAAATGCCGATGTATCAACAATTTTTTCAGCCG
>ENA-OUOG01000470-OUOG01000470.1-marine-metagenome-genome-assembly--contig:-NODE-470-length-53454-cov-6.597355_pt1 | contig 53454 bp, 34 predicted proteins | sample MGYA00248635_ERZ508505 | MGnify/ENA primary metagenome ERZ508505 (study PRJEB26176, sample SAMN06267871) | marine metagenome | isolation source: Saanich Inlet, British Columbia, Canada | place: Pacific...
CGCGGGAGCGGACGACGAGGACCCGTTCGAGGGGATGTCTCCGGAAGAGATAGAGAAGCTCGCGGAGTCGCGGAGGAGGTGACTCCATCTCTCCATCTCCATGTAACAAACGGTGGCGCGCAGCGCCTCGAAGTGCCCAGCTTTTCAAAATCGAACAAAGCCACGACTCCGCTCTCGCCCACGCAGACCGAGCGCGCGCCGCGCCGTGAGCCTCGACGCTTCGTTCGCCGAAGCGAGACTCGCCGCGCGCCTCGACGAAGGAGTCCGACTTCGCAGTCGCGAGGCAAGGGCGTTTTTCCAGCCTCGCGACGCGCGCGAGCGCCCGGAAAAAAGCGCGCCGGCTGGAGCGTCGCAGTCATCACCCTTGGCACCCCGACGTGAACCATGCACATCAAGCAGGTGGTCGTCGAGGGGTTCAAGACCTACCGCGAACAGACCGCGGTGGACTTCCAGCCCCATCTGAACTGCATCGGTGCGTCCCGCGGCGTCTCACCCCCCCGAGACGCGCCGCGATACGCCCCGCGCGTCCCGCGCGCGCGACTTCGTGGGCACCGCGCGTTTTTCAAACCGCCCGCGTTTCAGATCTGGCTCCCGCGACGCGTCCGCGACCCGCGTCCCGCGTCCGCCCCGCGTCTGACCTTCTTCCGCGACCGCGTGTTTCGCACGCCCGAACATCCACCACCGCAGTCGGCGCGAACGGTTCCGGCAAGTCCAACCTGTTCCACGCGATTCGGTTCGTGCTCTCCGACATCTTCAGCTCGCTGCGCGCGGATGAGCGGCAGAAGCTCCTGCACGAGGGCGCCGGCCACGCGGTGATGAGCGCGTACGCGGAGATCGTGTTCGACAACTCGGACAACCGCCTGCCCGTGGACCGCGAGGAGGTGCGCCTGCGCCGGAACATCGGCCTCAAGAAGGACGAGTACTACCTGGACAAGAAGCACATCACCAAGGCGGAGGTGATCAACCTCCTGGAGTCGGCGGGGTTCTCGCGCACGAACCCGTACTACTGCGTGAAGCAGGGCGAGATCATGAAGATGGCCACCATGCAGGACGAGGAGCGCCTCGACCTTCTGAAGGAGATCGGGGGCACGAGCGTGTACGAGGACAAGAGGCGCGAGTCCCTGAAGATCATGGAGGACACCAAGTCGCGCCGCGACCAGATCCAGGAGACGGTGGACTTCATCGAGTCGCGCCTCGCCGAGCTCGACGAGGAGAAGGACGAGCTGCAGATGTACACCGAGCTGGACCGCACGCGGCGCTCGCTGGAGTACACCGTGCACGAGAAGGACCTCAGCGAGACGCGCGCCAAGCTGGACGAGTGCGAGGAGCGGCGCAGGCAGCACGTGGACAAGGCGCGCGACGAAGACGAGCGCGCGCACCGGCTGCGCGACGAGGTGAAGGCGATGGAGCGCGAGTGCAAGGACAAGGAGCGCGCGCTGGCGACGACCAAGGAGGAGCTGCTGTCCGCGGACATCGAGCTGCGCCGCGCGGTGGAGAAAAAGACCGCGTGCGACCTGGACGCGCAGGAGTTCGCGGAGAAGATCGCCTCCGGCGAGGAGGCGCTCGCGGGCGTGCGCGGCGAGCAGACGCGGCTCGACCGCGCCGTCGCCGAGACGCGAGCCAAGATCTCCGCCGCGCGCCCCAAGGCGGAGGCCGAGGCGGCGCGCGAGGAGAGCGCCGCCGCGGAGATGGGCGAGGTTTCCAGACGGCTGCAGGTGCTGCACCAGAGGCAGGGCCGCGGCTCGCAGTTCAAGACCAAGGCTGAGCGCGACGCGTGGCTCGAGGAGCAGGCGGCGGATTGCGAGGCGACGCTCGCGCGCAAGCGCGACGAGATTGGCATCCTGGACCGCGACGTGCGCGACTTGAAGAAATCCGCCGAGAAGGAGGCGCGGGACGAGCGCGCGATCAAGGGCAAGCTCTTGGAAGAAGAAGCCACGCTGGGCGAGTCCGAGGAGGAGTACAAGGCGAAGATCGCGGCGAGGAACGCCGCGCAGGACGAGCGCAAGGAGCTGCAGCGCCGCGACGCGGAGGTTGACGCCGAGCTCAACTCGAAGACGGAGGAGGTGAAGCGCCGCGACAAGCAGCTGGAGTTCACCATGCCTCGCGAGTTGTTCCGCGGGCTCTCCGCGGTGCAGCGCATCGTGAAGGACCACGGGATCAAGGGCGTGCACGGCCCTTTGATCGAGCTGATGGAGTGCGACGAGCGCTTCTTCGCCGCCGTCGAGGCGGCGGCGGCGAACCAGCTGTTCCACGTCGTCGTGGACGACGACGCCGTCGCGTCCAAGATCATCGAGTACCTGAACAAGGACAAAGCCGGTCGCGTGACGTTTCTGCCGCTCAACCGCCTGCGCGCGCGCAACCGCGAGTACCCCGACTCGCAGGACGTGTTCCCGATGCTGAGCAAGATCCGCCACGACGAGAAGGTGCGCCCGGCGCTGGACAAGGTTTTCGGCAACGTCCTGATCTGCCGCAACCTCGACGTCGCCGTCAAGTTCGCGGGCTCCACGAACCTGGACTGCGTCACCATGGACGGCGACTGCGTGTCCAACCGCGGCGCGATCAGCGGCGGCTACCAGGACTCCGGCCGCTCGCGCATGGTGAACATGCGCATGCTCCGCGAGGCGCAGAAGGTGCGCGCGGAGCTCCGCAAGGAGAGCGCGGAGGTGAAGGACAAGCTGCAGGCGGCGGAGCAGGCGGTGACGGCGGTGCTGGGCGACATCCAGCGCGCCGAGTCGGCGCGGCGCCACCGCCAGACGGCCATCGAGCGGCTCCGCGCGGAGGCGAAGGAGTGCGCGTACGCCGCGCAGCGCGCGGAGGAGTCCCTCGGCGTCAAGGAGAAGACGGTCGCGGCGATCCGCGTCACCGTCGGCGACCTCGAGGCGCAGGCGGCGGACCTGCGCCAGGAGATGAAGACGGACCTCAACGCGAAGCTGACCAAGGCGGAGCTCGCCGAGCTTGCGCGGCTCAACCCGCGCCTGGACGAGCTCAAGGAGGCGCGCGTCGCCGCGTCCGCCGCGCGGCTCGCCGCGGAGGCTGAGCTCGGTGAGCTCCAGGCGACGCTCTCCTCCAACCTCGAGCGCAGGCAGCTGCAGATCGAGGCCACCACCAGCGAGGTGGACATCGTGGGCGTGCAGGCGGAGCAGGCGCGCGCCGAGGCGAACGCCGCCGCCGCCGCCGCCGAGGAGGCGCAGGCGAGCGCGCGCCACCGCGAGCTCGCCGCGAAGGTGGCGCGGGCGACGTCCGAAGTGCAGGAGTGCAAGAACACGATCGAGCGCCTGCGCAACGAGCAGGACGACATCAAGAGCGCGATGGCGGACGACGAGCGCGAGATGGAGGGCTTGATGGCGAAGCGCACGACCCTGCAGACCAAGCGCGAGGGGCTTCAGCGCAAGATTCGCGAGCTCGGGTCGTTGCCCTCGGACGCGTTCGAGCGGTACCGAGGCAAGGCGCTCAAGACGCTTCACTCGCTCCTGGGCAAGACGAACGAGCAGCTGGCGAAGCTCGGGCACGTCAACAAGAAGGCGCTGGACCAGTACCAGCAGTTCACCGAGCAGCGCGAGGCGATGGAGATTCGCCGGGGCGAGCTCGACAAGGCTCACGCCAAGATCGGCGAGCTCATGACGCACCTGGACCAGAAGAAGGACGAGTCCATCGAGCGCACGTTCAAGCAGGTGTCCCTGAACTTCCGCGAGGTGTTCGCCAAGCTCGTGCCCGGAGGCAAGGGCGAGCTGGTCATGCAGCGCAAGAAGCCCGGTCAGGGCGCGGGCGCCGAGAACGCCGACCCCGAGAAGGCGAAGGAGAACGCCGCGGCGCGGGGATTCGCCGAGAAGTACGGCGGCGTCAAGATCAAGGTTTCTTTCGGCCAGGGCGAGACGATGATGATGAAACAGCTCAGCGGCGGTCAAAAAACCGTCGTCGCGGTCGGGCTGATCTTCGCCATCCAGCGGTGCGACCCGATGCCGTTCTACCTGTTCGACGAGATCGACGCCGCGCTGGACCCGCAGTACCGCACCGCGGTCGCCGCGATGGTGCGCTCGCAGGCGGACGGAGGCACGCAGTTCATCACCACCACGTTCAGGCCGGAGCTGGTCAAGGTGGCGGGATGCATCCAGGGCGTGCAGCACTCGCACAAGGTGAGCAACGTGCGCGAGGTGACTCTGGACGAGGCGCTGAACTTCGTGGGCGACGCGATGATCCCCGCGAGCCAGCGGGGGGGGAAGCGCGACCGCGGCGACGGACCGTACGACAGCGAGGAGAGCGAGGAGGAAGAGTGAGTACGCTCTCACGAAGACGACGCGAGACGCTGTAAACATTCGACGACGACGCATTCGAGACGCTCTTATTTTTGTCGTCACGTCGGGGGTGTCTTTCACCCCCGCCATCATCTGTGCGAGGGGACGAGGCGCACGCAGTCGTGCGCCTCGTACCGCCGCATTTCCCGCCGTTCCCACGCGATGTCGTACGCGTCCTCCTGGCTGTGCTTCGGGTTGAAGAAGTGCCCTCCTCGGCTGTCCGCCGCGTTCCGGGGGTCGTCCTCAAAGCCGAACAGCGACACGTCGTCGCACAGCCCCATCGCCAGCAGAAAAAACTTGAACCCCGTGGTGCCCGTGGTCGGTCTGTCGTGCGTGTTGGCGCGCTCGGAGATGGACCTTTCGTCGTCGCCCTCGCCGCCGTCGCTCGCGCCGCCGCAATCCGCGCCCGCGTTCGGGCGGAAGTACTTCCAGACGGAGAAGGAGACGGACGGCCGCAGCGTCACGACTTTTCGTCGCTGCGCCGCCGTCAACGCCAGCCCGTCGCTCTCCTCGCGGCTGAGCAGCAGACGCACGTACCTGGTGTACGACCGCGAGTTCCCCCACGCCAGGGGAGGCATCCACAGCGTCATGGGCGTCGAACGCAGCGCCTCGAGCATCGCGGCGTCCTCCATGAACTCGCCTATGACTTGCTCCGACACGACGTGCAGCGTGGTGCGTTCGCCGACGTCCCGCGCGAAACGCGCCAACCCGGCGCGCGCGTACTCGTTGAAGCGCACCACCGTCCTGTGCGCGTCGATCGCCTGACCCAGGTTTAAACCCAGCAACGCGCTGCTGTTGCTGACGACGGCCATGTTCTCGCAGAGCCCCGTTGGGAGGTCCTGGGCGCACGGAAGCGCCTCCACGAACGTTTTGACAACTCGCGCGACGTCGCTCGGGTCGTACTCTCCAGTCGGGACGTCGGGTCGGTCGCCTTCGCCGCGCGGTCGTTGGCGCATGGACTCCCGCAGCATCGCACACCTATCCGCCGCGACGGCGACGGCGATCTCGCACCGGTCCTCGTCGTTGACGGTGTCCCGGAGCATCAGCCGCCGCGGCCCGGCGTACGCGGGGGACGGCTTCGGGAGCTTCAGCGACTCGGACTCCAGGACGATCGAGTTGAAGGCGTTCAGGCCGCTCCCGTTCGCGCACAGGCGGCACAGAGGACACCGCTTATCCTCGCACAGCAGGGCGCCTCCGCACGCGTCGCGGCACCTCCAGCAGAACGCGTGCGTCCCCGCGGCGCACGTCGTGGTGTCGCCGAGGGTCAGGCTCTCCCCATCCTCTTCGTCGTTCTCGCGCCGGAGACACAGGGCGCACCAGGGGAGATCCAGGCCGTCGTCGAAAGGAGGCGGGGGGGATCCGCTCAGCGTGGTCAGCCAACGCGGGTCCTTCGCCCGTGCATGCGCGAGCCGCACGCCCATATCGGCGACGCGGTCGACCGGGTCGGCGCGCGGAGGCGAATGGTTAACAACTGAAATACGTCCAGGGTATTCAGTCGCAGAAAATGGTCAGAAATTCGGCACTCATGCCGATAAAATTGGCGTTGCTAGACCGAAAGCGAATTGCGGGCCGCGGCACTTCGTCGGCGCCCGGTCACGAGGCGGGAGAGATGTCGCCGTTTCCGAGCAAGGCCCGCACTGGGATCGATTTCTATCGGTCCCCCCTCCACGGCGCGCTCGGGTTCATGCCCGAGTACACCGAGCACGCCAAGGCGAATCCCGTCGAAATCGCGTGCGGCGTCCGGCTGCTGACGGACGAGGAAATCGAGCGAGAGGCGGCGTTCCTGCGTGAGACGCGCGACGAGCTCGCGGACTCCATCGACGAACAGGCCGTCTTGACGCACAGGCAAGAGATCCACGAGAAGTTCGCGCACGTGCAGAGGATGAAGCAGCGGTTGCGGGAGATCGAGGCGGAGCTGTCCGAGAAAGCGTCTCGTCATCAATCGTGATGCGCCGCGCGGGGTGAACGTCCATCTTCCCGCGGCGGCGATCCGCGCCGCGGCGACTACGAACGCGTAATACACGTGCGCTCTCCACCTCTATATAAAAAAAGATAACGACGCTACCGCGTTCGCGCTCTACGAATCCTATCCGGCGTCCTTCCCGCCGCGCGTCTCGGCCTTCCCCGCCTCGACGAGCGTCTCCAGCTCGGCGTCCCATCCCAGTAACCGCGCGAGCTCGCGGAACCCGTCGTCGCAGTCGCCGAGGAACAGCGCGTCGCGCCGGTTGGTTTCTGAATCGAAGTCGAATCCCAGCCCGGCGGTGTGCCCGACGAGCGCCGCCATCGCGCGCACGCGCGCGTCCGCCTCGCCCACGCGCTCGCGGTTCACCAGCAGCCGCGGCACGTCCTCCCCCGGGTGATTCACCAAACCAGCGAACGGGTGCACCGCCAGCGACGTGCCCGCCACGACGAGCAGGTCGCACTTCGGGAAGTCTGAATGCGCTTTCTCGCCGAACCGCTCGGGCAGATTCTCGCCGAAAAAGACGATGTCGGGCTTGACCAGCGCGTCGCAGTCATCGCGCGCGCAGCGCATGACCTCGCCTCGGTCGACGTGTTTTTTGACCTCCGACACGCACGCGGCGTGCCCGGAAAGGCACCGCGCCGAGTCAAAGTTTCCGTGCGCGGCGACGATTTTGTCGGCGGGCACGCCGGCGGCGGCTTCGAGCGAGTCGATGTTCTGCGTGAAGCAGCGCAGCAGCAGCCCTTTGTCGTGCAGCAGCTTTACGAAGTGGTGCGTGGGCGTGGGCGGGTACCGCCCGGGGTACAGTTCAGCGGCGAGCAGGTAGAAGGGCTCGGGGTTTGAGCGGAAAAAATCCAGCTCAAACACCGCCGTCGGGTGCGGCAAGTCGTACTTCGCGAGGTTTGAGTACAAACCCGTGCCCGGCGTGCGGAAATCGGGTATGCCCGCGCTGACGGAGATGCCCGCGCCCGCCATCACGATGATGTTCGAACACTTTCCACTCCGGATGTGCTCGGCGACGCCGCGCAGGTCGAAGCTGGACAACACGGGGGGGAGGGGTTCGGCGGCGGCGGACGCCGGCGCCGACGAAAGCGCGCTTTCGTCGCCCCCGGCGGCTTTCTTCTCCTCGGCTTTCAGCGCGAGCTTACGGATGAGCGCGGCTAACCCGCTCACCTCCTCCTCCGAGCTGCTGTCCGAGCCGTCCGAACGCGCGTCGTCTTCCGAGTCGTCTCCGCCCGCGGGCGCGTTCCCGGCATCGACCTCGTGCCCCTCCTCGCGGCGTTCGCGCGAGTCTCCCGTCGTCGCCCTCTCGGATGCGCTCGCGTCGCCGTCGACATCCGATGACTGCGGCGCTTCCTCGCGCGCGGGCTCGCCGCCTCGAGCCGCCTCACGGGGCACGACGTCATCACCCTGCTCGGGAGACGCGGGAGCGTTTTCCGAAGACTCCATGGCGACGCCACCGCCTCTTCTGGCGGCTTGTCGTCTGGGGGGCGTGATGAAGCTGTGAAGGTGGACAACTAGCTAACAACTCGGCACGCGTTCGAGTGCATAAACAGTCTGAAAACATTATTTACTGACTATTTGTGCACTTCTTGAATGTGCTCGTGCCAACTTGAAAAACAAAAAACCCGTTGAGGCTTTGGAGCGTCGGCTGTTGTCCGTGCATGGGGCGTGGTCACTCCACCACGCGCCGAAGCCGCGCGCGAGGAAGGGCAGGACCCAGGGCACCATGGGCGAAGAGCAGATGGAGGTCGAGGAGACGACTCTCCCCGAGGAGAACCAGGAGGTCGACGCGAGCATACAGCTGTGCCACAAGATCTTCGCGTTGTCCAACCCCTCGCAGGGCACGGACGTCTCCGCGTTGGGCGATGAGGTGAAGCAGATTGTGCTGGACAGAGGTGCGTCCCGCGACGCCGCGAATCCGTCTCGCGCGATGCGCCGTTTCCACGCGCGGCACGCGCCGTCCGACCCCGCCCGAACCCGAGCCCGTCCCGCGGATCCCTAAACGTCATCTCCGATCGGCGTTTTCGTCTCAGATCTGACTCTCGACGCGCCACAAACGAGCTGACTCTTACCACCCTTAAAACCGACGACGACAGGCATGGAGACTCTGTACCCCTCGTACTGCGAGAAGTTCGGCTGGATGCTGGACGAAAACGCGTTGCGTTCGATGAAGACCGCGAACGCGGCGAAACTCGCCGAGCTCGACGCCAAGATCAAAGACGCGGAGGAGAACCTGGGGGACGTGGAGGTGCGCGACGCGATGCTTTTGAAGGCTGAGTTTTTCGCGGGGATGGCGGATCGCGAGCGCGCGCTCGCGGCGTTCGAGGCGTGCGAGCAGAAGACCGTCGCGATCGGCCAGAAGATGGAGATGGTGTTCAGCGTGATGCGGCTGCACATCTTCCACGACGACTGGGCCGCCGTGAAGGCGCAGGTGGCGAAGCTGAAGGCGTTCCTCGAGCAACCCGGCGGCGCCGACTGGGAACGCAAGAACCGCCTAAAGGTGTACGAGGGCGTCGCGCGCATGGCGTGCCGCGACTTCGAGGGCGCGACCGGTTTATTTCTCGAGTCGCTCAGCACGTTCACCACGTACGAGCTCATGTCGTACGCGGACTTCGTGCACTACGCGTGCGTCTGCGGCGTGATCACGCTCAAGCGCGTCGACCTGAAAGAAAAACTCATCGACTCCCCAGAGGTGCTCTCGGTGATTGACGAGATACCGGGCGTGGGCGCTTTGATCAACGCGCTGCACGAGTGTCGGTACGAGGCGTTCATGCGCGCGTTCCCGGTCGTGAGCGACGGCGTTTTTAAAAACGCGTGGCTCACGAACCACCACCGGTACTTCTTAAGAGAGGCGCGCGTGCTGGCGTATCAGCAGTACCTGCAGAGCTACAAGTCGGTGACGACGGCGAACATGGCGGTGGCGTTTGCGGTTTCGGAGGCGTTCCTGGACGCCGAGCTCTCCAACTTCATCGTCGAGGGCCGGCTCAACGTGAAGATCGACAAGGTGAACGGCGTGCTCGTCACGAACAGGCCGGACGCCAAGAACGCGCTGTACCAGTCGTACATCAAGGAGGGGGACAACTTGCTGAACAGGATCCAGAAGCTCAGCCGCGTGGTGGACCTGTAGTAGCCGTGGTGATGTAAAGAATCAACGCGTCTGTCGTCCCAGAATCTCGTCTCGCGCGTAAAAACGTCACGCTTCCTCGCCACCGCTCGACGCGCCTCACTCCGAGGGTCGCCGCTCCGCCCGTCGCGGCGGCATCGCCCGGGGCGATGCAGGCGGACCCTCGGCCGGTCGCGGCGATTCTGCGGTACGTGTACCCCGGCGTGACCCCCAAGAACGGCCGCGTGGTGGTCGTGGAGGGCGACGGAGGGTGCTTCGAGATGCGCGGCGGTGAAGTCGTGGAGAGGCTCGTCGGGGACGGCGTCGACGCCGCGCGGTGGGACGTGCGGTACTACAACAAGACGCACGAGGGCTGGATGAAGCTACCCCCCGAAGAGACGTTCGCGTTCTCCGACGACCGACGCATGCTCGAGCTGATGCTGGAACCAGCCCCGGAACCGCGCGACGCGCTCGAGGACGAGGACGACCGCCGTCGACGAGAGTCTCTGCGTTCGGAACGCTCGCGGGACGGGTATTTCGGCGTCGGCGTCGTCGGCGGCAAGAACGAACACAACAACGGCACGTTGTGGCGCAGCGCGTGGCAGCTCGGGTGCGCGTTCACGTTCACGGTCGGCGCGAGGTTCGCGAAAACCTCCGCAGACACCACCAAGACGTGGACGTCTCTCCCCGCGTACGACTACGAGGACTTCAACGCCTTCGCGGCGGCGTCCCCGCGGGGCGCGCCGTGGGTCGCCGTGGAGATGGGAGGCACGCCTCTCGCCGACTTCACGCACCCCGACCGCGCCGTCTACATACTGGGCAGCGAGGACAACGGCCTGCCTTCGTCCGTGCTGCGCGCGTGCGCGCACCACGTCTCGCTGCCGGTGGCGAGCCCGGACCGCACAAGCAGCTTCAACGTCGCCGTGACCGGCGCGCTGGTGTTGCACGACCGGCTGCAGAAACGGCGTTTAGGGAACGAAGTCGCCGCGGTGCGCGAGGGGGACGCGCTGCGCGGCGGCCGAGCGGGCGTGGACAGCGCGAAGCCCTCGCAGGTCATAGAGGCGAACAAAAACAAAAACGCATAGGAGAAGGTTCGTGTACGTGTGGAGTCGAGACACGCGAAGAGTGTCTGTTCTTTCGCGCCGTCGGCGCGAAAAAAACTGGTCTACCTTCGGCCGGACGCCGAGACGCCCCCCTCTTTGTAAAACGTCGCGGGCAGCGCGCGCGCGTTCCATGCTTTGACGAAGTCTTTGAACGCCGCGCGCGCGTCCGCCGCGAGGAGGTCCGTGAAGTACACCGAGCGTTCGTGTTTCAGCCACACCGAGAACTCCCTGTTCTTCAGGTAGTAGTCGTCCTCGGAGACGGGTTCGACGCGCGCATCCGGTTTGGGAGGCGGTCCCCAATCGTCGCCGTCGCCGTCTTCGCGCGCGTCGGCGAAGGACGCCGCGTTCCACCGCCGCGACTTTTGTTTTTTCTTCCTTCCTCGGCGGTCGTCGTCCGAGCTCCCGGAATCGCTGGAATCATCCGACGAAGAGTCTCCGCTGTCACTCCCATCGCGTCGCCGTCTCTTCTTCTTCCCGCGCTTTTCTTTTTTCCCCCGCCCATCCTTCCTCGAGCGCTTCTCCTTCTTCTCCTTCTTGCTCTTGCCCTTTTCCTTCCGCTTCACGCTCAGGCCCTCGCGCTGAAGCAACGCCTTGGCTTGGTCCACGGTCATGGAAGGCCCAGGCTCGACGGTCCCCGAGGCGGGGTTCCGGCGAGCCGCGCTGCCCTCCGGCGCTTCCAGCGCGCGCGTACGCGCATCCGCGGACATCCTTCCGCGCGCGAGGGAGTGTGCCGAATTTCCGAGGACAGACGGTTGTCGATCAAAAAAGCAAAAGACGCACGGCACCAACAAAATTCACGCGTCTTCGTCTTCTCTCGACGGAACAGGCACGAAAAAGTGCGATGTAGCGAAATGGTGCTTTCTTTATGACTGAAATGCATACGAAATGCGCTCGAACGAGAAGCGAGATCCGCTTTTGCGGAACGGACGGCTCACAAGCCTCGGAGAGGCGACGAAAATTGGGCGCAGTCGTCGGCGGGCGTTCAGCACAAGTCTCGCGCACGGAGGGTACGCGCGCACGCTCGTTCGTTTCCGGTCGTCGAAGTGTATCCACGCTTCGACGCTCGAGCACACGAGCGCACGCGCCGCATCCCACGAGCGTTCGCCGCGCCGGCGCCAAAAAGCGTAAAGATCGACTGTGAAAAAGGTCTCACAGCTCGCGCGTACGTCCGAGGCGCCGCCGCGAGTCAGCAGGGCTCGCGCCGCGGCCGCGTTCGCGATGGGCGACGGAGGCGCGACGACCCGCCGGTCGAAGCGTCTCAGGCCATCCGCCGTGGATGAGTCCGAGCCCACCCAGACCGACGCGGCGGCTCCCGCCTCCGCGTCGGATGATGCCAAGGCGCTGGAGGAGGCTCGCGCTCTGATTGTCACGCTTCGCGAGAAGGAAGCGCAGCAAGACCGCAACCTGAAGGTGATGGACCGCAACCTCATGATCATGCAGCGCCACCTCTCCGAGGAACGCGCGCGCGTCGCGGAACTGCACGGACGCCTGCTCGGACGCTCCGCCGTGGGCGATCGAGCCGAGGTGCGCGAAGAGATAGCGGTCAGGGTGCGATCGGGAGAGGGGCCTCCTCCGGAGTGTCCGGCGCACGCCGCAAAGCCTGAACCGCCTCGAGGATGCCCGATGCACGCGCACGCCGGCGACAAGCGTCCCGCGCCCGGGGATGAGCAACAGGAGGCCGTTAGCGGAAAGCTGAGGCAGGAGAGTTTCAAGGAGGAGCCGATGGCGCTCTCGTCGCTGAAGGAGCTCGCGATGGATTCCGTGTTGGAAGGCGTGACGATCGCGGACTTCTCGCTTCCGGACCAGCCCTTGATCTACGCGAACCACGGTTTCGAGGAGATCACGGGGTACTCCATCGAGGAGACCGTCGGTCATAACTGCCGGTTTCTGCAGGGGCCGAACACCGAACCCGAGAAGTTGATGCACATCCGAAAGTGCATCAGCGCCGGTTTGCCGTGCACGGTGCAGATCAAAAACTACAGGAAAACCGGCGAGGAGTTCATCAACTACCTCTCGCTGACGCCCATTCGCACGGCGAAAGGCCAGGTGACGCACTACGTCGGGATCCAGTCGGATGTCACGGAACTGGTCAACACGCGGACCGCGGAGCTGGACGCGCTGAAGAAGGCGACCATCGCGGAGGCGGCGACGGATGCTAAATCCAAGTTCCTCGCGCACATGTCTCACGAGATTCGCACGCCCCTGAACGGCCTCATCGCCGTGGGCCAGCTGTTGGAGGAAACCTCGCTGAACCGCATGCAGAGGGATTATGTCTCGACGATTCGGTCTTCGGGGGAAACCTTGCAGGCGCTCATCGCCGATATCTTGGATTTCTCCCGGGTGGAGGCGGACAAGCTCGTGCTTCGCAAGGAGGCGTTCAACCCGCAAGCCGTGATCGCGACGGTTATCAAAATCGTGGGTCTGCACAGCGCGCGCCTGAAGCTGAACATCGGGTACCACCTGGACGAAAACGTCCCCGAGCTCGTGATTGGCGACGCGATGCGCGTGCAGCAGGTGCTTCTGAACACCCTCAACAACGCGATCAAGTTCACGGAGAAGGGTGACATCATGATTCGCATGTACGTCGGCAAGAAGAGGCACGCGGAGGAGGCGTTTGCGAGCGCGAACAAGGCGGCGAGCGAATCGGACGAGGCGGAGGACAAGGAACCCACCACGCGGGAGTGGCGCGAGGAGGCGACGAGGATCGGCATGAAAGAAGCGCGCGAACGCGCGACGCTGACAGACTGGCTGGAGCGCCCGAAATCGGTGGCGATGGATGACGCGTCCACGTCGAGCGGCGACGCGGAGGATGGTGGGGACGACATGGCGCTTCACTTTTACGTGAAAGACACCGGGATCGGTCTGAGCAGTTCCAGCATTTCCACCATCTTCAACTCGTTCCAGCAAGTGGACCTGTCGCCGACGCGCAAGTACGACGGCACGGGGCTCGGTCTGGCCATCAGCCAGCGCCTATGCGAGGCGATGGGCGGGCGGATGTGGGCTGAGTCCCCCGGTCTCGGCATGGGGAGCACGTTCCACTTCAGCATCCGGTGCGAGCCGGTTCCCGTGGAGTCGATGGACGCGGAGGCGGCGCCCGTGCCCGGCGGCGCGCGAGGGTGCCCGATCGAGGCGAAGAAGGAGGCGGCGGCGCGTCTCGCCGTGCGCGCGAGCGGCGCGACCACGAACACCGTGAAGAGCATGGTGCGCACGCCGTCCACGATGAACTTCAACTCGATTTGCAACGGGCGGGAACTGCGCGTCTTGCTGTTTGACGAGAGCAAGATGATGCGACAGACGCTGAGCGCGGCGATCGAGCGATGGGGCGTGTCCGTCACGCAGGCGTCCACCTCGGACGCGATCGTCGCTGCGCTGGACGCCGGCGCGCACTGCGACGCGAAGGATGCGCCGTACGACATCGTGGTCGCCGAGAAGAGCAAAACGTTCGTGGACGCGATTCGCCGGTGGGCGGAGTCGCGCAAGCAAATCGCGCCGCGCGGCGGCGCGCCTTTCGAGGTTGCCGGGAGCGTGCAGGAGGACGGAGACGGCGAGGCGTCGACGCCTACCGTGCGTCTGCCGAAGTTCATCCTGCTCACCTGGCCGGGGTACGCGCGCAGCGATTCCGGCGACGGGCTGAGCTGGGGGAACATCGAGGGTTTATCGCGCGCGAGCCTGGATAACCTCAACTCGCCCTCCGGGAGCGGCGGCGAAACGCGCGGCGCGTTGACGGAGGTGGACGAGCAGGTTGACGATTTCCTGGCGAGCCGGGACGCGGAGGTGATGCCGAAGCCGCTGCAGCACGCGCGTCTGCAGAAGCTCCTCGCCGCGGTAGCCACCGACCTGTTTTCCAGCGCGGAGACGAACCGCCGCGGGAAGGACACGCCGACACGCGCCGAGGCGACGGGGAACCAGAGCGCCGAGTCGCAGCAGCCGGAGCGCTCGTCGGCGTTCAAGCCGATTCCGAAAAAGCTGCGCGTCTTGCTGGCGGAGGACCACCACATCAACATGAAGGTTGCGTGCGCGGTGCTGGCGAAGTGCGGGCACAAGGACGTGACCATCGCCAAGGACGGCGTGGAGGTTCTGGAGAAGCTCAGGGAGCTCCCCAACGGGCTGGACGCGTTCGACGTGGTGCTGATGGACCTGCACATGCCGCGCATGGGCGGAATGGAGTGCGTGCGGCAGCTCCGCGCGCAGTTCCCGGAGTCGCGCGTGCCCATCGTGGCGGTCACCGCGGACGCGGTGGAGGAGTCGCGGGAGAAGTGCCTGAAGAACGGATTCACCGCGTGGATCAGCAAGCCGTTCCGGGTCGAGCAGCTCGCGGGGCTGCTGGACGAGTACTCACCGGGGACCGCCGCCTTCGAGGCGCGAGCCGCGGGGGGTTGAGACATCGACGCGAATCGACGCGAATCGACGCGAAAGAAAACTAAATAAAAAAATAGTCTACGAGAAGACGCGACACGCCTCGTACACGTACACGCTCGGAGCGCTCACGACGCGCGTTCCAACGTGATGGTGTGGCTGTACAACACCGCCGGCTCGAACGCGGCGTTTCCGGCGGCGCCCAGTTGCGGCACCGGCGCGGCGCCTCCGACGGGCGCCGCCGCGCTCAGTCGCAGCGCGTCGCTGGGCTGCGCGTACCCCGCCGTCGACAGCGACACCTTGACCCGCTCGACGCGCGAAGAATCGTCCGTCTCGGAATCGTACACGGGCGTGAACGTCCACACGTGCTGATAGTCCGTGTTTATGACGCGCGCCGTTCCGTACTCGCGGCCGTACCCGAGGGTGACCTGGCGCAAAGACTCGGCGCAGAAAAACGTGCCGTCCGAGTCGCGCGTCTCGCTCTCCCTGGCGTTCGCGAAGAGCTCTATGCGTTCGGCGTTCACGGACGCGCCCGACGTTAAACGCACGGTGATTCGGTTCGGGTCCTTCGTTGGATCGTACTCCACCTCGTCCACCACCTTCTTCAGCATGGTGGGCCCGACGCCCTGGTTGAGGTAGCCGGTGACGACGGCGTCCAGGTTGAACGCGCGATCCTCGTACACCGGCCCTCCGGGTTCGCGTCGCGCGAAGCGCACGGGGTACCGAACCTGGTTCGAGCCGACGTCGGGGAGGTACACCAGGCTCAGCTTCTGGAACCCCGGGATCGTGGGTTCCTTGACAAGCAGCTTGGGGTTCATGGTCTTGCTCGGGAACGAGTACCCGGCGAAGTCCGCCGTCGCCATCCATTCGCCCTCGAGCCAATCGGGGTACGTCTGCGCCTTGGGCCGGGACGCGTTGAACACGGGCTTGGAGAAGTCCTTGCGCTCCAGGCGCTTGGACAAGAGCTCCGCGGCGGTCGCCGGTTCCGCGTCGGCGGAGAGCGCGAGGCCCGTGGCGGTCAGGCCGGCCAGCAACGCGCGGCGAGAGGGAGCGGGGAGAGACGATGACGTCGACGGCGCGTTATCTCCACGAGACGCATGCGTCGGGACCGCCGCGCGCCGGACACATCGGGTCGGCTTGGCGGTGGGGTCCGTCCGAGACGCCGTCCGGGCACCCACCCGCGCCAACGAGGCGCCGTGCGAGGTCATGGTTCGGGATTCGGTACCGGGCAGACCCACGCGCCGGGAAGTGCCGTCCACCTGCTCGGCTTATCGAGGTTGAGTCGTCGGTGCCGAGTTCTCGTTGTTTTTGTGGGCGCGTTTCTCGTCACCCCGCGGCCCGAGAAAATCTCACAGCGCGCCGCGCCCGGAGGCTTGCCGACATGGCGGACGACCGCGGGGCCGTGTGGACCGCGCGCATCCGGGATGCGAAACAGGTGCTGAACGAGTTACGGTGCGTCTCTCCCCTCTCGGCGCTCCACGCGAGCGTCTCGCGTTCCGGTCGGCACGCCCACGATGTCTGACGTCCAACACCCTCGAACTCCCTCGGTCCGCGCGCCTCAGCGCCACGCCCGGCCCTTCCGGGGTGATGGACGAGAAGGACCGCGTGCGTTTCACCGCGCTGCAGCGACGTAAGCTGCAGCGTTTCGAGGACATCGTGGACGACCTGGAGGACCTCGTGACGGACGGCAGTCCTTCCTCCGCCGAGCTCGAGGCGCGTCACGGCGTCATCGCCGAGTTCCGGGAAGATGCGCGTCGTCTGAACGCGACGTTCGCGGGGGGCACTCCGAGCGTCATCGCGGAGGACCCCCCGGAGACTGTGCTCGGCAAGCTCGAGCACATCGCGGACGCGGTCAAGAGCGAGGCCAAACGCGTGACCGGCGAGATGAACGCCGCCGTCGCCGGCGCCGCGTCCGCCGCGACGGCGACGCAGAAGAAACAAGACGAAGCGGCGGTGGTTCGCGGGTTGTCGTCCCAGGAGCTCCTGCAGTTGCAGCGGTCGCAGATGCGCAAGCAGGACGACGCCATGGACCAGCTGGACGCCCTGGTCGGGAAGCTGAAGATGACCAGCAACATGATCCGCGAGGAGGTGGATACGCAGGCGAAGATGGTGGAGGACCTGGACAAGGATTTCTCGCACACGCAGAGCCGCATGAAGAAGCTGCGGAAGCAGGGGTTCAAGCTGGCGGGGGAGAAGAACGGCGAGGAGAAGGAGAAGATGGAGCGCGCGGAGGCGATGGAGGAGATGAAGAAGAACCTGCCGAGCCACCAGCGCGAGCTGGCGCAGCAGAAGGCGCAGAGCGGGGGGGGCGAGTGCGTCGTGATGTAGCGCCGACGCGACGGAGCGTCGGAGAGTCGACGGTTTGTGGAGACTGCGTAGTGCCACGCAGGAACACTCTCGGACGATCTCCGTTCGACAACTGTCGGGGACATCAAACGCGACATGATGACATGCTCGAAGCGGATAAAGCATTCCCGCACGCACAGCGCCAACCTCACTGTGCTGTTGAAGGATGTCCGCCACCCGCAGCGTCGCCGCACCCCGCGCGTTCTGCGCGACTCGCGCCGCCGCGTCGCGCGGCGTCCGCGCCGGCGCCGGCGCCACGCCCCGCGCGTGCGCGCGATCGCGGAAAAACTTCAACTTCGGATTCGCGTCGCGCTCGCGAGGCGTCGCGCTGTCCGCGGCGGACGGGGAGGACGCCGAGGCGGACCCCGACGCGGTCGCGCCCGAGGACTACGCGTTGGTGGTGGAGCTCCTGGACAGCGAGACGGGTGAAGAGCTGAAGGAGAAGGTGGACCTCATCGCGAAGAACGGCTTGTTGACCAAGGGCGTGGTGGACGCGGCGCGCGTGGTGGTGGAGCAGAACGAAGCGGCTGGACAGGAAGCCGACATCCTCGACTTGCTCCGGTCGGTGTACGACGTGCTCCTGCTGAAGTTCAAGGAGACGTACGCGCCCGCGGCGAAAGCCGCGCTTGAGTTCGGGTCGAAGCTCATGGACCTGTTCACCGCGGAGGACCTGGAGGCGATGGAGGCGGGTGAGACCCCGGTGTCCATCGGGAAGGTGAAGCTCATGATGCAGGAGGAGTTTGACAAAGAGGGCGAGGACCACGTGGACAAGATGGCGTTCGCCAAGTACCTGGACGAGGTCCTGCCGGTGATGAGCCTGCAGGACGAGCGCCTGAGGGAGAAGATGGCCGTCGCGGACACCGAGCAGGCGCAGAAGCTCGTCGTGGTCATGATGAATCGCACCAAGGAGCGGCTCAAGGTGGAGGCGCTGCGGGACATCGCCACGGAACTGTGAGTCGCGCGGCGCGTTTATTTATTAGCTCGGGGCGAGAGGAGATCATTTTTTTGTCACACGCGCGCACCGCACCCTTCGCGCGAAGGGGGCGGAGGAAGGTTCAAGGTTCACGTCTCGAACGTACCGTCACAACCCCAACGCGCACCCGTCTCCCCTCGGGTCGCTTCCTCCCCAGAGCACGCCGTGCTCGTCCCTGGCGATGATCTGCCCCCTCCCGAACAGCGTCCGACCGAGCACGCCTTCCACGCGCTCCACTTTGTGCCCCCTCGACGCCAGCGCGTTCGCCAGCGCCCACTTCCTGGGCTCGTCGTCCCCCCCGTCGCTCGCCGCCTCGACGCCCAGCACCGCGTCCAGCACGGAGCCCGCGCCGCGCTCGCTCCCCACGCCCTTCAGGCACCACCGCGGGTGGTCCAGCGCCGCCTGCGGGTCCATCCCGCGGTCCACCATGTTGCTCAGCACCTGCAGGTGCCCCTGCGGCTGCATGAACCCGCCCATCACGCCAAACGCGCAGTATAAATCGCCGGTGTCCGTGCGCGTCGCCAGGCCGGGGATGATGGTGTGGTACGGCCGCTTCAAGGGCCCGACGCAGTTAACGTGCCCTTCCTTCAAAATAAAGTTGTGCCCGCGGTTCTGGAGCGTGAACCCGCACCCGCGCGGCGCGATGCCGGTGCCGAAGCCGTCGTAGTTGCTGTTGATGAACGAACACGCGTTGCCCGCGGCGTCGACGACGCAGAAGTACACCGTGTCCGGGGACGGGCGGAGCAGGTGCCCGGGGTGCCCGGGCTCGGGGCCGGGAAGAGGCGGGCCGTCCGCGCTGAACCCGCAACCGGCCGCGCGTGCCTCGGCGTACGCCTTCGAGACCAGCGCGGGGACGGTACGACCGTTTTCGAAATCCGACGCGCGCGCGTCGGCGTGGTCGGGGTCGCCGCAGTGCTCCATGGCGTCGGCGAACGCGACGCGCATCGCTTCCACCGCGGCGTGCGCGTTTGAACCCTCATCGGTCGGTGGCGAAGACTTTGTGAACGCCTCGAACGCGTTCATCGCCAAAAGCGCCGCGACGCCGTGGTTAGGGGGTGGGAGCTCCCACACCGTGACGGCGTCTCGGAACGTCGTCGCGATGGGTTCGGGGAACGTCGTCGCGTGCGTTGCGAGGTCCTCGAGCGACAACACGCCGCCGCGCGAACGCACAGCCTCCACGATGGCCTCCGCGACGGGGCCGGAGTAAAAGCCCTTCTTAGCGCCGTGCGTCGCGAGTCTCCGGAACGTGCTCGCGAGCTCGGGGTTGGGCTTGCGCTCGCCGGCGCGCGGCGCGCGGCCGCGCGCATCGAGCATGCACGTCGCGCCGCTGGCGCGCAGGAGCTCCTCCTGCGCGCGCCACAGCTGCGCGGTGACCGGGGCGATGGGAGGGCCGGACTCGGCGAGCTCGATGGCGGGCGCCAGGACATCCGCGAGCGTGAGTTTTCCGGACCCGAAACGCGCGACGACGTCCTCCCACGCCGCGGGCGCGCCCGGGACAACGACGCACAGCGCGTCGGTGGATGGCGTGATCTCCAGGCCCGCGTGGCCGCGCGAGCGCACGAGGTCCAGGGTCAGAGCCGCGGGGCTCCGGCCCCCGCCGCGGACGGCGCTGACTTTCTTGGTGGCGGCGTCGAAGTACAGGCAGAAGGCGTCCCCGCCGATGCCCGTGCTGGTCGGCTCGCACACGTTCAGGCACGCCGTGACGGCGACCGCCGCGTCCGCGGCGGAACCGCCCTTCCGCAGGATCTCCAGCCCAGCGGCGGTCGCCAGCGACTGCGAACACGCCACCATGCCTTTCGTCCCCAGCGCGCACGTGCGTCGGCTCTTGAAGTCCATCGTCGTCGCGGAGGCGCGCCACGCCTCGGCGGAGGGGGGGTTGTCGGAACCGCCCATCTCAGCGGACAGAACGCCGCGCGCGGCGTCGTGACACCTCGGTGGCCCGTGTCGTAAGCTTTCTCCAGACCGTGTCGGAACGACCGATTCGGAGTCACGTCGGGTGAGTTGACAATGGGCGGCAATTTTGCCCTGGATCAGTTCGTCTCGCGCTGCCCCGAGCCGACATGGCGGCACCACCGATCGAAATCTCCGCCGGGATGAAGCGGTCCATCGCCGCGACCGGCACGCCCACCGACGGCGACGACATGCTGGAGATCATGCCCCTCGGCGCCGGCTCAGAGGTGGGCCGATCGTGCGTGCTCGCCAAGTACAAGGGCAAGAGCGTCATGTTCGACTGCGGCGTCCACCCCGGGTACGCCGGCATCGCGTCGCTGCCGTACTTCGACGAGGTGGACCTGAGCACCGTGGACTGCATGCTGGTCACGCACTTCCACCTCGACCACTGCGCGGCCGTGCCCTTCGTGGTGGGGCACACCAACTTCCGGGGGCGCATCCTGATGACCCACCCCACAAAGGCCATCTTCAGCATGCTCATGACGGATTTCGTGAAGCTCAACAAGCAGGGCGACGGCGAGGCGCTGTTCACGGAAAAAGACGTCAAGGCGTGCATGGAGCGCATCGAGGTGATCGATTTCCATCAAGAGGTACGTTTGGCTCTCGAAAACTTCCCCGCCCCCGCCCGTCGCGCCGCCCCGCGCACGTCGCGGTGTCGTCGATCGACGCGATGTCGCCGACTGACGCTTCGTTCTCTCGCGCTCATTTCGTTTCGCTCGTCATCCTCTCGCGAACCCGTCGCAGGTGGACATCGACGGCATCAAGGTCACGCCGTACCGCGCGGGGCACGTCTTGGGGGCGTGCATGTTCTACGTCGACATCGGCGGCCTGCGCGCGCTGTACACCGGCGACTACAGCCGCACGCCGGACAGACACCTGCCGGGCGCGGATTTGCCCCCGGTGCCGCCGCACGTCGTAATTTGCGAGAGCACGTACGGCGTGTCTCCGCACTCGCCGCGCGAGGAGCGCGAGCGCCGGTTCACGGACCGCGTGCACCAGATCCTGAACCGCGGCGGTAAGGTACTCCTACCTGTCGTGGCGCTGGGGCGCGCGCAGGAGCTTCTGCTGATCCTGGAGGACTACTGGGTCAAGCACCCCGAGCTGCGCGGCGTGCCCATCTACCAGGCGAGCGCGCTGGCGCGCCGCGCGATGACGGTGTACCAGACGTACATCAACGTGCTGAACAGCGACATGAAGGCTGCGTTCGAGGAGGCGAACCCGTTCGTGTTCAACCACGTCAACCACCTGTCCTCCGCGAACGGGCTGGACGATGTTGGGCCGTGCGTGGTGCTCGCGACGCCCTCCATGCTGCAGAGCGGGCTGTCGCGCGAGCTCTTTGAGGCGTGGTGCGGCGACGCGAACAACGGCGTGATCATCGCCGACTTCGCCGTGCAGGGCACGCTGGCGCGCGAGATCCTGTCCGACTGCAAGAGCATCCAGAGCCGTTCGGGGGGCGAGCTGCCGCTGAAGATGTCCGTGGACGCCATCTCCTTCTCCGCGCACGCGGACTACCCGCAGACGCAGCAGTTCCTGGACGCGCTCGCGCCGCCGCACGTGGTGCTGGTGCACGGCGAGGCTGGCGAGATGGGCAAGCTCAAGCGCGCGCTCGAGGGCAAAGCCGCGGCGGACGGCAAGAAGATGCACGTGTACTCGCCCAAGAACTGCCAGGCGGTGGAGATCAAGCACTCCGGCTCGAAGACCGCGAAGGTTCTGGGCGCGCTCGCCGAGAACCCGCCCGCCGCGGGCGACCGCGTGCGCGGGCTTCTCGTGCGCAAGGATTTCGGGCACATGCTCGTGGCGCCCGGCGACTTGCCCGAGTACACCAAGCTCGCGACGGCGGCGGTGAAGCAGCGGCAGATGATTCCCACGGAGACGCCCCTGACGGACCTGCGCTTCGCGCTCGAGGCGCTCTTCGAGGGGATCCACACCGTCACCTCTCTGCACAAGGAGAGCGAGAGAGAGGGGTCGAAGGGAAGCCCGCCGGCGTCCCCGAAGGCGCGCGCGACGCGGGCGTCGCCCAAGCGCGGCAAGAAAGCGAAGGCGGAGGCGGTGAAGGACGAACCCGCGGAGCTGGACGCGGTGAAGGCGGAGGAGGACGCCGCGGACGCGGGGGAACCCGAACCCGAGGGCTTGTCCGTGAACGGAGGCGCGCTGACGATCGTGAGGCGCGCCGCGTCCGGCAAGACGGGCGTCGCGCACGCGCTCGTCGAGTGGTCGAGCGACCCGCTCACGGACATGATCGCCGACGCGGTGCTTTCGGTGATCCTGCAGCTCGCGGAGGAGCCCGCGGGTTTGGCGGAGGCGGAGAAGGCGCACAAAAACGCGCTCGAGCTCCGGGACAAAGACGGTGCCGCGAACGCGCGCCTGCGCATCGTCGCCGCCATGCTCGGCGTGCAGTTCGGCGACCCGGACGTCGACGAGTCTAATCAGACGCTGCGTCTGCGCGTGGAAAACGCCGACGCCGTCGTGCGATACGGCACGCGGAGCGTGGAGTGCGCCGATCCGGCGACGCGCGCGCGCGTGGAAACCGCGCTGGAGCGCATCGACGTGGCCATCGCGGACAGCGCGTTCGCCAGGACGTTGCCGTCGGTGTCCGGGATGTCCGGAAGCCGAGGAGGGAGCGCGCTGGGAGGGACGTAGGTCGTGAAAGCCTTGTAACTGTGAAAATCGCTCGCGGATCCAGAATTAAAACGTCCGTCGAGAGCGGCGGTCGCCCCTCGGAACGTCCGACGCTCACTCGCTCGCGCGCGATGAAGCTTCGCTGCGCGGGGGCGGTGTCCGGCGCGTTCGACGTGGGCGACGCGGCGACGGTCGGGGAGCTGATGGACGCGCTGGCGAAACGAGTGGGTGTGCCCGGCGAGGACCTCAGGGTGTTCGCCGGTGGACGCTCATTGCCCGCCGACGCGTCCACGACGCTCGAATCTCTCGGCGTCTCGGAGAAGACGCGCCTGGTGGTGAGTCGCGTGCGGCGCGACCCAGCCATCGAGGCGCAGGCCAGACGGGCGGCCCAGGAGCAGGCGCGCGCGGACCGCCTGGCGAAGATCGAGCAGGCGGCGGAGGCTCTCGCGTCGAGAGCGGGGGAGCGCGCGCGGTTCGAGCTCGAGGACCAAGATGGCGACGGTCTAGCCGGCGTCTCGGAGAACGACCGCAAAGCGCTCGTTTGCGGGTTAACGCTCCACCAGAAGGGACGCATGATGCTCGACGCCGGGGACTTCGCGGACGCGCTCGGGGTTTTCGAGCTCGCCGAGGAGGCGTTCGCGGTCGCCGACAGGGCGCTCACCGAGAACCTGGACAACGTGCCCATCCTCCGCCTCGACGCCGCGTGGGCGCAGTTTCAGGAGTTCAGGCGCGGCGACGCCGCCGCCGCGGGGTCGATAGACGCGGGCGCAGAGAGGCTGCGTCTGTGTCGCGAGGGGTTCGCGCGCGCGCACGGCCCCAACCTCGAACGACTCCGCGCCGTGCACGGCGGGTGCTCGCCCGAGCTCGGGCTGTACGTGCGGCTCGAGCTGCTGGAGGGCGTCCTCGCCATCCGCGCCGGAGACGCCGAGGAGGCTCGAAAGAAACTCAAAGCCGCGAGCGAGAAGCGCGACGCGCTTCTAAGCGTGGTCCGCCCCGAGTCGGTCGCCGCGCTCGCTTCTATGGGCATCGACGGCCCGGAGGCGACGCGCGCGCTGCGTTTCTGCGACGGGAACGTCGACGCCGCCGCCGCGCACGTCATGGACGCGCGCGCGAAGGCAGAGGCGGCGGCGGAGGCGGCGGCGAAGCGGCGCGAGACGGAACGCGCCGCCCTGCGGTTCGGGCGCGCCGCCTCCGGCGCTTTGGTGGACCTCGACGTTTTGGCGTCGATGGAGACCATGGGGTTCGATCGCGCGGTCGCGGCGGAGGCGCTCCGCGCGACCGAAAACAACGCGCAGGCGGCGTTGGATGCCCTCGCGTTCGACCGCGACGCGATCGAGACGGCGGCGGCGGCGGCGGCGGCGAAGGCGGCGGAGCGCGACGCGCGGCGCAAACGACGGCGCGAGGAGGAGGAGGAGGACGGCGACGACGACGACGGCGACGACGCGAGCGATTCCGCGGACCGCGATTCCGCGGACCGCGACTCCGACTCCGACTCGGAGGATGACTCTGACTCGGAGGATGACGCTGAGCGAGAGCTCATGGAGGCGGGGGAGATGTGCGACGACCCGCTCTCCGCGTACGACGTGGACGTCTCGCAGGAGGGCGCGGCGATTGACGAGTACCTCGCGCTCTTACCCGAACCCGCCGCGTGACGCTTTGGAAGGTTCAAAGTTTCTCAACCTTCTGTTAACATACACCTACGCACCACGGCACGCTCGCGGCGTTATCGCACGTTCCGCAAAAGGACGTTTCGCGCGTTTCATTTCGCCCAGTCTTTCCTCTTCTCGATGGGCACGGGTTTCGCCCCGCCCCCGCCCGCGCCGCCGTACACCCGCGCGATGGCGGCGGCGCGCGGATCGCGCGGCTTCACGGCGACGCCGCTTTTGCGCGCGCCGCCCGGGCCGGCGCCGTTCCCGCTCCCCGGGAACCCGAACGCGTCCGCGGAGCCGTCCGCCTCGGTCAAAAACGCGTGCTCCAGCGAGTCCAGGCGCGAAGTGAGCTCCTCGTTATCCTCCAGTGCGGTTCGGTGTTCCATCTCCAGCAGCTGCTTCGAACCGCGCAGCGCGTCGTTCTCGGATTCCAGTCGGCGGCAGTTTTCAATCTGGCGCTCCAGGAGCTCCTCGGCTCGCGCCACGCGCGACGCGAGGTCAGCTTTGTTCATGCCCATGAACTGGGGGTCCATGGGGACGCCCCCGATCAGCTCGTCGTCCAGGTTACGGCGGGAACGAGGCGCGGAAGCGTCCTCGGGCGCGGCGCGCGCGCGCCCGCGGCCGCCGCCGCCGCCTCGCCGCTCTCCCCCCGGGCCGCCTCGGCCCGGCCGCGGGTCGGCGTCGTCGGGGGATGATCCCCTCGCGTACGCTCCGTGCTCGGCGTCCTCCTGTCCTCCTGCCCCCGCTCGCGCGTCCTCCAAAGTCATGCGTTCGAGGCCCGGGATCTGGTAGTCCAAGGGCATGCCGAGCTTCCCCCGCAGATGCGCGTTTTCCTTGCGCAGCATCTCGTTCTCGCGGCGCAGCCGCTCGACGAGCGCCTGCGCGGGGTCCGTCGCCGCCGTCGGGCGGTTGATGATATTCCGCGCCCTGCTGGCGTAGTGCAGCGTGTTCAGGGTCTCTTCCGCGTGTTCCGGGCTGGGCGAGACGCACGCGATCATGAGCGCGAGCGAGGATCCCCCCAGCGAGTCCATCAGCAGCTTCGTGAGCTTCGAGTCTCGGTACGGGATGTGCTTCCGGTCGGCGCTCGTCGCGCCGTCGCTGAGCATGGCGATCACCTTCCCGAGCATAAACAGCGAGCGGTTGATGTTCGCCGTCTCCTTGGCCATCGTCCCGTCGCTCTTGCTCGCCTTCAGACGCTCGGAGCCGGCGAGGTCGATGAACGACACCTTGCCGAATTTGCTCACCGTCACGCCGTCGCGCTCGACGTGGCTCTCCACGTGCACCGTCATGATGGAGTGCGAGCGCGACGAGTCTTTGTTCAGCTCGTGCGACCCGACGTGCCTGTTCCTCGTGCCCGCGCTCACCACGGCGAGCGCGTCCTCCAGCCGCGCGCACTCCACGGTTTTCAACCCGGGCACGTGGAACCCGCGCCCAGTCTCCATGCGCTCCGAGAGCTGCGTCTCGTGGTCGCCGGACAGCAAGTCGTAGATGGCCTCGTTGTAAATCTCCAGGTAAGAACACCGCACGACGTACTCGGCGCCGGGCGGCGCGTTTTGCGTCTTGGAGAAGATGTGCGCCAGCGAACGCGTCATGATCCCGTCCTCGCCCGTGCCTCCCATCCAGTCCTCGCGGTGAATAATCTCCTCGCGGCCGCTCATGGAGAACGTCTTGCCGCTTCCCGTCTGGCCGTAGGCGAAAATGCTGGCGGCATACCCGTGCAGCGCCGAGTCGAGCAGCCTCTGCACCCCGCACTTGATCATCACGTCCGGCTGCGTGGTGTCCGGCGAGAGACACGCGTTGAAGTCGAACGTCCTGTTCCCCACCTGCAGCGATCGCTGGTCGCGCGACACGGACACTATCTCCTCCTCCCCGCGCCGCAGCTCGTTCGCGTTCAACGGCCTGACGCGCACCACCACCTTGACCGCGCTCGCGGCGCTTCGGCTCGTGCCGCTGAGGTTCCCGGAGCTGTCGACGCTGTGCGCGGGGGAAGAGGGCGCGGAGCCAGAGCCCGTGCGCGCGGGAGGGCGACCCATCGTGCCCATGCCGGTGGGGTGCGCGGTCTCCACCGTGCGGCGGGCCGCGCTTTTGGTCATGCGCTGCTCCAGGCTCGAGGGAGACCCGGGGGGGCGCGAGGCGTATCCCGGCCCACCCCCCATCGCTGGAACCGCGTGTCCCTTCTCGTCGCGACGGGGTTGGGGGCGGGCCGAAGGCATGAGCGGAGGCATGCCTCGAGGTGCGGACCTCCTTCGCGCCAACCGAGGTGGGACGCTTCCACCGGTCGTCGCGCGAGGAGGAGTGCGCGTGGGAGGGGGCGTGTCCGACATGTCGAACGATCGTTCGCGCGTCTTTTTTGCCTTTTCGGGACGCGACGCGGTCGGGTACGATGACACGTTCGACGCTTTTTGCAGACTGCTCAGCAGTCAGCACGTCGCTGTGCGTCTCCCGAAACGTCGTGGGCACTCTCGTCTCGGGGGGACGGGCAGCGGCTCAGATTTGGTGACGCGACAGGCGCCGCGAGGAGACCGAGGGCGCCATGTTGGGCGATTATCTCACCGCGCTGCTCATCGCGGTCCTGGGATACGTGTACCCCGCGTACCTGTGCTTCAAGGTGCGCCTCGCGTCCCGTCCCCCGTCCCGAGCGCGGCCAGATGTTCAGATTTCTTCCCCCTCGACTCCCACCTCGCGGCGCTCGCGGGACGCGCGTCCTGACCGCCTTCCTCCCCGTTTCTCCCTCCCCGTTTCTCCCTCCCCGCCCCGCGACCCGCAGGCGTTGGAGAAGCACAAGCGCAAGCCCGAGGCGCTGCGCGGCTGGTGCATCTACTGGACGGTCATGGCGCTGTACACCGCCGGGACGCAGGTTTCGGATCGGTTCGTGTTTTGGCTGCCCATGTACAGCGAGGCGAAGGTGGCGTTCGTGGTGTACCTGTGGCACCCGCGCACGCAGGGCGCGCTGTACGTGTACGACGCGTTCGTCGCGCCGTTCCTGGCGAAGCACGAGACCGCCATCGACAGGCACATCGACGAAACGAGGGTGAGCGTCGGAGACGTCGTCGCGCGGCGCGCGCGCGACGTCGTCGAGTTTGCGCGCGAGAAGTTTGCGGCGGCGCTCACGGCGCTGCCGCAGGGCGCGCAGAGGGGACAGGGGGGTGGGTTCGGCGCGAGGAGCGCCACGGAGGCGGCGGCGATGGCGTACGCCAGGGGACCGAAGCAGAACTAAACGCGCGACACAAAAAGACGGACGTTCATCGGCTTTTCGCGCGCGCTCTGGCCAGGTGGCGCGCGCGAGCTCCGCGAGACGACGCGACACTAGAGACGTCGAAGCGTTTTTTTTTTCACGACGGTATAGGCACGAAACGCGAGAAGCTCGCCTCGGCTTATCATCACTTGGTCTTCTTTTCCTGGGCCTCTTCGAGCTCCTCCCCGGCCTCGTCGAACCCCCACACGTGTTTCATCTCGCGCCAGCCCCCCCCGACGAGCGCGCGGCCGAACGTCGCGGCCAGCACGCCGGGCACGATGTACAGCAGCGCCGGCTGAGCGGCTTTGAACGCGTTCATCACCGCGATGGTCGCGACGAGCCCCGCGAAGTACCCGATGACCACCGCGTTGAAGTACTTGGGCGGGGCCGGGAGGCCCTTCGCGAGCGCCCTCGCCAAACGCGCGTGGTCCATGCGGAGCGTGAGCGCGACGTAGATGCCCGGGATGACGATGTCCCCGAGGCCGAGCATGGAGAAGGGCGGGACGTCCGCGCCGAGCGCGCTCGCGGCGCGCGGGAACAGCAGCTTGATGGGCGCGTCGAAGGATTTCGCGACGGTGACCATGACCGGCGTGAAGAACACCCAGAAGATGTCGTAGAAGAAGAGCCCCGTTAGGAGGATCGCGCCGATCTGGATGGAGTCCAGAGTTAAAAACTCGATGCCCTGCAGCGAAAACGCTAAACCCAGCGCGTTGTTCGCCAGCCAGTGCTTCTCGGCGACGTACCATCCGCAGAACGCGACGCCGCCCGCGCCCGCGATGAGCTCGGGGACGCTCAGCTCCACGCGCGCGGGCTCATCCATGAGAAACGGGATCTTGGGGCACGTGCCGAAGTACAGCGTTTTGGTGGCGACGCCGCGGGGCATTCCCGCGCCCACCACCGGCGCGAGCGTGCCGGTTAACGCGACGACGCCGATCAACACGAAGTATCCCGTCAGCAGCTTGTTCACCAGGTCCTTGGGCAGGAACTTGAACAGCAGGAAGAAACCGAATAGGACGCACGATCCGATCAGGGGGAAGCGCATGGCATCCTGCTTGGTCATGGCCTCGGTGTTCCCCGCGGCCACCGGCCGCACGGAGCGGTGCGCCCCCGCGAACACCGCCAACGTCGCGGTGCCGAGGATGTTCAGATTCGTCTCCACCGCGGTGAACAGCGGCGCGACCGCGAGGGCGATGAGCGCCAAGTGCGCGAGCGGGGCGGCGACGTGAAGCGAATCGTCCATCGCCTTCTCCTCCGCAGCCGCTTTCGCCGCGGTCGAACGCGTGCCGGCCATGCTAGCGGATCGCGTCGCGAATTGTGCCGCTCCGCGGCTCGTTTTCGGAACTCCGAAGTGCACTGAACTGCAGGCGCGAGGCGGCGGACGAGGGCGACTGACTTTTCGCGTCCACGACGGATAAAGCGCCGGTGACGGAAGCCTTTCCCTCCGTCACTGGCGGTCGCGCGGAGCTCACGTCCTTTACCCCACGCGATCAACCCCTCGATGGCTTCCGTGTGCTCGTCGCTCCCCTTCGCCGCCCCCCGCGCCGTCGGCTCGGCGCGCCGCGGCGCGCGCGCCTCGGCGGTGCCCCCCGTCGCGTCCCAATCGCACGTGGCTTTCCGTCACGGCGTCGCCGGCGCGCGCCTCCCCGGCGCGACCGCGCGCCGCTCGCCCGCGCGTCGCGGCGATTTGTGCGTCCGCGCGGGCAAGAAGGACAAGCGCAAGAGCGGCGGCGGTGGTGGCGGCGGTGGCGGCGCTAAGACCGGCGGCAACCAAGGCCACAAGTCCCCCGGGAAGGTGAAGGAGGGCTCGGCGTACCAGACGGAGACGCGTAAGATCATCTTGTCTCTGGGCAAAGTGCGTAAGGTCACTCCCAACGGCAAGGAGCTCATCAAGAACATCAACCTCGGCATGTACCTCGGCGCGAAGATTGGCATTTTAGGCGCGAACGGCGCGGGTAAGTCCACGCTGATGAAGATCCTCGCCGGCGTCGACAAGGATTTCGACGGCGAGATTTACCTCGACGACGGCATCAAGGTCGGGTACCTTCCCCAGGAGCCGCCGCTGGACGACGGCGAGACGGTGATGGAGAACATCGAGGTGGGCGTCAAGGCGGTCAAGGCGGACTTGGCGGAGTACAACGACATCTCCATGCAGATGGCTGAGCCGGACTGCGACATGGACAAGCTCATGGCGCGCATGGACGCGCTGCAAACCAAGCTGGACGCGTCCAACGCCTGGGAGATTGACCGCGTCGTGTCGCGCGCCATGGATGCGTTGCGTTGTCCCCCGGGAGACGCGCTCGTCGCGAACCTGTCCGGCGGCGAGAGGCGCCGCGTCGCCATCTGCCGCCTTTTACTGGCGCAGCCGGACATCCTGCTCCTGGACGAGCCCACGAACCACCTGGACGCGCAGTCCGTGGCGTGGCTCGAGCAGTTCCTCGCGACGTTCCCCGGAACCGTGGTGGCGATCACGCACGACCGGTACTTCCTGGACAACGTCGCGGGGTGGATCTTAGAGCTCGACCGCGGCGAGGGCATCCCCTTCGAGGGCAACTACTCTTCCTGGCTGGACTCGAAGGCCAAGCGTTTGGAGGCGGAGGGGAAGAAGCAAGACGCGCTGCAACGAACGATCAACCAGGAGCTGGATTGGGTGCGCTCCAACGCCAAGGGCCAGCAGAAGAAGGGCAAGGCGCGCCTTCGCGCGTACGAAGAGCTGTGCGACGCGGCGAACGCGTTCACGGCGCGCGCGGAGCTGGATAGCATCACGATCCCCGCGGCGCCTCGCTTGGGCTCGGAGGTGATCACCGTGGAAGGCGTCTCGAAGGGGTACGAGGGTAGAGGTCTGCTCATCGAGGGCCTGGACTGCATCATCCCCGCGGGCGCGGTGGTGGGCATCGTCGGCGCTAACGGCGCGGGCAAGACGACTTTGTTCAAGATGATCACCGGCGTCGATACGCCCGACGCCGGGACGGTGACCGTGGGCGAGACCGTCAAGCTGATGTACGTGGACCAGGACCGCGGAAGCCTGGACGCGACCAAGACGGTGTTCGAGGAGCTCAGCGGGGGGGCGGAGGAGATCTCGCTGGGCACCCGAACCGTCAACGCGCGCGCGTACTGCTCGTGGTACAACTTCAAGAGCTCCGACCAGCAGAAGAAGGTTGGCGACTTGTCCGGCGGCGAGCGCAACCGCTTACAGCTGGCGAAGACGCTCACGTCGGGCGGGAACGTGCTGATGCTGGACGAGCCCACGAACGATCTGGACGTCACCACGCTGCGCGCGCTGGAAGAGGCGGTGATGTCCTGGAACGGCGTCACGATGTGCATCTCGCACGACCGGTGGTTCCTGAACAAGATCGCGACGCACATCTTGGCGTACGAGGGCGACTCGAAGGTGACCTTCTTCGCGGGCTCCTACGACGAGTACGAGGAGCACAGGAAGGAGCGCATGGGGGGAGCGGAGCCCGCGCCCATCAAGTACAAGCCCATGCCGGTGTGAGAGGGTGTCTACGTTCTAGCCAGGAGCGAGAGCGACGACGGTTCCAAGGTGACTATCATCACACTTTACGCTTCAGAAACATCTTCTCCTTTTTTTTTCTCGCCGCGTTTCAGACGTTTCTGGGACGACGCCGGCGCGCCGCGCGCTAAACTTTTTCGAGAGTTGGCTTTGACGAGCTCGACGCGATGGGTACTTGAGCGGGCCGCTCGCGCCGCGCTCGCCCTTTTATTTGCACGCACCTAGACGCGTTCAAGATGGCGTTCACGGCCCGTAAGAAGGTGCGCTCGCCTTCCACGTCCCGCGTCTCCCGCGCGCGTCGCGAGCCGGTCGCCGGCTCCGTCGACGGCGACGCCGTTTTCCCGGCATCGCGGCTCTCGCCTGTCGTTGCCAGGTTTTTTCCGCGCTTCTCATCCGCGCGTCGACCCTCGACCGCGACCACGCGGGATGCTGACGACCTCTCACCCGCGCTTTCCTGACCCACAGATTGTGAAGGACGATGGCGCCGCCCTCGGTCCCTTCGAAGAGACCGTCGCGCAGGTACGTGCAGCGCGATCGCCCGGCTCCGCGTTGGAGACATTTTCTAGGGTTTAACTCGAGCGCGCGTGCGAAAAACCCGAACCATCGAGACTCGGCGGCGAGCGTCTTCGCGGCGGTCGAGGGGCGCGCGGGCGCGTAGGCTCGGTCGGTCGTCAACGGACACTCGCGCGCGTCGTGCCGCGGTTAACGCGCGGCGTTTCGGGCGGTCCGTCGCGCGTGGGGCGGCTTCCTCCGCGGAGGACGCCATCATCATCATCATCATCACAGCTCGCGGCTACGCCTCGCTAAAAACCAGAGACTGACCTTTTCCCTCCGCACGTCTAAACGCAGGCGCTCTTCGACCTCGAGGCGACCAACAACGAGCTCAAGGCTGAGTTGAAGGACCTCTACATCAACGGCGCGCAGGAAGTCGCGATCGGCGACGGCCGCACCGCCATCGTCATCCAGGTGCCCTTCCGCTTGCTCAAGGCTTTCCACAAGATCCAGCAGAGGCTGGTGCGCGAGCTGGAGAAGAAGTTCAGCGGCAAGGATGTCGTGGTGGTGGCGAACCGCCGCATCATGCCCGTGCCCAAGGGCGGCTTCGCCCGCGCGCGCCCCAGAAGCCGCACGCTGACCGCCGTGCACGCGAACCTGCTGGAGGATCTCGTGTACCCCACGGAGATCGTCGGAAAGCGCCAGCGCTACAGGCTGGACGGCAGCCGCCTGCTCAAGGTGTACCTCGACGCGAAGGATCGCAACACCACGGAGTACAAGCTCGACGCGTTCGCGGGCGTGTACAAGAAAATGACCGGCAAGGAGGTCTCCTTCGAGTTCCCCGTCACCGAGGCTGCTAACTAAAGTCGCCGAGTCGCGGGACGGCACGTGTCATTCGGATAATGCGCACACCGGGGGGGGGGTGATTGATTGAGTCTTTGTAGTAACGAAGGCGATTCACCATCGAAAAAATTCGCGAACGACTTTAAACGTTTCGTCAAAACTCGCGTCGCGTCGCGTTACACGAACCGAACCGCGGGCGCGATATCTATCCCTAAACGACACTCCCTTTCCACGCGCAGTCACACTCTACGCGCTTTTGGTCATGGCGTCCGCCTTCATCTTCCTTATCTGAAGCCTAACCTCCGAGTCCGTCTTAGCGAGGATGCGCCGCTCGCCGACGCGCACGCGCGCGGCGGCTACCGATCGCTGCGTCTGGCGCACCGGCTCGGAAAACACCCCCACCCACGCGTCGGCGTCGGGAAACGCGCCGTCGTTTCCGATCACTCCTTTCGTGTCATCAATCAGCTCCGCCGCGAACGCGCTCTTCTTTCCTTTCTTCGACTTGAAAGGCTTGGACGGGTCCTGCGCGGCGATGTCCCGGTCCTTCTCCAGGGAGTTGGGATACCGCGCGAGCGCGTCGGTGGTGAGATCGGCGAGCATCTCGCGCACGGCGATTTCGCCGGCGTCGCCGCCGAGCACCTCGCCCTGCGTCCCTCTTTTGCCGCGGGTGAGCGCGCCCAGGACGCCTCCCAGCGCCTTGTTTCCCACCAGCGCGCGTTGGGCGAGCTCGGGGAGCTCGCTCGGGTCCTCGGGGTCGCACAGGATGAACGAGGCGTACTGCAGGAGCTGCTTGGGGTAGCCGCTCAATCGTAGCGGGAACGCCTCGACGGGCCGTAAACCGATGTTTCGCAGCGCCGCGGCTTTTTGATCCGCGTATCGGTCGTCGGGGTCCACTCCTAACACGAGTTCGTAGAAGTCGTCGGGGTTCTCGCCGACGGGAGGCGCGAACCCGTAGGAGATGAGCAGCTCCGAGGACGGGCGCGCGCCGTACGACGCGAACACCTGCTCGCCGGGTCGGTACCGGCGGTCTGGACGAAGGCACACCGCGCCGGCGGCGTCGTCGATGTACGCCTCGCACCCGGGCTTGTGGTTCAGCATGTCCGCCCACGGCACGAGCGCCAGCTCGCCGCCGCGGCTGGGCAGGCGGATCAGGCGCGAGAAGAGAACGTCGAACGCCCAGCGCAGCGCGCCGGGCGTGAGCTGCGGGAAAGCGCCGCGGATCTCTAAAATGGCCGCCTCCACGCTCTCCTGGCGGTCGCGCGCCGCGCGCAGCGACGGCGACCCCGCCAGCAGCGACGCGACATCCGCCTCGGGCCAGTCCAGGACGCCGCCGGTTCTCCGAGGCAGCGCGCGGACGTAGACGGCGAAGACACCGCTGTCGTCGCCCGCCTCGAGCGCGAGCGCCTGCTCCGCGAGGAACGCCGCGAGCAGAGACCACTCCTGCAGCTCGGCGAGCTTCGGCCCGAGCTTGGACTCGGCGACGGCTCTTCCCACGGTGATGAGCGTCGCGTCCGGGATCTCCAGCAGGGAGTCACCCTTTCGCACCTCCTCGCGCGCGACGAGCCCGCGGCCCTCGGGGAGGTCCACCACCAGGTCGAGCTTCTGGCCGGGGAGACGCTGCGCGCCGGTCATCCAGGCCATGAACTCCTCCTTGGTGGCGGTGCCCACGGGCGCGGGGATGTCCTCGTCCGCGGCGCGCGACTCGGGCATCGCCTCCTCGGCGGTCGCCTCGGTGGCTGTCTCGTTCTCGATCGCGCGCGCGCGCGTGCTCGAGGCGCGGGACACCGCGGCGCGGCGGCGGGGGACGCGCGCGCGCGCGGCGGCGGCGGCGACCGGGGCGGCCGAGGCCGACATCGCGAAGGAAGACATCGTCGCGACAGGCCCGAGCACGGGACGCGCGTTCGTGCACTGGCGTCAAGATGGGATAACTAAGGAGCGTGACGCCAGCGCGACTGCCATGAAAGATCTCCGAAACTCGTGCTCCCCAAGCGAGGCGAGCGAATCTCCTGATTGTCTATGGGCGAACAGTCTGCAAAAACACACACACACACACGCTTCACTCAGAAAAAACCGCGGACATCCGCGAAAAACCAGCTTGCTTTCGAGCGCCGCGCCGCCGACTTTGTCGTAAAACGAGGCTGGCGGCGGTCCTCCATTCCACACCGGACGCCGCCCGCCCTCCGACACGCTCGACGCGCGTTCGGTTTCGGGTCCAGGCCTCCTCGCGGCTACCGTCGTCGACCTCCGGCCGCCACCATAATCTCGCGGACTGTCCGCGACCTGGCGGGAGGCGCCATGGCCGCCCCGCCCCTGGAGGACCGCGTGCGCGCGCACAGCGATTTCTTCGACAAGCTCGTGGAGCTGATCCCCGCGCGGTACTACGTCCCGGACGAGCAGAACCCCGAGTGGAACAAGTTCAACAAGACCAAGAGCGCGAAGGCGCTGGCCAAGCTCGAGGCGAAGGAAAACTCCAAGAAGGCGCTCCGCGCGAAGCTCCAGCCGGGCGCGCAATCGACGCTGGAGAAGATCAAGAGCAAGGCGCGAGGCGATTCCGGCGCCGCGGGCGACGACGCCTCCGCCTCGGACGCGTCGGAGGACGCGTCGGAGGACGAACCGAACGAGTCCGACTTCGAGGACGATGTCTCCGACGAGGAAAATGAGTCCCAGGACGCGAGCGACGCGTCGGATGAGGAGGACGACGAGGACGAAGCGCCCGCGGCGGGTCCCAAGCCGCCGGCGACTCCCGCGGGCGCGCCCCCCACCGCCAACGGATGGTCCGTGGACTCCGCCGGCGGTAACCGCCTGGAGGAGCTCCGCGAGCGCCTGCAGGCGAAGATCGCGGCGAGCCGCGTGGCGCGCAAGGCGGAGGAGAGCCAGGAGAAGGCGGCGAAGGCGAAAGAGTGGCGCGAGGAGAAGAAGAAGGCGAAGGCTGAGCGAAAGCGAAAAGAAAAAGCCGACGCAAAGGCGTCGGCGCGCGCGAACGGCGCGGAGGACGCGAAAAAGAAACGGAGTCGCGACGCCGATTCGGACGACTCCGAGTCGGACGATGACGCCTCCAACCTGCAGTTCGGACGCGTCGAGGTGGAGGGCAAGGTGGGCGGCCCCGCGAAGAAGAAACGCGCGTCGAAGGAGGCGTTGCTGAAAAAGGCGCTCGCGCAGCGGCGCGAGATCGAAGACGCGGGCGGCGAGGACACGGCTGCGGGGAAGAAGGTGGCGGAGCGCTACTCCTGGGACGCAGCCTTGGCGCGCGCGGGGGGCGAGAAGGTGCTGGACGACCCGAAGCTTCTGCAGAAGAGCGTCAAGAACGAGCAGAGGATGAAGAAGAAGTCCGCGGAGAAGTGGGCGGCGCGCGTGGACCGCACCGAGGAGCAGATGGCGGCGAAACAGAAAAAACGCAAGGACTCGCTCAAGAGCCGCGCGAACGCCAAGGTGGAGAAGCGCATCGAGAAGCGCGAGAAGAAACGCAACAGGCCGGGGTTCGAGGGACGAAGCCAGGCGCCGATAAACGCGTGATTCGAGAAGTGTTGTATTCGTCGAACGAAAAAAGCGTTTTCTAATAACGCGCGACGAACGAAAAGACGCTTCACCACGTTCGCACGCGCCAAGGTATCATCTCCTGGCAGAGTTCCCCGTGAAGAACCACTCCCAGTCGCCTTCGTATTTCCTCAGGCACCGCAACACGTACACGCACCCTCCGAGCCAGCCGGTGGTCATCATGGCGACGGTCCACGCGGTGGCGACGATTGCGTCGTTTTCCCTGAACCAGATCCACGCGCTGAACACGGTAAACCCGACGTACAAGTCGACGAGAGACACGATTCCCCACGGGTTCGCTAACAGCCAGTTGAGCTGCGTTGTGTTGCTTCCCGCCGCCGTGGAGGTGGACAGCGCCCACGCGATGACGGCGAACATCGCGAACGCGCCGGCGGCGACCAACGCCGCGGCGTGCTTCGCGAAACGCTGCGCGCCGTCGCGTCCGTTCCTGGGGTTCCAGGACGACGCGTTTCGAGCGCCGTCGGCTAAGGGCTCCTCGTCCGCGGAAGAGGCGTGCGCGTCCCACATCCCGCCGGTGGCCGTGACTCTGGCGTGTAAGTTGGGTCTGCTCCTTTTTTTTTCTTGCGCGGCGAAACTCGCGGGCATGCGACGACCGAGGTGCCGTCGTGTCGGAACTGGCGAAGGCGACGCGGGGGGGGTCCGACGCGAAGCCGCGCGCGTGAGGCCGCGGCGGTGGGAGTGAGGTCGGGAGTCGAACGCCGAGCGGCTCGCGGGAGTAAACGGGCCACTCGGCAGGCACGCTCGCATGGACGGCGGCGCGAGGGGCGCGCGCAAACCAATGAACGTGACTCTCGTGTCGGTCGCTGCAGTGTCGGATGTGATGTGGGAAGTGTTGATTCGTCCGAGTCAGCGTGCTTTTTTCGCACCCACACCATTGGACATTTAGTCACAAACTTTGAACATCACCATCACGTCACGACTTTTTCCCGATAAAAATAAACCCGTTCGAAACGCAGTCGATCGATCGCGACACAACAGGACGCGCCTCGACGTCGTACGCATCCTCGGGTGGTAAGATGGCTGGCAAGAAGAATAAGAAAAAGAACTCCGGCGGCGGCGGCGGCGGTGGTGGCGGCGGCGGTGGCGTTCCCAAGCCTAAGCCCCCCCCCGACACCCCCACGAAGGAACCGCTCGTGTCGGCCGCGAGCGAATCGAGCGCGGCCATCCCCGCGCCCAAGGCGGCTCCCGAGCCTCCCGCCGCGGACGCCGCGCTGGAGGCGGCCGCCGCCGCCGCGAAGGCGAAGGAGAAGGCCGACGCCGACGCCAAGGCCAAGGCGGAGGCGGATGCCAAGGCGAAGGAAGAGGCCGCTGCCGATGCTGCCCAGGCGCAGGCTGCGAAGGCTGCCGAGGTTGTTCTCGAAGAAGCCCCCGCGCCCGCCACCGCGGAAGCGAAGCCCCGGGCGGAGACCCCGACGAAGGCGAAGAAGAAGACGGCGGCACCCACTCCCGCGCCTGTGTCTCCGGTCAAGCCCAGCGACGTCCCGATCGAGAAGGCTCCCAAGTCTCGGGAGTGCTGCGTCGTGATGTGAGCGACGCGGCGAGGGGGACCGAAAAGGAGACGCAAAGGCGTTTGAACAAAGTGTAATACCGACGCGAGCGTATTCATCATATCATCGCGAGCGCGCGAACGACGGGCGATGCCGCGCGTCAAGAAGAAGAGCAGGGCGAAACCGCGCGAGGACGCGGTGATGAGCGATCGCCCGGGGTCTCGCATGTCACGAACCCGTCGCGATTGCATTTTTTTTCAACACCCGACGCGAAACTGGCGCGCCAAATCAGGAAGGAGCTGATTTCGGAAATCTGAAAAGGCGTGTGTCGTGTGTCGTGTGTCGTGTGGCTTTCACGTAAAGGCGTGTGGATTTCACGTAAATTGTACTCGCTCTCGTATGGAAAGCCAGTCTGAGCTTTTAGTGAGGTCTGAAAGCCACGCGTGCGCGATTTTTTCTCGACACGAGTCGATTATTCCATCCCTCCCGCCTCTCCCGAGGGTCACAACCAACGACGCGCGGTCTCCGCACGATGCGTTCGTTCCTGCTCCTCGCGTCGCTCGTCGGCGGCGCGGCCGCGCTGCGCCAGGACCCCCGAGGCGCGTTTTCTCTCGCCTCGCGTCTCGCGACGCACCCCGAGGCGTCCGATTCCGGGGCGCAAAATGTGGACGCCCCCGCGTTCTCCGCGCGGTGGACCTCCGGCCTGCTCCTGTCCGAGAAGTGCACCGCCGCGTACAACATCCTGAACAACGACCAAGGGTACCTGGATGCCGTCGCGCTCGTGTTCGACGACGCGCGGATGGTGGGCAAAGCCACCGCGGAGGCGTGCACGCGCCACCTGAGCCCGTGCGCGGACCCGCTCGGCGGGACGTGCACGGAGAACGCGCGCCCGTTCTGGACCGACGACCTGATGTCGGACGTCCCGGAGCTGGAGCGCGCGTGCGCGAAGGTGCTCCCCGAAGACGAGCTCGCGCCCATCATGTGGCTCAACGAATACCTCGTCACCAAGTCCCCGCTGTCGTACCTCCCGTTCCTCGGCATCGAGCTCAAGCTCCCGAACATTCTTCCCGTGTACGTCCCAAAGTCGTGCCGCAACGACGCGGACGAGGGGATGATCCTCGCGTACTTCAGCGACGGGTGCGCGCGCGAGGAGAAGAAGCAGCTCAAGCAGTGCAAGTTCAGCATCGCCGAGGGAGAAGCGCGCGAAGCGTGAAGCGCGCGAAACAAAGAGGCGCCTCGAGAGCCGCTTTTTGTACAGCACGAGCAGAGACGGCAAATGTAATGATAAAGAGACACGTCGTCCTCGACATCACACGCCGAGTTCGCGCAAGAGCGAGCCGATGCTCGATCGCGTCTCACTCTCGTCCCCCGCGAGTTCGTCTCCGTCGCGCTTCGTCTCCCCGAGGGTGCTCTTTTTTCTCCGCGAGCGTTTCTCCGCGTCCTTCAGCGGCACGTTCGCGCGCAGCACGTCCGTGCGGCTGGCGACTTTTTCGGGCGCGTCCGCCTTCTTGCCGACGCGCATCTTGGGATCCGCCGCCCACACCTCCGACATCGCCTCGGCGGTGCGAATCACGCCGTCGATGCCCGCCAACTCCGCGCCCTCCGGGTCCTCGTCCAGCGGATCCGGCGCCGTCCACGCGCGCGCGCGCGAACGTTTCGTCTTGCCCTCCTCCTCCTCTCGCGCCACAGAAGCTTTGCGCTCCTGGAGCTCCAGGAACTCCTGCCGCGCGTCGGGGATGTCCAACAAATCCAACGCGTCTGTCTCGAGCCGCGCGGCAAACGCGTTTTCGTCGCGTTCCGCCTTCTCCAGTCGCACGCGCGCCGCCTCCACCTCGGCGTCGGTGGGCGCACGCTCGGTGGGGATGTCCAACACTTTCGTCGCGGACGACGGCTCACCGGACGGCTCACCGACGCGCTCGGCGTCCCTCGCCGCCTGAGGCTCGCGCGCCCACCGGGGAACCGCGTTTTTCGCCTCAGAGACGTGCGCGTCGCCCCGCGACGCCGCCAACGCGGCGCGGTAGAGGAGCTCGTCCAGTCCCGCCGCCTTCGCGGCGCTGGTGACGGACTCGTCCATCCGGTCGACCGGGAGCGCCTCGAGCGCCGCACTCTCGATTTGCGCGCTCTCGTCCGCGGTCCCCTCCGCTCCCATCGTGGGCACCTGCTTGGTGAGTTCGTCCACGAAGTGCGCCGCGGCGTCCCGCAGCGACGCGTCGGGCTCGCCGCCGCCGCCCTTCGCGCTCAGCGCCTGCATCAGTCGCGCGTACAGCTCAGTGGACATGCTCGAGGTCCTGGCCGCGTTCGCGGCGGCGGGGGAGGGTCCCGAAGGAGCGTCGTCGCCGCCGCCGCCGAGAGAAGTCACGCCGCCCGTGTTCGTGTTGACGTTGATGTTCACGAGAGGCGCTCCGGAGCCGGCGCCGTCGAGCCCGCTCAGCCCGACGCGCGGGCGAAGCAGCTCGGCGACGCGCTCCGCCAGCCGCTCCTCGGACTCGTCCCCGGACGACGCGCGATGCATCCCCACGTCGGCTTCGTCGTCGGTGAGAGATAAACTCGACTCGGCTCCGTCGTCCAGCGACTTCTTGAGTTCGTCGGCGGCGGCGCGCGCGGCGGCGCGCGATTCCGCCTCGCCGCTGTTCGCGTCGAGCACGTCCGCGATGCTCCGCGCAAACTCGTCGTACGCGGGCGCGACGTCGAAGTCGACTTCCGGCGCGACGTCGACTTCGGGCTCGACTTCGACTTCGGGCTCGACGTCGACTTCGGGCTCGACGTCGACTTCCGGCGCGACTTCGACGACTTTTTGCGCGTCTTCGAGTTCGAGCGCGGCTTCGACTTCGAGCTCTGCTTCGTCCGGCGAACCCGGGTCCTCGAGCACGTCTTCCTCCTCCTCTTCGGCGGTTTCCCGGTTGACGTCGTCGGACGCGTCTTCGAGCGCGTCTTCCAGCGCGTCTCCGCCCTCGGACGCGGCTTCGTCCGGCTCGTCCAGCACGCCCGGGTCCTCGAATAAATCGAACACGTCCTCCTCCTCCTCCTCCTCTTCGGCGGTTTCCCGCGCGACTCTTTCGTCGTCGGTCTCCGCGTCTTCGCCCGCGGGCGCCGCGTCCACGAGGGACGCCATGCCCGCCATTTCGAGCGCGTCCAGGGCCGAGTCGTCTTCTTTCGGCGGCTCGATCGAGCCGCCAACCTCCACGGGGTCCCCGGTCACGACGACGTCGTCGCCCGCGACGTCCTCCGAAATCGCCGCCTTTGTCTCCTCGCCGGGGAGCGCGAACGTCTGTTCCGGCGGGACCACCGACCCGCCGACCTCGATTTCTTTCAGTTCCGGGTCCGCGGGGAACGACGCCTTCACCGCCGCCTTCTTCGGCGCGGTGAGCTCGTTTATGAGCGCCTCCGAATCGCTCGGGTCCGAACCCAGGGAGGACGCGCTCGATTCGGTGAGCTCGCGCACCAAATCGCGGGAGGCGTCGCCGAGCCCGGCGCGGCGCGAACGACGCCGCGGCGCCGACCCGAGAGACGCGAGCGCGCCGGACCCGGCGCACGCCGAGGAGGGCGTTTCCTTTCCGGCGACGCCCCCCCCCGCGCGCTCGGCGGCGTCCTCGAGCAGGTGGCTCAGACGCGTGTATGCGCCGGGGGGGACCTCCGGGGCGCCATCCCCGAGCGCGGCGAAGCGGAGCGCCGGCGCCTGCGGGCGGAGTCCCGGCGCGCGGCCCCACCGCCCCGCGACTAATTGCTCATAGGGCGCCTCCGCGGCGGGCGCGGCGCCGAGCCCGGCGGCGGCGGCGCTCGTCTGCTTCGCGGCATTCGCCGCGGGCGTCGTCGCGGAGGCAGCGGGCGTCGTCGCGGCTTCGACCGCGGCGCGGCGCGCGCGCGGGCGCTCGACGACCTGCACCATCCTGTAGTACTGCGGCTTGACCCCCTCGGGGAACAGCGCGTCCCGCGCGTCGCCCAGCAGCGACCGGCTGCGTCTCTCGCGGTTCTCTTCGCTCTCCTCGGACGCGGGCACGAAGAACGCGTCGCCGCTCTCCGACTTGAACACCGCGTGGTCCTCGCCCCCGCGCGCGGCGAAGTGCGGCGACCGCCGCGCCGCCGCGAGCGCCGCCGCGCGGAGCGCCGCGGGGTCCAGACGCGCCCCCGCGCACTCCGGCCTGTCCGACGTGGGGACGGACGCGGGCAACGCGGGCACGACGAAGACTGAGGCGTCGCACGGCTCGAGGACGCGCCACGGGTGCGTCGCCAGGGACTCGAAGAGCGCGAGGTCGACCCCCAGGGGCGTGTACGCCGCGGACTCGGCGACGCACGCCAGAAGAGGCGCGTACGCGCGGTAAGCGTCGTCGTCCATGTAAAACGGCGCCTTGGATTCGGATTCGTCATCCCCCGTCTGGCCGGCGCCGAGGCTCGCCTCGGCGTCCGCCAGCCCCGCGCCGGCGGAAGCACCCCGCGCGGCGGCGAGGGCGCCCGCGAACGCGCCGCCGGCGAACGTCCCCGCGACGCCCTCGTCCGCCGCGAAGGTGGCGTGGAGGTCCAGGCCGGGGACCGGGCGCCACGAGTCCTGCAGGGTGTGCGTGCGCTGCGTCCACACCACGACCACGAGCGCGGCCGCGGTCGCGGCCATCGTCGCCGCCGCGCCCATCGAGCGCATCACGCCGCGAATCGCGCGCCGGTGCTCGGCGTCGGCGTCGTCCACCGCGGGGAACGCGTCCGGTCGAAGCGCCGCGGCATCGGCGTTTCGATGGGAAACGCGATGGGCGTGGTGGCGGTCCGCGCCGGACGACGCGGCGTCGTCGCGGCGCCTGTCACCCTCTTCCGCGACGCGCAGAGGTGTCCTCTCGTCCATGGCGAGGACCATCGCTCCCGGACCCCTTACCGAGCGTCTCGCTGCCGCCTCCGACGCGCCTTCCGATGTGCGCGCGTTAGAAGGGTGTTCCGAGGAAAACTTCGGGTGTTAAAAACCATGTTTCGTATGGGGACTAGTCTCCATAAAAATAGACACAGTCGGACAGTCTGAAAAAAGAGGAAAAGAGGAAAGGAAAGAAAAAAACCGTTTCCGAGACCGCGACCAAATCTCTCCGACACGCCGCAGTGTCTCGGCGCGCGGGCGCGATGGTGGAGCACCTGCCCTTGGGGCACACCGCGGAGGTGCGCGCGCAGAAGATGCGCGCGCTCCGCGCGGAAGCCGGCAAGCAAGCCAAGGCTGACCTGGACGCCATCAGGGAAAGGTGCGCCCCCGCGACCGCGTTCCCCCCGCCTCGGAACGGCACCGCTTCCGCCCCCCGTCGTCATCTCCTCTCCACCCCGCGCGCTCTGACACGACCCCCCGCGCCGACAGGTTGCGCAAGAAAGAGGCGAAGCTCCGGCGCATGAAGGAGACGCGCGCGGCGGAGGAGGCCATGCTCGCCAGCATGGTGCTTTCCGAGAACGGCGCGCGCGTCTTGGAAAACGCGGTGGCGGATGCGGAGCGACGCGCCGAGAAGAAGAAACAAGCCGCGCGCGACGCGGATGCGGCGCGACCCTGCGTGTTCGTGGAACCGTGCGACACGTGCTTGGCTCTGCGCGAGGTGGCGTCGAAGGGCGTCCCGAACGGCAAGAAAGACGCGGCCGCGCGCACGAAGCTGTGCTCGCGGTGCCAGGTCAAGGCGAGGGACTCGGCGATCGAGGCGGTGCGCGCGCGGCGCGCGGCGGCGAAGGCGGCGGCGGAGGATCTCGCTGACGCGGTGCGACGCGGCGAGCCTCCGAAAAAGGACGCGGCGACGCTCGCCTCGGAAGAGCGCGCGCGCGTTGAGAACAGGAAAGCCATGAAGGACCCGACGAACTTCAGGCGGGGGTACGACCACCTGGAGAAGGATCTGCGCGCGACGGAAAAAAGCGTCGCGCTGGCGAAGACGCCCGAGGCGCGCGTCGCCGCGTTACACCGCGCGTCGCAGCTGCGCGCCGCGATGGAGACGGCGCGGCGCGAGCGCGAGCGCGAGCTGAGGCGCGAGCGCGTCGTCGCCGCGATGGGCGCGAGGAAGAAGGAAGGGCCGGTGGAAGAGGACGAGAGATGGCTCACGTGATTTTAGAAAGTACAATTTACAATCCCACCCAGTAACTGCGTCCGTTGACGTTGTGCACCGGCCCGACGACGGGCGCGGTGACGGCCCACTCGTACCACACCTTTCCCGAACCGACGCACCGCCAGCAGTGCGCCTCGACGTCCGCCCCGGCGGGCACGTCCACCGGCGTGCGCAGGGGGAAGTATATCGGGAACCAGCTGAACATGTTTTCGCCGCCCGGTCCCAACGTGTGCGTGGGGGGATAGATGCTGCAGTGCACCTCCCCCGCCGGGCCGGCGTACAGCGTCGCGTCAAAGTACCCCGCGAACCCGTGCACGGTCGCGGCTTTGGCAGCCTCGCCTCTAACGAACGCCAGCTTCGCGTAGCGCGTGTTGTCGATCACGTTTGATCTGTTCGGGTGCTCGAACGTGAACACCTCGCGCGGCTCGGCGACGAGCGCGTGGCGGTGCAGCTTCACCACGTACGGCGTCTCCATGTGTTTCAAGTCGCCGCGCGCCTTGGCGTCGTTCCACTGCTTCGCCGCGGTGACGGGCGCGAGGTACGAGGTGTACGCGTTTGGGATGCTCACGCCGTCTTCCTTCAGAAACCTCTGCGCGCCGTCCAGGCACTCGGGAGATAACTCGTTGTCCCCGAACGAGCCCAGCAGCTCGGAGACGAGCACGTCGGCGCGCTCCGAGAAGGCCCACTCGCGCATGTCGCTCGCGACGACCGTCACGACGTCGCCCCAGCCCTCCGACTCCACCAGCGACTGGAGCGTGATCACGGCGTTGGGGTTCTTCTCCACCGCGTACACGCGCAGCGCGCGTCCGCTCCGCTCGGACGCGCGCAGCGACGCGCGCACCAAAGGCCCGCGCCCGGCGCCGACCACCATGAGCACGGTGACCCGCCCCGCCGCGGCGTCGGCGTCCGACACGCGGTCCAAAAGGCACGCCGTCACAGCCTCTTCGTACTGAATGTACTTCGAGGCGTCCTTCTCGAACGTCTCGTACGTCGCGCTCTCCAAGTTGTCCATCAGAGGCTGCAGCGGCGCCTGCAGGTAGTCGCGGTAGCCCGCCTCCTGCAGCTCCTGCTCGGTGGTGGGCTCGATCTTGCGGAACAGGTACACCACGTACTCCCAGCGCCGGCGCATCGGGTGCGGGTTCTCGGAGCCTCTGGCGTCACTCGCCATCCGGGCCATCTCCGCGGGCGTGGGCGCCGCGTCCCCTCCGCCGGACTGCGCGGCAGCCATGTGCTCGTCCACAGCATCGCCGCTTCCCTCGTCTCCCTCCCCGTCGTCGCGCTCGCCCGAGGTGTCGCCCCCGCCTCGGAGGATCACCTGCACGTTCCTGCGCATCATCAGCGAGACAAACTCCTGGTGGCGCTTGGGCAACACCGGGAAGCCGCGCTTGTTGGTGACGAACGCGGCCGGCGCGATGACCACCGCGCGCACGGGTTCGCCCACCCACCGCTCGATCTCCTCGTCCGTGGGCAACGCCGCGCCCACGTCCAGGCACACGCCGAGCTGCGGGTGCCCCTCGCACAGCGCCCGGAAGATGGCCCACGCCTCGAACGGATCGCGATGCGTCGTCGATTCCGACGTTTCGTTTTCGCCGCGCGCCGCCGCCGCCTCCGCCTCCGGCGCCACCACGGGCACGCGCACCCACAGCGCGGTGCTGGACAGCGCGGAGAGGAACTGGTTCACCACGCGCGCGTAGTTCGCCGCGGAGAACGAGGGCGTGGGCAGGAGCACGGCGTGCAGAGACAGGTGCGCGGCCCACATCAGCTCCTGGCGAAGCGCCGCCTCGCCGTCGCGGCGGGACGGGGCGGACGCGCTGTCGGCGTCGATCCAGGGCGAAGTCTTCCCGACCACCTGAGAGCTCCACTGCGTGGAGTTCAGGAGCAGGTCCGACCGCGCGAACGGCGCCGGCTGCGGCGCGGACGGATCCCTAGCGCTCGGCGCGGGTCGGCGGTGCCGAGGGTGCGCCAGAGGCGCGACGAGGAAATCGAAGCCGCCATCCAACGTGTCACGCAGACACCTCTGCAGGTCGTGGCACGTCTCCACCTCCAGCCCGGCGTAGTTGCTGTCGCCGAGGTCCGTGCGACGCGCGAGCGGCATGGCGACGTCGCGTCTCGAACGCGCGCGCGAGGGACGGTGAGGAGCGTCGATCGAAGCGACGCGATTTTGTTGACCGGTGTGCTTTTCACTTTTTTGACAACCATCCGCGCCGCGCTCGGTGACGCGCGGCGCGGCCATAGGTAAGGGGTAAGGTCTACGGTATCATCTCTCCGATCACAGCGCGTGCGCGCCGTTGGTCTGCGCGAACGCGTCGTGCGGGTGCTCCCTGAACCCCGCGGCGTTGTGCCCCTTGTGGTCCAGCCGCTCCTCCAGCCAGTCGTCCAGCAGTTCTTTGCGCGTCACCATCCCCACCACGCGGTTGCAGTCGTCCACCACGCACAGGTGCCGCAGGCCGAGTGTCCGGAACATGTCGTACACGCGCGCCACGCTGTACGTGTCCGGCACGCGCGCCGCGCTCCGGTTCATGTACGGCCGGAGGTCCACCAAACCGAGACTGTCCAGCTCGGCGTCCGAGAGGGTCTCTCTCACGAGCGCGCCGCCGGGACGCGAACCGCCGGGCCCGCCGAGCGACGACATCTCGACGCTCGATCGCGACGCGCCCGCGGTACTACCCGACGTCTCGAACCCGCGCGCGTGGCGCTCCGCCGGGGTGAGCACCATGCGGTCCAGCTCCTCATACGCGACGCGCCGCTTCAGCGCGCCGGTCCTCTGACCGGATCCCGCGTCTTGTCGATCATCCTCGTGACCCGCGGCGCTCGTGATTTCTCGAAGCAGAGCTCTCAGGTGCTCGCGCGAAACCGAGCCGGCGAGCACGTCGTACGGCGCGCCGTCCGCTCTTCTCACCACCGGGAAGCCCTGGTGCGTGGTGTGCTTCATGGCGTGCCGTATCGCGCTGACGCTCTCTCGCTCGCGGAGCGTGGTGAGCGGCAGCTTCTTCATGATGGCGCTCACGTCGTGCAGGTGCAGCCCGGGCGCGCCGTGCGGGTCATCGGGCAGGAACGGAGCGTGCTTGACGTGCAGCAGCGCGTGGTAGAGCGGCGGCGCCAGCGCGTCCGCGGTCCACTTCGCGACGGTGATGCCCAGCAGGATGGGCAGCAGGAAGTGGATCTCGCCGGACATCTCCATGACGATCACGGCGAGCGACACGGTGAGACGCGTCACGCCGCCCATGAACGCGCCCGCGCCCAGCAGCGCGAACACGCCGGGGTCGACCCAAGCCGTGGACAAACCCCCCGACGCGAGGCTCGCTTCCGAGTAGCCCATCCCCACCGCGACGTCGTACAGCATGAGCCCCACCAGGCGCCCGAGCGCGCTGCCCATCACGAGCATGGGCACGAACAGACCGCTGGACAGCGACGAGCCCGCGACGACGGTGGCGAACGCCGAGTACAAAAGCAGGAACACGATCAACGGACCGTATCCGAATTCTCGATGCGTGCCTCGGGTGAGCAAGTGCTTGATGGCGTCCTCGCCGGAGACGTGAAGCAGCGTGGCGAGCTCGTTGTAGTCCCGGCCTCCGCCGCTCGTGCCGTTCACGTCGACGTGCGACGCGCACGTGTACGTCATGATGGACTCTTCCACGATCTGGTGCAGGTGGTCGCTCCCGCCGTCGCAGAACACGTCCGCCGCCGGCGACTCGTCGAAGAAGCCGGGCGGCGGCGGCGCCGGCGCGGGCGGCCCCGGCGGGTACCCCGCACCCGCGCCCCTGGTGTCCACGCATCCGCTGGGCGTACACGGGAACCACATCGGCACCACCACGGTGATGAGCGAGAAGAGCACGACCAGCAGCACGGGCTCGAGCACCTTCTTCAGCTTATCGTTTCCCACCAGCCTCGCGCGCAGACTCACCGCCTTGAGGTTGAGGTGCGTGAATCCCGCGGCGAAGGCGCCGGTGAGCACGCCCACGAGCGCGGCGGGAAACACCGAGAGGAGGTGCGTGGAGACGTTCCTGTTCACCTGGAACACGGTGGACATGTCCGGCGTGACGGTGCCGAACGATCCGGTGGTCTCCGCGATGGCCTGCTGCGCGGATTCCAAAAACTTATCCGTGAAGAGCGCCGTCATGCACGCGAAAAACGTGAGCACCGCCAGCGCGGGTGACCAGTGCGACGCCACCTCTTCGTACGCGAACAGCAAACCGCCGATGGGCGCGCCGAACGCCGTCGCTACCCCGCACGCCGCGCCCGCGGTGACGAAGTCGCGCTTGTCCTTGTCGTTCCTGAACCGGCGGAACGAGACGACGCCGTCGGTGATCCAGCGCGGCGTCGTGAACCCGAGCGCGCCGGTATCGCCCTGCGACAAACCCGCGGCGATGGTCGCGCCGAGGTGGATCATGGGCCCCTCGGGGCCCACGGGCAGGCCGCTCGCCACCGCGCACATCGTGCTGACGAACTTCACCACGAACGTCCGCAGGTCGAACACCTTCGGCACGTCGATCCCGTTCAGGTACGCCATGACGTCAGGCACGCCGCTCCCGCCGGCGGCTTGCGCGAAGTACGCCACCGGGTACGCGGCGAGGAACACGAGCGCGCCGCTGTACGTGGTGCTGAACACCCAGGCGAGGAACACCTGTTTGCGGTTTAACAAGTCGCGCAGCGTGTCGAACTTCAAGTCGGACAGGCCGTCCATCCCCGTGTACAGCACGCGCGCCATGAGCCCGACGCCGAGCCCGACGGCGAAGAACAAGATCCACCGGTCGACGTTTCGGTAGATGGGCTGCTTGGCGAGCCACGTGCGGTACGCCTCCGAGTCCGTGGGGTAGTACTCGAAGGACTCGATGCCCGCTCGCGTGACCCGGCGCGCGCCGTTCCTCCCGCCCCCGCTGCGGGGCGTGTCCGCGACGTCGTCGTCCCCGTCGGAGACGTCGTTGGACGAGCTCACGAACGGGGCGGTCTCGCGACGTCGCACCTGCGAGTCGGAGGGGACGTACGACTCGCTGCCGCCCTCGATGTCCACCGAGAACAGGTGCGTCTTCTGACCGCGCGTCTCCCCGGGCGAGTCGTACGCGTCCCCATCGTAGTACCCGGACGCGCTCGACATCCTGTCGCGCCAAGGGGAATGACATCTGCCACGTTCCGTTGCTATTGAGGAACAGTCAGACACGTGCCGAATTTCCGGAATCACCCGCAACGAAGGAATCTGCATCGAGACGTGTAAAAAGTCGACGTCGGCGGTGCCGAGATGCGGCACTTCGATCTGCACAGCGACCGCGATGGCGACCGCGTGCGCGGCCCATGGGGCGTTCCCGCGACCGTGGATCTCGACGTCGCGAACGTGCGCGACAGCCACGACCTCGTGCGCGTCGCGCGGCGCCTCCGCTTCGAGCGTTCGCGGGGACGCGTCCCGAGCCTCAGCCTCCCGCGCGCCGACGGATAACGGAGAAACCCATCCTTTATGCGCGCGTTCGGGACGACGCGACGCGCTCGTCGCCGGCACGCTCTCCTTGTCTGCGGCGGCTTCGCTCGCCGCCGCGCTCGCCGCGCCGAGACCCGCGCGCGCGGAGGAGAAGCGCGCGTTCGTGAAGGACCCCTCGTTCTACGGCCGGTGGTCGTACGCCGAGCCGGCGGACATCGTGCCCTTCGTGGAGGCCACCGCGGCGCGCGGCGACGCCGCCGCCGTGCTCAAGGCGATGGACGAGTTCGGGGAGTACTACCCCATGTACAAGCTGGGCGACGAGAAGGGACAGATGTTAGCGCGGCTCGTGCGCGACCGCGCGCCGAAAAACAGCGTCGAGGTGGGCACGTTCCTGGGATACAGCGCCATATGGACGGCGACCAACCTTCCGCCCGGCGGCAAGTTGACGTGCGTCGAGTTTGAGCCCAGACACGTCGCCGTCGCGCGCGCGCTGACGTCGTACGCCGGCGTCTCCGACCGCGTCGAGATCCTGCAGGGCTCGGGCGCGGAGCGCGTGCCGGACGTCGTGCGCAAGCTGGGCGAAGGTGTGCCCGCGGACATGGTGTTTTTCGATCACTGCAAGGAGTGCTATCTGCCGGACCTGATCAAGTTCGAAAACGCGGGGCTCATCGCGACGAACACCGTCGTGGTGGCGGACAACGTGGTGTACCCCGGCGCGCCGGACTTCCTGGACTACGTGGACACTAACCGCGGGCGGTACCGCACCGAGCTGCTGGACGCGGCGTTCGAGTACGACCAGGTGTGGAAGAAAGACTGGGTGCCGCAGCGAGACGCGCTCTCGTTCAGCACCAGGCTCGCGGACGCGCCGAACTAGACGGGGAAAACGAGAGACAAAAAAGAGCGTCGGTGAAATACGAACGAATCGCGAAAAGTTTTGTGCTCTCGTCGCCGTGTACGTATCACAAGGAAAAATCGTATCTGCGAAAAGAGACTCCAGTCGCGTTTCCCACGCTCGCCGCGCGGCTAGGTGCGCGTGCGAACGCGAGGTCGCGTCGTCAGCTAAGGTCGGCGGGGTTCCCGCCGGTCGGCAAAGCTCTCGTCGCGCGGTCGCGCGGTCCGAGTCGCCGGTCAAAAAAGTTTCGTCGGTTGTCAGCTAATAAACGGTCGCGCGTTCGCCCCGAACGCGTCGACGTGTCACCACTCGCGCGGCATCGCGCGTTTTCGTTTTCGTTTTCGCGATTCACTGCATGCCCCCGAAGTCGAACCCCCCGGTGGGCGCCGCCGGCTGGTTGAACGCGAACTGGTTGGCGCTCGCGTCGAGCGCGGGCGCGAGGTTCTGGTCCTCCTCGTCCTCCAGCCCAAAGTACTCCTCCATGATCTTCACCGCCTTGTCGTAGATGTCGTTGTTGTTGTGGTTCTGCAGGTTCTCGATCTTCTCCAGGCCCTCCGCCTCGTCGATGAACTGCGCGTACTGGTTGGGCGCGCCGTCCGCGCGCAGCGCCTCGCCAACCTTCAGGATGTTCTCCAGACCCTCCAGCGCCACCGTCACGATGCGCGCGTCGCTGCACACGATCAAGTCGCACAGCGGCTTGATCGCGCCCTGCGCCACCAGGTACGAGATCTGCTCGTGCGTCCCCCCCGAGGTGGCGTTGGAGACGGCCCACGCGGCTTCTTTTTTGATGTCGAACTCGGCGTGCGCGAGCAGGTAAATCAGAGGAGGCACGATGTTGGCCTGCACGATGGCCTGGATCTGGTCCTTGTTCCCCGCGGTGATGTTGGACACGGTCCAGCACGCTTCCTTCTTGATGGACTTCTTGTGGTCCCCGGTGAGCAGCGCTAACAACGAGGGCAGCGCCTGGCAGTTGATGATGATCTGGGTCTGGTAATCGTCCCCCGTCACGATGTTCCCCACCGTTCTAAGCGCCGGGATGAGCACGGAGGCGTGCTTGGACGAGAGGAGCTCCACCAGGCGGCGGCACACGCCCGCCTCGATAACGGCTTGGATCTTGTCGTTCGTGCCGTCGGACAGGTACGACAGCGCCCAGCACGCGTCCGTCAGCACCTCCTCGTCGTTGGAGTGCACGAGCCGCGCGAGCACGGGAAGCGCGTCGCGGAGCTGGTCGAACTGCGGCTGCGGCTTCCCGCGGCAAAAGTTGGACAGCGTCCACGTCGCGTTGCGGAGCATGGTCAGCTTGGACTCCGCGTTGAGCTGCTGCAGCAGGGGGATCAGCGAGTTGGTCGCGAGGACCATGTCGCGGCACTTCGGGGAGTCACCGGCGATGTTCCCGAGCGCCCACACCGCCTGCTCGCGCACGTCGTCCGAGGGCGAGCGGAGCAGCTGCACGAAGATGGGCACCGCGCCCGAGTCGATGACCACGCCGGTGTTCTCCGAGGTGCCGGACGCGATGTTGGTCAGCGCCCACGCGGCTTCGAACTGGAGCTGCGGGAACTCCTCGCGCTTGAGGAACTCCACGAAGTACGGCACGACGCCGGCGCGGATCACCTCCTCGATGGGGGGCGCGCGCTCGATGGAGAGGAGCTTGCGGAACTGCGTCGTCGCCTCGAGCTGCATCTGCGCGTTGTCCGACTGCACGCCCTGCACCATCTGGGGCAAAGACTCGAGCTGCGTTTTGTTGGTGTGTTTCAGAGAAGCGAAGAGACGCGCGCGCGGAGCGCCACACGAAGTGAGATGGGGAATGACGTCACGCGGTCAGAACGACGCGTTCCGGGAGGCGGGTCGACGCGCCGCGCGCTCGACGGCGGCGGGCGGAAAAAACTTTTTACGTCGATCGATCGCGAAAAACGTCCGTCCCGAGACGCGCGAAGCGAGGGGGTGTAAAGATCCGTCTCGCGCACCTTGGCCGTGCCGCCGGAGCCGGTGAGGGCGGAGGAATCGCCCGCGGCGGCGAGAGCGCCGGCACCGTCCCTGCGATGAAGATGAGAACGCGCGGGGTCAGATTCCGTCAGATCCGGACGGTCTCGGCCGGTGGGCGGAGCGCCGAGGTGGCGCGAGATCTACGCGCCCGCGTGTTTTTGGGGGGAAAACCCCGTGAAAACGAAAAAACAGCCCTGGTTCGAAAAGATCCCCCGCGGCGCGCTGAGGCGCGGTCGCGGCGAGCAAGCGAGTGCGACGGCATGGACGGCGATAACGCGCGGCCCGCGACGACGCGAGATGAGCGGCTCGAGCCTCACCTGCGCTTCTTGAGCATCGCCTCTTCGCGCTTGTCCTTGCGGATCTGGATCATCCCCTCCTCGCGCTTGCGGCGAGCCTCATCGGCGTCGGTGGCCTTCTTGAAGCCCTTCTTGCGCGCCTCCGTGCGGGACGAGGGGCGAAGCATCGTGGCCGGTCGGGGGCACGGAAGCGACGGGTCGCGACGGGTGTGGTCGGTGCGATGCCTGTGTCGGCGCGTCGCACTTCTAGCCGCTCGCGAACGCGAGCTCGCGAAATACGGCCTCCGACTTTCGGACTCGGCGCCGTTGGTTGCAGTCGACCGACCGGTAGCTCACCGCGTTGTGTGGGCTTTGGGAGGCGAGTTCTCTCGGACGTGCCTCGTCCCGCTTATCCAGAGGTTGCCGCGGCGCGCCCAGCCCCACGATGTCCTCCGCGTCCATCGAGCCGCTTGCGGAGGAAGAGGCCCGGCGGCATGCCGTGGTCGTGCGGGAGCTCGTGCAGGAGGTGGGCCACCTGTCGCCCGCGCTTCGAGACGACCGGCTCGTGCGGCGCTTCGCCGAGACGCGAGGTTTCAGCAGACCGGAGACCAAGGAGCTGCTGCTGCAGTACGCGACGTACCGTGTCGAACGCGGGCTGGACGACGACAGTCTGCCTCTCGAGGCGGGCGTCACGGCGGAGATGCGCAAACGTCACACCATGCGCCTGCTCGACCCGAGGCACGCGCCCGAAGAAAGGCGAGCAAAGGGTGTGGGCTCGGGGACGCGCGCGGAACAGCACAGGGCTTTGACGTTTTTAGCGCTCTCGACGCCGTCGGTGTGGCCCACCGCGCGCGACCGGGACGGGTGCCCCGTGATCTACACCAACGTCGAGCAATACGCGCGCGGCGCGAGCAAAGCCTTGGAGGCCACGCTGGTGTGGACGTGCGAGCTGGTGTGCAGGGAGATGGACAGGGAGCTGGCGAACGGCGAGGACGGCGCGGCGCACAAGGGCAAGTTCACCATCCTGCTCGACTTGACGTCGTGCGTCCACGTGCACTTACCGGCGTTCTGTAAGCTCGGGGAGATACTACAACGCGCCTTGAAGCGAGGGTTCCGTGGCAGGTTGCACAGGTTCTATCTCTACCCCACCGGGCGCCGAGGCAGGGTGCTTCTGCGGCTGATGCGGCCGTTACTGGGAAGGTACACGCCGCCGAAAATCAAGCTCGTCGACCGCGGCGACCTCGACCGACTGGCGGAGATCTTTCCGCGAGAGATCCTGCCGCCGCATCTCGGGGGGACCTCGCGTCTGCTCTCCGTGGCGTTCGAGGACGACGCGGAACCGCGAGACACACGAAACGACGCGCGAGAGGCGA
>ENA-OUOG01000475-OUOG01000475.1-marine-metagenome-genome-assembly--contig:-NODE-475-length-53219-cov-16.659309_pt1 | contig 53219 bp, 47 predicted proteins | sample MGYA00248635_ERZ508505 | MGnify/ENA primary metagenome ERZ508505 (study PRJEB26176, sample SAMN06267871) | marine metagenome | isolation source: Saanich Inlet, British Columbia, Canada | place: Pacific...
AAGACCTATTATATCTGAATAAATACCCTCTGGTGCGCCTACACACCTATTTTAAACAAGGTTAGTCACGCGTTGCACCTGTCTGACGTCAGGCAGGAACGCGCGCCAGTGGGAGGGATTCATGCAGATATTTTTAAATTTGTTAATGAAAATGAGAATGGTTTAGTTGATCCCAATGATAGGCCAAGACTTATGCAACTATATTTTTATTATAAAAAACTAGCTGATTCAAAAGATATACATCCAAGAAACTTAAACACCATATACCAACATGAGTATATGGCAGAAAAGTATATCCATCCAATTGCCGAAGCCATAAGGAAACTTGATGGGAATAAATATGGAATTGATTATTATTACTGGTATGCTTGGGAAGGGCTTGAAAGAACTTACTCTTTTAAGAGTCAATTGACAGAAGAAGAAAAAAAGCAATTTCAACAAAGAAAAGCATACGTAAATTCAACTACCAATGTTAAATGCGACTAAATTTTATTATTTGATTTTACTAATCAGTCAAACTGCGTTTTTTGTTTCTTGTAACCCAAAAGCTAATATAGAAACTACGAATAAATACTACATAATATCTCTTCTTATTGACAAGCATACAGTTCCTATTTTGGTTCCACCCCCGCCGCCGCCACCAGGTATCATAGACACTTTAGCATTAGAAAGAGATTCAATTATCAAATTAAATAAATCTGATAATTGGAGAAACCAAAAGCAAATCGTAGCTATAAATACTAAACTTAGAAATGTAAACGGCAATGATATCCCAAGGTGTGATACAATTATTACTAAAGAATATAGTTTTATATTTAACAAATTTTTGAACGATGAGTTACCCCCTCCTTTAGTAATACAAAAAATTAAACCTACTAGAGGCAACGTCTTTATTGAATGTCGTGATAATGAAAGTTTAAGAAACAACTCTGATTTTTGGAAAACTTTTGATTGTATAGTTTCTTTTTCTGATGTTAAATTTAGTGATGACTTAACCAAAGCTGTAGTTTACATGGGAATTTCTTATGGGAAACTTAATGGCTGGAGCGCATATTTTCTTCTTGAAAAAATCAATGAAAAATGGATAATTAAGCACAGTAAAACATTTGAAGTCTCATAAAGAGAACCTCAGATACAATAGTAGAGACAACCGATACATTTATAGAGTTAGTGCCTAGCGCAACTGACAGGCAAAACATTGTAAATATTATTTTAAACGAACAATACAATAATAATGATGCAAAAGGGACTGATTGTGATTAAATGGTTGTTTATTTTGGCACCATACTTTGGTTATTCTCAGGATAAGCTTTTTGGGGTATACAGCCCTTTAATGTTTGGACAAGAGTATTATAAAAATTATGAATTTAAAAATGGGGTGTTTGAATACCGCTATGGTGCTTCTCTAGGGGATGATGAATATGGAAAAGGACATTATTTTTTAAAAAATGACAGTCTTGTGCTCAACTATAATTTAACAGAATTAAAAGTTAATGGGTATCACAAATTTAAAAGATATAAAAATTCAGCCGATTCAATTGAAATAAAACTAAACATTTATGAAACTTATAAAAACCCGCTATCAAGAGTAAATGTTTTAAATATGAAATCAAGATATGTTGTGGGAGTAAATGATAAAGGAGTCGCTCATCTAAAATTTAAAAAGGGTATAGGTGTTGTGAAAATTGATGTTACTGAAGTAGATTACATTGGCTACTCTTTTTTTATTGACACCAAATACAATTATGAAATCGATATTTTCCTTAGAAAACTTCCAAACACAGTTTTAATTAAAAATGAAATAATAAATTATAAAATCATTGAATTTAAAGAGGATTTTCTGCTTCTAGAAAATAAAGATAAAGAGATAATTAAATGGAAAAAACAGGTAAAATATTGAAGAAAGGACAGCCTTTAATAAGTTTCCAGAAAATCTTGAAAATGAGCTTATAGAAGATGTAAGTTTTCAAGACATTAAAAAAGGTGAATTTACTTTCTTCAATGCTTTTTTTTCAGACGAAAATTTAACATTGGCATGAAAAAGTATATCATCGGAATTTTACTGTTACTTTCTATAGTATTGAGAAATAAGTTTTTTGTTCTTAATGTTTATGAAACATACTACGTTATAAGTTATTCATATTTGTTTCTGTTAATTGCTTTAATCCTTATTTTAAAGTTTGTTTTTACTAACGCCAATTCTAGTAAACCAAGATAACCCCCTCTGGTGCGCCTGCGCAACTATTTTAAACAAGATTAGTCACGCGTTGCAACCTGCCTGGCGGCAAGACAGGCGTGCGCCAGTAAGATAATTTAATTACCGCAGCAGTTGAATAGCACGTTCGGCATGATAGCTTACAATAATAGATGCCCCAGCTCGCTTAAATGCCATAAGTTGTTCCATCATAACAGCATCGTGGTCTAGCCAGCCTTTTTCGGCCGCGGCTTTGAGCATGGCATATTCGCCACTTACCTGATAAACGGCAATTGGCACATGTGTTTGATTTGCCAAATCACGGACAATGTCCAAGTAAGGCATACCAGGTTTTACCATCACAATATCGGCACCTTCTTCAATATCCCGAAGGGTTTCTATAACGGCTTCTTTGCGGTTTGCCACATCCATTTGATAGGTTTTTTTATCGCCAAACCCAGGGGCAGAATCCAACGCATCTCGAAATGGACCGTAATAGCTAGAAGCATATTTGGCACTATAACTCATGATTCCAGTATGCATAAAGCCAGCAGTTTCAAGTTCCTGCCTGATACCCAAAATGCGTCCGTCCATCATATCACTTGGTGCAACAATATCAGCACCACTCTCAGCATGGCTGAGTGCCATTTTCGCTAAAATTTCTACGGTGGCATCATTTAAAATTTGTGTCTTTTCCACAATCCCATCATGTCCATACTTAGAATAAGGGTCTAGAGCAACATCGGTACAAACCACCAATTCGGGTGTTGCTGCTTTTATGGCGCGTATGCTGCGTTGCATCAATCCATTGGGGTTTAGGGCAGCCATTCCTGTGTTGTCTTTTTCGGCATCGTCAACTTTTACAAAAAGTAACACTCCGCGCGCGCCCAAATTGTAAAGTCGTTCGGCTTCTTTTACCGCAACGTCCAGACTATATCTAAAATAGCCAGGCATTGACGGAATTTCCGTTTTTGTTTTAGTGCCTTCAACAATAAATAAAGGGACTAAAAAGTCATTTGCAGATAAGTTGGTTTCTCGAACCAAATCGCGAAGCGCTGTGCTTGTACGGAGTCGTCTATTTCTGTTTAGCGGATACATAATTCACACCCAATTTTTAGGGTTTTTTAACACGGTTATCAATTTTGCTTCTTCAGAGCCTTCATCTGGGTGCTTGTCATACGCCCACTGAACGGTTGGAGGCAAACTCATTAAAATACTTTCGATACGTCCTTTGGTTTTTAGCCCAAAAAGAGTGCCTTTATCATGAACCAAATTAAATTCAACATAACGGCCTCGTCTAAGCTCTTGCCATTCACGCTGTTGGGGGGTATAAGATAAGGCTTTTCGTTTTTGGACAATAGGCAAATAGGCATCAAGGAAGTTATTGCCCATCTCGGTAACAAATCCATACCATGAATCTAAGTCGTGGGCTTTGCTGGGACGGCAATAATCAAAAAACAAACCGCCAATACCACGTGCTTCGTTGCGATGATGGTTCCAAAAGTATTCGTCGCATTTATTTTTGTAATCTGAGTAAAAGGCAGCATCGTGTGCATCGCAAACCGATTTGCAAACCAAATGAAAATGCGCTGCATCTTCCTCAAAAAGATAATAAGGCGTAAGGTCTAAACCTCCACCAAACCATTGATCTACAACGTTTTTATTTTCATCATACAACTCAAAATACCTAAAATTAGCATGTACAGTTGGCACCATCGGATTTTTGGGATGTAGCACTAAGCTGATGCCACAAGCAAAAAAATCAGAATGGGTAACACCCAGTTGCTTTTGCATGGTTTCGGGGAGTTTGCCGAATACTTCAGAAGTGTTTACGCCTCCTTTTTCAAAAACAGCACCATTTTCAATTACACGAGTTCTGCCACCACCACCACCAGGCCGTTGCCAACAATCTTCACGAAATGCTACTAAACCATCTTCTTGCTCAAGTGCTTTTGTGATTTTATTTTGCAGCGTTTTGATGTATGTGGTGAATTGGGTTTTCATGGGTTAGGCGTTGTAGGATTTAATGGCGTTTACAAAGGCTTTGGCATGGTCAACGGGGATGTTGGGTAAAATACCGTGGCCTAAATTGGCAATATAGTGTTGTGTGCCAAAGGCGTCGACCATTTGTTTTGCCATTTTTTCAATTTCTGGAATAGGTGAAAGCAAACGTGAAGGATCAAAATTGCCTTGTAGCGTAAGTTGTCCGCCAGTCAGATAACGGGCGTTACGTGCCGAGCATGTCCAGTCGACTCCTAAGGCGTGTGCACCAGAGCGCGCCATGACGGGGAGTGCATACCAACAGCCTTTGGCAAAAGCAATTACTTTGGTTTCGTCTTTAAGCGCATCAATGATTTGTTGCATATACTGCCACGAAAAGATTTGATAATCATCTTCACCAAGCATACCGCCCCATGAATCAAAAAGCTGTACAGCATCTACACCTGCACGGACTTTTGCCTTTAGATATGCAATGGTCGTGTCGGTAATTTTTTGAAGGAGTTGATGTGCGGCCTCTGGATGTGAAAAACAAAAACCTTTTGCCAGATCAAAATTTTTAGATCCTTGACCTTGCACGGCATAGCATAAAATTGTCCATGGAGATCCTGCAAATCCAATTAAAGGCACCCGATTATCGAGCATGACTTTGGTTTGCTTTATGGCTTCCATTACATAGCCTAGTCTGTCTTCAACATCAGGCACAATAACACGGCTAACATCTTCTGCCGATCGAATAGGATTAGGCAGCCATGGCCCAACTCCATTTTTCATTTCAACCACAATATCCATTGCTTGGGGCACTACTAAAATATCGGAAAATAAAATTGCGGCATCAGTGCCTATTTGGTCAATGGGCATTACGGTTATTTCGGCAGCCAATTCGGGGGTTTGGCAGCGTGTAAAGAAATCATATTTTTCTTTAAGCTTCATAAAATCAGGCAAATACCGCCCTGCTTGGCGCATCATCCACACGGGAGGTCTGGTTAGGGCTTCGCCGTTTAGCGCACGCAGAAATAAATCGTTTTTAAGCATGTTGTTTTGTTTTAAGATAATGAATGGCTTTTGCCACCAATACAGCTGAATCGGGCTCTGTCGCTACTTGTATGTCTTTGGGTTTTTGGGTAAACGCACTTGCGGTTGTACTGCCTATGCAAAAACAAATACTGTCGCTCACAGCGTTCATTTTTTCGTGACTTTCCACCCCACTTGGACTAAAAAAAAGTATTGCATCAGCAACGCTATCAATTGGTTTAGGGCTTAATTCGGTTTTATACACCACTACTTCCATAAATTTGCGTTGTGATTCCTTCATTTTTGAGGCTAAAAGCGGCAACCTGCGGTTTCCACAAAAATGCAAAAAAGAGGAATTTTGCTCCAATTTTTCTATAAAAACAATCAATTCTGCCATTTTTTCGACTGTTTTTAGCGTTTTTATGCCTTTTTCAGCAAGAAGCTTTTCGGACTGTTTTCCCACACAAAGCACTTTGCTTTTTTCCAATCTATGTGCGCCATCAAGTATTATTTTAGTCGCATTTTGGCTGCTAAAAATCACGTATTCTGCGGGATCGGGCATTTGAAATGCCACAGGCTGAATATGAATGGCGTTGTATTCTACATAGGAAAACCCATTCTGCACGATGCGTTCTCGTAGAACCACAGGTAATTTTTTGGTCGAAATGATTACAGGATTATGCATCTAACAACTCTTTTGCACCTTGTTCAAGAAGTGATTCTGCAGCGATCTGTCCCACATTTTTGGTGTCCATATGAAATTGCTTGTCAAAAAGCAATTGCTTTGTTCCGTCTTTTTGTGTGATACATCCTCTAAAATGTATTTTATCTCCTACAATTTGAGCGTGTGCGCCAATAGGCGCTGTACACCCACCTTCAAGTATTCGTAAAAAGTGGCGTTCTTCTGCAACACAGCGCGCAGTCTCTGTGTGGTTTAACGCTTTCAGGGAAATCATCAGTGACTGATTTTTTTCAAGTCCTGTAACCAAAACGGCTCCTTGCGCAGGTGCTGGAATCATCCAGTCTAATACTACACTATTTTCAGGAAGCATTTCGAGGCGAGATAGTCCAGCCATTGCCATAATGGTGCCTTGCCAAGAAGATTCGTTTAATTTTTTTAATCGTGTTGGCACATTGCCTCTAATGTCGGTGATGTTATGGGTAGGAAATGCATGTCGCCATTGGGCGGCTCGGCGCAAACTACTTGTCGCAATAGTGCTGTTTTCCGCTCCCCATTCTTTTTGATTTGGAATAAAAACATCTTGCCACAAACCCCGTTTTGGCACAAACCCCGTAACAATTCCTTGGGGGAGCTGCGTAGGAACATCTTTCATGCTATGTACCGCAATATCAACATCGCCAGCCAGGAGCGCAACATCTAATTCTTTGGTAAATATACCTTGCACTCCCATTTCGTAAAGCGGAAGCTGCTGTTGTGTATCTCCACTAGATTCGATGGGAACAAGCTCGCTTTTTAACCCAACAGATGTGAGTAATGTTTGCACCCAACGCGCTTGCCACAGTGCAAGTGCACTTCCACGTGTGCCAATACGAATAGGACTACTCACGCGTAGTAACATTAAAAAGGGTCTCAATTGCCTTTACGCTTTCAACAGTATTCGTACTCTCCCGCAGGTGATTCGCCATGCGGTTTGTAAGCTTTTGAATAAGGCGCTCAGAAACCGCAGTAGCTTGCTTGGTGTCTAAGGCGGGATTTTTCTTGCGTTGGGCAGCCAGTTCTTGTTGCTGAATGTCTTCCATCAATTTTTTTACTGCAATTAGGGCAGGGGTAAACTTTCGGGTTTCTATCCATTCATCAAATTCGGCACGTGTTTCGGCAATAATTTGTTTGGCATGGGGCACGTGTTTTTTTCGTGCTTGTAGCGTCTCGTCTGTCATTTTGGACAGCTCATCAAGGTGAAGAAGTGTAACATTAGGCAGTTCCTTTACGTTTGGGTTTACATTTTTTGGCATTGATAAATCCAAAATGAGCAAAGGTTTGTCGGTATGAATCAGTGATTTGGCAATGGTGGGTTTTTCGGCACCTGTAGCAACTACAAGTACATCGGTTTTGCGAATTTCAACGGGCAAATCGGCATAATCTTTCACCTCAATGTGGAATTTTCCTCCTAGTTCTTCTGCGCGTTCGCGTGTTCTGTTGATAAGCGTAATGTGGCTGTTTTTGGTGTGTTTTACTAGATTTTCACAGGTATTACGCCCTATTTTACCTACCCCAAAAAGCAAGATATTTTTATGGTCTAAGTCTGGTATACTATCCAGCATATAGCGCACAGAGACGTAAGAAACAGAAGTTGCTCCAGACGATAATTCTGTTTCGTTTTTGATTCGTTTGCTTGCTTGCAAAACCGCATTAAACATGCGCTCCATATAGGGACTGAGGATATGGTGCCTTTTTGAGCGTTTAAAGCTTTGCTTGAGTTGTGCAATAATTTCAAAGTCACCCAAAATTTGACTGTCCAAACCAGTACCCACATGAAATAAATGATTTATGGCATGCTCACCTTGATGAATAATTCCCACAGCATCAAAATCGTTAAGTGTTCCGTTAGAGTACTCACATAATAAAGATATAAGCACCTGACTATTAGGAGCTTGTGCATAAACTTCTGTTCGGTTACATGTTGAATTAACTACAATTGATGAAATGCCATGCCCTTGTGCCGCTTCAAGTAAAAAGGGGATGGCTTTTGTAGTTAAGCTAAACTTGCCTCTGAGCGCAGCGTCTGCTTTTCTATAGTTAACGCCTACACAATAAAAATTATCCGTTACCGGCATGTTTGGATTTTGGTTGCAATGCAAAAATAAGACACAGCAAACACAAAAAATAACGCTAAAAGTACTTTTTCTAACGCTATTGGGGTTTCGTAAACATCGGCTAAATTCCTTTAAATTCTTTGTATTTTTGCCGTGTTAACACTAAATGTGTATTCGTAATGGAAAAAGAAAACAACGCTTTACGTCCCCTAACAGACCAAGTCATAGAAGAAGGATTTAATGTGTTAACATATGAAAATGACACAGACACTACACAAGCGATTATTCGTCATGTCGATGCGAGTTTAATTCAGTTTCACTTCTGCTTTAGAGGTAGTGCACATTTTAATTTTAATCAGCGTACCTACAGTCTTCCCTTGCAAGATGAGCACGTATTGCTTTTATATAATCCCCAACGAGACTTACCAATGGAGTTGGATACAAGTCCAAACACTCAATTGATTACCGTCTTAATTTCCATCAAAAAATTTCACAGTCTATTTTCGCAAGAAGCCGAGCAAATTAGTTTTCTTTCTGGCGAAAACATCAATAAAAAGTATTACAAAGATCACACAATAAGTCCGTCTATGGCAGTGGTGTTAAGTCAAATTTTGCAGCATCAACCCAATGCCTTTATGGGGAGATTATATCTTAAGGGGAAGATTTATGAACTACTCAGTTTGTATTTTAATCCAACAGAAGCCACCAATATTTCTGAGTGTCCCTTTTTGGTAGATGAAGAAAACGTTCGAAAGATTAGAAATGCAAAGCAAATTATGCTTGAGCGCATGATCAACCCACCTAGTTTGCAAGATCTTGCAGATGAGATTGGACTAAGTTTAAAAAAACTTAAAGAAGGCTTTAAGCAACTTTATGGCAGTACGGTTTATCAATTTGTGTTAGACCATAAAATGAATCATGCCAGACAACTTTTGGGCAAGGGCTCGTATAATGTCAATGAAGTTGCACTTCAATTAGGGTACAGCAATTCCAGTCATTTTATTGATGCATTCAAAAAGAAGTTTGGTACTACCCCAAAAAAATACCTATTGTCTGTATCTTCGTGACGAAAAATTGACGCTATGAAAGGAGTATTATTGGTGAATTTGGGGTCGCCTAAAAGTCCTACACCTAAGGATGTTAAACCCTATTTGGAAGAGTTTTTAATGGATGAACGCGTTATAGATGTGCCTAAGTGGTTTCGTTCTTTTTTGGTTAAAGGAATTATTTTAAAAACACGACCAAAAAAATCAGCAAAAGCATATCAAAAAATTTGGTGGGACGAAGGTTCTCCGCTCATCGTATTATCGGAGCGTTTACAAGAAAAAGTAGCTTCCAAAACATCGGTACCTATTGTTTTGGCAATGCGCTATGGGCAGCCGTCTATTGCATCTGGATTGGCCGAGTTACATGCTAAAGGGGTCGATGAAGTATTGTTGATTCCCCTGTATCCGCAACATGCTATGGCAACTACCGAAACCATTTTGGTGTTGGCAGAAGAAATTCGCGCTGCGCACTATCCCGATATGCGTTTTACACACCTTCCTGCATTTTATCATCACGCCGATTATATTCGAGTGCTTTCGCACGCTATTCAAGAATATTTACAGGATAAGCCTTGGGAGCATTTGTTGTTTTCGTACCATGGAGTTCCAGAGCGACATATTCGCAAATCGGACATTACTAAATCGCATTGTAAAATAGACGGACAGTGCTGTCAAACAAAATCAGATGCGCATGCATTTTGCTATCGACATCAATGTTATGAAACCACAAGACAGGTTGCCGAATATTTAGAGTTACGCGAAGGAACATTTTCAACTTCTTTTCAGTCTCGATTGGCTGGTGACAAATGGCTGAGGCCATATACGGACAAAACGGTGGAAGAATTTGCTAAAAATGGCACCAAGAAGTTGGCTGTGGTAACCCCTGCGTTTATTTCGGATTGCCTAGAAACGCTTGAGGAAATTGGCATGGAAGCCAAAGAAGATTTTGAAGAAAAAGGCGGTGAGGAAATGCATGTAGTGCCTTGCATCAACGACCGCGACGATTGGGTAAATGTCCTTAGTCGTTGGATAGACGAATGGGCAGCTGCCTCATAATTTTATATATTGTACCTTTAAGACAACTCTTTTGACTTGGAAGCTTATAACTACATAAAAGCATTGCACCTTATATTTGTGATAACCTATTTTGCGGGGTTGTTTTACATACCTAGGCTTATGGTATACCTTGTCGAAGCCGCCGCACGACCTAAAAACGAAGCTGATATTTTACTCCCACAATTACGACTTATGATGCGGCGTTTATGGGTGATTATTACGGTACCATCAGGAATTTTGGCTACACTTTTTGCGGTTTGGTTGCTTGTGCTTATGCCCATTTGGTTGGCGCAACCATGGATGTGGGTAAAGCTGGTTTTTGTAGGATTATTGTTGCTGTATCACTTTAAGACACACCAACTTTACAAAGAATTTTTGCGTGGCAAACACCGACATAGTGCTACTTTTTTTCGTTTTTGGAATGAAGGTGCTACACTTATTTTGTTTGCTGTCGTATTCCTAGCCATTCTGAAAAACAGTGTGCATTGGATTTTTGGACTGGTTGGGTTAATTGGTCTGGCGGCACTGCTAATGCTGGGCATTAGGGTCTATAAAAAATATCGAACTCCAAAACTTTAGCCTATGCGCGTTTTATCGCTTCGCGCTCGAATTTTTATCGCCCTTATTTTTTTGGTGGTAATAGCTTCTTTGCTCATTGCTGGGGTTACCATTTTTCAGTACAGTGAGCAATCAAATACTTATCACGAGCAACGCCTAGAGCGCAAAGAAAATCAACTTAAAAAACGTATTAACTACCTCTTTGCCGAAGCCACTTCAAACATAACACCCCAAAAAGCACAGATCCTTTTTAAAAAACACATGACGCAAACCGCAGATGTGTTAAACATCAATTTTAGGATTTACAGCCTAAACGGCGCTCTTTTTCAATCGTCTAAATTAATGGAATCTGTGCCTGAGGCAACGCTATCAAGCGAGATTTTACAACAACTGGAGTCCAATCCTAATGATAGATTTATAGATGTTAGCAGTGTTGATGGTGTTCGCACACGCTCTTCGTATTTCTATATTTTCGATGCAACCCAAATCCCTTTGGCGATTATCAACGTTCCTTATTTTGATGATGACTCCCTTAGTTCTATGGAGTTAAATGCTTTTTTGTTGCGCTTGGTTCAGGTGTATGTAATCATGCTAATTGTTGCTATTGTTTTGGCGTTTTTTGTTTCGTCATACATTACCCGCTCTTTAGAAACAATAAGCGCAAAGCTCAATGAAACTAAACTTACTAAAACCAATACCAAAATTGAACTGACAAATGCCAGTAAAGAAATTTCGGCACTGGTCAATGCTTATAATCGTATGGTGGATGAGTTGGAAGAGAGTGCTGTAAAACTTGCCAAATCGCAGCGCGAAGTGGCGTGGCGCGAAATGGCAAAACAGGTAGCGCACGAAATCAAAAATCCGCTAACTCCCATGCGCCTAAGCATACAGTATTTTGAGCAACAAGTTTCCAAAGGCTCATCAGAGTGGACTGAAGAAGTACATGAGTTTAGCCAATCGCTCATTCAACAAATTGACACCATGAGTGCCATAGCAACGGCGTTCTCACAGTTTGCTGCAATGCCTTCGGAACAGTCAGAACGACTCAATATAACAGCTACTGTTCAGCGCACATTAGAACTATATAAGGAGGCACCTATTTCCTTTGATGCCCAAGAAGCGTATTATGCCGAACTCGACACCACACAGTTGGTACGTATTGTAAATAACCTTGTCACCAATGCTGTTCAAGCATGTGCGGAGGTTGTTAATCCAAAAATTAAAGTGCGCGTATATGGAGACGATAAATGGGTTTATTTTTCGGTTGTAGATAATGGAGAAGGCATTCCTGAAGAACTTCAAGAACGTATTTTTGAGCCTACATTCACCACCAAAACAAGTGGTATGGGATTGGGTTTAAGCATGGTCAAATCAATTGCGGAAACCTATGGTGGAGAAGTGGAATTTGACTCTGTTCCAGGAATGCACACACGATTTCAGGTGCTTTTCCCCCGAGTAACTTAGACTTGTATGCCCTTGGCAATGGTTGCCTCTAACGTTTTTAAGACCTCTTCTTTATTTTCTTTCGGAATTGTCACGGGAGGGTGTACGGTAAGTATCATTTTTGTGCCAAGACCTAACGGCAATGTCCCATAACGTGTAATTTTCCATGAATTACTGATAGAAACCCCTAAAAGCTGTGCGTCGGGCATTACTTTCATAAGCTGGAGTAATCCGGAATATTTAAACGGGCGTGGCTCGTGATTTTTGCTACGTGTGCCCTCAGGAAAAATGATTGCACTGCGTCGTGTTGCGGTAAGTTCTTCGCCAAAAGCTTTGATTGCCACGAGTGCCTGTTTTGGGTTTTTTCGGTCTATAAGAACCGACCCCCCTTTTTTGAGGTTAAACGAAATACTTGGAATTCCTTTCCCTAGTTCTTTTTTGCCTACAAATTTGGGATGCGTTTTTCTAAAATACCAAATAAGTGGCGGTATATCATAGGTGCTTTGGTGGTTGGCAACAATGATGTAAGATTGATTTTTTTCAAGATCGAAAGGCATATTAAAAACAATGCGCGTCCCCAAGAAGTGAAGTCCACGAAGTAGAAAAAAATTAAGCACATCTACACATATTTTATGTGCTTGATAACCAAATAAATATGTTATTCGTTGTAGTACATCAAATATTACAAGAATACTACCAAAGATTAGGTAATACAATACGCTAAGCGGGTAGGACAGTAGCTTAGCCATGACAGAAATTAACAGTGTGCGTTGTAGGCTTCTTTAAGGTTTTCGGCGATGAGTTCTGCCGCTCGCCCTTCTATGTGGTGACGCTCTAACATATGCACTAACTCACCATCTTTGAAAAGTGCAATGCTTGGCGAAGAAGGGGGAAAAGGTGCCATTTGGCTACGTGCTTCAGCAGTAGCTTCTTGGTCAACACCTGCAAAAACCGTAATAAGCTGATCTGGGTTTTTATCATTAGCAAGAGACATGCGTGCGCCTGGACGTGCATTGGCTGCCGCACAACCACAAACCGAATTTACTACGACAAGCGTGGTGCCACCTTTTTGTAATGCAGCTGTTATACTGTCGGCGGTGGTACATTGGGTGAAGCCTACAGCAGTAAGCTCGTCTCGCATGGGTTGAACAATTTCAGCAGGATACATAGCATTAAATTTTAGATGACAAAGATACGGAAGCTATGGGAATTTATTTGCGTTCGCAATACACCATATAGTAGCGTGGCGTAATATGGCGCAACAGAGGGCGTATGCCAATTTTTCGATAATCGGGAGATGCCCAACGCACCGAGTCTTTTATTTCCCAACCTGTTCGCTCTAGCAACAAGTCAAACTGTTTTACTTCAAATTCGTGGTAATGTTTATCCCAATCGTCTTTGGTGTTCCAATAGGCAGGAGTAAACCATAATTTTAATGGCACAGAAGCTATAAGTTTGGGTGTTTCAAGCTGACTTAAGACATTAAACGGCGCCAACATGTGCTCAAAAATTTCGAAAGCGGTAACGCAGTCTGCATCGGTTTTGAGGTATGCGTGATAGTCTGAATCTAAATTCTCGCCCTGTGTATTTTGCACAGTATAACCTGCATTGGCAATAAAATCCGCCAAGGCATTGGGCACACCTAAATCTAAAATGCTAGATGCTTCGGGCAGGTGTTTTTGTACAAAGGCCAAAGTTTTGGCAAATCGTCTTGCTTCTGGTGTTTGCATGGGGTAAAAGTAGCATAATATATACTGCTATAAAATAGTAGAAGGTTGAATTCCTTTGTACTTTTGCACCATGCGTTGGGTATTTGCCTTTATTGGATACATGATTTTTCGGTTTCCTGGAGCCTTGTTGGGGTTTTTCTTAGGCACTATTTTAGAGGCAGGAAAACGAGGGCAGTTTAAAACTTCGTTCCAAACCACTCGGGTTTCGGCACAAGAGTTTGAATTGCGGCTACTGGCACTTGCTGGCATGGTCATTAAAGCAGATGGCAAAACCACACAGTCTGAGCTGGACTATGTGCGTTTGCAGTTTGTACAGTTTTTTGGAAAAGACAGAGCTAACGAGATATTTAGGATTTACAATACCGAGTTTAAGAAATCGGGGATTACAGCAATAGAAATTGGACAGTTTTTGGTGTCGCGCACACGCTATGAAGCCCGACTGCAAATGCTCGATTTTTTGTTTCGTATTGCCAAAGCCGACGGCAAGGTTTCGCCTTCGGAGCTTACCAAACTGCAAGAAATTGCAGGATACATGCACATTAACGCAGCGGATTATGCAAGTATAAAAGCCATGTTTGTTGCCCAAACAGATAGTGCCTATACCATTTTGGAGGTATCTAAATCGGCAACTGATGTAGAAATCAAAAAAGCATACCGTTCACTGGTAAAAAAACACCATCCCGATAAAGTTCGTAACTTGGGGCAGGCTGCTGAACAAGCTGCCAAAAAGAAGTTTCAGCGTATCCAAGAGGCGTATGAAGCTATTAAAAACGAACGTGGATTTAGTTAATTATGGACGACTTTCTGTTTTACCTCCGTTTAGGTTTTGATCATATTTTAGACCCAAAGGCATACGACCATTTGCTTTTTTTGGTGGCAATCAGTCTGCCTTTTGTATACAAGCAAATACGCGTACTGTTGGTGTTGGTAACTGCATTTACGTTGGGACACACCCTAATGTTATGGGCAGCTTCAGCAGGAGTTATCCGATTTTCATCATCTTGGGTAGAGTTTTTGATTCCATTAACTATTTTACTGGCAGCACTGCATACATTATACTGGAATAAAACAGTTGCACAAAAAACATCGGCACCTTATATAGTGCTTACTACTTTTTTTGGCATCATTCATGGGCTAGGGTTTTCTGGATATTTCGCCATGGTTTTTCCGCAAAAAGCGGTTGGATTGCCGCTGCTGTATTTTACCGTTGGTATTGAACTGGCGCAGCTTCTTGTGGTTATAGGGGTTGTTATAATCAATAGTTTGCTGAGCAATCTTTTTGGCGTATCAAAACGCGACAGACTGCTTGTAGGCAGTAGTATAATTATAGGTATTTTAGTGCCCATTCTTATAGCATCTATAGCAGCATTATGACAAAAGCCGAAAAAAAGCAATTCCGTTACGACACCGCCTATATGCGTATGGCAATGGAGTGGGCACAACTCTCACATTGTGATCGCAAAAAGGTGGGCGCGCTTATTGTTAAAGACCGTATGATTATATCAGATGGGTATAATGGCACGCCAACAGGCTTTGAAAATGAATGTGAAGACGAAGATCATTATACCAAATGGTATGTGCTTCATGCTGAAGCAAATGCGATAATGAAAGTAGCTTCGTCTACGCAATCCTGTAAAGGCGCTACGCTATATATTACGCTCTCGCCATGCAAAGAATGCAGTAAACTTATTCATCAGGCGGGAATAAAGCGTGTGGTGTATGCAAAAGCATATAAAGACCCTTCTGGGTTAGATTTTTTGGAACGTGCCGGCGTTGAATTGGCACAGTTACCTCAGGATTGATTCTTGACTTTCTTTTGAATTTTTAGGGCAATTTGCAATATGACAAGCAGTATTGTAGCGCACAGACTTGCACCTACACCTACCACAGCGGCAAAACTGTTGCCTTCCAACGGCGCTTCAAAATCAACATGAAACAGATTAAAAACAAGCAAACCAAAAGAGAGTGCTAAAAAGATATAAATGATTGTTCTCATAGTCTACTTTGAAATGTTTTTATTATGAAATATAACCTTGAAGGTTCTTGCAAATATAACCATGTGGAGCGTAAAGCGTGACACGATGTTGCTTTTAAATGAACAAAAATCAAAATTAAAGTTCATTTATATAATTTTTTGTCGTAATCTTGCTGAAATTATTAAAATGCAAGGAACAGTAAAATTTTTTAACGACTCAAAAGGGTTTGGATTTATAACATCAGACTCAGGAGAGGACGTTTTTGTACACATTAGTGCCTTAGATGGCTTGAATATCAGCGAAGGTGACAATGTTACTTTTGATATTGTTGATGGCAACAGAGGTAAAGCTGCCAGCAATGTTAAGATTGCATAAGTAGTTTTTTCTTCTTAAGCGTATCCCTTTTCATTCTCGGAGTTACACAAACAATTGTTGCACATTTCCAGCGAAGAGCTTTACGGCTATTGCCATAAGCACTACGCCGAATATCTTTCGTATAATGTTGATTCCCGATTGTCCCAGCACATGCTCTATGCGCTTTGACGATTTTAGAACCACATACACGATAGCGATATTGATGATGATAGCCACAATAATGTTTGCTACATAGTATTCTGCTCGTAAAGAAAGCAACGAAGTCAATGTCCCTGCCCCCGCAATAAGCGGAAAAGCAATGGGTACAATTGATGCTGCTTCTGACGAATCGTCTTTGTAGAGCTGGACTCCTAGAATCATTTCTAGGGCCAAAAAGAAGATGATAAACGCACCTGCTACCGCAAATGAGTTTACGTCTATACCGATGAGATTTAGGATGCTTTCCCCTAAGAACAGAAAGCCAATCATAATCACTCCGGCTACAAGCGATGCTTTTTCGGACTGAATATGTCCTACTTTTTGTCGTAGGCCAATAATAATGGGAATACTGCCGATAATATCAATTACGGCAAACAAGACCATGGTGCAGGTGAAGATTTCTTTGTAGCTAATCATGCATCAAATATACTTTTTTTGTTATTCAAAATTGTAGATTAGCTGCATGTTTCAATTAGGCAAAACCCTTGTTTCAGAGGCTTTATTCGAACAGGCTTTCACGTGTGACGTGTCAGCGTGTAAGGGTGCTTGTTGTGTAGAGGGTGAGGCTGGGGCACCTCTAGAATTAGATGAGATTGCGCAGCTTAAAGAGCGATGGCATGAAGTCAAGCCCTATCTCACAAAAGAAGGAATAGATGCTATTGAAGCACAAGGAGTAGCCACGCAAAATGCTTTTGAAGAGTGGGAAACACCACTTATAGATCGTAAAGCATGCGCTTTTATCAATTATGACGATAAAGGGGTTGCTCAATGCGGCATTGAGCAGGCGCATCGCAATGGCGATACCACACTGCAAAAACCGATTTCATGTCATTTATACCCTATTCGTGTAAAAAATTACAGCGCATTTGTGGCGGTAAACTACCATGAGTGGGCTATTTGCGCACCGGGATGTGATTTAGGCAGTACGTTACAACGGCCATTGTATCAATTTGTAGAAAAAGCGTTGGTCAGAAAATTTGGTCAGGCGTGGTATAATGCCTTGCATCTGGCGGCTCAAGAATTTGTTGCTCAACAAGGACAATAGGAGATTTGGCTTCCCATAAGAGAATTTGTAAAACGCTGTTTATCAAATATTTAAAAGTGTAATTTTAACCACCTTTTTGTGTCGGTAAAGCCAAATTTTGTTAAAAACTAAAAGCCATTGTGGAAAAGTAAGGCTTTTTTTTCTGCTTTATTTTTGGAACATTTGTAAAGCAAAAAGCATCCCAACTAACATTTAAAAAAAAACTATGTCAATTCCTGTAGAACCCATATTGTCTGAAAATAAGAACCGTTTTGTGATTTTCCCTATTGAACACCATGATATTTGGGAGTGGTACAAAAAGCAACAAGCGTGTTTTTGGACAGCAGAAGAAATTGATTTGCATCAAGACCTTACGGATTGGAATACAAAACTAAATGACGACGAACGTTACTTTATAAAGCATATTTTGGCGTTTTTCGCGGCATCTGATGGGATTGTTAATGAGAACTTAGCAGAGAATTTTGTTAACGAGGTCCAGTACAGCGAAGCCAAGTTTTTCTATGGATTTCAGATTATGATGGAGAACATCCATTCTGAAACATATTCATTACTTATAGACACTTACGTAAAGGAAGAAACAGAAAAAAATAATCTTTTCAAGGCAATCGAAGTATTCCCAGCAATTAAGAAAAAAGCAGACTGGGCATTGCGTTGGGTAGATTCAGATTCGTTTGCCGAACGCCTTATTGCTTTTGCTGCTGTTGAAGGGATTTTCTTTTCAGGAGCGTTCTGCTCTATTTTCTGGCTTAAAAAGCGCGGCTTAATGCCCGGATTAACGTTTTCAAACGAATTAATTTCACGTGACGAGGGAATGCATTGTGACTTTGCTGTTCATTTGCACAACAGTCATTTGATAAATAAAGTTCCTCCAGCACGTATCCGTGAGATTATTTTAGATGCCCTAAACATCGAGCGTGAATTTATTACCGAATCGCTTCCAGCAAGTTTGATTGGAATGAACGCCAAACTGATGACACAGTACTTGGAGTTTGTTACAGACCGATTGCTTGTGGAGCTTCAACTAGAAAAGGAATTTAATGTTACGAATCCATTTGATTTTATGGACATGATTTCTCTTCAAGGAAAAACCAACTTTTTTGAGAAACGAGTTTCGGAATATCAAAAAGCAGGTGTTATGAATCAAGAAAGTGAAGAAACAGAAAAGTACTCTTTCGGCGACGACTTTTAGTCTGCACCCTGCGAGTACAGGTTTCGATTGTCTTTTAAGACTTTCGAGATATTAACCAATAAAAAACAAGAAGACTATGTATGTAGTAAAAAGAGATGGGCATAAAGAACCCATTATGTTTGACAAAATCACGGCGCGTGTGCGAAAGCTTTGTTATGGACTCAACGAACTTGTTGATCCAGTAAAAGTTGCTATGCGTGTGATTGAAGGCTTGTATGATGGCGTAACTACTTCAGAGTTAGATAGTTTGGCAGCTGAAATTGCTGCCACGATGACAACTACACATCCCGACTATGCAAAATTAGCCGCTCGTGTTTCGGTTTCTAACCTCCATAAAAACACCAAAAAGTCGTTTTCAGAAACCATGAACGATTTGTACTTGTATGTTAACCCACGTACCGATAAAAAAGCACCGTTATTGTCTGACGAAGTACATAAAGTTATTCAAGATAATGCCGAGTTACTAGACTCAACAATTATTTACAACCGCGATTTTGGTTACGATTATTTTGGATTTAAAACCCTTGAGCGATCATATTTACTTAAACTTAATGGCAAGATAGCTGAACGTCCGCAGCATATGTTGATGCGTGTTTCAGTAGGAATTCACCCAACCGATTTAGACGCTGCTATCGAGACGTATCACTTAATGTCCAAACGATATTTTACCCATGCTACTCCAACATTGTTTAATTCTGGAACGCCAAAACCACAGATGTCTTCTTGTTTTCTGTTGTCTATGCGTGACGACAGTATTGACGGCATTTATGATACCCTAAAACAAACGGCAAAAATATCTCAGTCTGCAGGGGGTATTGGACTATCTATTCACAATGTTCGTGCAACGGGCTCGTATATAGCGGGAACAAACGGAACTTCAAACGGAATAGTTCCCATGCTACGTGTTTATAATGATACAGCACGCTATGTCGATCAAGGTGGAGGTAAGCGTAAGGGTTCATTTGCAATCTATGTAGAGCCATGGCATGCTGATATTTTCGACTTTTTGGAGCTAAAGAAAAATCACGGAAAAGAAGAAATGCGTGCGCGTGATTTATTCTATGCCATGTGGATTCCAGACTTGTTTATGAAGCGTGTGGAAGAAAACGCTGAGTGGACGTTGATGTGTCCTAACGAGTGCCCTGGTTTATATGATTGTCATAGTGAAGAATTCGAAAAACTTTATCTTACATATGAGCAAGAAAACCGCGGCCGCAAGACCATCAAAGCACGTGAGCTTTGGGAGAAAATCTTAGAATCTCAAATAGAGACGGGAACGCCATATATGCTCTATAAAGATGCAGCAAACCGCAAGTCTAACCAGAAAAATTTGGGGACAATTCGTTCATCGAATTTATGCACAGAAATCATGGAGTACACCTCAAAAGACGAGGTCGCTGTATGTAATTTGGCATCTATTGCACTTCCTATGTTTGTTAAGAATGGAAGTTTTGATCACAAAGAGTTATTTGATGTTACAAAGCGCGTCACTAAAAACCTAAACAAGGTTATTGATCGCAATTACTACCCTGTAAAAGAAGCAGAAAATTCAAACATGCGCCATCGTCCTGTTGGATTAGGTGTTCAGGGGCTTGCCGATACGTTTATCAAACTTCGTTTACCCTTTACAAGTGAGGAAGCCAAAACGCTAAATCAAGAAATATTTGAAACCATTTATTTTGCTGCGCTTACAGCATCTAAAGAATTAGCTGAAACAGAAGGACCTTATAAAACATATAAGGGATCTCCTATTTCTAAGGGTGAGTTCCAACACAATATGTGGGGAATTAAAGATGATGAACTTAGTGGTCGTTGGAATTGGGAAAACCTTCGCAAGGAAATCAAAAAGCACGGGGTACGCAACTCATTGCTGATGGCGCCTATGCCAACTGCATCTACCTCACAGATTTTAGGAAATAACGAATGTTTCGAACCCTATACGTCTAACATTTACACGCGTCGTGTATTGTCTGGTGAATTTATTGTGGTAAACAAGCACTTGTTGGAAGACCTCGTAAACCTTGGTCTGTGGGACGAGGACATGAAACAAGAATTGATGCGTGCAAACGGCTCTATTCAGCATATTGAAACCATTCCTGCTGATATTCGAGAATTATATAAAACCGTTTGGGAAATGAGCATGAAGGACATTATTGATATGTCTCGCCATCGCGGTTATTTCATTGACCAATCTCAGTCCTTAAACTTGTTTATGGAAGGCGCTACGATGACTAAACTAACCTCTATGCACTTTTATGCGTGGAAGTCAGGATTAAAAACAGGGATGTATTATTTACGTACCAAGTCGGCAGTTGATGCCATTAAATTTACGGTTAACAAGAAAGTACAGGAAGCAGTTCCAGCAACAGCTGTAGCAACCACACCAAGTGCTAAGTCACAGGTTGCTGTAGAGCCTTTAACGCCTTCAGAGCTAAAGGACATGTTGGCAAAGTCTAAGGAGAGTGAAGACGACGACTGTTTAATGTGTGGGTCTTAACCAACTCTAGCTTAAATAAAAAAAGCGCTACCCATAAGTAGCGCTTTTTTTATTGTTAAACTATCTTTTAAATAGTGTTCTCGTGCGCATTGTAATACTCCTCTAGTAGAGACATAGTAGCATTGAGTAAATCTTTAGTTTCTACTAAAATATTGAAATACAACGTCGTGTTTTTTGGACTAGACTCTTCTTTACGAGTACGCTCCACTTGCTTTTGAATTTTATCTAAAACCAAATCTGAGATTTCTTGTTTTGTACTGATGATATCACCTATTTGATCAAAAGACTTAGTGTCAAACGCATGTTGAATATTGTCAAAAAACACTTCAAATCGTGTATAAATTTCCTTTAGCTCTTTATACTGACTGAATTTTAGTTTTTTGTGGTTGTTGTTGACATGCTTGTAACATACTTTAGTGGTATACTCTAAAGATTGCGACATGTCGTGCAGGTAGCCTAAAATATTAATATAAAAATTACTTGCATGTATACTAGATTCGTCTAGATTCTTAATGAAATAAAAGATGTTATCGCGTAATTCATCAACTTCTTTTGAGAGCTTTACGATTTGTTTTTTGTTCTTCTTTAAAACACTAATATCTTCTAACGCGAGCCCATTGATTGCATTGGTATAAATGTTTTTGCCCCTTTTCATTACATTAGAAATATTTTGAGCACTTTCATTTATAACTCCTTGTATTGAGCTGCTTTCAGAACTTTTTAGCTTGTCAAGACTTAATGTGTTTGAATCTGCATTTTTATGGGCCATATAATTTCTGTACAACAAAATCACGGTTAGCAAGATCAATATTGGCGTAATAACCGCAGGATTCCAATTGATTAAAAACACGACAACTCCAGATGCTATAAACGCACCTAAAGCAGTTCCAAACCACCCTCCAATAACATTTAGAACTCCAGAAACTCTATATACAGCACTTTCTCGTCCCCATGCTTTATCGGCAAAAGATGTTCCCATGGCTACCATAAAGGTTACATAGGTGGTAGATAGTGGTAGTTTCATTGTTGTGGCAATGGCAATCAAAATACCCGCAACCATAAGGTTTACCGATGCTCTAATTAAATCAAAAGCAGGAGCATCTATACTTTGATCTTTTGTTAGTTGTATTTCGGGTGTTTTGAATCTCTTTTCGAGCTTCTCATTTAAGGTCTTTGGGATGATAACACTGAAGTAGCCAGATAACTGAGTGATGCCCTTTACAATTACGCGAGAGAGTAAATTTGGCTCAAACTTTTCATGCGTTTCTGTTTGACGCGATAAACTTATTTCTGTTTCGGCAACGGTTTTGGCTTTTTTAGAAAACCACAGGGTTAAAACCATAATCCCTCCCGAAATGAAGAGAAGAAAGGGTTCAGCAGGAACTTTGCTGTCTAAAACTTCCATAGAAAAAGAGGAAGCATCAACACCAGAAACTACCCAAGCCTCATACGAATGATATGCTGCCATAGGAACACCAATAAAATTAACTAAATCATTTCCAGCAAAAGCAAGCGCCAAACCAAAAGTTCCTATTCCAATAACAACCAATAGGACAGTTTTCTTTGTAATGGCTTGAAACACATATGAGAAAATAAGCCACGCAGCAAAACTTATTAAAATGATAATGATTTCATTGCCTTCAATAGATCCCTTAAGAGCTTTATAATATGGAGTACCTTTTAATCCTTTTAAAAATATAAAGTAGGTGATTGCCGTTAGGGCAACAGCCCCAAAAATGGCCCCAAAATTTTTGATTTTTTTCTCTACTTGAAACGTAAAAATTAAGCGAGAAACCCACTGGACTACAGCACCTACAGAAAAAGCAATAAAAACAGACATAAAAATCCCTTTGATGATTTGACCAGCTTTCTTGGTGTTGATATAATCTCCCAAATCAGCAAATGTTTGGGTTTCAGACACTTCAATTTTTATCAAAGACATAACGACTGCTGCGCCAAGCAAGTTAAATACAATTGACACCGTGGTAGAAGTAGGAAGCCCCAAAGTATTGAAGAAATCTAGCAACAAGATGTCGGTAATCATAACCGCCATAAAGATGTACATGATCTCATCGAAATTAAACATAGCAGGAACGAAAATCCCTTTTCGGGCTACTTCCATTAATCCACTAGAATAGACCGCACCCACAAAGATTCCAAGACTAGCAAATATCATTATTGCTCTTAACGAAATAGCTTTGGATCCAATGGCCGAGTTTAGAAAGTTAATAGCATCATTACTTACGCCCACTACTAGGTCGGCGATTGCTAAAACCGCCAAGGCGATGATCATGAACAAATAAATATTTTCCATAGTGTTTATTGCTTAATGAAGTACAAATATGCTTAAGATGATTGAATATAATGTTACCAGATTGTTATGTTAGAAGTGTATGTCAAATCCAAATCTAAATGTAATATTATCAGCATTACCATCAAGGGCTGTGTAACTAATATCACTTTGTATTTTCAGTTTATGACCAACCACAAATTTGTTAAAGCCCAAAGTGTATTGGCGTACAGGGGCATTAGCTGTTATTGATTCAAATTCTAATGTGGTATACCGCCCAGCAATTTCGTAGTTATTCTTAAACAAATAACCCATTTGAAGATTTAAGGCATTTCCTGTAAGTACGATATCGCCAGTTGGAGTGACTCCATCTAGTTCGGTTGCAATTTCATTTTCTGCGGTACGTTTGGCATATTCTCCCATAAATGAAAATCCACTATACTTAAACATGGCATCGGCAAAAACTGTGGTCTGATCTGTTTGAAATATAGATCCATCTTGACGAATCATATAATCACCAGCAAACCCTCTTTCTCTTACGGCATCTTGATTGTAATTATAGGTAAAACCTGCCATTAGCTTTGGAGTTGCTTCTCTTTTAAGATCAGATTGGCTATAGTCTCCTTTTGATTTGAATGCGCCAAAAGGAAGTAATTCAATTCGTGCGGTATATTGCATTCCGCCTTCATTTCCTTCGGTTACATTTCTACCTTCTCCTTGTGAGATCGAAAATTTTTCTCGCATTAAAAAATCCCCTCCCAAGTTTGATTTATGTCTTAATTGTATTCCCAAATCACGATCTATATTAAAACGACTATTTAACAAAGAGCGGTCAATTAATTGTAGGTTGGCAGATGATACCACACGCTCAACATTCCCTGGCAATTTGGTTTGTCCAGCCCATAATTCCCAATTTTTTGAAAAATTCCACATAATAACCGCATCCAAGATGTAACGCGGGGTGTTTCTGTTAAAATCATTAGCTCCAGAAATATCTCTGTTGGATAGACCAAGTTCAATTTTATATTTTAACTTAGGACTATAAGCAAATCCATCAAATTTAAGTCGTGCACGACGTACAATAAAGTTGTTTTCTGGACTGTCATAGCCAGTGCCATTGTGATCCCATGACGACATGGAACGAACCTGAAAACGGGGCGCAAATTTTACACTAAATGTACTGTCCTTAGCAACAAAGTTTAGCATTCCTTTTCCGAAAGAAGTATCGCTAATTTCTTGAGCTTGTAGATTTACGTTTAAAAGAATTATAAATAGGAGTAGTAACTTGTTGTTCATTGGTTTAGAATATTAGTTTTTGTCAGCTACAAAAGTGAACAACCAATGTTAACAGAATGTTTCTTAAAAATTAAATAAAAAGACTGCCTGGCCAAGGCAGTCATATTTAAGAATCCATTGTAAGTAGTCGACAAAAACCAATAATCAACAATGAATAATTTGTCTTAGACACCTCAAATATATCAATGGTACAATACCGTATTGTAACATGAATGTTATATAATTATTAATTAATGAAAACAGCTTTTATTTTACAAAATGTCAGAACCCAATGTTAATTTAATGTAAACAAATAGTTGATTTATTGTAAAAAAGTTTGTAATCTTGTTATAATAACCAATGTAAAAATGGATTTTATGAAACAATATATTTATTTACTTTTCTTTTCCATAGGACTTTTTTCAGTGGCTCAAACAGAGCAGGGACCAAAATTAGAGGTTAGGGGAGACATGGTTTTGGCGACATATTTTCATGATAATGGTACAATTCATCAGCAGGGATTTTTCTCAAAAGATGGTAACTTAAATGGATTATGGACAAGTTATGATCCTCAAGGCAAAAAAGTATCTCAAGGATATTATTCTAATGGCATAAAAACAGGGCAATGGTTGTTTTGGACGGAAGACACTCTCAAAGAAGTAGATTTTGTGGATTCTAAAATCATCAATGTTAGTGAATGGCAACAAAAATCAGATCTAGCTTTAAATATTAAATAATAAAAAGCTCCCAATTGGGAGCTTTTTTTATACCTAATTAATTGCTGTTTTTATTCAGACCAACCAGCAGCCCAGTTTGGGGCACTAGCTCCATTTCCAGCACCTGTTGCACCCGTATTTGTACCTGTATAGTTGTAACCACCCCAATCCCATTCAGCAGGGGCATTTATATAATTGAAATTTTCGATTATTAAATTTCCGTTATCAAGTCTTTCTTTTGCGATATCATCCGTGCTTTTTATTTTCATTCCGAGACTGATTCCATCTACAACAAAATTTTTGTAAATAAGATTCCCTCCACCTTCTTTAAAATAAATAGCGCCTTCAGAGTTGCCTAGACCATCTACAATCATAGTAACGTTTGAAATTGTGGCAGTTGTAACTGGCTCAAGACTTCCGTCGTCTCCATTGTTTGAACCCTCAATTCCTGCTTTTGTAATACCCTTTATATATGCGTTGGTAATAGAGCCTGTAAAACCGTCTGCAAAATCAATAGAATCATCACCAGAATTGATGGAAACTAAATTTTCTGCATTAACAGCACCACCAAAAAACTCAATGCCGTCGTCACCTCCATTTACTGAAGATACGTTTTTAAATATTGTTCCTGACCCAACTCCAAACAAAGTGATACCATTAAATTCTTTTTCGTTGGTAAATGTCGCTCCTGTGTATTCAACTCTTAAGTATGTAATAGACCCTGAACTGTCAGCGTTATCTGTTCCTCCATAAGTTAGATCACCAACTTCTGAAGTTACATCTACACCAGCATTTGTAACACCATATCCAGCAATGGCTAAACCGCCCCATGCACCAGGAGACTTTGTCTCAGCGGTCATTAATACAGGGTTTGAATTAGTTCCACTTATATTGATAGTAGCTCCACGTTCTACTCCAATATAGGCTGTGGTTCCAGTTCCCGCAGCAGCGGTAATAGTAGTTCCCGCAGGGATGTTAAGGGTTGCTCCCTCTTTAACAACCAAAGCACCTGTTAGTTTATAATTTATTGATGGATTTAATGAAACCGCTCCGGTTTGAATGGTGCCTTGAAAATTAGAAGGATTTATTTCAAAAGAATTATCAGAAGTTGTAGCATTTTCGTCGTCAATACTACAGTTAAGCATAAATATGCTTATTAAGATTAAAGTAAGTAAGGATTTTTTTTTCATTTTATGATTTTTAAAATTTCTACAAAGTTCATTTAAGAGAGCCGCTTTAATTTTATGGGACAGTTAAGTGTTTGTTATGGTTTTCAATAAAACAAAGTATAAAATCTTACTTTCCTTAACGTTGAATTAAAAATTATAGCCAATAGATAAACTTAAGTTAATACCTCTTGTAAATTCATCAAGAACCACTTCTTGAATGCCAGGAGTGTTGTACACTTCTTGAATTCTAGAGATTGAAGGATTTAGTATGTTTTTTGCAGAAAATCCATATGAAAATTGTTTCATCGAGCCTTTTACAATAAAATCTAAAGTGCCATAACTTTTATCAATCACATTGCCTTTATTTAATGTTCCTATGGTGTTTAACTGGTCTGAAAAGTAATTGAATGTGATTGTTCCTTGAATCGATTTGTTATCATCAAATTCTTTTAAGTAGGAAATATCAGCATTCAAAAGAAAATCTGATGCGCCTGTCAATTTGCTAGAATCAAACGTAAAATTAGCACTGTAATCGGTTTCATTAGTTACTTTTTGAGCATCTAAATCTTGATTGGTTTTAATCATAGATAAATTTAAGCCTCCTGTAATTTTGTGATTAAACTCATCTTCTTCAGCGTTAAAACGATAGAGATTCTTTTTGAGCTCTAGCTCTAATCCAAACACATTTGCTTGCTCTCCTGTATTAATATATGAGATGTCATTGGAAGTAGAATTTATAAATATACTGTTGATCGGATTTTGAATAAGTTTTCCAAAAAAAGTAGCTGAAATCAATTCCCCAGCAGTTGGAAAATATTCCCATTTTAAATCGGCATTCCAGTTGGTAGACTCATACACGTAATTATTTCCTCTGTAGACTTGCGTTACTTCTTCATAAAGCATATTTACACGCTCTTTGAATTGAGGTAGTGTGTAGGTTTTACTAGCTGCAAACTTAAGATTCAAGTCTTCCTTCACAACATATTTTGCAGATAAGGACGGCAACAGTTTTTCTTTAATAAAAGCAATTCGCTCTTTGTTAGAAGATTGAAGTGTTAGATAATCAATTTCTATAGCAATCATCTCTGCTCGAATCCCTAATAGCATAGAAAACTTGGAATTAAAATTCCACATTCCATTTACATAACCCGCATTAATATATTGTCCTCCACTGTATAATTGTGGTTTTTGTTGATTAATAAAATAATGAGAATTTAAATTGGAACTATTGAAAAAGCCATCAAAATCTGATATTTCAATATTGTATATTCCAGCTTGGTTGTTGAGTCTAAATTCATATTGTTGAGATTCAAAATCTATAAATTTATAACGCCCGCTGAAACCAAAATCAAATTCTCTTTTTACTTCATCTTCATCATCACGTAGAGTCCATTTATCAAAAATATTGACTGATATTTCATCTTCTGTGAGTTCTTGATAAAAACGGTGATTATATATCGGACTTCCAGAAATTAAGACATGATCGCTAACCCTGTTGGGTCTAAAATCGCGACCTGCGGTATTTTGCATTCGATCAGGCACATTGCTTTTTAATTGGTTTAACCCAACAATCCAGTTCAAGCTATGATTTTTAAACAAATTATGCGATCCACTCAATTGATTTACAAATAATTTTGTCTGTTCATAGGTGTTTCTTTGGATAAACCCGAAGCCTTCATTATTATTAGTTACGGCATTATCAAATTCAATATCAAAACCATTGTATTCATCGTGATTTTGCGATGAGCTATTTATAAATAAACTTGTGAATGCTAATTTATGACTGGAGTTAATACGATAGTTAAAACTCCCCATCGCAGTGGTGTTGGTATTGTACTGATAAGCGTTTTTGTAAAAGTTTTGTCGTGTATATCCATCGGCACCTACTTTCCCTCGGCTAAGCCCCTCTTTAAATAGATTGCTATTGTCGAAACTAAGGGTTATGAATGTATTAAATCGACCTTCTTTACCAATTCCAAAGGACTTCCCAGCATTTAGTTTAACTCCTCCATTAAATTTAAAGACAGCACCTTTTCTGTTCCAGCTTGATCCCCAATTTGAAGTAGAGGTGGGGTTAGCAGGTTCCGTAGGCGTATAATACCCAAAAAAGCTTGGACCATCTGGAGCATAAAAAGGATTTTCCCCAACAGTATTTGAATTGCCACCAATACTAAGATCTAGATTTAAAAATGGCTGACCTCTAAAATTTTTGGAGTCAATATTAATGTTTGCACCACCAAAATCTGCATAGTTTTTAGCATTGAACGTTTTGCTGATTCCAATATTTTCTACAATATCAGTCGTGAAAAGTCCTAATTCAATGTTTTTTAGTGCTGGATTGTTTGAAGGAAGCGGTAACCCATTAAGAGTGGTTATATTATAACGATCGCCTAAGCCTCTTACATAAATGCCTTTGGAGTTATTCTGTTTAGAAACCCCGACTGTTTTTATTACAGCACTAGCCACATCGGCAACTCCTTTTTTTGTCAATTCTTGTGCGCCTATGGCTGTTTCCATAACAACTGCTTTTTGCTGTTGTAGCAGCAGTGCGCTTTCAGTTTCTCTATGTAAGGATGTTTTAACTACAACTTCATTTAAAGAAACACTATTCGCTTGAAGAATGACATCGATGGTATTGGTTTTATCAACCTCAATGGTTGTTTCAATTTCTACGGTTTGGTAACCTACGTAACTAAATTGTACTGTATAAATACCAGCCTCTAAATTCTCCAAAACATACTTGCCTTCTAAATCTGTTGTAGTTCCTTTGGATGTGCCTTTAATTATAACATTAGCAAAAACAAGAGGCTCATTATTAAATTCTTTATCGGTCAGTAGTCCAGTAATAGTTCCAGTTTCTTGAGCGCTGGATATAAATGATATTAAGGATAAAAAGACTAAAAAAAGGTATTTCATTATTGGATATTTAAAAATCTAATTTTTTCAAAACTACGCTTCATTAAACCATATCATAGTTTCCTCATCTTTATATAATTATCACTTAAATGTTATCAAAACTTGCCGTATTCTACATTATCTAAACAATAATTTAACATTGCAAATTACTATCTTGCGGCTATGAGTAAGACCATGAATTGGAACCAGCTTTTATCACTTCGCCGACATGGCGATAACCAAAAACGTTTACGTACCGAACAAGACCCTACACGGAGTGGTTTTGAGGTAGACTATGACCGTGTGATTTTCTCAGCAGCCTTTCGAAACCTGCAAGACAAAACACAGGTTATTCCTTTTTCAAAAACCGATTTTGTGCACACCAGACTAACACATTCACTCGAGGTTTCGGTCGTAGGTAGAAGTTTGGGGCGTTTGGTAGGGCAGCAGCTACTAGATAAATATCCCGAGTTAGCCGTTGCTGGTTACACAAGCAATGACTTCGGCGCTATTGTTGCTGCCGCATCGTTGGCACATGACATTGGCAACCCACCCTTTGGACATAGTGGGGAACAAGCCATAGGCGATTATTTTGCCCACGGGGCGGGTTCACAATATAAATCTCAACTTACGGATACCCAATACCAAGACCTTACCCATTTTGAAGGCAATGCAAACGGGTTGAAAATTTTGATGGAATCAAGACCTGGAATTCCAGGTGGACTTCGTCTGAGTTATGCCACTCTAGGAGCCTTTACCAAATACCCCAAAGCATCGCTCCCGCATCGCCCAACAACTCATGTTGCCGACAAAAAATTTGGATTTTTTCAGGCACAGCAACCAGATTATGTTGCCGTAGCCCAAGAGCTGGGATTGGTGCAAGAAAAGAAACTGATGCGCCACCCGTTGGCGTATTTGGTTGAGGCAGCAGATGATATTTGCTACACCCTAATTGACTTTGAAGATGGCATCAACTTGGGTTGGATTTCTGAAGATTACGCGCTAGAGTATCTTATTAATTTGGTAAAAGAAAATATTAACACCAAAAAATACCAAACCCTAACCACCAAAAAAGACCGGTTGGCATATTTGAGAGCCTTATCTATTAGCACCCTAATTCAAGAAGCGGCAACACTTTTTATGCAACACGAAGCAGACATTCTAAACGGGACATTTGCCGTATCCTTAACAGATAAAAGCAGTTATAAAGCACAAATAAAGGACATTTTGGATTTGAGCGTTCGAAACATTTACCAAGCACAAGAAGTGATTGAAAAAGAGCTTAAAGGATATCAGGTAATCCATAGGTTATTAGATGTGTTTGTAGGTGCAGCTGTACGCAAAAGGGAAAATAAAACGTCTGCGTTTGATAAACTTGCCCTGCAATGCCTGCCAGAAACATTGGTGTTACCCCAAGATGACACCTACGGTTTACTGCTCAACATCAGCAGTTATGTGGCAAGTCTAACAGATGGAAAAGCCTTAGAGTGGTATCAAAAAATGGCATAATGGAACAAGATTGGGACGATGGGTTTTACATGAAAAAAGCGCTTACAGAGGCGCAACTTGCCTTAGAAAAAGGGGAAGTGCCTGTTGGTGCAGTTATAGTTGCCAATAACACTATTATTGCTCGAGCCCATAACCTTACTGAAGCACTAACAGATGTTACTGCTCACGCCGAAATGCAAGCCATTACCGCCGCCGCCAACGCCATTGGCGGAAAGTATTTGCATGGATGTACGCTTTATATTACACTAGAGCCTTGCAGTATGTGTGCGGGGGCTTTGTACTGGAGTCAAATTTCAAGAGTGGTTTTTGCAGCTAGTGATCCCAAACGAGGGTATCGCCAACAAGGCACATTATTGCATCCAAAAACTGAAGTTATGGAAGGTGTATGCGCAGATGAAGCAAGTGCGCTTTTGCATCAATTTTTTGTCAGCAAAAGAGATTAACGTTTTCTCCGTGGGGGTTTGGGCTCCAGCGTATCACGCATTTTTTCCATATTTTCAGGTGAAAGCGTATAATCTTTCAAGCGTTTTCCTTTCCACCGATGTGCCAAAAACAAGGGCATATACACACCAAATCCGATCAATACTGAAAAGCCGATCCATTTTTCGCCCATTGGTACATTGCCTTGCCGAATAACATAGCCCGCAATTATATTTACTAAAACCAACACAAAGAAAATGCGCAGAAACCACTTCATTCTATTCAGATTTAGTCTTTACAATCAGTGATAATTCTTCCAATTGCTCTGCATCTAAAGCCGCAGGTGCATCAATCATAACGTCACGACCACTGTTATTTTTTGGAAAAGCAATATAGTCTCGTATGGTTTCTTTACCGTCCAAAATAGCGACCAAACGGTCAAAGCCTAAGGCAATTCCACCGTGTGGAGGTGCACCATAAGTAAAAGCATCCATTAAGAAGCCAAACTGTGCTTTGGCTTCTTCTTCAGAAAACCCCAATAACGAAAGCATTTTTTCTTGGGTTGGTCTGTCATGAATACGGATAGACCCACCCCCAATTTCGTTACCGTTTAGTACTAAATCATAGGCTTGTGCAACCACAGTTTTTGGCTGACTTTCTAGAAGTGTCAAATGTGTTGGTTTTGGTGCAGTGAAGGGATGGTGCATGGCGTGTAATTCACCAGTTTCTTCATCTTCCTCAAAAAGTGGAAAATCAACCACCCAAAGGGGTGCAAATTCGTTGGGATTTCGAAGCCCTAACTCCTCTGCGAGCGCCATGCGTAAGGCACTAAGCTGCGCTCGTACTTGGTTGGCATTCCCGGCCATGACCATGAGTAAATCTCCAGTTTTTGCACCACAGGCGCTTGCCCACTCTCCCAGCGCATCCACATCAAAAAACTTATCTACTGACGATTTGTAGCTGCCGTCTTCGTTACATTTTACCCAAATCAGACCGTTTGCCCCAATTTGTGGGCGTTTTACCCAATCAATCCAAGCATCAATTTGTTTTCTAGACCAACTCGCTGCTCCTGGTACCGCAATACCCACAACCAATTCTTGTGCATCAAAAACGGTAAATCCTTTGTTTTGTGCTAATTTGTTTAACTCGCAAAAAGTCATTCCAAAACGAATATCAGGCTTGTCGTTTCCGTAGGTTTTGATGGCCTCTTCATAGGTTAAAACAGGAAATGGCTTAGGCGTAATTCCGTGAATTTCTTTTAGTAAATGAGATAGCAGACTCTCAAAGCAATGCATGATATCTTCTTGGTGTACAAAAGACAATTCACAGTCTATTTGTGTAAATTCAGGCTGGCGATCTGCACGAAGGTCTTCGTCTCTAAAACATTTGACCAATTGAAAATATTTGTCCATTCCGCCTACCATAAGCAATTGCTTGAATGTTTGCGGAGATTGTGGTAAGGCATAAAACTGCCCTTCATTCATGCGCGAGGGGACTACAAAATCGCGCGCTCCTTCGGGCGTAGATTTAATCAGATAGGGCGTTTCTACTTCTATAAATTCGTGCGCTGCCAAAAAGTTTCGCACCAAAAGTGCCACTTTAGAACGGAACAATAAACTGTGCTGTACCGGCTTTCTTCGGATATCAAGGTAGCGGTATTTCATGCGTAAGTCTTCACCGCCATCGGTTTTGTTTTCTATGGTGAAGGGTGGGGTTTGCGCCGCATTTAAAACGTTAATTTCAGTAACTAGAACTTCAATTTCACCAGTGGGGATGTTAGTGTTTTTGGCTTCACGCTCAAGTACTTTTCCTGTTATTTGAATGACGGTTTCTCTACCCAAACGACGTGCTATTTCAAGAAGTTGTGGATTTGAACGTTCTTCATCTAACACAAGTTGCGTAATCCCATAGCGATCGCGCAAATCAATCCACAGTACAAAACCTTTGTCGCGCGATTTGGCTACCCAACCTGCCAATTGAACCTCTGTTCCAATATGTGCTGCTGTTAGCGCGCCGCAATGATGACTTCTGTACATGTTTATTTTTTTTCAAAAATAGGGACTAATTCGTGATTAACGTCCTAAAATATATGGGTTAACTAGTTTGATAACTTTTTGAATTTTATAGCGGCACGCTTACTTAAGAAAAACGTTACGGGTACAATTATTAATGTTAAGAAGGTAGCAAATGTTAGTCCGAAAATAACCGTCCATGCAAGTGGCCCCCAGAAAATTACATTTTCTCCTCCGAAATAAAGTTGCGGATCTCCCGTGCCAAATAGGCTAAAAAAGTTGATATTTAGACCAATAGCAAGTGGGATAAGTCCAAGAACGGTAGTAATTGCGGTAAGCAATACGGGCCGTAAACGCGCTTTGCCTGCCATTACTATAGCATCAAAAATATCTTTTTTAGGGAGTAATTCTTCACTAATAATACCCAATTCTTCTCTTTTTCTATCCAATAAAAGCTGAGTATAATCGAGGAGTACCACACTGTTGTTTACGACAATTCCTGCGAGTGAAATGATCCCCATCATGGTCATGATAATGACAAACGTCATGTTGAAAAAGACCAACCCAAGCATTACCCCTGTAAAGCTCATAAAAATGGAAAACAAAATGATCAGTGGTTTACTCACTGAATTAAACTGGAATACCAATAACAACATAATAAGCAAAATGGCAAACCCTAAAGCACTTGATAAAAAGCTCATGTTTTCTTCTTGCTCTGCAATTTCTCCAGTAAAAGTGTAGTCAATGCCTTTGGGCATTTCAAAACCCTGCATTTGGGTTTGGATTTGACCTACTATTTGATTGGCGTTATAACCAGGAAGTATAGCAGAATAAACGGTAACCACACGGCGTAAGTTTTTATGCTTAATAGCACTATAGCCTGCAACATTTTTGGTTTCTACAACCGCAGAAATAGGGATGTTTTTTATGCGCCCTGATGCCATGTCGCGGAAGGTAATGTTTTGATTGAATAGCGAGGAAAGATTGTATCGATCGCTTTCTTGAAAGCGAACATTGATGTCGTAATCATCGCCTTCTTTTTTAAAGACACCTGCTTTTTCGCCAAATAGTGCACGTCGTAACTGAAAGCCAACTTGACCCGCACTGACCCCTAAACTACCAGCTTTGCGCCTATCCACCATCACTTCCATACCCGGCTTGTTGCGATTTACATCCACTTTTAGTTCCTCTATTCCAGGAATATTTTCTTTGATAATAAAGCCACGCACATCATTCGCAACTTGAATCAACTCGTCGTAATCTTTGCCTGATATTTCAATATTCACTGGATAACCCACAGGAGGCCCGTTGGCATCTTTCTCTACTGAAATACGTACTCCAGAAAACTTATCTCGAAGCGCTTGTTGCACCTCACTGCGGAGTGCCTCGCTAGACAGTCCACGACGGAATTTATACTCACGCATAGTTGCAGTTATTTTACCACGATGCGGCATATCGGCTTGTGAGCCACCATCCGTTTGCGGATTTCCAGCACCTGCTCCCACCTGTGAAACCAATGACTCAACCATAAAGTTTTTGTCATTATCCATGTACTTATCTGCATTAACCGTTTTGATAACCACCTGCTCTATGCCCTTAGTAATTGCATTGGTCTTATCAATATCTGTCCCTTGTGGATATTCGATATAAACAATTATTTGGCTAGGCTCATTATCAGGAAAAAACTCCACTTTTGGGCTTGCAATACCAACCAAAACGAATGAAAAAAACAATAATCCTATAGTGCCAAAAACAAAGGCATATGCACGCCAGCCACGCATGGCAAATTGCAGTAATTTTTCGTACCCTCTTTCTAAACGCGTTAGAAAAAATTGTTGGAATGTATTGGCAAGTCCTTTGATGAAATACCGATACAGCCAGAAAAACACCATGATGGTGATTAAAAAACTACCAAAACCACGCGTAGATGATGAGATGACCATAAAAAACACGCCCAAAGTTCCCAGCACCAAGCTTAATCGAATCAACCCTTTTTGCGTAAGGTTTTTTTCTTCTACATCCATGAATTGAGACACCAACATGGAGTTAAAAAGCAATGCCACAAACAAAGATGATCCTAGTACAATAGAAAGGGTAATGGGGAAATAAATCATAAACTGCCCCATAATACCGGGCCAAAATCCAAGCGGAATAAAAGCAGCAACAGTAGTTGCTGTAGAAATGATAATCGGGTAGGCAATTTCACTAACCCCTTTTATGGCGGCCTCTTTTCGAGACAACCCCTCTTTTTCAATAAGTCGATAGACGTTTTCTACCACTACAATTCCGTTGTCTACCAGCATTCCTAGCCCCATAACCAAGGCAAAAAGCACCATAGTGTTCATGGTGTAGCCAAGCGTTTGTAAAATCACAAACGAAATAAACATGGACATGGGAATAGCAAACCCGACAAATAAGGCGTTTCGGAATCCAAGGAAAAAAGTCAATACCGTTACCACCAATAATACCCCAAAAAGGATGTTATTTACCAAGTCATTAACCTGATTTAGGGTCAGTGAAGACATATCGTTTGATATTGTTACCGTAAGGTCTTCGGGAAAATCATTGGCTTTTGCTGCTAAGACAATTTCTCTGATACTGGTAGCTGCTTGAATAAGGTTTTTACCCCCTCGTTTTTTTACGTCTAGCATTACAGTAGAGGCGCCAAAATCGCGTGCAAAACTGACAGTTTCTTGGTCTTTAAAGCGCACCGTTGCGATTTCGCCTAGAGATACGGTTCCCTTTTCATTACTCACAACAAATGCCTCCAATTGTTTTGGAGTAGCAATTTCACCTACAACACGAATACTTCTACGCTGACCACCTCCTCGAATGCTTCCTGCTGAAACGGTTGTGTTTTCGTTGGCAATACTTTGAACCACATCGTTAAAGCTAATTTGAGAAGCCATCATTTTACGAATGTTTACGGCAACTTCTATTTCTTTGTCTTGAGCACCACGAATGTCTACTGCTTTTATTTGCTCTAATTGTTCGATGCGCTCACCCAGCATTTCACCATAGGCTTTTAGGCGGTCAATGGGATAATCTCCTTGAATACTTACATTCAAAATGGGCATTTCTTCGGAGAAATTAAGGTTGAAAATAGCGGGCTCTAACTTGGCATTATTAAAAGTGGGCCAGTCTTCGGATGCTTTTACAGCATCTACCTCGTCTTTTATTTTTTGTTTGGCTAAATCAACAGGGATGTCTTCATCAAATTCTACAGATATAATGGAGTAATCGTCTTGTGATGTAGAGGCGATTTCAACGATATTGCTAATGCCTTTAATCCCTTCTTCAATAGGGTCTGTAACAAAACGCTCTATGTCTTGTGCCGTATTTCCAGGGTATGGGGTGCTAATAAAAATGGTAGTTTCCGTTATTTCGGGAAAGTTTTCACGCGGCATATTAATGTATGCCGAACCACCCAGTAAGAGGAATCCCCCCATCAACACATATATAATAGTGCTGTTTTTGATGGCCCAAACAGAAAGGCCAAATGTTTTATTGGATTTATTTTCTACACTCATAGGGCATTTGTAATCTGAACGTTTTCATTTTCTTTTACCAAACGTGCGCCTTCGCCAATAACACGATCTTTTTCGGTTAGCCCTTCCAAAACCTCGACCATATTCCCTTCGACTTGTCCGGTTTTAATAAGGCGCTTTTGGGCTTTATTTGTCTCATCAACGACGTAAACATATTGTTCACCGCTAAAATTTTCAGAAACAACCTCAAAGGGAATCACCAAAGCATTTGGATTTTCATAGTCAACAAGACGCACGGTAGCAATCAGGTTTGGCGCAAGTGTTTTTGCGTTATCAACCCCAATAGAAACCTTAAATGTTCGGTTCCCAGTACTAATATGAGTTCCTTTGTGCATTACGTGGCTTTTGTATTCATGTTTCAATACCGGAATATCTACTGTTGCATTTGATCCTTTTTCAATGCTAGGGAAATAGCGTTCGGGCACATCCAAATCTACATACATGCTTTTTAGGTTTACAAGTCGTAATAGCGGACTCATACCTGGACTTACCAATTGTCCAATTTCGGTCATAATGTCGTCAACCCGACCCGAAAAAGGCGCATATAATTTTGTCTTACTCAATTGTTGTTGGAGTTGCTGATGCCCTTTTTGTTGACTTTCAAAGGCGGTCTTTGCTTGCAGATACTCCATTTCTGATCCTATGTTTTGTTCCCACAAACGCTTTTGTCGTTCAAATAGGGTTTTAGCCAAATCAAGTTGAATCTTTTGCAGCGCAACATTTTGTTGCAATCCACCATCGTCTATGGTTATGAGCAAATCCCCTTTTTTAACCTGTTGTCCTTCCTTTATATGAATGGCTTTTACGGCACCCATAAATTCAGCATTAAGCACCATATTTTGGTCGGTTTTCACTATTCCTTGCAATACGACCGAATGAACAAAAGGCTGTTTTTGTAGCGAAATTACGGTAACCAACGACCGTTTTTTGTTTTGATCAAGTCGGTCAATAGCATCAATAACTCGATTCAATTCTTCCTTGATAATATTATTTTCCTTTACCAATTCGGCTTGACGCGCGCGCAAACCTTCTATATTTTCTTGTGTGATAAGTGTATTGGTATCGGCGGTTTCGGTAGTGCCACACCCTACCAAAAGGCTTATAAACAGCGAGATATAAATATTATTCTTCATTTGTTACGGGATTTAGTAAAAGGGATAATGAGGTTTTTGAAACCACCAATTGTTGCATGGCGGTTAGGTAATTTTTTTGCGCATCGTATAGTTGGGTTTGCGCTTGCCGCAACCTAAAGCCGGAAACGAGTCCTTCTTTAAACTTAATTTGATTTTTGCGCTCTATTTCCGAAGCTAAAGTCAAGTTTTCAGCTGTGGTTTTTAGGTTTTTCAGATTAAATTGGACAAGATTCCTGAGCCTACTCTCTTCGAGCAACAATTCTTGTGCAGTACTTTCGGCTTGATTTTTTGACTGTTCTAGCGCAAGTTTGGCTTGTTGTCGTTTTGCTTTAGATTGAAAACTACTAAAAACAGGGACATTTAGATTTAGCCCAAAACTAGCTCTACCAAACCAATCTTGTTCAGGTTGTGTAAAGGAAAATTCTTGGTTGTATCCATCATAGCCTCCGCTGAGGTAAGCCGAAATCCTAGGCAATGATTTAAAGCGTTCAAGTTTGAACAAAAGCTCTTTTGCTCGAATGTTGTTTTGAGCCATTTGATAGTCAATATTTTCGTTTAGCGTAAGCGAATTGACTTCTTCAACTTGGCTTTGCAGCGCAAGTCCCTCAAGGTTACTGCTCAGGGTCAATGGCGTATTGAGGTTCATTCCCATCACGTAGCATAATACATTTTTTGCCACAATTGCCATTTGGCTGCTGTAGTTTAGTGAGCTTTGAAGCGACGATACAACCAACTGTATTTGTTGCACATTTTCTTCTTCGGTTAGACCATTAGCAAAAACTTGTCGGGTTTCGTTCAAATTTTGTTCGGCTATTAACAGGTTTTGGGATACCATTTCCACCTGTGCTTCTGCCAAAAGCGCATTTACATAGGCATCAACAGTGGCTTGTGTTATTGCGTGTTGGGTTTTGGTGTAGGCCTGTTTAGAAATACGCAGAAAAATTTCAGACGCCTGTAACCCCACTAAATATGAGCCATCAAAAATAAGTTGTTCCAGACGCAAACCAGCGTTTGCGCTTTGTTCGGTTCCAAAAACCACCTCATTAAATTCTCCCATTTGACCTCCAAAAAATTCTGCTGGAATTAACGAAACAGGTTGTTTTAGCGCATTGGTATATCCTGCAGAAAGCGATACTTGTGGCAATCCAATGGCAATGGTTTCCCATCGTTTTTGGCGCGCAATGGTAATATCTGTTTTGGCATTTTGCAGGGTTCTATTATTGGATTTTGCCATATCAATCGCAGCGGCTAAATCAAGTTCTTGTGCAGGTACAGATATGACATAGCCCAAAAATAAGTAGGGGAGGATTTTATGCATAAGTTTCATTTTCAATGTTGTTATAAATGGCAATTCCTTTTTCGGTACAAATTGCCCGTAAGTGATATTCTAAATAGTCGGCCATTAGTTGGCTGTGTTGAAACAAATCGGCAGGAAAAAGACGTTGGTCTTTTATGCCCATCATTCCATTAAAATAGAGTCGCGCAGCAAAAGGAATATTAAGATTTGAACGAAAAAGCCCTAATACAACTCCCTTTTCAAGACTGTTGCTCATACGTGTTACCATAAACGTCATTTGCTTTTCTTGAAGGGTTTTAAAAATTTCGGGATAGAATTTTTTAAGTTGAAATTGGGGTGAAATTTTTTCATTTTTGATTTGACGCATCATAAAAAGCTTAATTTCATATAACTCCTCAATGGGATTATTAGCCGCTTTGCTGATCTTACGGATTTCACCAGTTACGTAATCAAAAAAGTAAAACACACAGGCCTTGACAAGGGCTTCCTTATTTGGAAAATGGGTGTAAAGCGTTTTTTTCGAAATGCCCAGTTGATGGGCAATATCGTCCATGGTAACACTCTTAAATCCAAGTGTTAGAAACATTTCAGAACAAGTCGAAAGAATCTTTTTCATAACAATTTGATGCAAATATACACGGGGAAACTTTTAAAACCTAAAAAGTTTCCAACGTTTTGGCATTTAAAAATAGGCGCATTATAATTCCATGATGTACTTTTACAGAAAAGCCTTTTATATGGAATTTTTGATCGCTTATCAAAAACTTATCGGAGATGCCTTAACTTCTGCAAATCATGAAAAATCTCCGCAGGGACTGTATGCACCGATAGACTATTTACTCGCTTTGGGAGGAAAACGTCTTCGTCCGTCATTGGTTCTTATGGCTTGTGAAGCTTTTGGACAAGAGGCTACCAACGCACTACCGGCGGCCCAAGCGGTAGAAGTATTCCATAATTTTACCCTAATGCATGACGATATTATGGATAAGGCAGCCTTACGTAGAGGTGCCCAAACAGTACATGAGAAGTGGGATGTAAACACTGCCATTCTTTCGGGCGATGCCATGTTGATTCAAGCATATGAATGTTTAAATGGCTATGATGCGCCTCTATTCCAATCACTAACAAAACTGCTTACCAAAACGGCTTTGGAGGTTTGTGAAGGACAGCAATACGATGTTGATTTTGAGTCACGAAAAGATGTGAGTATTGAAGAATATCTGGAAATGATCCGACTCAAAACAGCTGTTTTGGTGGGGTGTGCCATGCAAATGGGCGCACAAATAGCAGGTGCATCTGATAAAGACGCAAAACAGCTTTATACTTTTGGCGAGCAGTTGGGTATTGCATTTCAGTTACAAGACGATTACTTAGACACCTTTGGAAATGCCGATAGCTTTGGTAAGCGCATAGGCGGTGATATTGTGGAAAACAAAAAAACCATTTTGGTGCATCTTACACACAAAAATGGTACATCGGCTCATAGAGATAAACTGGAACTGTTACTTGCTCAAACCCCAGAAGATGACGCTCAAAAGATAGCTGATGTAACGCATCTTTTTCAGGGAGCAGGTGCCGATGTGGCAACCCTAGAACAAGTACAACGGTACACCCAAAAAGCCTTTGAATCACTAGAAAAAGTGAACTTGAAAAAAGAAATGAAACAACGCTTTATTGACTTTGGAAATGCGTTAATGCAGCGCACGCATTAGCCGTCGTAAAAGTTGCCAAACAAACAAGCCCACAGGAAAACTTCGCATGATGCGAATTTCTTCTTTAAAGGAAGTTTTTTCATCTAAAAAGCGCAAAATTGTCAACGGATTGTTCCGTTGAAACATGCGAGAAAATAAAAATCCACCCTTTTGGTTATTACGTGCCAACACATCTAAAAACAGTAAATCGTACCACCAAAATCGGCTGCGTTTTTCAAAAAGACGCATGTCATCGTTTTGATGAAGAAAGTCTACCAGCTGCGCAGCTTTACGCTCAATAAATTTAAAGGTAAATCCTGTGCTTGCCTTAGTCCAGCCCCCTGCTGAGCCTATATGCATTATTCGCTTGGTATTGTGTTTGGCAAACGGATAGCAGGTCATGGGAATACTACCCTGCTCAATTTCTTCTATATGGTAGTTTCGGATATTTTTTTGGGTCAGATAGCGTCGAATTTCACGTTCATATTCAGCATATTTTAACAAATCTTTTGAGAATAATGTATACTCAACCAACGCCTCATTTTTACAGAGAGGCAGCACATACATAAAGCGTGTATTTCCTTTTTGTGCTACGCCAAAGTCCATAAAAGTTGCCGTATTGGGGTCAAAACAATCGTCTTGGGTTTTGATAAACCACCCCACAAAATGCTGTTGTAAAACTGGGTATTTCGTCTGATTTTTAAGAATACTCCAATCAAAAATACTATTAAAAAAGTACGTGCCTTTGTAGCTGTTCTTAGAGGTAAACACCGTTACATAACGGGAATTTTCTTGGTAATTTTCTACGCTTTCGAAGCGCAAATCGATATTAGAATGCTGCGCAATAGCCTTGCGCATACTGTTATAATATGCCCCACTTCGAACCATTTTATAGGCCATTGGAGCAATGGGTTCGTGCAGTTGAACATTTGATGAACTAAAATTTATGCTGTTCCATGATTTTGCAACCATAGGCGTCCAATTGCTTTTTTCTTTTTCTTCCCAAAAACACCAAGTCCTGTCGTTGGCTTTATTCTCCTTTTTTTCTAGAATAAGGATAGATGCGGTTGCCAATTTTTCATCTTCAAGCAGTTGCCCCAAAATTTGTAGGGTAGCAGCTCCAGCACCCGCAAAAATAAAATCGTAAACCCCTTCTTTTTTCACCTTTCCAAACCTACAAAAATCATCGTAATATCGGAATAGTTATCTTTGCAATTATGTTTGAATCGTTAATTACCTTTTTTGAAAACACGCCACCTGTGCTAGGTGCGCTCTATGCCACATTATTCACTTGGGGATTGACAGCATTGGGTGCTTCCTTTGTGTTTTTCTTTAAAGCATTGAATCGATCGGTCTTAGATGGAATGCTCGGCTTTACAGGGGGAGTTATGGTAGCAGCTAGCTTTTGGAGCTTACTCGCCCCAGGAATTGAGATGAGCCCTGGCGAAGGATTTATAAAGGTTATTCCAGCGGCAGTCGGATTTACACTGGGCGCGTTGTTTATTTTTGGACTGGATAAAATATTACCCCACATTCATATTAACTTTAAGGAATCAGAAGGGATTAAGACCCCTTGGCATCGCACTACGCTCATGGTTTTAGCCATTACCCTGCATAATATTCCCGAGGGGTTGGCGGTTGGCGTATTGTTTGGTGGCGTTGCTGCGGGCTTGCCGGAAGCCTCTATTGCCGGAGCCGTAGTACTGGCAATTGGTATTGGTATTCAGAATTTCCCAGAAGGCGTTGCTGTTTCTATGCCGTTGCGTCGTTTGGGTCTTAGCAGAAGAAAAAGTTTTTTTTACGGTCAATCTTCGGCAATTGTTGAACCTATTGCTGGAGTAATAGGCGCGTTAGCCGTTACTTTTTTTACGCCTATTCTACCGTATGCACTTGCGTTTGCTGCGGGGGCGATGATTTTTGTGGTGGTAGAGGAAGTAATCCCCGAAACCCAACAGGATAAATATACCGATATTGCTACACTTGGTTTTATTGGAGGGTTTGTGGTCATGATGACCCTTGATGTAGCTTTGGGGTAGGTAAATCTTCTTCGTAGCACTAACTTAACGCATAACGAAAGTTGTTTTTATATCACTTGCAGCAGTTGGAAGCACAACCAGAGGAGGTTTTTTTTCGGGGTCTATATTTTTGAACCAAAAAATAAATGGCCCAAAGTACCGCTCCGCTAATGATTACCGTTTCCATAATTATATGCTAAAGTATTGAAATGTCACAAACGCACCTAAGTACGCTATTGCCGTCATTACAACGAGTTGAATGGTGGGCCAACGCCAACTATTGGTTTCTTTTCGCACAATGGCCAAGGTGCTCATACACTGCATAGCAAAGGCATAAAACACCATAAGCGACAAGCCTGACGCTAGTGTAAACACAGGACTTCCGTCAGAGTAGGTTTCAGCTGCCATTCGCTTTTTGATGGTTTCCTCCTCATTCTCTCCAACATTATATATGGTTGCTAAGGTGCCTACAAAAACTTCACGAGCAGCAAACGAACTCACAATGGCAATACCAATTTTCCAGTCGTAGCCCAACGGACGAATAAGCGGTTCAATACCTTTTCCAATAATTCCCAAATAGGAGTGCTCCAGTTTGTAAGCATTGAGTTGTTGCTCATATCGAGAATCTTCAACCGAAACGGTTTTGGCGAGTTCTTCGGGCGCATTTTTAAAGGTTTCCCCCGGACCATTTGAAGCCAGCACCCACAACAAAATGGAAATGGCCATTATGACTTTTCCGGCCTCTAATACAAACGATTTGGTTTTTTCAATGATGGTCAGCAACACATTTTTGAGCAATGGAATGCGGTAATTGGGCATCTCTACCACAAAGTAGCTGGTGTTTTTTTGCGGAAGTGTTTTTTGCAAGACAAATGCCGCTAAAAGTGCCATGGCAAAACCGAGGAGGTAAAAAATCATGAGTACCAAACCTTGCATACTGGCACCCAAAATACGTTCATCGGGAATTATTAAACTTATTAAAATCAAGTACACGGGTAGGCGTGCCGAACAGGTGGTAAAAGGGGTTACCAAAATGGTAACCAACCGTTCTTTCCAATTTTCAATATTCCGTGTTGCCATGATGGCTGGGATGGCACATGCTGTACCTGAAATTAGCGGGACTACACTTTTGCCGCTAAGACCAAAACGTCGCATAACACGATCCATGATAAACACTACGCGACTCATATAGCCTGTTTCTTCCAAAATGGAAATAAATAAAAACAGCATGGCAATTTGAGGAACAAAAATTACGATACCGCCCAGTCCAGGGATAATGCCTTCGGCAATAAGGTTGGGCGCAAGCCAAGAAGGAATTCCTGTTTTTGCCCAGTTACTGAGTTGCACAAATGCGGCGTCTATGGCGTCCATCGGGACACTACTCCAGTCATAGAGGGCCTGGAAAATGGTGAGCAAAATCAAAAAGAAAATCACAAAACCCCAGACTCGGTGTGTAAGTACGCGGTCTAATTTGCTACGCAAATCGGTGGCTTTGTCGATATCTTTGACGTAACACTCTTTGAGTACGCTATTGATAAATTGATAGCGCTTTATGGTTTCTTTTTGTTGAAGGCGTTTGAGGAATGAAGCACTGCGGATATGGCTAGCGTCTTGAGCCTCCATTTTTTTCCGCTCCACGTTGGCAAAATTTACATCTTGTGTAATAACCAACCACAATTTATATAACGACTGCTTGGGGAACGTTCGGCGTAGCGATTCAAAATACTCCGTATCGATTTGTTCAATAGAAACGCATGAAGAAGTTGATATGGTTTTGTAATTGGCAATGTGTTCTTTGAGGGTGTCTATACCCTCATTTTTTCGCGCACTTACCAAAACTACTTTCGCATGAAGCAACTGCTCCATCTTATGCGTGTCAATACTGATGCCTTTTCGACGCATACGATCGGACATATTGATTACCAAAATAGTAGGGATGTTAAGATCTTTAATTTGGGTGAATAAGAGCAGATTTCGTTTTAGATTCTCTACATCTGAGACCACTACGGCAACGTCTGGGAAGTCGGAGTTGTTTTTATTTAGAAGGAGTTCCACCACTACGTTTTCGTCAAGCGAAGAAGCATTTAAGCTATAGGTGCCCGGGAGGTCTAAAATTTGCGCTTTTACCCCTCTTGGCAAACGACAAACGCCTTGTTTTTTTTCTACCGTAATTCCAGGATAATTTCCTGTTTTCTGATTGAGTCCTGTAAGGTGATTAAATACCGAAGACTTACCCGTATTGGGATTTCCGATTAGCGCAACGTTGATGTTTTTACTCATTCAATTTGCGAACATTAATGCATGCTGCCGTTTCGCGACGAATAGCCAAGTGCGCTCCTGAAACATTAAGATAAAGAGGATCGCGCTGGGGAGCTAATTGCAATAGTCCGACCTTGTTTCCAGGAAGGCAGCCCATTTCAATAAGCTTCATGGGGAGTTGCTCTACCTCAAAAGATTCGATTACGGCAACGTCACCAACAGCTAAATCTGCAAGAGTTAAAGACATTTATTTAGACTAATTTTAAAGAGCAAATGTACGTTAAAGAACAGTAAATCGGTATGATAAATATTACTTTTCGTCAACCAACACCTTAATATCTCGAAGAATATCATCCATTGCAGCGCGTTGCGTACCGTCATAAAAACCACGTATGCGATTTTGAGTATCTACCAGCACAAAATTTTCGGTGTGAATCATATCGAATGGGCCCCCATCGCCGTCGTCTTTTACCACCAAATAAGACTTCCGCGCCAACTGATAAATTTCCTTTTTATTTCCCGTAACCAGATTCCAACGGCTATCATCAACCTTATTTTTAAGTGCATAGCGTTTGAGCTGTGCTACCGAATCTATTTCGGGGGTAACGCTAAACGACAACAACTTCACCTGCGGAAAATCAGCTAAACTTTCTTGAAGGGCATACATGTTTTTGGTCATTATGGGACATATGCTAGGGCATGTGGTAAAGAAGAAATCGGCTACATAAATGGTGTTTTCATAATCCTTTTCGGAGATGTTTTCGCCGTTTTGATTAACCATAGAAAAGGGTGCTATGGTGTGGTATTTTTTTACATATTGTATGCTTTCGTCAACCAGTTCGGGTGTAACCATGGCAGGTTGGTATACTGGCAGCACTTGCTTGGGTTTTAGCGCGGTATAAAACAGCCCTACAATGAGTATAGACAAACCGAATAAGACCCATGCCAATTTTCGAAACTTCCCAAAAAAACGACTAATTTCCATGTTACAAAGATACAACCTAGTCGTTTTATAGCTCGTTCAAATCTCGTACATTTGAATCCTAAATTTTTCCCATGGAACTTTTTCTTGTTAAGGGTGGACAACTTATTTTGAGTTTATCACTACTGATTGTGCTTCACGAATTAGGGCATTTTATTCCTGCTAAGCTTTTTAAAACGCGTGTTGAGAAATTCTATTTGTTTTTTGACGTAAAGTTTTCGCTTTTCAAAAAGAAAGTAGGCGAGACGGTATATGGTATCGGATGGCTCCCACTGGGAGGTTACGTCAAAATATCAGGAATGATAGACGAAAGTATGGATACCGAACAAATGGCACTTCCGGCACAACCGTGGGAGTTTAGAGCAAAGCCTACATGGCAACGCCTGATTATCATGCTAGGTGGTGTTACGGTAAATTTGATCCTTGGGTTTTTGATCTACATGATGGTTATGTTTGTGTGGGGCAGAACGGTTATTACCAACGATGCACTAGTTAACGGACTTTCACCAACACCACAAGCCCAAGCTATAGGATTTGAACATGGAGACAAAGTCCTTACCGTCGATGGTATTGTTTTAGATGATGCGATGGACGTAAACAAATGGTTGTTTTTGCGCGACGCTTCTTCTGTAGAAGTACAACGCGCCAATGGAAGCAGGACGTCTATTGCTGTACCTGAAGATTTTGGAAAGCAGTTGTTTGCTGCTGGCGAAATGTTTCCTTTAATTCCACATATGCCTGCCATTATAAGGGAAGTGGTTCCTGACTCCCCTGCTGCAGCAGCGGGAATTTTACCCAATGATCGTATTGTGGGTGTAAACGGGGAAGCATTAACTTCATGGGTAGAAATTAAACAATTTATAGCGCAACGCGAGAGCGAAAGTGTATCGCTACGCATAGTGCGTGAGGGGCAAGAGCAAACGCTTAACTTAGTTGGGGCACAAGGCACTGCTTTTGGATTCTATGTTCAGGATACGCGTCCACAAACGGCAGAGGTTTCTTATGGGCTAGGAGAAAGTATTAAGCAAGGGTTTGATTATGGCTATTGGACGCTTTATGACTATGTGGCGCAATTCAAATTTATTTTCACCAAAAAGGGCGCAAGTCAATTGGGTGGTTTTGGTACCATTGCCAGTTTGTTTCCTTCCAAATGGGATTGGCGCGTATTTTGGGAACGCACTGCGCTAATATCTATTATTTTGGCGTTTATGAATGTACTTCCTATTCCAGCATTAGATGGAGGGCATGTAGTATTTTTGACCTATGAAATGCTTACAGGGCGTAAACCGCATCAAAAAGTTTTGGAGTATGCCCAAATGATTGGATTATTTTTATTGTTAGCATTATTTATTTATGCGAATGGAAATGATCTGTATAGATTTTTGATGAATTGATTTTCTTTCAGAAGTCATTTGATAGCAAATAAATAAAATTTATATTTGCGCACATTTTCCTCCTTAGCTCAGTTGGTTAGAGCATCTGACTGTTAATCAGAGGGTCCTTGGTTCGAGCCCAAGAGGGGGAGCAACATATAATGATAAAACGGTTATACTTTTATGGTGTAGCCGTTTTTTAATTAAAAGACTTCGGTCAAACACCCTCAAAGATTAAAAGATGATCTCCCAGTGAATATAAGACCAGTCCAAAAAAGGATTGAAAAAGTTTAAAGTTTCTTTATCTTCAGTTTCATTATATTTGAATTAAAATGATAAACGAGAACAAAAGCTCCTGTTATCCGGAAACATAGACCTATAAACAGGAAATTTATTCCACATATAAGGAGTTAGCCTTCATTTTGACAAAACCGTCCACAATTAAACAAAAATTCAAAAACAATATTAAAAAAAACACTACGTTGAGTTGTTTTACGAACTGATAAATTCAAAAAAATATGGAATTTTATTTTATACAAATAGGCTTAGCTTTAATGCTTGCTTTTGTAACCTATTCATTAAGTAATAGAATTAATAGTAGTGCGAATAGATATTTAGCCATTCTTTTTGGTTTTATATCATTGCTATTTACACTTCCTTTAATTGGAGAATATTTTTTTGAAGAATGGTTTGGTATAGATATTGTCCTTGAAAGTATCAAATTCCTTATTCCTTCATTTCTTTATTTATCAGTATATAACTTTGTGAACACGCCTAATCATTTCTTAAAAAAACATTATTTAATATTTATTCCTTCTGTATTGGTGGTTATGGTTTGGGTATTTTTAAATAGTACTGAGACTAATCGTTTATTTTTAGAAAACAACTATGAAATTTTAGATACCTTTTCAATAATTGTGCTTTTTTTATTTTCTGTAATCATTTTCTATTTTGTAATAAAGATGCTCTTTACACATAAAAAAAATGTTTTAAAACTTCACGCTAATAAACAAGGAGTAAGTTTAAATTGGCTTTATAATTTAGTTCTTGTATTTCCGTTACTCTTAATAATTCATTTAGTTTTTGAAATAAGTTATGAAGAAAATTACTTTGTATATTTTTTCAATTTTATGTTATTACTTATTTTGTTTTATAGCGGCTATCATATTGTACAGCAAAGAGAAATATTTGAATTAAAACCAAAACACATCCAAGCTATTGAAAGTGAATCACCACAAATAAACGATACTAAAAAAGAAGAGCTTATAGATAAAAATTTAGTACTTGAAATAGTTAATGATCTAGAAAAATTAATGGAAGAACAACAACCATTTTTAAACAAAAATCTTTCATTATCAATACTTTCCAAAAAATTAAATACAAGGACACATATTTTATCATTTGTTATCAATACCAATTATAATGTGAATTTTTATACCTATGTAAATAAATTTAGATTAGAATATAGCCAATCACTTCTTAAAAATCCAAAAAAACAACATTTAAGTATGGAAGGTGTCGCTTATGAAAGTGGTTTTGGTTCTAAAAGCACCTTTAATACCCTTTTTAAAAAACATATAGAAATGACACCTATACAATACAAAAAATCTAAAAATCAATAAATTACAAACTACCAATACAATGTAGTTGTTCAACTATATCCATTTGAACACTAATTCATAAAAATATGAGTTTTTTTTGCCAAACAAATAAATTTATATTTTTATGAAGCTCAATTTTTTTTCAATTATTTTATTTTTCGTGTTGCCTTTTTCGTTATCAGCACAACAAACAGTTAGAGGTGTTATAACAGACAAAGACTCTAAAGAAACCATTCCTTTCGCTAATATTATAATTAAAAATAGTAATCCATCCTTAGGAACTACTTCTGATGAAAGCGGAAAGTTTGTTTTAAACAATGTTCCAATTGGCAAACAAACCTTTATAGTATCATTTGTAGGTTATGAAACTATTACGCTATCTAATATAAATGTAACTGCTGGTAAAGAAGTACTTTTAAATATTGGATTAATAGAAAATCTTGAAAGTCTTAATGAGGTGGTCGTTTTAGCAGGTAAAAAGAAAGACAAAACAGTTAACGAATTTGCAACAGTAAGTGCTCGCTCATTAAATGTTCAAGAAGCTAATAAATACGCAGCATCTTTTAGTGACCCAGCTAGGCAAGTGCAAAATTTTGCTGGTGTAACAGGAAACGGTGATGATTTAAATAACGAAATTGTGATTAGAGGAAACTCACCCAATACGCTTTTATGGCGATTAGAGGGTGTAGAAGTTCCCAATCCTAACCATTTTGTGTATTCTACAGGAGGTGCAGTAAGTATGTTAAGCTCTAATGTGTTGGATAAGACCGATTTTTTCACTTCGGCTTTTCCTGCCGAATATGGTAATGGTTTAGCAGGTGTTTTTGATTTACGATTTCGTAAAGGAAACAATAAGAAAAGAGAAACCACAATCGATGCTGGTTTTTTAGGACTTGGAATAGCTACCGAAGGCTATTTTAGTAAAAAAAGTGAGGCATCTTATCTAATTAATTACAGGTATTCTACCGTTAGTATTTTAGATAAAATAGGCGTTAAATTAAGTGAAGGAGGAAACTTAAATTATCAAGATTTAAATTACAACATCAACCTTCCTACTTCCAAAATAGGAACTTTTAATATCTATGGATTATATGGTAAGAATATTATAAAGTCATCGGATACCGCTTCAGAAAGTGAAAGTGGCACGCCAACAACAGGTAACTTTCAAAATAGTTCTAATAATAATGTAAGTACCTTTATTACAGGTTTAGGACATCGAATATTTTTAAAAGATAGAACGTATTTAAAAACAAACATTTCCTATTCTTTAGATGGTGCAAATCTTAAAGAGGAAACAAAAAATAATGGTGTTATAGACCCATTAAAGGGAAGTGAATTTGATTCAAAAATCGAAGCTTTGCGTTTATCTTCTTTTATAAATCATAAGTTTAACGCAAAACACACTATTCGTACTGGAGTCACTTTAAGCCATCTTAAAGAAAAAACGATTTCTTATCATACAGGCTCTAATGACATAGGTCATTTAGTCCCAACTAACGATAAAGTAGATGGTAACAGTACTATTTTTCAGAGTTATTTTCAGTGGAAATATAGAGCTACAGATAAATTAACATTGAATTCAGGATTGCACTTTTTACATTTTGCTAAAACAAATAGTAGTGCTGTAGAACCTCGTTTAGGACTTAATTATAAATTAAACAACAAACACTCTTTAAGCTTTGGTGCAGGTTTGCACAGTAGAGCCGAACGCTTGTCTACCTATCTTGTGAAAGCAGACGCTAATACTCAATTTTTGAATACAAATTTAGGATTATCAAAAGCATTGCATTATGTGTTGGGATATAACTGGCGATTAAGTAAAAACACGCATTTTAAAGCAGAAGCCTATTACCAAAACCTGTTTAATCTACCTGTAGATAACACTGGACAAACAGGCTATAATGTAATAAATGCCCAACTATTCGATGTTTTTAATATTACAGATATACCATTAACTAATGATGGGAAAGGCAAAAACTATGGAATAGAATTTACGCTAGAACGCTTTTTAAATAAAGGATTCTATTACTTAACTACATTGTCATTATACGATTCTAAATATAAAATTGGGAATTCTAGTTATTACAACACGCGATTTAATGGAAATTATGTGTTCAATTTCTTGGCAGGAAAAGAATTTAAAATTGGAAATAAAAGTAATAAAACCTTGGGAGTTAATGCGAAATTTAACCTTACGGGAGGACAACGATTTACAGCTATAGACGAAGCCGCTTCAATTGCTAATCAAACGGAAATTTTTTCTACCATACCATATACAGAAAAAGTAAAAGATTATTATCGTCTTGACTTAGGTATAAACTATCAATGGAATAAGAAGAAATCCACACATAGTTTAGGTCTCAATATTCAAAATGTAACGAATAGGCTTAATAAAACTGTTCCTGATTATTTTTATGATGATGCAACAAATAAGATTACAAAAACTACGATAGAGCTTAATGGACTATTACCAGTCTTAAAATATAGTATAAATTTTTAAAAATCTATTTTTGGAATACTAATTTTAAAGACAAAAAAACGAAAGGCTAACAACGTGTATAATTCATTGCTAGTTCTAGCCTACTTACGAAAATCCTCGCGGATTTTCTATTCGGTTTTTTATTTGCTAACTTTAGTGCTTACACCACGCAACAAACCATATACAAGCACGTTAGCCACAAATTAGAAACCAAGGAATTATTGAGCCACTTCCTTCACAATTAGAGGAAGTTTACATTCTTTACTTAAGTATTATTCGGTAAGGAGAAATGGATATCGTCCAAGACGAGTGGATCGTTAAAAGAAGAAATTGTGTTGCAACTTTGAATAACAGGGGGAGCAAGTAAAATAATAAAACCGTTATACTATTATAGTGTAGCGGTTTTTTTGTTGAGTATATTCCAAAGGATCAGGACTTTTTGACCTTATTGAAAGAATATAATAGAGAGGCTCCTAACAAGACAATAGCCAAAATTACAGCATCCCAAAGTCCTCTAATTATTCCATAAACTATAGCGGCAAGGTGGATTAGAGTGGCTACGATTATAATCTTTTTTGCATTGGTCATAGTATCTGCAATATGAGTGGTTAATCCTTTCTTTTTTTGTTTTTATACCAATCATAAACGGATGAAAATATAGGTATCAGGCCTGTTATTGCACCAACAATTAACAGGTATGGATTAAGGTCAAAGATAGCATCTACGACTATAGTAGTGAATATTATACCCCCTCCTATTTCAGATTTTGTGCCCCACTTTTTCATGGTTATCACGGTTGTGTTACGGTTTCTAATATACTAATTTATTGTACTTTACAAGTAAAACCTAATTCACAAATAGATTGAGTTGTGCTGGAACTTTGAAAAATATGAGGAGTAGCTAAAATGATAAAATCGTTATACTGTTTTAGTATGGCGGTTTTTTATTTAAACAACATAATTAGAATTAGTACTTCCCATCCTTTCGGATTAATATTGTATTTTGCAAGCATGAGCAATTTGAAATCCAAAGACCTACCTACTTCTTTAACATTATTGGGAATATTAATAATAGCATTCTCCGATAAAATTGAAGAATTAACTTCTATCCCCTTTCTAATTATAACCGCTATTGCTTTTATTTTGCTCTTTATCCCGCTTTATATCTGGATTAGTAATTGGTTAAAAAGTAGAAAGTAAAATCTTTTTGAGTGGTGATTTTAAAGAATCTCTCTAATTCAGGTTATATAGAATGTTCTATAACCTACAATCGCAGTTTTATGCGGTTAAGCAAATACGCAGAATAGCCTATTGTGCTGCAACTTCGAATAATAGGGGGAGCAACTTAGAATTATAAAACCGTTATACTGTTATAGTGTAGCGGTTTTTTTATTTTAAAGATCTGATTACTCTAAAACCTTAATCATTCCATTATCTAAAAAATATAATGTAACCTTTGCTT